>Ga0068713_1003955_pt1 | contig 12111 bp, 9 predicted proteins | sample MTBAKSrepl2MetaG_FD_62223 | JGI IMG/M metagenome (GOLD analysis project Ga0068713, IMG submission 62223) | Enrichment culture microbial communities om Arthur Kill intertidal strait, New Jersey, USA, that are MTBE-degrading - MTBE-AKS2 (Arthur... | ecosystem: Environmental > Aquatic > Marine >...
TTCAAAGAATCCGCCTTGGTGTCACTGTAGCGAGAAAAGTTGGAAGTGCCCCAATACGCAACAGGATTAAAAGATTTTCACGCGAATATTTTCGACTAAACAGGCACATGATAACAGGTTATTGGGATATCAATATTATCGCTAAAAAAGAGGCCGCAGAATTATCGTCGGAGCAGGCCTATTTGTCCCTTGAAAAAATTTTTAAAAATATTTCCGGGAGTAAAGAACATTAGAAGAATATTTACGATACCGGCGCTCATTTTTATTAGGGCATATCAATTAATATTGTCGCCGGTTTTGGCTCCTGCATGCCGCTTTTATCCAACCTGTTCCGAGTATGCCTATCAGTCTATTTTGCGTTATGGATTTATAAAGGGATTTTTCCTCACTTTAAGAAGATTTTTAAAGTGCCATCCCTTTCATCCGGGAGGAATCGATCCTGTTCCTTAACACAGTGAAATCTGCCGTATTGAGGAATAGATTCGAAATATAGGGTGCCGATTCAAGACGAAAAAATAATATTTGCCCACCTTCTCGTAATCCTACAACTATTTTTATCCTCTGAACCCGAAAGATACCAAAGACTCATTTAATCTGAACAGAAACTTTCATATTGAATTTGGAGAGGACAATGGAACACGCTCGATTATTTATTGCAATAGCACTTTCCTTGCTTGTGTTTGTCGTATGGAATTTTTTCTTTGTTGATGAAAAAACGGACCAGCTTCCCACACAAGCCATTAAACCGGAACAACAGGAAAGTAAAAAATCAGAAATTCAGGAAAAAGAGAAGGTTTTAAAAGAATCGGTTCCATTGAAAGAACCCGTGCCGCTGAAAGAAATAACTGCGGAGTCAACCAAAGCGCCAAAAACAATAACCGTAAATTTGCCTTTATACACTGTAAAAATTTCAGAGCAAGGCGCTGTGTTCAAGAGTTTGGTCCTTAAGAATTATAAAAAAGCAATCAGTGCGGACTCCCCTTTGCTGGAAATGATACCTCCTGACCTAGCCGGAGGAACCGTAAGGATCGGATTCTCGGGCAATAGCCTTCAGGGTCTTGATGACGCCGTTTTTACAGTGAATATGGAGAAGGATTCTGTGGATATTAAAGACAAACCCAAAGAAATCTCTTTTTCATGGAAATCTACCCAGGGGATTATCGTTGAAAAGAAATTTTTATTTTCGCCCGAAACCTATCTGATTGCCCTTGAGATCAGCATTAAGAACGGATCCGACCGGACGATTAAAGACAGGCTTATGTTATCTCTTTTAAAGGCGTCGCCGGATAACGGAAGCAGGATCGGCTTCGAAGGCCCGAGCGCACTGATCAACAATAAACTCGAACAAATTGAAATTAAAAAGATAAAAAAGCAAGACATATACCCGGGAAACTTAAAATGGATTGCGGTCCAGGACCGTTATTTCATGTCTGCGATCATTCCCGAAGAACCTGTAAATGCCAGTATGCACCTCAGCTTTGATGACAAAAAGATTCTGACCAATACGTATGTGAAGCCTGAACTCACCATTGACCCCGATAATCTGCATGTGGTTAAGTTCAATCTGTTTTTTGGGCCGAAAAGCATGACGGTATTAAAATCATTAGACTATGATCTGGTCAAAGCCGTCCATTTCGGCATGTTTGATATCCTCGCTAAACCATGTGTTTGGATTATGAACTTCATATATAATCATTTTATTCCAAACTATGGTATTGCCATTATAATTTTGACCATACTTACCAAGATCATTCTTTGGCCACTTGGAAATAAGAGCTATAAGTCAATGGCCGACATGAAAAAAATTCAGCCATTGATGGCGGAAGTCAAAGAGAAATACAAGGATGACAAGAAAAAAATGAATGAAGAGATGATGGGATTGTATAAAACTTACAGAATCAACCCCCTGGGCGGATGCCTTCCAATGGTTGTACAGATTCCCGTTTTCTTTGCCCTTTATCGGATGTTATATGAAGCTATAGAATTAAGACATGCTCCTTTTTTCTGGTGGATTAACGATCTGTCAGCACCGGATCGCCTTTTCCGGTTCGGTTTTAACATTCCATTCATGCAACCCCCATACGGTATTCCTGTATTGACCATAATTATGGGGGCAACCATGTTTTTTCAGCAGAAAATGTCGCCTCCAGCCGGTGATCCCACCCAGGCCAAAATGATGATGATGATGCCCATTGTGTTTACCGTTATTTTTATCAATTTTTCTTCGGGGCTTGTTTTATACTGGCTTGTAAACAATGTTGTTTCCATGGCCCAACAGTACTATATCACGAAGAAAAATATTTAATATCGGAGGTTTAATAATGTCTTCCAGTTTGGAATTTGAAGAAAAAAATGTTGAATTGGCTGTCAAAAAGGCCTGTGAAGAATTAAACATACCCAGGGAAAAACTCAAACATGACGTTATTTCTTATGGGTCAACCGGAATTTTTGGATTGGTCGGCACCAAAAAAGCACGGATTCGCGTTACCATACCGAAAGCATCCGAGGAATTTAAAATTGAGGATTCAGATCCGGAAAAACGAACAATCACATCTTCCGATCAAAATTTGAAGGATGAGGGTTTTCAAACGGATGTCGTGATAAGCGATACGGATATTGTGATAAGCGATAGAGATGCTTCCCATTCAGATGATGATCCAATAGAAGTTGGAAAGAATGCCCTGCAACACATTATCGATTTAATAACCACAGATGCAACAATATCGATAAACGAGAAGTCAAACCGAATATTTTTCAAAGTCGAAGGTGGAAACTCTGCCATTCTTATCGGTAAACGCGGACAAACGCTTGAAGCCATTCAATATATTATCGAAAAAATAGTAAATAAAAACAGGAAAGAACGGGTTGGAATCCAAGTAGATGTTGAAGGTTATCTGGAAAAACGGCAAATTAGCTTGGAAAAAGCAGCCACGAGACTTGCAGAGAAGGTAAAGCGAACCGGAAAACCAGCGACCATCGGTCAAATGAATTCTCATGATAGAAGGATCGTCCACATCGCCTTGAAGAATGATGGTATGGTTAGAACACAGAGTATCGGCGAAGGTGTTTTAAGAAAACTCGTGATCTTTCCGAAAAAAAATTCATCACGAAAGAAAAGTAACTGACTCAAGCTTCAAATGTTTTTTCGTAGGATGACGGTCTTTCGGGATTCGCTTTCTATATGATGTATTGAAGCCGGCGCTAAATGTTAAAAAAAATGAAAAGTGATACTATCGCCGCCATTGCGACACCCACCGGCAGCGGGGGTATCGGGATTATTAAAATTTCCGGTCAAGATGCCTTTTTAATCGCTGAAGCAATTTTTAAAAGATCTCGCGCTTCATTGTGTGCAGGACCGCCAGAGAACGCCCCGATCCTTTTCCCTTTAAAATCCCACCGACTATATCACGGGCATATTGTGAATCCTGAAACAGGCAAGGTGCTGGATGAAGTTCTTCTGTCGGCGATGAAGGCACCCCGGACGTACACGAGAGAGGATGTTATCGAAATAAACACCCATTCCGGCTATGTTGTACTGGCGTCGATTCTCGATTTGGTTTTAAAAACGGGTGCCAGGCTGGCTGATCCGGGTGAATTTACAAAAAGAGCATATCTTAACGGACGCATTGATCTCACCCAGGCCGAAGCAGTCATTGATATTATCAATTCCAGAACCGAAAAATCCCTCGAAATCGCAACTTCACAAATAAAAGGAGGATTGAAAAACAGTATTGAGTCCATAAGAACCTCGCTGCTTGACATTTTAACAGAAATAGAGGCTGCAATAGATTTTCCGGAAGATGTCGGAGACGTTATTGATTCCCAATCCGTTGTCAATGTTTTAGACAATTCGGTCATCGGTGAGTTGACGGGGCTCGTTGCGCAATATGAAAATGCACGTTATCTGAGGGATGGTCTTAAAATGATTGTAGTGGGAAGGCCCAACGTGGGTAAGTCGAGTCTTTTGAATCGGCTGATACAAGAAGATCGCGCAATTGTTACACCCATTCCCGGAACAACAAGAGATTTAATCGAAGAAACATTGAACATTCGCGGGATACCGGTTATTATTGCAGATAGTGCAGGCCTACACGATACGAAGGATCCTGTTGAGGTTATTGGTATAGAAAAGACCCATAAATATATGCACGGTTCAGATTTGATACTTTTCATGATCGATGCAAGCGACCCCTTTACCAGGGAGGATCATAAAATATACCAGACAATCAAAGACAAGCGGGTGATACTGGTAATTAATAAAATCGATCTGGTTGAGAATGTGTCCGAACCTGAAACCCCCGAAGGGTGGGAAATAACACCAAGCATCAAAATTTCAGCTTTATATGGCATGGGGCTGGACGATCTCAAGGACTTAATCGCAGATCTCACTATTAGAGACCATCACCTTGAGATTCAAAATACGATTGTTCCCAATTTAAGGCACAAAGTCGCACTTGAAAAAAGTTTAGAGGTTGTGGTTTCTGCGAATAGAGAAATAGGCAAAGGGACATCATTTGAACTGATCGCCATTGATATTCAAGAAGCAATTGATCGTCTGGGTGAAATTATCGGTTGCGTTGCCAGAGAGGATATTATCGATCAGATTTTTAGCCGATTTTGTATCGGGAAATGATGTTTCACGTGAAACAAATAGGTTTAATGATAATTATTTCAATGATAAGGAGTTAAACGATGAAAATGGACTTTGCGCCATATTTTGAAAAATACAAGGCACTTTCGGCACAGGCCGATAAATTGTTTGCCCAGGTAAAAGACGAATTTCCGGATTGTATAACGTGTGAAATCAAATGCGCGGACTGCTGCCATGCCTTGTTTGATCTTACATTGATCGAAGCAATTTATATCAACCATCAATTCAATAATAAATTTACAGGTGAGAAAAGGGAGAAACTGATCGATAAATCAAACCGTGCCGATCGAAAGATATACATGATTAAACGAAAAGCATACAAGGATAAAGAGGCCGGGAAGAACGAGGTTGATATCCTAATGGAAATTGCCGCTGAACGTGTCAGGTGCCCGCTTCTCAATGACGATGATAAGTGCGATCTTTATGAATATCGGCCCATCACGTGCCGGCTTTACGGCATGCCGACTTCGACTGGCAGCATCTCGCATACCTGTGGAAAGTCGGCTTTTGTTGAAGGCAGGCCGTACCCTACGGCCAATCTGGATATAATCCAAAAAAAGCTTTACGAAATTTCTGCTGAATTTGTCAACCGGATCAAGTCACGGCATGTCAAGATGGCCGATATGCTTGTTCCGTTATCCATGGCGATTCTTACAGACTATAACGAAAACTATCTTGGATTAAAAGACGAGAAGCAAACTCTCAAAGCGCAAGGAAAAGAGAATGACTGTGATATCTCCGGAAGAAGAGGAAAAACGAAAAAGGGCCATTTTTGATAGTATGTCGCCCAGGCGACAGAAGCACGTTTTAAAAAAAGGATACGAAAAATGGGATCCTTTTCAGGAACCCAAAGATCCAATAGATATCAGAAAAGATAAGACAAAACGAACGACGCAAACGCTGGTCCGAGAATTTTTACAAACAAGGGATATTCAGGAATACAGCAATGCATACGGAGGCGGTGTAATTGAGATTTGCCTTGGAATTATCAACGATGATGACAGGTATAAAGGGATGTTTGAATTTTCCATCTGGTACCATGAATTGCTGAAACGGGAGGGGCATGAGTAATTATCACTTCCGACCGTTTAAGATAATTACTCAAATTTCGTACGCATAATTTAACGTAAATCCATGACATGGTCGTGTTTTTATCTGATTTTGATTGCCCGTAAATTCCTCCGTGCAATCCTCGAAGCGTTGAAAAACAGAAACCCGGTGTGGTTAATTTCACACCGGGTTCCGAATTTTTTGCTATTTTTTCATTTGCTGATTAAAGATAGCTTCAGCTTTGTTGGCCATATCTTCGGCCTTTTGTGCCGAGGCTGCTGCTGCAGCCGCGGCATTTTCAGCACGAGCCGCGGCATCATCAGCTTGTTTGGCCTGCTGAGCGCAATCCTGAGCGCAATTCTGGGCCAATGATTTGGCGTCCTGAGCATCCTGGCTGGCCTGCTGAACCTGTTGTTCCAGGGCTTTTATTTGCGCCGTGCTTGCACAGCTTGTGAGTGTGAAAACCAACGCTAAGGATAAAATCAGACCCATCACCATCATCACGTTTTTTCGTATTTTCATTGAATTGCCTCCTCCCAAATTAGTATTTTTTCACAAAACAAGAGTGTCACCATCAATCTGACGCCTTAACGGCGAGCGTATCATCACCTCCCTTCTTTACAAAACCTACACGAACCGGTAGGCCGCTTTTTTTCTTAAGCGTATCTTGAACCATTGAAATCGAAACGCTGCTCAAAACACCCAGTTCATGTAATCGACGCATGGCCTGTTTTTGCATATCGGGTATTTTGTTGTAAATATCCGGGTGAACCTCCATGAAAATACTTTGATGCCGGATTCCTATCTTTACAGGTTCATAAACGATTTCAACAGGCGTGCTTACCGTTACCTGTTCAAAAAGCAGGGCAATATGTTCCGGATACAGGCGGATGCATCCATGGCTGACCAGTTTTCCAATACCCCAGGGAGAATTTGTACCATGAATACCATATCCGTCAAGGGATAGTCCGAGCCAGTATTTTCCTAACGGATTATTCGGTCCGGGAGGCACCGTGGTGACGCCATATTTGGCCCTCAGAGATTCAGGAACCGACCAGGTGGGGTCCACCTGGCGATTAATGACGTGACTCACGGCAACAGGGGTCTCCCAGCCGATATCTCCAATTCCCACCGGATAAGTGGTAACCATTCCGATTTTCGGATTAAAATGATAGAGTCTTAATTCCGGCAGATTAATAACCAGCCCGTACAATTTAGTGGACGGTAAAACCCATTGGGACGGTATGACAAGATTTTGCCCGGGATTGAGTATCCATGGGTCCATCTTCGGGTAAAGAAGTGAAAGTTCATTAGATCCGAGACCGAAATTTCGCGAAATGTCCAAAAGGGTTTCTTTGGGCGAGACAGCGTGATGTTGTATGAATCCTACCACCGTTTTGTCCTTATCATAGCTGAAACTGCCGGCAATTGCTTTTGGGGTGCCGATGGTTAATGAGATGATCAGCATAAAACAGGCGATTTTTTTGATATGAACGGTTTTGATCATTGACGCTATGCTTTTTGGTGTTTCAAGTATACGTTACACCCTTCGTGGGAAAATGCCCGAGAGGATAAAAACAAAGTATGTGTTCAGGGGGCAGTCATTTTCCCTTCATTTCGGTGTCTCCGTCACTGGTATTTTCAGTGAGTTAGCAGTGGTGACATTCCTGCCCCCTCCGCGTTCTTCCGCGAAAAGCATGCGGGAGCCGCGGTTTCCCCTACTGTTAAATCACTGAAAATACGAAGCGACTCCGCCAATAACGTTACGGGAAAACAACTGCCCCCCTGAATGTTTACAAAACAAATTACTTATTCTTTTGATCAAATAGCACAAGTAACAAAGAAAGGCAAATGTTCAAAGGGTTCACAGGTCGACTATTGCCCAGACCAATCGTTTTTGGAGGGTGTTGCATGTCCATGCGCAAACTCCCACCGTTTGTCTAAAAAGTAAAGAATCGGAACCGTCATCCTTGAAAAAAAGAGTGAAGCAACTTCTCCGGCCATAAGGGAAATGGCAAGACCCTGAAAAATGGGATCGAACAAAATGACCGAGGCACCGACCACTACGGCGGCGGCAGTCAGCATCATGGGGCGAAAACGCACGGCGCCGGCGTCAATGACGGCAAGATCCAAGGGCATGCCTTCTTTTAGGCGCAATTCTATAAAATCTACCAAAATGATGGAGTTTCTCACCACAATTCCGGCACCGGCAATAAAGCCGATCATGGAAGTCGCAGTAAAAAAAGCGCCAAGGGCCCAATGCGCAGGCAGGATGCCGATCAGAGAAAAAGGGATGGCGGCCATAATGACCAGTGGTGTTGTAAAAGATTGGAACCATCCCACCACCAGTACAAATATCAGTACCAGGACCACGGCAAATGCAATGCCAAGATCCCGGAAGACTTCGTAAGTGATGTGCCATTCACCGTCCCATTTCATTTCGAATTTTCGGTCGCTGGAAGGAATGCCGGCTGTATGCTGGACGATTTGGTATCCTTCAGGGAGTTGAATGGTTTTGATCCTGTTTCTCATCTCTAAAATTGCATACACCGGGCTCTCCTTAACTCCGGCCACATCCCCGACAACATATACCACAGGCATTAGATTTTTATGATAAATACTCTGATCCACAGTGGTTTTAATGACGTTGATCAGTGTAGAAAGCGGAACCAGACCACCATCAGCCGAAGCAAGTTTCAGCATTTTAAGACGCTGAATTCCGGCACGGGCGGACAGGGGAAGTTGCATCCGTATCGGCACATCTTCTTTTTCCCTGGGCTGATGAAGGAGACCTGCCTGCTGTCCTTTTAGTGCTATCTCGAGGGTACGGTTAATCCGAGCCACGCTGATCCCATGGAGAGCGGCTTTCTCCCGGTCAACCTCAATCTTATAGCGGGGCTGGGTTTCTTCCATGTACCAGTCCACATCGACCACACCGGGTGTTTTTTCAAAAATTTCCATAATGTCGACGGCGAGTTGTTTTTGACGTTGGTAATCGGGACCGTAAATTTCAGCCACCAGTGTGGATAAAACCGGAGGACCTGGCGGGACTTCAGCCACCTTAAGCCTTGCATGATAGCGGTCGGCTATGGATTTTAACGCCGGACGCACGCGTTTGGCGATATCATGACTCTGCGTTTTTCGATGTCCTTTCTCTGCCAGATTCACCTGAATGTCTGCCTGGTGAGCACTGTTTCGCAGATAATAATGGCGCACCAGGCCGTTAAAATTGAAAGGGGCGGAAGTTCCCACGTAGAGCTGGTAGTCCGTGACTTCATTAACGGTTTTGAGATAATCCCCCATTTCCATAACAGCGGTCGATGTTTCTTCCAGCGTGGCGGTCTCCGGCATATCGAGAATAACCTGAAATTCACTTTTGTTGTCAAAGGGGAGCATTTTAACCCGAACCCATCCGATTCCTACCATGGCACATGAGACAATAAGAAGGGCAACAACACTGATCAGAAAAATCCATCGCCAGAATCGATTTTCTATCAGAGGGGTCATTATTTTACGATAAAGGCGTGTGCTCCAGTCTTCTTCCCCGTGTTCACCGGTTTCCGCTGTTGTTTTGTGCTTTATCAATCGCATCGAGGCCCATGGAGTAACAATAAAAGCGACAATCAGTGAAAAGATCATAGCGGCGGATGCTCCCACCGGAATGGGTCTCATGTATGGCCCCATGAGACCGCCGACGAATGCCATTGGAAGAATGGCGCTGATGACGGCTAATGTTGCTAAAATGGTGGGATTACCGACTTCGTCCACTGCTTCGACCGCTACGGTGACCCTGGAACGGTCCCGATTTTCCGGAAGCCGGAAGTGACGAACGATATTCTCCACGATCACAATGGCGTCATCCACAAGGATTCCGATGGAGAATATCAGCGCAAAAAGAGTGATCCGGTTCAAGGTATATCCGTATAGATAAAAAACGGCCATGGTCAGAGCGAGTGTCACGGGAATGGCAATGGCAACAACGCCGGATTCACGGTGGCCCAGGACAAACCATATTAGAATTATGACGGAAACAATGGCGATTATCATGTGAAAGAGCAATTCATTCGATTTTTCTTTGGCGGTGTCCCCATAGTTTCGGGTGACGGAGATATGAATATTGTCAGGGATGACGCTCCCTGTTGCGCGGTGAATTCGTTCAAGCACGCGATGGGATACGGCGACGGCATTGGCCCCTTTTCGTTTGGAAACAGTGAGGGTGACGGCAGGGTAAACCCCTTTTGGGGAGATATGGCCGGCGGTGTTTTTTTCTACAGCGGCCGGACCGGTACCAAAAAAAACATACTGATCCGGCTCTTCGGGGCCGTCGATGACGTCTGCAACATCCCGAAGATAAATGGGTTTACCGTCGTGCACACCGGCTACTACACTTTTGACATCCTCTACCGTTTTTAAAAAGCCGCCCGTGTGAACCAAGACCTGGCCTTTGACGGAGGGATAGGTGCCGGTTTCGGATTCCTGGTTTGCAGCGGTGACGGACATGGCAACCCCTTCAAGGTCGAGGCCGTAAGCCGCCAGCCGCACCGGATCAAAACGAACCTGAACCTGTCGCCGGTCGCCGCCGATAAGGGTCGTCATGGCAACATTGTTTTCGCGTTTGACAATATTTTCGACTTCTGCTGCCACACGTCGTAATGTGTAATGATCGAATCCTTCACCCCAGAATGTCAGCGCAAGAATTGGAACGTCGTCAATATATCGCGGCTTGATGAGCGGCGGTGAAACAGACCAGGGAATGAGATCGTAGTTTGCCATGAGCTTCGACTGGAGACGAACGATGGATTTTTCCTCGTCCTGTCCCACGTAAAAGCGGACGATCGCCATGGACATGCCCGGGCTGGATGTTGAATACACATATTCTACGCCCGGAATTTCCCATAACAGCTTTTCCATGGGGCTTGTAACCCGCATTTCGACCTCTTTAGCACTGGCGCCGGGCATTTTTACAAAGATATCGATCATGGGAACGATGATCTGAGGTTCTTCTTCCCTGGGAAGCGCGATGATCGAAGCGATACCCAGCAAAATGGCTGCGATAATAAACAAAGGGGTCAGTTTTGAATCGATAAAAAACTGTGCAATTTTTCCGGCGGCACCTCTTTTTAGCGTCATGTATCCATCTCCACTTTCATGCCGTTGATAAGATTTGGCGGAGGAGCCGTTACATAACGATCCCCTTGCTTGAGGCCTGATAAGACTTCTATGGACTTGCCGAATGTTCTGCCGGTTCGAATGAGTCGATATTTGGCGGTATTCGTATCATCCACAATATAAATGCCGGTCAGCTGTCCGGAATGAATCACGGCGGTTACAGGAATTAAAAGGAGACTGCTTTGGTCTACAGGGATTGAAACCCGTGCGAACATGCCGGACCGAAGACTTGGGTCAACCGGCAGCTTAACCTTGATAAAAAATGAACGGCTCTTTTCATCCGCGGCTGGAAAAATTTCCTGTATGCTTCCGACGAACGTTTTATCGTTGAGTGCGGCAACCGTCACCGTTACCTCCTGGTTTAAGCCAACGGTATGGATATACTGTTCAGGGAGCACCAGATCAACGACATAAGCATCTGTATTTTCAATTGAAAACATGTTTTTGCCTGGTTCGGCAAGGTCTCCTACATCGACCATTTTCTCCCGGATGATTCCGTCATAAGGGGCCTGTATCACCGTGTCTTTCGAATTAACAACCGCAGATGCAAGGGCAGCTTCGGCCTGTTTGACGCGCTGTTTTGCGGCAGCCAGCCCGGCTTGAGCCTGTTGGTATCGAGACGTCACTTCATCAAACTCCTGGGGACTGGCGGATTCATCTTTCATCAGGCTCTGGTATCGGGTATAGGTAGCCAGCGCAAGTTCTGCACCTGCGCTGGCTGCAGTTTCTGCTCGCTGGGCCTCAGCCAGCGCAGCTTTTGCTTGACGAAGCATTGCTGTAACCTGTCGATCATCGATGATCGCAAGGCGATCCCCCTTTATCACCCGGTCTCCTTCCCGGACAAAAACCCCATTTACGGTTCCCATGAGTTTGCTGGAAATCGTGCTGACGGTTTTGGCGCTGACGGTTCCGACGGATTCGTAAAAGGATGGCTGACGGATAAGTTCAGCAGAGACGACGGTGGCCTTTACACGTTCTTTTTTAGACGCTTTAACATTTCCCGGCTCTATTTTTTCGCCGCAACCCGCAAAGAGAAAGACAGCGCCGAAAATCATAACATTGAAGAATCGTCTGTTTTTCCACATGTTGAACTCCAATTTGATATGTTATTGAAAATCCGTGTCAATGGTTCCTGCCGCCAGTTCAAGCTCGAGTCGAGCCACTTTGTAATCATGAAGCGCCTTGAAATAGTTGGTGTGAGCCTGTTGACGGGCCAGCTCTGCATCAAGAAGGCCGACGAT
>Ga0068713_1003958_pt1 | contig 12106 bp, 11 predicted proteins | sample MTBAKSrepl2MetaG_FD_62223 | JGI IMG/M metagenome (GOLD analysis project Ga0068713, IMG submission 62223) | Enrichment culture microbial communities om Arthur Kill intertidal strait, New Jersey, USA, that are MTBE-degrading - MTBE-AKS2 (Arthur... | ecosystem: Environmental > Aquatic > Marine >...
GTCGTTCTCAAAGTCTGTTCGGCACTGGTTCAATCAAAGCCTCGAAGCTTCTTGACTCTTCCCTAACTCAAAACATCCTTTAATATTGCGATCTCTTCGAGGGCCTTACCGGAACCCAGTACAACCGTTGACAGCGGATCATCAGTCAGTGTAATGGGCAGTCCGGTCTCCAGCCTCAGCAGGTGATCCAGCCGCTTCAGTAGAGCCCCGCCGCCTGTTAGCACAATGCCCCGATCAACGATATCGGCTGCCAGTTCCGGTGGCGTTTGCTCAAGGGCAATCTTTATGGTTTCTACGATGGTATCTATCTGTTCCTGAATTGATTCGCGAATTTCATCAGAATTGATCTCAACCGTCTTGGGAATACCGCTCACCAGATCGCGCCCCTTGATCATCATTGTCTCCACCTGATCAGCGGGGTAGGCGTTGCCCATTGTCGTTTTAATCACTTCGGCTGTCCGCTCTCCAATCAAGAGATTATACTTTCTTTTTATATGTTGAAGGACGGCGAGATCCATCTTATCACCACCTACGCGAACAGAGCGACTGTATACAATTCCTGCCAGGGAAATGACCGCCACTTCGGTGGTGCCCCCGCCAATGTCTACAACCATGTTGCATACAGGCTCAGTGATCGGCAAACCAGCCCCAATGGCTGCAGCCATTGGCTCTTCAATGAGATAAACCTCCCTGGCACCGGCAGACTCGGCCGACTCACGAACTGCTCGCTTCTCCACTTGTGTTACCCCGGAGGGTATGCATACAATAATCCTTGGCCGCACCAGTCCGCGTCGGTTGTGGACTTTCCTGATGAAGTATCTGATCATCGCTTCAGCAACTTCAAAATCAGCGATCACGCCGTCTTTCATAGGGCGAATGGCTACGATATGTCCGGGAGTCTTGCCTAACATCATTTTGGCGTCTTTGCCAACCGCCACCACACGATTGGAACCCCGACCGTCTTTCCGGACAGCCACCACAGAAGGCTCGCAAAGCACGATGCCCCTACCTTTTACGTAAACAAGAGTGTTGGCCGTCCCAAGATCAATAGCTAAATCGTTGGAAAACCAGCCCAGAAAGCGATTGAATACCATTGGGCAATTTTTCTCCTTTCATCGAGTTCTAAAGGATTTATCTCATAGCATGGCGAAAGACCATCTTCAATCATTAAGTCACTGGTGCGCAAAGCTGCGATGAGATTTTTCCTCGTGACATTTTGCGCTGCTTCGGCTACCTGTTTGCCTGAATCAAGAAGTGTTGCTGAAGTTGTAACAAGTCCGACTAGCAGGAGCTACAAAAAAAAGCAAATAACTTCGTCAAAGGTCTGGAGAGCACAGCTAAAGTCTTGCCAATATGCAGTGAGCATTCGAGCCTCCTGAAACCTACGATATGAGCCTGGAAGGATTTCTCATAAGATGTCGGGACTAATAATCGGGGTGCGAGATCCCTTCCCTGGACTATAAAATAAATCTCTTGACAGAAGATGAAGATTCTTGCTAAAAGCTCTCGGTACTCGGCAAAGTTATACATCTCAAAGGAATTAGGATATGTTTAACAATTCAATCACAATCATTACGACAAAATGCTTCTGGTGCTGGTGGTGGAGCAAAGACCGGGACGGGTGCGTCGGCAGGATCTTGTAAAGCTGAGCCATCAGCGTAAGTAGATTATAAGGACCGTGGGCCACCTGGCCCACGGTCCTTTTTGTTTTCTCGGAAAAGGGATCGTGGGAACCTCCTGCGGTCCCTTTTTTTTGTACACTTTGATTCAAGTCCCGGCGGGGCAAACACCTTAAGCCACATGCATACCAGCTGAGCTCCCAGCCGAAAGCGCTTGAAATCGGAATTCCTTAAAGAGGCTTTGAGATACCTCCAGCGGAAGGAGTCATACAATGCTTGTGGTGATGGATCAGAAGGCAACACCCGAAGAGATAGATGCGGTAGTGGCCGCAATCGAGTCAAAAGGATTCACGGCCAGGCCCATCCCCGGCGGCCAAAGGGTTGCAATAGGAGTCTTGCACAATCAAGGTCATATCGAGACCGGACTGTTTCTTGGACTACCGGGAGTTAAGGAGCTTATTCCGGTCACCCGGCCGTACAAACTGGTGAGTCGCGAATTTCAGCCGGACGATACGGTTATTCGGGTGGACGAGGTTGCCATTGGCAATGGTCATTTGACCATCATTGCCGGACCTTGCGCCGTCGAGAGCGAACAACAGGCTCTGACGATCGCACGGCATGTGCAACAGGCGGGTGCACAACTGTTTAGAGGCGGAGCCTTCAAGCCGCGAACTTCCCCATATTCTTTTCAGGGACTCGGTGAAGAGGGACTCAAAATACTTGCTCGAGTTCGGGATGACACCGGCATGCCGGTCGTAACGGAAGCCATGGACCATGAGGTTTTCGATCTAATCGAAACCTACGCCGACATCATTCAGATCGGCACCCGCAACATGCAGAATTTTAGCTTATTGCGCCGAGCCGGTCGAACAGACAAGCCGATCCTTCTCAAGCGCGGATTGTCCGCCACTATTGAAGAATGGCTCATGGCCGCAGAGTACATCATGGACGCCGGTAATTCCAAAGTGATTCTGTGCGAAAGAGGGGTTCGCACCTTTGCCCATCACAGCCGCAATACTTTAGATCTTTCAGCCATCCCGGTGGTGCAAAAGGAGAGCCACCTGCCAATCATTGTCGATCCCAGTCATGCCGCCGGAAGACGCGACCAGGTGATCCCCTTGAGTCGTGCGGCTGTCGCAGTCGGTGCCCACGGATTGATGGTGGAAGTGCATCATCAACCGGAAAGGGCCTTGAGTGACGGTGCGCAATCTCTATACCCCGACCAATTCAGGGAGTTGTGCCGACAGATTGAGCCGATATTCAAGACCTTTCGTCCCAATGGTGTGACGTCCGGTGCACAAGGCTCTCAGGCTCTGAATCCCAGTTAAAGGAATGAAACGATGAAAATGAAGCTGTACCCGCATAAAACCGAATTTCTCAAACTGGCGGAACGCGGCAATCTGGTCCCTGTTTGCGTCGATATTTTGGCTGACGCGGAAACCCCCGTGTCTGCCCTGGCCAAGATCTACCAAGGCGGCGGACCGGTTTTCCTGCTTGAAAGTATGGAGGGAGGGGAGCGCTGGGGTAGATACAGTTTTTTAGGCGCTTCGGCTCGAGGCCAGATCCGGGTGTTCCGGGACACGGTTGAAATGGAGGAAGGCGCATCAAACCGGCAGATACCTCATAAAGGCGATCCCCTCGGAGTGCTGCGATCGCTCATGGCAGCCTATCGCCCGGTTTCGCTTGCCGGTCTTCCCCGCTTTTGGGGAGGAATTGTGGGCTATTTGACCTACGAGATGGTTTCATTTTTCGAGGCGATCCCGAACCTCCTGCCTGCCGATAAACCCCTTGCCCACTTTATCCTGCCCGATCAACTGCTGATCTTCGACAACATTCGCCATACTCTAACAATGGTGGCATATGCTTTTCTGGATGGAGAAGATCCAGCCAGTGTCTATGACGATTGTCTGATGCGCCTTGGTGAGATGGAGGAGCAGCTGTGCCGGCCAAAACCGACATACGAAAAGCCATCCGGCGCGCCCTGTAAGTTGAAGTTCCAAATCGATCCCGAATTATTCCGCTCGCAGGTCATGAGGGTAAAAGACCACGTAGCAGCAGGTGACATCATTCAGGCCGTAATTTCTCAGCCCTTCGTATGCGCACCTGCTCCCGATCCGTGGTGGCTGTATCGCGGACAGAGGTATATCAACCCATCCCCTTACCTGTTTTTTCTACATCTGGGCGATACAATCCTGGTTGGATCTTCACCGGAGACCATGGTGAGGCTCGAAAATAGAGTGGCCACTTTGCGTCCCATCGCAGGAACCAAGCCAAGAGGCAAGAGCGAACAGGAGGACCGGCAGCTTGCCGATGAATTGTTGCAGGACCCCAAGGAGAAGGCTGAGCACCTGATGCTGGTGGATCTTGGCCGCAACGACCTGGGCCGGGTTGCAGAGGTCGGAACGGTGCAGGTCACCGACCTGATGGTGGTTGAACGTTATTCTCATGTGATGCACCTGGTATCGAATATCTCCTGCGATCTGCGAGCCGATTGCGATGCCTGGGATCTCCTGCGTGCCACCTTTCCGGCGGGAACCTTGTCGGGAGCTCCAAAAGTGCGTGCCATGGAAATCATTTCCGACATGGAAAGGGAGCCCAGGGGTCCGTATGGCGGAGCAATCGGCTATATCTCTTTTACCGGAAACATGGACCTTGCCATCACCATTCGCACCGCCTGCATCCAGGATGGGCAGCTGACGGTGAGAGCCGGAGCGGGCATCGTCGCCGATTCGGACCCGGAGCGTGAACGACAGGAAACGGTGAACAAAGCAATGGCAATCGACAGGGCGCTTCAATTGATCAGAGAAGCAATGTAATAAACATATCTTTTGTATGGAGGGTGTCATGATCCTGATGATTGATAACTATGATTCTTTTACTTACAACCTTGTGCAATATCTCCAAATGCTCGGGACCGAGGTGAATGTCGTTCGCAATGATGCCCTTTCCGTCGACGACATAGAAGCCCGGAAGCCTGCCGGAATTGTGATTTCTCCTGGACCGGGTGGGCCTGAATCCGCAGGCATCTCCATCTCTCTCATTCAAAATTACTCCGGCAAAATTCCAATACTTGGCGTTTGCCTCGGTCATCAAGCCATCGCGGTGGCTTTCGGCGGTAAAATCGTGCGCGCAAAACAGCTGATGCACGGCAAAGTCTCCACCGTGACCACTGATGGCAAATCCTTGTATCAAGGGGTTCGATCGCCCTTTCAGGCAATGCGCTATCACTCTCTGGCGGTTGCGAGAGAACAATTGCCATCCTGCCTGCAGGTAACCGCAGAGGCTGAAGACGGTGAAATTATGGGCATTCGACACACGCAGCATCCCACCGAAGGTATCCAGTTTCATCCGGAGTCAATTATGACTCCCGTGGGTAAAAGACTGCTAAGAAATTTCTTGAACAAAGCTAACGGGGCCGCACAGGCTTAACCCGAATATTGAGGAAAGGAGAATAGGAAGAATGATTGCAGAAAGTATAAAAAAAATCACCCAAAGGCAGGATCTGGATGAAACCGAGATGGCCGAAGTGATGACAGAAATCATGTCCGGCCACGCGACAGATGCTCAAATTGGAGCACTGATGGGAGCTCTTGCCACCAAGGGTGAAACATTTTCGGAACTGGCCGGCGCAGCCAGAGCCATGCGCCGCAAAGCGACCAGAATTCAGGCTTCAGCCGACACCATTGTCGACACCTGCGGCACAGGTGGGGATAGAGCCCACACCTTTAATATCTCCACAACCGCTGCCTTTGTCGTAGCCGGTTGCGGAGTGACCGTCGCGAAACACGGTAACCGTTCCGTTTCCAGTCAATGCGGCAGCGCCGACCTGCTCGAGGCTTTGGGAATGCGCCTGGATGTAGTTCCGGAGGTGATCGAAGAGGCAGTTCAAGAAATCGGCATAGGCTTCCTGTTTGCCCCGCTTTTTCACGGCGCCATGCGCTATGCCGCCAAAGCCCGCAAAGAAGTGGGAATCCGTTCCATATTCAATATGCTCGGGCCACTCACCAATCCCGCCGGAGCTAATTGTCAACTGCTTGGCGTTTACGCCCCGGAGCTCACCGAGATGTTTGCCGAGGCCTTGCGATTGCTGGGGAGTCGGCGGGCGTTTGTCGTTTATGGCCAGGATGGCCTTGATGAGATCACCATTTGTGCGCCCACTCGAGTTTCTGAGCTGAATGACGGACGAATCAGGACTTACGATCTGACTCCGGATCAGCTGCTGGGCAGGAGTGCGAGACCAGAGGAGCTAAAGGGCGGAGACCCAACTACAAACGCGCAAATCACCCGGCAGATCTTTGCAGGAGACAAGGGTCCGAAACGCGATGTGGTTGTGGTCAATGCAGCCGCCGCACTTGTTGCCGCAGGCAAGGCAAGCGACCTTAAAGACGCACTCAAACAGGCTGAAGACTCAATCGATTCAGGGGCGGCAGCCGGTAAGCTGGACGCCCTCATCCAATACACCAACGACAACACACCCCAAGATGGCAGGCAAATATGAAGTCCGATTTCTTAGTCAAAATCATTGCGAAAAAAAAAGAGGAAGTGGTGGCAGCGCAGAAAAAAGCTCCTTTAAAGCGATTGCGGCAGGAAGCAGAAGGGGCTCGTGAAAGGCGTCCTCTTTTTCAGAAGCTAGCTTCTCCCGGTCCTTTTGGCGCCAACATCATCGCCGAAATCAAGCGAGGATCACCATCTCGCGGTCCGATCAGAGCCGCCCTCGATCCGGCGGATTACGCCAGATCTTATGAAACCGGAGGGGCTGCAGCCATTTCTGTGCTCACCGATGAAAGCTTCTTTTTGGGAGGACCCAAAGACCTGCAGGAAGCACGCGCGGCGACCCGGCTGCCCGTACTTAGAAAAGATTTTATTATATCCGAATATCAACTATATGAGGCCGTCTCCTGGGGTGCAGATGCGATTTTGCTGATTGTTCGGGCGCTCTCAGCGGAATTCCTGAAATCTTCTTTGCAGCTTTGTGCCGAGCTGCGGTTGGACGCTCTGGTAGAGGTGCACTCCGAACAAGAGCTGGAAGCTGCAAGCCGAGCGGAGGCCCACCTGATCGGCATCAATAATCGCGATTTGACCTCATTTAAAACCGACATTCAAACCTCGGTGCGCCTTGCGCGTTATCTTCAACCGGACCAGATAGCAGTTGCCGAAAGCGGAATATATGGACGCGAGCAGATAGAAAGGCTGCTGGACGCCGGTATATGGAACTTTCTGATTGGTGAGAGTCTGGTGAGAGCCGATGACCCCGCGGGGTTCTTGCGGCAACTGTTGGGGCAGTGAATCTATGAAGACATCAAATAATCCGGATGACTTAAGCCGGCTGAGCTTGGAGCCCACTCAGGTCAAAATCTGTGGCCTTACCCTCCCGGAGGAAGCAACCGCCTGCGCTGAGCTCGGTGCTGCAGCCATTGGGCTCGTTTTCTATCCTCCCAGTCCTCGATTCGTGACGGACGAGCTGGCAAAAGAGATCTGCCGAGCATTGCCTTCGCACGTCTGCACAGTCGGGGTATTTGTCAATGAGTCGTTTGCGAGCATCATGAAAAGAGTGAATCGGTGCGGTTTGAAGGGAGTGCAATTGCACGGGGGCGAACCGCCAAAGCTTGGAGAAAAGCTGCTGAGAGAAGGGCTCATTGTGATCAGAGGACTCTATATCAATACCCCCCCCTCGCTCAAGGATGCCGACGAATATAGGGCTTCCGCCTACCTGGTGGAATGCGCCGGCGGGGCTCTGCCGGGAGGCAACGCCTTAGCCTGGGATTGGAATGCGGCTGCCGGGATCGCTCGGATAAAACCGGTGGTGTTGGCAGGAGGACTCAACCCTGACAACGTGGTACGAGCTATAAAGGCCGCTTCACCGGGCGCGGTGGATGTCAGCTCGGGAGTCGAAGCGGCGCCCGGGCGGAAAGATATCAATAGAGTGAAAGACTTTCTGGAAGCCGTTCGCAGCTGTTACGCGGCAAGAGAGAATAGGAAAATATTCTGAAGGGTGAGCAGCTGCCTTTGATGTATACGATGGGTAAAGTAGGCTTTATCGGATATCGGTTGCTCCATGGCTGATGTAAGCCGGCCGGCTAAAATAGAAAGGGGAGCGAAAAAACGGCTTGCGGAGGTTTTTGCTCCCCTTTCACAGGCTTTGGAACAATCGTTGAGATCACCCCTTAGCCATCTGTCTTTCAGCTTTTGCATTTAATTCAAATAACTTCGTCTATTCCTTTTCAGCCTTGGAGCTCGCATAAGTCTTGCTCAGGAAATAGCTCACAGCGTAACTTTTTTCCCTGACTTGCTCGTCGATCATCGCTTGCACGAGCCCTTCTTTGTGCTGCTGATAAAACTTCATCTGGGCGTCGGCATTCTCAGCGCACGACCTCAAATTTTCACTTTTCGAGTCGAGCAGGTTAACTTTGAGCTCACACTGTTCGATTTTCTGGTCGATGCAATCACGAAAGTAGCTTCCATTAGCCGCGGATTCGCAGTGAGCGGATGAAACAGAAAAAAATACGCATAGCAGAATAAAGGGAGCCGCTTTTTTCATGGCAATACTCCTCTGCTTTTAGGTTTTTGGAAAGCGTAATCGGCTATGATTTATTATTTACACTTCAAACGCTTACAAAACGCTTACAAAAACAGAAGCAATAAGAACTGGCGGATATCATCCAAGTGCATGCAATTGATCTTTTTTCGCGAATCGAGCCGATAGCTCCCCGGTATTTCTACAGCTTTTCCGGCTGCGGTCAACTTTCGATGATTTTTCTATAGATAGCCTTGGTCAAATCGGCGGGCTCCAGACCAAGCTCAGATTCAAACACTCCTTTGCATGCTTCATAGAGCTTTGCGGCGGCCCCCCTGTTGCCACGATTCGAGTGTATGAGCATGAGTCTCTGATAGGCGACTTCTAGCAGAGGATCCGTTTGGAGTGCTCTTTGATAACATCCGATCGCCTCCCTTGAAGCTCCTCGCTCTTCATGAAATGCAGCCATTTTCAGTAGAAATTCGAGAAACAGCTGTCGCAAATGCTCTCTTCTCGCTGAAACCCAATCGGCGTAAAGCTCTTCCGGGAGAAAATCCCCTTTGTAGATCTCCACGGCTTTTCTACAAGCATCGAGAGAGTCTCTTATCTCTCCTCCCGTCTTGTGCTGCTCGGCTCTTCGGATGAGCTCCAATAAGTCCTCAACATCGGTGGTGCAAAGCGTTTCGTTAAGGGAAACGAGATTGCCTTTCAACTCGATATAGGAGGAGCCATGACATTTGGCCGATTCCGGTTCCAAAATTCTCCTCAACCTATGCAGGTTGACGGTGAAGCTGGCTTGCCCGGCTTTGGCTTCCCGCTCGGGCCAGAGATCTTCGATGACCACATCGATGGGCACGTTTCGACCTCCGCGCGCAAGGATAGCCTTCAACAAACGCCTAGGTTGATTCCCCCGCCATTCCGTCTTCTCCATCGGGCGCCCTGCACGAAGAACTCGAAAGCCACCAAATGCTTCAATGCGGATACACGGCAGAGAAGAAATATGAATGCTTCTTATTATCTTGAGAGCCCTGTTGCGGAGCTTTGGAGTCAGATGTTCAAAGAGTTTGTCAAGACTCGGTCGAGCCGACTTGCTTAAGTTGCTAGTGATCAGATTGGTTGCGTAACCGGTAGCATCCTTGACGTCCAATTCTATGGCGATCAAGCATACTTCGACAGTATCTCGAGGTGATAGAAACAGAAAGTGCTCATACTTTCTTTGCTGCGCGATCTTGAAACCTGCCTGGAGATATTCCGAGGTCTCAGTAACAAGGCCTTTCCTCCAGGCTGTCAGCGCCAGGGCGAAGCCGGCGTGCACAGCAAACAGATGGTTACTCATTTCAATGGAAGACTTATACAGGCCTTTAAGCTCTCTGTATGAAGCATCATACCCGGCATCATCAACCGAGGTTAAAGCCAAGAGCAGCTTGCAGATGTTCAAATGAGTTTCGGACCATGTGCTTTGAGAGCTGAATATTTTTCTTGAATCCTCAAGGAGTTGATTTGCTTTTTCATATCTGCCCATCCGATAATGCAGAATACCCAGCCACAGCAGGATGCGCCCCACCAACAGCAGGTTGCCTCTTGATCTTGCGAAGCCCAGCAATGCTCCACTAATCTGTTCTGCTTCTGGATATTTGTCTAAATTGACTTTCACCGTTAAGTCATAAAAGAGTGCTAATGGGAGCAGATGTACCAATCCACTTTGCTCGGCTTGTGTTTTAGCGGCCGAGACAATTTCTTGAGCCCTTTCGATCTCGCCCTTGGCAACCAGGAAGCCGGAATAGCTGGCGAGCTGCAGGGAATGAAGCTCAGGATCGGGATTTGTATCCACGAGCATGCTTAGCTTGTCGTAGTAGATATCGCCTGAAGAGAATTCTCCCAGCCACGCCAGCGCTCCTACAATATGAATCAACGCATACAGCTGAAGTGAGGTGTCCTTCAAGCTCTCGGCTATCAAGTAAGCCTTTTGGCAGGCAAATAGTCCTTTTTGCGGATCACCACCGCGCATCGTGTTGGCACAGCCGACTTGAAGCCAGAGAATGCCTGTCTCATATCGATAGACGTCAATGTCGGTACTCTCCAGTAGAGCCTCACTCTTCTCCAGCAGGCTCGTAACCGGAATTGAATCTCGCCCTCTGAAATTAGATGTTTCCAGCAAATACGCTAATGCAAGAAGCAGCCCCCTTCTGTCTCCGGTTTTTTCGAAGGCATCGATGATTTTCGGCAAAACGCGGCTATTTTCTTCTATCGCAGAAAACCGTCTGCTCATGCAGCGGTAAAGGAGCAGCCACGGATTTGACTGAAGCAAGTCCTCCGGGAGATTTTCCAGCCATCCGCCGAGATCCGCATTCCTCCCTTCCTTTAGCAATTCCATGCCAATTTCTTTGATAATCCCAGCCGCACTTTGGTAAGATCTCCCCTCAAGGTAGTATTTCACGGCATCTCGGAGCTCACCCCTTTCTTGATAAAATCCGCCGGCCCTGGAAAACCAATTTCTTCTCTCGGTCTCGTTGGTGGCTGTTTCGAATTTGGCCCGTAAGAAATCCCTAAACAGCCGGTGATAGCGATACAGTGTGCCCCTTTTTTCATTATAGACGGTCTGGACGAACAGGTTTTTTCTGGACATCACCGAGAGTATCTCTTCGGTGTTGTCGATTCCTGTTAAATCCCTTGCCAGTCCGGGTTCAACAAAGTCCAGGATTGAGGAGTAGATCAGTAACTTTTTCGCCTTTTCAAGTTGGGCAGAAAAAACTTGCTCTTTGAAATAGTCAAACACTTCTGTCCTGAAATTATCCCCGTAAGAGTCGGGTGAAAGCTGCTTCTGCTCATCCATCGAAAGTTGCCGCAATCTAACCGCAAACAGGGTGAGACCTCCGACCCAGCCTTCGGTGACCCTATGGATCTCTCGAATTACTTGATCGCCTAAAGGAATTTTATGCGTCTCTTTAAAGAATTCTTTCGTTTCATCCAGAGAGAAAGAGAGCTGATCGTTGTCGATAGTGATCATGTCTTGATCCAGCTTGATCTTTTGAAGTTCAAGCGGAGGCGTCATCCTTGAAATCATGATTAAACGAATATGAGGCGGCGTTTCTTCGATTAACGTGCGCAAGAAGCCATACGAGGCAGGTCCAAGCTGATCGAGACCATCCAGAATGATGTGAACAGGCGAGGTGACACGGTCGAAAATCGAGCTCAACCAGTGTCTGTAAAGCGAAATTCCCTCTCTCGGTCCCAAGCCGACCCTCGGGTATTCCAGGAGCGGCGAGAGGTCGATCTCCTGGAACGCATGCTGAAGAGATTGTACCAGCAGATAGAAGAGGTTGACCGGATTGGAATCCTCAACGCCTAGATTCATCCACGCGCAGGGAGTTTTTGAGAAGGTGGTATAGGCTGCTGCCAGGGTGGATTTGCCCTGAGCTGCCCGCCCCAGGATTAAGATCAGCTTCTTCTCTGCATTTTGTTTCAAATACTCAACAAGGCGGGTGCGGTGCAGTATTCCGGACACACGCGGGAGAATGATTTTGGGGTTGTAGGGGTCGGCGCCCATCTGTGCCTCCGAAGATGATATTCAGATCTGGCTTGGAGCTCGCAAATCTGTTAAAGAGCAAAAATGGTGCCGCAAGACAAACTGACAGGGCTGCCCCCAAAACAACACCTATATTCTTGGCAAATCTGAGGTTTTGGCAGCTTTTGACGGAAATTGGATCTTTTGTTCCTTTCTGTGCCGGGCTCCACCCAGAAAATCGTGAAAAAGCTTACAGACCCGCCAATATCTTCAAAATTCCTATCTCGTCCCGCTAGTCCTGAAAAAAGGGCAAAGTCGAATCTTCGATCTTGAAAAATATCCGCAAAGGGACATAGCGGCTCTATGATCTTCCGCACCAAGGTCACGACTTCGTAGTCATTTTGGCAATAGTATGCTAATATCTTTTCGCAATTGGCACCTTTTCGGGCGGTTGAGGAAATTGGAATG
>Ga0068713_1003959_pt1 | contig 12106 bp, 11 predicted proteins | sample MTBAKSrepl2MetaG_FD_62223 | JGI IMG/M metagenome (GOLD analysis project Ga0068713, IMG submission 62223) | Enrichment culture microbial communities om Arthur Kill intertidal strait, New Jersey, USA, that are MTBE-degrading - MTBE-AKS2 (Arthur... | ecosystem: Environmental > Aquatic > Marine >...
AACGGCTTCCGCTTGTCAAAGATCAAAATGAATATCGAAACCTGCTGCCGCAGTATATCGACCCGGCTCTTGTTAACTCAGCCCGCCCATAGCCGGGGTGTACTTTAATTGACGCTTACGCATATTGCCAATGGCGCATTAAAAGTGCTCATTGACAGCCCGATCATCTGCCACGGGTCGAGGTGATCCATGACATCCCCGAAGATCAAAAAGTTTGTGCATGCGGTGCCCATCTAAGCCGCATCGGTCAGGACAAATGCGAAAAGCTCGATTATGTCCCGGCCAAAGTCCGGGTAGTGCGTCATATCCGCTACAAGTATGCCTGCAAAAGCTGCGAGGGCGTCGAAGACGATGGCCCGACGGTCAAAATCGCCCCACCGCCGGTGACCTTGATCCCCAAGGCCAACGTCACCGAAGGATTGCTGGCCCATATTGTGGTGCCCAAATTTGTCGATGGCCTGCCCCTGTACCGGCAAGAAAAGATATTTGCCCGCATGGGCATCGAATTGCCCCGAGCCAGCATGGCCAACTGGACAATACGACAATACGGGCCGCCCAGTGCTGCTCGCCGATGATAGACCTGCTCCAAGCGGATTTAAGAAGCGGCCCTTTGATCAACATGGACGAAACGCCGATGCAGGTTCTCAAGGAACCCGGTCGGGCCGACACAACCAAATCATATATGTGGGTGTTTTGCGGCGGAGCGCCAGAGCATCCCACCGTGTTGTACCGTTACTATCCGACTCGCAGCGGTGAAACGGCCCTTAAATTTTTGGACGACTACCAGGGATTTATCCAGAGCGATGACTATAACGACTATGACTATCTGGGCAACAAGCAGGGCATTTTCCAACTTGGCTGCTGGGCCCATGTCCGGCGAAAGTTCTTCGATGTGGTCAAAGTCAGGAAAAAGCAGCGCGGTCATCGTGACAATCCCAAGGGCTTGGCCGATCAAGCCATAGACTTTATCGGCGAACTATACCTTATCGAAAAGCAGATCCGTGCCGAGCAATTAACGCCGAGCCAGATTTGTCAGCGCCGTCAAGAACGATCGAATGCTGTTTTGGATAAGTTCAAAACGTGGCTGGATACAACCTATCCGCTGACCCCGCCCAAGGGGCTTTTGGGTATAGCCATCGGCTATGCGCTGAAGAACTGGCCAAAACTGGTCTTGTACACCACCAATGGTCTTCTCCGGCCGGATAACAATGTTGCTGAAAACGCCATACGTCCCTTCGTGATAGGTCGGAAGAACTATCTGTTCGCGGGTCACCCCAACGGTGCCCATGCGGCTGCCACCTTTTACTCCTTGATTGAAACCGCCAAGGCCAATGGCCTTGAGCCCTATGGCTATTTGTGCTGCCTGTTCGAACGGTTGCCATTTGTCAAAGATCAATCCGGATATCATGCACTGATGCCCCAATATATTGACCGGAATCTGATCCGCCCCTTAGCGCTGAATGAGTCTCTGGCATAGTTGTCCAGCGCGTTTTTTCATCCGAGCCGCACCATGCCCTATCCGGGAGAAACTGTGAAGATGGGGATACTTTGACGCTTACGGTTGGTTGATCGTCTTCATAGTGAATGTCATATCCGCCCTGCTGTAATTAAGCAACGTTATGTGTCTCACCTTTCATTGACAGAGAGGGCAGGGAAACTATGGCTTAGTGGGCCCCAACCGTTCGTTTTCTTTGGCGACCTTGAAATCGAAACCTGATCAAAGATAGTTTGCACATGAATATTTATGAAACCATCAAAAAACTACAGAGGAAAGAAATACTCCCAGAAGGGGAATGCTATGTTCAGCCATGGGAGCAACAATTTTCAACAATATATCGTGTTCAAATAAGTGGTTTTAACTACTTTTTTAAAGTGCTCAGGCACCGGCATGGACACACTCAGGGTGACATGGCAGACAAGCTGTCAAATGAGTATAGAACCCTAAAAAAGCTACACGCATATTTTAAAAATGACTCTTGCTACAATATTCCTGAGCCCTTATACTTTTCTGAAGAAATGCTCCTACTTGTAACCAAAGAAATAAAGGGTATCTCGCTCGAGACCATAGGTAATCAATTTGCCCGGCGTGTCGGGGCTGTGGATAGCAGTGCTGTCGAAGCATTCCAGAAGGCGGGAAAATTTCTGAGAATGCTGCATTGCATGGAATCGGTTCCTTTTCAGGAGAATGATGTATTTGAATTGTACCAATACATAACAGTCCGTCTGATCGGGGTAGGTATATTTTCACAGGATCAGGAGGATCAAATAGTATCTTTCCTGGATAAGAGCCGTTTTAGTATAGTGCATGAACTATCAAAATACTCTAGAAGCCCCGTGCACCACGATTATAATCCTACCAATATTTTGTTCGATGGGCATTGCATCAACGTACTTGATTTCGGTGATTATCGGGTCGATCACCCATATCAGGACCTGATATATTTCAGGCTTATGATCAATGGGCAATTGGGTAGTGTTCTCAAGTATCGGCAAGCATGCAGACACAAATTGCTGGACGCATTCTATGAAGGCTATGGCTACGACATCCAAGATCATTCAGGGAATGAAATGTACAAAATTTATCTGCTCAAGAATCTTGCGGTTTTCGCGCTCACAATGATGCAGAGGAAAAAGAAGGCTATAAACTTCAAGAGTACCTCAGCCTTTTTAGCAACTGCTAAAAGTAAAGTCGTGAACCAAAGAGATTACGTGCTAACTAAAAAATCAATTTTAGAAATTGTTCGTGCATAATCTTATTCTATTGATTGGATGAAGGAGATGTGGATGAACGAATTCAAAAAAGACTACAGTGAGATGGCCGGGCAATATGATGTAGAACGGTTTGAAGGCCAAAAAATGGAGTATATAACCAAACTGCATTCAAATACGCTTAAAAAATTGTTGCCAGATGCACAAGGCATTCATGTTCTCGATGTGGGGTGTGGCACCGGGCGGGGTGCCATCTTTCTCGCCAGACATGGCTACAATGTTGTCGGATTAGATTACACCAATAAAATGCTTGAGGAAGCACGAAACAAAATTGCAGGGTGGCCCTTAACCGGTCAGCTTTCATTGCAACGGGGCGATGCCTTTACCTTACCATACAGGGAAGGCAGTTTTGATTGCATTATTTCACTGGCATTTTTGCATTTATTCCCACTTGATCAACAGAAAATTCTGATCAATGAAATGATCAGGGTTCTTAAAGCGGGTGGCATAGTGATCTGTGAGTTCAACAACTATTATCGGGGCATTCTGGGTGGGGGAAGGACCTTGAAGCAAAACAGCACGCTGATCTTAAATAGGATCAGTGAAATGCCATCTTTATTCGATTCCAGGGCTGTGTCGATCGATAGGGTCTGCGGTTCCTCTTTGCCCTATGTTTGGAGGATTTTTAGATATTTTCCGTGGCTTGGGGAGCGGGTGGACCACCTGTCCCACTACCAGCCCCTGGCTGCAATCTCCGATCGGTTTTTTGTGAAGGCAATAAAGCACGCTCTCTAAGCAGCAATTACGATAGAAAATTTAGTGCCATGGTTTTTTAAAACTATTACTTTCTTTACCATAGATATGGTACCCTTTTTACATAGCACTTGATCCGGACCTTGGTGGATTATCTTGAAAGAGTTATAATAGACTGAAAACAATAAAAAAAAGATGTATTGCCGCATCTCCTATAAATGGCACATCGGTTGCAAGCCGGTACGCCGAGAGGGTTCCGTTATGATGATAAGCTTCGGAACTTAAAAGTCGTAGGATTCATTATTTAACCCATTTTCGACTGGCTTCCCAATGAAGGAGATGTGAATGAAGAGGAAATTGACTAGCTGCTTATGGATTGTGCTTACCTTGTTATTAACGATCTCATCACCCCATGCAGCATTGATTCAAAGCGGCGTGGAAGGCGTTTCAGGGATGGAGTTGGCTGCCGATGAATACGTTACACCCGAAGGATGGGATGTAATTGCGGAAATCGTTGGTACGCCGGTTGCCGGACCTCCCCTTTACGGCGGCCGACTGGAATTGTACCATGGGTCCTATTATCAGTTTGGTGTGTCCGATATCCCTCTTTACGAGCAGGATGGACTCAATATCGTTTTTCACAACATTTACAATACGCCTGAGGGGGAAGTCAATTTTCTAAACGTATATCTCTACAACGATGAGGCGCAACTCGGGCTGCAGAGCCGGTATGACGGAGAATCAGCCACGTCCCCTGATTGGGAAGGGGTTTTCGACGCGACCCTGCTCGGAACCTGGAGCTATGATGGAACCCTCGCCGATGTGGTTTTCAGCGTGACGAATCCGGATCTGCTTGCCATGATTCACGATGGTGGAACTTTCGGAATCGGATTTGACCCGGATTGCAAATATACCTTTGAAAGCATTACTGTCGAAGCGCCTGTGCCCGAACCTGGAACAATGTTATTGCTTGGAACCGGTCTCGTTGGTCTTGCCGGGTTTGGACGCAGAAAATTTAACGGCAAACGAAAGCCATAGTAAAAGTTAAGGCTTTTCACTCAAAATGGTTTGCCCTTCGTGTGCTTGTATGGCTGTCTGTGCTGCAAGTATGCGAAGGGCTTTTTTTTCCGTTCAATTAGGAGAATAACTTTTTAGCGCCGCCGCGAGGAGTACAAAACGATGAAACATGAAATCATGATATGCCGGGGCTTGATGGTTTTCATTTGTTTTGTCCTTTTTCAGCCGTCAGCGTCGATGGCTGAGGGAAACGGGGCTTGTCCACTTTTACCCATGATGAAAGGCCCGTTCGTAAAAGTTGCAACCGAAAAGGCACTATTCAAGGCTGTGAATTCCGTTTCGGCCGGGACCACCATTCTAATCGCAGACGGTACCTACAATCTGGCACGACATGGTCATTATCTGCTGATAAAAACACCAGGTATCGCCTTGCGGTCGCAAAGCGGCGATCGCCGGAAGGTGATTCTGGATGACAACCATAAAGGTTCGGAAATCATTACCATCGCAGCATCCGATGTGACAATTGCGGATATCACCATCATGCGAGCGGGCACCCATCCGATTCATGTGGTATCATCCGGCAACGGCGACACACTGAGAACAACCATCTACAATGTGCACATCATCGATCCGGGGCAGCAAGCCATAAAGATCAATCCACATTCCGCCAGACAATTTTTCACCGATAGCGGATTGGTGGCTTGTTCAACCATTGAGCTGACCGACGCCGGCCGGGCCAAAGTTCTGGAGATCAACGGCAGTTGTTACACCGGCGGCATCGATGCGCATCATAGCAAGGGTTGGGTTGTCAGAGACAATACCATCCAGGGGTTTTGGTGCGAGCGGGGGCTCTCCGAGCACGGTATCCACTTCTGGTCCGGTAGTCGGGCAACGCTGGTGGAACGAAATCTTCTCATCGACAATGCCCGCGGCATCGGTTTCGGACTAGTTGAACATGGTAAGGGGCGCACTTATCCAGATGCGACATGCCGCGATGGCGGTTATGTGGATCACTATGAAGGTGTCATTCGCAATAATTTCATATTCGCCAGTCGGGAAGCGCTCTTTTCCTCCGCTTCCGGTGTAGATGGGGGCATCGCCTTGGCCCAGGCCTGCAATCCAATGGTGGCGCACAATACTGTAGCATTCACCAAAACCCCTTTTGCTGCTATCGAGTGGCGTTTTGCAAACACCAAGGCCGTCATAACCAATAATCTTCTGACGCATAACTTGATGCCGCGCAATGGCGCCTCCGCGCTTTTAACCGGCAATTTGAGCGGCCAGCCGCTCTCGCTTTTCGTGGACGGTTCCGGTGCCAATCTGCACCTATCGAACCATGCTGCAGCGGCGATCGATAAGGGCGCTCCGATGGCGCCGGGGGTGTGCGACGACGACTACGATATGCAGACAAGGCCGGTTTCCGGCCGGGATATCGGGGCGGATGAATGCTGTAACCCGATCTTTTCTTCCCCCAAATAGCGCTGAGCTTTCTGCAGCCAAATCACTTCACCTCTTCATCGTTTGCTTGGCTTTAATTCATGCTGGCTTAAGCTATATTTCGGCATGGTAATTGCTGAAACCACATCTTCAGGTCATTGTGGTGGCGCCAAAAAAGGGAAAGATTCAGCAGCACAGCAGCTATCCGCTGATTGTGAAGGGCAGGAGACAGATCGATGGTTGTGCAAAAAAATGTACTTCGAGCTATTTTCGTGTTTTTTTGTATAGAACTTTCTCTGCTGCCTGCCGGGGGGGGTGCCTATGATGGCGCATGCCCGGCGCTTCCGGCGCCTGCGGGAACTATCGTCACGGTGGATTCGGAGCATGGGTTGTTTAACGCCGTGAACGGCGCTGTAGCGGGCACTACTATTCTTATCGCCGACGGTAGCTATAATCTAGGCGGCGCTGGTTACTTCTTATACATCGATACGCCCAATGTGACTTTGCGTTCTCAAAGCGGTGATCGGGAAAGCGTCATTCTGGATGACAATTACCAAGGAACCGAGATTATCACCATTGCGGCCTCCAATGTAACCATTGCCGATATGACGATCATGCGGGCAGGTACCCATCCGATTCATGTGGTTTCTACCAATAGCGGGGATACTCTGAATACGAGCATCTACAATGTGCACATCATCGATCCGGGGCAGCAGGCGATCAAGATTAACCCGCATGCAGCGAGGACCCATTTTGCCGACAATGGGTCGGTGGCATGTTCGACCATTGAGCTGTCCGATACCGGACGGTCAGAGGTCTGGGATATCAATGGAAGCTGCTATACGGGCGGTGTCGATGCGCACATGGCCAGGGGGTGGGTGATCAGGGACAATGTGATCCGAGGTTTTTGGTGCCAGCAGGGGCTTTCGGAACATGGCGTCCACTTCTGGTCCGGCAGCCGGGGTACCGCGGTGGCGAGGAATTCGCTTGTCGACAATGCCCGCGGGATTGGCTTTGGCCTCGTCGAAAGTGGCACCGGGCGCACCTATTCCGACAATCCCTGCCCAGGCGGATATGTAGGGCACTATGATGGCATCATTCGCAACAATTTCATCTTCGCCAGTCAGGCCGGATTGTTTGCCTCCGAGTATGGTGTGGATGGCGGCATTACATTGGCGCAGGCCTGCGGCGCGCAGGTCCTGCACAATACGGTGGCGTTTACCGATGCGCCTTTTGCGGCCATCGAGTGGCGCTTTTCCAATACCGATGCCGTCTTGACCAACAATCTGGTAACCCACAATCTGATGGCGCGCAACGGGGCTGTCGCAGCTCTATCCAATAATCTGAGCAGTCAACCCCTTTCAATTTTCGTGGATGGCAACGGCGGCAATCTGCATCTCGCCAATAGCGCTGCAGCGGCCATCGATATGGGCGTGGCAATTACGGCGGGAATGTGTGACGATGATTTCGATGGGCAGGCGCGGCCTGGGCCTGGTAGGGACATCGGCGCTGACGAGTACTATGCCGGTTCTGGGAATACTGCACCCATTGCGCAGGCGCAGGCGGTGACGGTGGCACAAGGCAGTACCAATACGCCTATTACTTTGACAGGCTATGACGACGATGACGATGAGCTCACTTTTATCGTGACGAGCGAGCCTGCGCATGGGGCACTAAGCGGTACAGCGCCCGAGCTTCTCTTTACTCCGGATGCCGGTTTTGTCGGCCTTGACACGATGGCGTTTAAAGTCACTGATGGTTCGTTTGAATCGGCCGAGGCTATTGTGTCTATCACCGTCCAGGGCTCGTCTGACAGCCCTCCGGCGGCTAATAGCGGCACCACCGGGAGTGGGGGTGGAGGTGGAGGAGGGTGTTTTATCGGGGTTGCCGGCATGGAATGGCAGTGATTTTTGCGGTCAAGAAGCGTGTTCGCAACAGAGGGCGCCTCCCACTATGCAGTTTCAGGGCAGGAGGCGCTCTTTTTAGTCACGCGGTAAATCGAATTCGATTCTACACTTCGGAAGAATCGCTTTTCAGTTGAGCGCTTTTTTTCTTCTAAAGCCCGTCAAGGATAACAATCCTGAGCATAGAAGAATCAAGGTCGCGGGTTCGGGCGTTGGATGGACCTGGCCTGTTATTTCACAACTGAATCCATCGCTCACAAGCTTAAAAATATCACCATGCAATGACCATTGGGTTGTTGTGTTTTGAAAGCACCAATCGTTTGGAGAAGTGTAATCTCCGAAGGGGCTGTATGTTGGATACATTTCACCCCAGCTTTCTAAGTATACCGTAATTGCATTGAGGGCTGCGGTATCTGCGTCATAATCAACGGAAATCCAAAAGTCATCCCCAACACTGGCATAAGGCTGTGATGGGTTTTCTATTATATTTGTGATCTCGCCCTCATATTGAATAGTGGCTGAATAGCCTGCTCCAGGCATAATTAAGGATAATAAAAGCGCTAATCCGATGATCGAAAATAGTTTCATGAGGGTTTGATCCTTTCAAATTGTTTAGAGCCATATGCTTCTATGGCGCCAAAAGAATATAATAGAATCTGATAACTAAGAAATCGCTTTGTATTTGATGGGAAAATCATTCGGAAATGAGTATCAGCAATTATTATACCATTTGCCTGCTTTCTTTCTTATGGTTTATAAACATCAAAGATATATAGAAATATGCATTCTTAGCCAATTGCTTGAACGGGCAAATAGGTAAAACTTTAAACAACAATAAGTACATAATTATGAAAAAATATTCACAACTCGGAATGAACCGCCTAAATGCTTGCGCCTACGGAAAGAGGAAAAATTGTTAGCCCACAAAGGCTGATTTTGCAAGGGGAATATACTTTGAAGCTCTGCTTGGGAACGAATTGTTCTCGGTAGGCTTCATAGAGGGGGTGATATGGAATTTCCTGTTTCCCATTTAGGTGGAGAGAAATGTGTCACGGGCTCATGCCATCTGCTGCAAATCCAAGGGGTAAATATCATCGTGGATTGTGGGATTACCCAGGGCAAGGATCGTTGTCTGCAACTCTCCCAATGGCCGGTGAAAGCTTCCGAGATAGACTTTGTTTTTCTGACCCATGCGCATGTGGATCATATCGGATTGCTGCCCGGTCTGATCCATGCTGGTTTCGATGGGGAGATCATCTGCTCTCATCCCACCAAGGCGCTTATTCTGCCCATGTTGAATGATGCCATGCGCTTTGGCGATTTTTCGGAAAATGCCAAAGAGGCCATAGCGGGCAAGATCGAGGCGTTGTCCTGGGGGTTTGAATATGGCCAACGTTTTGATTTGAAAAAAGGGATCTCCTTTAAACTGGGTAGGGCTGGGCATATTCTCGGGTCATCTTTTATTCGCTTCGATAGCCGACGGGATGGGATATCATTTCTTTTTTCGGGCGATCTGGGTAACCGGAACACGCCGCTCTTGCCGGACCCGGACCTGCCCGAGCCGGCGGATTTCCTGATTCTGGAATCCACTTATGGGAACCGCTTGCATGGGGATCGCTCGCAGCGCATGCAGCTTCTGGCCGCGATTCTGAATCGCAGTCTGGCAGATGGCGGCAAGGTTTTTATTCCGGCGTTTGCTCTGGGGCGAACCCAGGAACTGCTCTACGAGTTGGATCGGATCTTTTCCATGGCCGACGAGCAGAAAGGCTTTCCGAATCTTAAGGCCACAACGCGCCCGCCGGTTTTTATCGATTCCCCGCTGGGGCTGAATATCACCGGCATCTATTCGAGTTTATCCGCGTTTTGGGATGAAGAGGCCCATAAGTTGATCAAGCGCGGGGATCAGCCGCTGGATTTCGAAAGACTGTATGCGGTGGATAAGTACCGTCAGCATGAGCAGTTGTTGGTATGGAATGAGCCGGCGATCATCATCGCCGGCAGCGGCATGTGCACCGGCGGCAGGATTGTCGATCATTTGCTGGCGGGTATCGAAGAGCCCAGGAATGATATTCTCTTTGTGGGCTATATGGCGGAAGGTACGCCGGGAAGAGAAATTCAAGCTAAGGCCAAAGAAAAGGGGCGGGTGGTGTTGGATGGGGCGTCGCGCTCTGTTCGCGCCGGGGTGCATGTGCTCAGCGGCTATTCCGCGCATGCCGATCAGCAAGGGCTGCTGGATTGGGTGGCGACAATGGAGGGCAAACCGCGGATGATCAGGTTGGTGCATGGGGATCAGGATGCACGGCGGGTGCTGGGGGTGAAGTTGATGGAAAGCGGGTATGTGGTGGGGTGACAGGTGTTTTGAAACCCCATAAAAAAGCCAGAGACACTCTACATCCTGTGTCTCTGGCCATTGACTTTTTTAGAAGAATACTGTCTATGATTTTTTCATCTTCTTCCTGCCAATGCCTGCCAAGCCGAGCAATCCTGTCCCCAGCAACAGCATGGTAGCCGGCTCTGGCACCGGCGCGGGTGCTGTTGTCTTCACGCCGATAAGCTGGCTCTGTGCGTCAGGGTACTCGTTCGAGGATAGATTTACAGCCACTACAGTCCAACCACTGGCATCGAAAGCATAATCGTTTAATTTATCCCAGGCCTTATAATATTCAATCTCTTCGGTTGGGTTTTCTGCAAGGCAAAGACCCAATAGGGCGTGGTCGTGGGCAGCGTGCGATGGGAAAGTTCGTTGACTTGCAGTACCTGGGCTGCACATCAAGCCGGGGTTGCGGCCGCCGGGGGTGTTGCGTTCGGGCGGCAACTGGTAGAATAGGCTGAAGCTGCCGTCATTATGGGTGGGTGGTTTGGGTTAGGTATGCCCGCAGATAAGAGGAGGCTATGGATAATCAGGCGGCAAAAAGGACTTCGCCATTGCGGGCGAAATCGGTTATAAACAAGTCGCCTTGATCCCATTCAGCCTGCGTTAGCGCAACTGCTTCGATTGGTGCGAAAATTTCATAGATGACGTCGGCCATTATGTCGATGCGTTCCCAATAATCTTTGCCGTTAAAATCGTCGGAGATGACGACAAGGTTTATGTCGCTGCCTTCCCGGTCGGCGCCCGATGCGAAAGAACCATATAAAATCATTTTATGCGGTCTGATGCCTGAGGCCTCGAGACCTTTCTGAAATTGGGATGCGATTTTTAGAACTGACGCTTTATCCATAGAATGAGATCCATTCCTGGGTTTTGGGTTCCATGGAAATTTATATATCAAACATCCTAACGTGATCCAATTAGAAATGAGCTCATATTGACCGGATTGGATGAACAGTGGCATTTTGCGACAGCGCGGATATCCAGTTAAGGCAATTGGCCGGTTATCCATTTGGGAGAGGGCGATTCCCTCTGGGGCTGATATCACCGGCATTTATCTCTGAAGAGGCAGCCTTCGGGCTGCCTCTTTTCGCTGGGCTTTGCGGACCTTCAGTCAAGCACCTTCCATTTTTTCATGGTGGCAGTTCCGTGAAGGTTCGGGGTCTGAGGGTACTGGGGCGAGGGCAGTACTTTGCGGATCTCTTTGAACCAATCGGCGTAGGTGGCATCCGGCGGTAGTGTTTCGAGGATGCGCAGGGCGACGAAGGTGAAGGCGCCGTTGGGGCGGCCGAGGAAGCTGGCGTCGTAGCTGTATTCGTCATCCTGGCAGCCGGATAGGAGCAGGGCTTTGGAGCGTTTGGCGGGTGGGCGGCGGCGGGGCGGCCGGGCAGGGATCTGGGCGACGGCGGGGGGCAGAAAGCGCACTTTCAGCGTGGATGGGGCTTTTTCCTGGATGGCGGTGGGGGGTATCAGCGGGGCAAAGCGGGTGAGGGTGCCGGAGTGGCAGGCATCGGAGATCATGAGGATCTTTACGCCTTTGGGGGTGGGGGCGAAGAGGGCGTGCAGTTCGTCGTCGGTGATCGGTCCGTTGGTGCCGACGTCGTAGGGGCAGAGGCATTCGTCATTGCCGTCGGGTTCGTCGCCGTCGAGGTCGGGGACGAACGAGCCGTGGCCGGAGTATTGGATGACGAGGCTGTCGCCTTTTTCGGCGCCCATGACCAGGGCTTGGATGGCGTGGCGGAGTTGCGTGCCGGTGGCTTTGTGGTTGAACATCTTTTGGACGCTGAATCCGCGTCGGGTGAGGGCCTGGGCCCAGTCGTGGGCGTCGTTGACGCAGCCGGAGAGGTCGAAATCGGTGCCGGGGTAGTCGTTGATGCCGATGCACAGCGCGCGTTTGGTCATTTGCTCCTCCTGT
>Ga0068713_1003972_pt1 | contig 12073 bp, 12 predicted proteins | sample MTBAKSrepl2MetaG_FD_62223 | JGI IMG/M metagenome (GOLD analysis project Ga0068713, IMG submission 62223) | Enrichment culture microbial communities om Arthur Kill intertidal strait, New Jersey, USA, that are MTBE-degrading - MTBE-AKS2 (Arthur... | ecosystem: Environmental > Aquatic > Marine >...
TTCTATTTCGGCCTGGCTGTCCGGGCCAGGCTTTTCCTTATGGATGAAGTGAATGACGGTATGGATATGCCTGCCCAGAAGGAGCTTGTCCGGGAAATGGTCGCTCATCACGATCCTGAACGCATCGTTCTGCTTGCTTCGCATCATATGGAAGAATGCCAGTCCCTCCTCGATGATATCCTTGTCATGGAAAAGGGAAGAGTCTGTTATTCGGGTCCTCTGGATGACGCTCTCAAACTTACAGGATGGCTGGAAGCTTCGGATTATGAAGGCCCTGAGGCAGACCTGCTTGACCGGAAGACGATCCTGGGAACGGAATATGTCCTTATCCGTCATCCTGAGCAGTATGGGAACGCAGCCAGGCCTGCAGATCTTGTGACGTTTCTTGAAGCTGTGACCATGGAGGGAAAGGAGATCACACATGAGAAGGAATAGTATGTTGTCGGTTCTGGAATATCAGTTGAAGACCAGGTGGAGGTCGCTTCTCATATCGGGCCCCTGTATCTATATCCTCCTCTATCTCATCACTCTTCTGGCCGCCCCTTTTGCAAAGGGAGGCGGAAGCCTGATCCGCTTTATCGCCGAGGGAAACCTGTTTCTCATAGGAGCGAGTCTGGCCTTTTTAGTCAATATGACTTTCGGAACCATGGCACATGTGAACCGGGCTGTGGGCAGCCGGCGGGCCTTTATCCTCTTTCCTGCTTCAAAACAGGCAAAAGCAGCCGGAATCACCCTCTACAGCCTCATATGGATGGTTTTGAATATTGTGATCTGGCTGGCGCTGATGATTCTTTCAGCTGTGGCCCGGGGAGAGGAGATCACTTTCGACGGTGGGAAAGGGGCCGATCCCGTAATCCTTCTGGCTCTTGCAGCGGCCATGGTCTCATTTTCTCTCTTTTCTTTCTTTTTCGCTCTCATCAGACAGCACCACGGGATCATGAACCTGCTCCTTTTTGCAGGATTGGTGGCCTTTGCTCTCTTTATGGGACGTCTAAGCGGGATCATCGTCTCTTTTTTGGCTCCCTCTGCCGGTGGGAATATCATGAGCCTTGCCTGTTTCCTGTTTCAAGGGGGGCTTTTTTACGGTTTAGCTTATCTGACCCTCTCCAGAGTGGCTTTTCGGGAGGATTGATATGTTTGCGCATGACAAGCCCATTTATCAGCAGATCAGAGAGATGATCGTCACGGAGATCATTTCTCAACGATGGAAAGAGGGGACCTTTATCCCCAGTGTCCGGGTTCTGAGCACAGAACTCGGTGTGAATCCCAATACGGTTCTCCGCACTCTCGGCGATCTGCAGAAAGAGGGGATCCTGGAGATGGTTCGGGGCATAGGTAACAGAGTGGTGGAAGGAGCTTCAGGAAGGCTTTTGAAAGAGTTGAAAGAACGGTTTGAAAAGGGCGAGATGGCTGCTTTCATCAGGCAGGCCCGCCTTCTTGGTTTTACCTCGAAAGCTCTGTGCACAACTTTAGAAAGGAACTGGAACAATGATAAAAAGTAAGTGGACCGTAGTCGGAGTTCTTCTTATGATCCTGGCTGGTGCGGGATGCGCCCGTAAACCCTTATCCGACCTTGACCATCCCCGCGAGGGGAAAAAGGCTCTCTCCCTGGTTGCAGCCTGGAAGATCGATGACCTCATCGGAAATAATCCCATGTTCAACATGGGAGTCGCCGGGGGAAAGATCTATTCCATAAGAGACCGCGCAGACAAGCTGGCACTGGTCTTTTCGGAACTCGACGGGACAGAGGCCTCCTCATTTATCATTCCCAAGGGGAAAGGCCCCGGTGAGATTCTGGCCCCCATGCAGACCACGCTGAGCGATAAGTATTTCATGATCTATGATATCCGGTTACTGAAATTCTCCCTCTATTCTCCACGGGGTGAGTTTCTGGAAGATGTGATGATGGATCCCGGTCAGGGCATCCCCTTTTTCCATCAGCAGAACGGAGAGACATTTCTCTACAGCGGCCTGCTCCGTGTGAAATATGGAGAAGGACGGATTGAAGACGGAGCGGTGACTACTCTGCGAAAGACCGAGTATGAAGACATCTACAAAGGGATGGAAGAGCTGGAGACGCGGGGAACGCGGCTGACCATCCCCCTTGTTTCAGAAGGAGTCCTCTTCTCTCTCACCTCACAGGGGTCTCTCAGGCTTGTCCGGATGGATGAGCAGTGGAATGAGGAGAAGGTCTATGCGGATCTTCCCGGTTCTCTTATCTCTTTCGGAATAGCCGCAGACAGGGGACACCTCTACCTTCCGTTTCCCGCCGACCTTGACAAAGCCCAGCGTACGGGGAAGATGAAGACAGAATGTTGTGTGGCTGTTTTTGATAAGGAAAGCGGCAGTCATCTCTATACGCTCACAGGGCCGGTTCCCAGGTTCGACGGGATGTTGAGTGCCGTAGGGGTCACGGAAGGAAAGCTGGTCCTCCTGGCCATCAATGATACCGGAGAGCTGTCACAGGCCCTGGGGTCTGCCAGGGAGGCTGCTCCCGGAGGAGACCATTGGATCCTTGTCTATTCCCTTCCCTGAGAAGAATAAAAGAAACGGGGCGCCTGAGGCGCCCCGTTTCTGCTGCTGAGGGTGTGAAGGAGGTTCGGTTGCTGCTGTTCATGTTGTCTTTCGCGGTTTTGCTGCTTTCAATATAAAAAACAACTCTCTTCTCCGGTTGTTCCCGGAAAAATCCTTATTTTTTATTTCCTGAAAAAAACGAAAAAAAAGCGATGTGTGCCTTGACATTATCATAGTGGGGTGATAATATATAGATGTGGAACGAAGTGGGATGAAATGGAGGGTTTATGTTTATCGGGAGCTATACACATGCCGTTGACGATAAACAGCGCCTGAAGCTACCGTCAAGTTTTCGTCAAAAGATCACAGCCGATACTGTCGTCCTGGCTAAGGGAGACGGTGAAGCCCGGCATATTACCCTATATCCCTGGGAAACGTGGCAAGAGTATGTTGGCCCAATCAGGAAAAAAGCACTACACGATTACAAGTACAGACAATACATGCGGGTCAAGTTTTCTTCTGCCGCCGAAGTGAAGATCGACAGCCAGGGGAGAGTTTTACTGCCGAAATCTCTATTGGATTTTTCCGGTATCAACAAGGATGTCGAAATAATCGGAGTCGGTGATTATGTTGAATTATGGGCTCCGGAACGCTTCGGTAAGGAGGTAGAGGAGGTCGAGGAATTGAGCGGTCAATTCCTGGATTACATGGCCCGTCGGGAAAGTGATTGATCTTATGGCCACTTATCACGAACCGGTCCTCCTTCAGGAAGTCCTTTCCGGGTTGAACATCCGGAAGGGTGGTTCTTATCTGGATCTTACCCTGGGCGGCGGCGGCCATGCTGAAGCCGTTCTGAAAAGACTTGATCCGCATGCAGGAGTGCTGGCCGGAGCAGACCAGGATCAAGAGGCTCTGGAATTCTCAAAAGAAAGACTCTCGTCTTATCCCTCTTTTCACGCTTTTTACGGTAATTTCGGCGAGACGTCCCTGTGGGAGGAAGTGGAGTCTCTGGCTCCCTTTGACGGGATACTCATGGACCTGGGAGTCTCCTCTCATCAGCTTGACCAGGGAGCCCGGGGTTTTTCTTTTTCAAAACCGGCCCTTCTAGATATGCGCATGGACAGAAACTCAGACGGGACAGCCTGGCAGGCGGTCAACCGTCTACCGGAAAAGGATCTGGCTGATATTATCTTTCAATATGGAGAGGAGCGCCGTTCGCGACGCATCGCAAGAGCGATCTGTTCACAAAGGCCTGTGGACACCACAGTGGATTTGGCAGAGATCGTCCGCTCCTGTTTTCCCGCTTCCCAGCGGCGGTCCATGTCCGTAGATCCTGCAACGCGTACGTTTCAGGGAATCCGGATCTATGTGAACCGGGAACTCGAGCGCCTGGAAACAGGGTTAACGGAGGCTGTATCCCGTTTGAGGTCCGGCGGCCGCCTGGTTGTGATCTCTTATCACTCTCTGGAAGACCGGATCGTAAAGAATTTTATACGTACCGAAAGCAGAGACTGTCTCTGCCCTAAGAATGTCCCGGTCTGCGTCTGCGGACATAAAGCCTCTCTGAAAGCCGTGAATAAAAAGGTCATTGTCCCCGGTGATGGGGAGATGGCGCAAAATCCCAGAAGCCGGAGTGCCCGGATGAGGGTGGCGGAACGTTTATGATACGCGCCCGGAAAATATTCATCTTTCTTCTTTTTCTACTCGTCTGCATTTTTTTGCTGGAAGCTGTGATGTATGTGGAGAAGGAACGGTTGAGGGCAGAGATCTACGGGCTGAGGGAAGATGTCATCGCGCTGAAATTGAAAAACAGAGCTCTGAAAGCGGAAATCGAAGAGAGCCTGAGTATGGAGGCTGTGAAAAAATGGGCTCTACGCAAAGGGCTCAAAGAACCCTGGAATGGAGAGGCCCGTGAGTTCTAAGAAGGGAATCAGGTATGGAAAGATCCTCTTTGCATTGGCCTGTGCCGGTTATCTGGTGATCGCCATCCGTCTCATCAACATTCAGCTCTTCCGGGACAGCCGGACCCTTGCGGTGACGGCAGGGCGCTATCAGCGGGTGGTGGATAATACACTGGCCACAGAGCGGCGTTTCCAACCGCTGAGAGGGAATATCTATTCCAGGAACGGCAGCCTCATGGCGACGACTCTCTATCACTACCGGATCTTTGCAGACGGCTCGCTCATCGGCCCCGATGAGAAAGAGAAGGCCCTGGGCCTTCTCGGTGATATCGCCCAGGGTGATATGAAGAGGATCTCAAGGGAGATCGAGAGGCAGTCGCGGTATATCCCCGTGGCACGCCGGGTGGATCCCGGCCGTGAGGAGATCGCCGCTCTGAACAGCTGCCGGGGTGTCTTTGTACGTGAAGACGATGCTGTCCGTTTCTACCCCCTTGAGACATTGGGAGCCCAGATCCTGGGATACGTCAATTATGCCGGACAGTCCACGGGAGCTGAAAAAGCCTTTGATATGCTGTTGAGCGGCGTGGGTGTCACAGACATGAATGCGCTGCCCTCTGACGGCGCTGATGTCGTCCTTAGTGTGGATACCAATATTCAGTATTTTCTGGAAGAAGCCCTCAAATGGGGATATGACCGGTTCTCGCCTCTCTCTGTCTCCGGAGTGGTCCTTGACCCCAGGACAGGGGAGATCCTGGCCATGGGGAGTTATCCCACCTTCGACCCGAACCGGTTTTATGATTATGCCGGAAGTGACAGGGTGATCAACAGGGCCATCGCCCATTCGTTCGAACCGGGATCCAGTTTCAAGATCGTGACCCTGGCGGCCTCTCTTCAGGAAAATACAGCGGAGGAAACGAACATCATCGATTGTGAAGGAGGAGTCATCAACTATAAAGGGGAGTCCATCAGAGACACACTGGTCAATGAAAGACTCACATTTTCAGAAGTCTTTCAGCGGTCAAGCAATGTGGGTGTGATCAAGCTGGCGGATAAGCTGGGAAAAGAGAAACTCTACTATTATGCAAAACTCTTCGGGTTCACGGAGAAAAAATCCCTGGAGCTTCCCAACGAGGCTATGTGCCGGATCAAAGATGTGGCCGACTGGGTCCCTGCTGAACTGGGAACATTTTCCATCGGCTATGGTATGGCCGTGAATCTTCTTCGCCTCACAGCCGCCTATGCGGTCCCTGCTAACGGCGGGCTGCTTCCGGAGCTTCATATTGTGAACAGGGTGGATTATGCCCAGGGGCCCTCTTATCATGTGAAGCCTGTGGTGATCCGCCGGGTTCTGGATAAAAAGACAGCCTCCCGCGTCCGGGATGTCCTCCGTGATGTTGTAAAAAAAGGGCTGAATGATAAAGCTTCCCCTCCGGGTGTCCCGGTAGCGGGCAAGACCGGCACAGCCACGAAATACGATACGACACGTAATCGTTATGATACAAGCCGGGTGGTGGGGACGTTCATCGGGTTTTTCCCTGCCGATGATCCCCAGTATGTGATCGGGATCATGGTGGATGAGCCCCGGAATGGCGGTTATGCATCGCAATTCGCCGTCCCGGTCTTTAGAAAAGCCGCTGAGGAAGTGGCGCGTTACGGAGGACTATGACCACACGTCTCATCGACTACTCCATGATCTACCATATCGACCGTATCGGCCGATGGGATGACTATCCGTCATTTCAGGGGGCGGTACTCGATTCCAGACAGGTCTTTCCGGGGGCTCTTTTTATCGCCCGTAAAGGGGAACATGCAGACGGAAACCGCTTTATCAACGAGGCGGCAGCTAAGGGAGCCGCATTTGTCGTGGCTGAGAACGGCGCCTATGTGGATAAGAAGATCGGTATTCCTGTCCTTATCACCGACGCACCGGTGAGGACTCTTCTTGACCTTGTGGCTGCCATGAGGAAGCTCACGGGACATCAGCGTATTGTCGCCGTGACAGGCTCCTTCGGCAAGACCACCACAAAAGATCTTATCCATGCCGCTCTTTCTTCTGTCTATGAGACGGGAAAGACACAGGGGAATCTTAATACAGAGTGGGGCGTCCCCCTGACCTATTTCAATAATTTCGGAAAAGAGATCGTTGTTATGGAGCTGGGGATGGACCATTTCGGTGACATCGGGATCCTGGCGCGTGCTTTGAAGCCGGATGTCGGTGTGATTACGGGGATCAGCCCTGTCCATATGGAGTATATGCATACCATTGAGCGCGTCTATGAAGGCAAGGTTCAGCTTTTTGAGATGATGGATCCAAAAGCTGTGAAACTCATCTGGGGAGATGACCCTTTGCTGAGAAGAACACAGGAGACATTTCAGCGGGTTCTCTCCTTTGGAAAAGGGGACGGGTGCGATTACAGGGTCAGTCATGCAGCCGCGGAAAAGGGAGAAGTGAGTTTTGAAGTGAACGGAGAGGGGTATCGTTTTCCCTCATGGTCCATAAACTATGCTGTCAACGCAGCAGCTGCAGTGGCGGTGGCTCTGACCATGGGAGCTGCTCCCGGGCAGATCAGAGAGGGGCTCCAGACGTGTATATTCTCGAAAGGCCGCTTTTCCCTTCGGGTGGAGAGAGGAAAGACCGTTATCGATGATACATACAACTCCTCTCCCTCTACACTCAAAGCTGTACTGGAAGAAGTCTCTCAGCGCTTTGCACCGCTCAGGAAACTCTTCTGCCTGGGGGACATGCTGGAGCTCGGCCCGGAAAGCCGCCGGTATCATCGGGAAGCCCTGGAATTATGCCGGACAGTCCCTCTTTCCCGCGCTCTTCTTTTAGGGCCGGAGTTTTATGCCCTGAAAGAGGAGTTCCCAGAGTTTGTGTTTTTTCAGCACCGCGGTGACTATTCCCGTTATCTTGCCGAGATCAAAGACGAATACACTCTGCTGCTTTTCAAAGGGTCCAGGGGGATGCGGATGGAGGAGTTTATCACTGCCGTCAGGGAGGAGAAGTAATGCTCTACTATATTTTTGTCCCTCTCATCAAGTACTTTGCCGGATTCAATGTCTTTCGGTATATCACATTCCGTTCCGCCTATGCCCTTATTACAGCTCTTGTCATCAGTTTTATCTTCGGGCCCCTCACCATCCGGTTTCTGAAGAAGATCAATTTTTCGCATATCAGGGAGTATGTTCCCGATTCACATCAGAAGAAAGCAGGGACTCCCAGCATGGGCGGAGTCCTGATCCTGATCTCCATAGTCATCTCCACCCTCCTGTGGGCCGATATTAAAAACGAATATGTCCTGGTGGCCCTGGCAACGGTACTCTGGCTTGGAGGGCTTGGCTTTCTGGATGACTATCTGAAGATTACAAAAAAGAACCCGGAAGGGGTCATCGCCCGTTATAAGCTTATTATCCAGGGAACTTTAGGACTTGGTGTCGGGGCTCTTCTCTACTTTTTCCCCCAGGATGCTGCACTTCGCGGTTCTATCGCGGTCCCCTTTATGAAAGATGTCTTCCTGGACCTGGGGATGCTCTACATTCCTTTTGTCATGCTGGTGATCATGGCCACATCCAACGCTGTGAATCTGACAGACGGACTGGACGGTCTGGCCATCGGAAATGTAGGCCTTGCCATCTCCGCCTTTGCGCTTATCGCCTATGTCACCGGACATATCCAGTTCGCCGATTACCTCAACATTCCTTTTCTGCCGGGGACCGGAGAGCTGACTGTCTTTGCCATGGCCATTGTGGGGGCGGCGCTGGGTTTTCTCTGGTTCAACTCCTATCCCGCATCAGTCTTTATGGGTGATGTGGGTTCTCTTCCCCTGGGAGGAGCTTTGGCCATTATCGCTATTCTGATTAAAAGAGAGATCCTCATTGTCATCATCGGGGGAGTTTTTGTCATGGAAGCCCTTTCAGTCCTCCTTCAGGTGGCGTTTTTCAAATCGACGAAAGGGAAGCGTCTCTTTTTAAGGGCTCCTATCCATCACCATTTTGAATTGCTTGGCTGGAGTGAGACAAAAGTTACAGTGCGTTTCTGGATCATGGGGATCATGTTGGCGCTGTTGGGGCTGACCACCCTGAAACTGCAATAGGAGATGATGATCATGTCCCGTGAAGGTATCCTTATTATCGGATGCGGCATCAGCGGCCTGGCGGCAGCCAGGCTGGCTCTCAGAAAAGGGTGGAGGCCCTGTGTCACTGAAAGACAGCGTACTCCGGCGCTGAACAGCCGTCTGCAGGAACTGGACAGGCTGGGGATCCCTTACGAGACAGAAAACACAGACCGGTTTTTTGACCGGTGCCGCCTGGCGGTCCTCTCTCCGGGGATCGACCCCCGGACGCCTTTTGTCTGTCAGGTCAGGGAGAAGATGCCTCTTATCGGAGAGCTGGAGTTCGCCTATCAGGCCCTTTCTCAGGGAAAGAGGCTCATCGCTGTCACCGGGACCAACGGGAAATCCACTACAGTGAGCCTGATCAGGCACCTTCTGGAAGGGCAGGGACACTCGGCCGCTGCTGTGGGAAACATAGGACAGGCCTTATCGGATTATACAGACTCCCCCCATACGTTCCTGGTCTGCGAAGTCTCCTCGTATCAGCTGGAGACCATCGACACCTTTCAGCCGGAAACAGCTGTCATCACCAATATTACACCTGATCATCTGGACCGGTACGGCGGCTCCTTTGACGCTTATTTCCAGACAAAACTCAAAATAGCGGATAACATGTCAAAAGAGAGCCGCCTGGTCATAAACGGGGACGATTCCAGGCTTGAAGAGGCGACAAGGCTTTTTCCCGGGAGGCGATATCTTTTTTCAGCCCGGGGAAAACTTCTCCGGGGAGCCTTTGTGGAGGAGGGCTATCTCTCCTTTTGTGAAGACGGAGGGACGGCTGAACGTATCGCCCCTGTGGATGGATTGGCTCTGCCGGGGGCTCATAATCTGGAAAATGCTCTTTCAGCGGTGGCTGCTGTCCGGCCTTATGTCACATCTTTCTCACGCTGGGCAAAAGACCTCTGCAGCTTTCAGGGAATCGAGCACCGCCTTGAGCCTGTCTGTGAGATCAGAGGAGTCAGTTTTGTGAATGATTCCAAGGGAACCAATGTGGACTCTACAGAAAAGGCACTTGAAGCTTTCCCCGGCAGGAAGATCATTCTGATCCTCGGAGGAGATGATGCAAAAAAAAGCGATTTTTCACCTCTTCTTCCTTTGCTGAAAAAAGAATGCCGTGCTATCGTCCTCCTCGGGGAGACCACTCCCCGGATCAGGGAACTCATGGAACGGGAGGATCTTCCTTACAGGACCGCTGAGACCATGGGCGAAGCAGTGCGCCTGGGTTATCAGGAGGCTCAGAAGGGTGATATCGTCCTTCTCTCGCCTGCTGCTGCCAGTTTCGACATGTATTCGAATTTTGAAGAGCGTGGCCGCCATTTCAAAGAAGAGGTCCTGACTCTTGAAATGGAGACAAGATGAAAAGCCCCCGTCCGGTGGTTATGGATATGAAGATCATTATTCTGGCTTTCTGCGCTTTTTCTGTCCTGGCCATGTGGACAGCCAGTGTCTCTCCGGCCATGAGACACACGGGAGACCCTCTCTTCTACTTTAAAAGGCATCTTCTGGCTGTTTTGGCCGGCCTTTTCTTCTATGCCCTGGCATCAAGGGTGGTGCTCAAACGGCTGCTTCCTGCAGCACCGTGGCTTCACGCCGCATCACTTCTCCTTCTGATTGCCGTTTTCCTGCCCCATGTGGGTGTTGAGATAAACGGGGCCCGACGATGGATCGAACTGGGATTTTTAAGGTTCCAGCCGTCTGAAGGGGCCAAGTTAACGCTGATCCTCTATCTGACCGCTTCGTTCCACAAGGAAGCAGGAGGATACAGGAGGCCCGGACAATCAGCCTCGCTGAAAAAGTACCCGCTGCTTATCACAGCGGCCACAGCACTCCTCATCTTCACGGGGAATGATTTTTCCACATCTGTGCTGGTTCTCGCTCTTTACGGAGTGGTTTTCTTCGTTTCGGGGCGGAACCCCAAGGCCATATTGTTCTGGGCCTCCTCAGCATTTGCCGCAGGCCTTCTCATCCTGATGAGAGGAGGAGGCTTCAGAAGCGGCCGCGTGGCGTCATGGCTGGAATACCTCTTTCACGGAGGCCCCCCGGCCTACCAGTTGCGTCATTCCATCGCCGCTTTCCAAATGGGGGGCTATTTCGGCCGAGGTTTCGGCTCGGGCGCCTATAAGAACCTGCTTCCCGAAGCCCATACCGACTTCATTTTTTCGGTTATCGGAGAGGAGATGGGGTTCATCTTTATCCTGGGGATCATTGCCCTCTATCTTTTGCTTTTTTACAAATTCATCCGGCTTTCCGAAGAATCCAAGTATGATTACGAGCGGTATTTTCTTCTCATGACAGGATCTCTCTTTGCATTCCAGTCGGTGATCAATATGGGCGTTACCGTGGGGCTTTTTCCGGTCACCGGGATGACGCTGCCTCTCATCAGCTACGGGCGGACTTCATTTCTTGTGTTTATGACGTTGCTCGGATTGGCGCGGAGTATTGAAAAGGATATCGCAAGGAGGATGTCATGAAAGTGCTCATGGCAGCAGGGGGGACAGGAGGACACATCTATCCCGCTCTGGCTCTGGGCCGATTTCTCACCGAACGCGGCCACCGGGTGCATTTTGCAGGGACAAACCACCGTATGGAACAGGCTCTTTTTGAGCGTGAGGGAATGCCTTACCACGGGTTCGGGATCTACCGTCCGGGGGAGAGTATAATCCGTTTTCTGAACAATCCCATCACTCTTCTCTCCATCAGCTCATGGATCCGCAAAGAAGCCTTCGACCGTGTGGTGTGTGCCGGGGGCTATGTGAGTTTTTATTTTGGAATGGCTGCAGTTTTTCAGCGAAGACCTCTTTATCTGCTGGAGCAGAATGTCCTTCCCGGCCGAGTCACGCGTTTCATGGCGCCTCTGGCAAAAAGAGTCTTTGTCTCATTTCCCGAAAGCCTCTCCTGTTTCAAAGCTGGAAAAGCTCTTTGCACGGGAAATCCCGTCCGGCGCTCTTTGCTGGAGACGACTCCCCGGGGAGAAAGCCTTGCCGTCCTGGGAGGAAGCCTGGGGTCCAGACGGATGAATGAAGCCTTGATCCGCCTGGAACAGTCAGGGTTTTTGAAAAGACTGGGATGTCCCGTAATTTGGATCACCGGAGAGCGCGACTATGAGATGGTCTCTTCCGCTCTGCCCCGACGCCCGGAGCTCAGCATTATCCCCTACTGCCATCAGATGGAAGAGGTCTTTGCGGAGACAGCCTTTGCCGTTTCACGCGCCGGGGCGACAGCTCTGGCGGAATTGGATGTCCTGGGCATTCCGGGGATCCTTGTCCCCTACCCCTTTGCTAAAGATGACCATCAGAAAGCCAATGCCCGGGCCATGGAAAAGAGGGGCCGTTATCTCATAGTGGAAGAGGGCGAGGGGTTCGAACGGCGTCTGGAAGAGGCGTTGATTCAAATGCACAACACCGCGAAGGAAAAAGGCGGAAAGCCCCTGAAGGAGAAAAGGAACGCTGCGGCTTTGATTGCGGAGGCGATGGTATGATGATCCATTTCATAGGGATCGGCGGTATCGGAATGAGCGCATTGGCGGAGATCTGCCTGGAAAGAGGG
>Ga0068713_1003977_pt1 | contig 12067 bp, 13 predicted proteins | sample MTBAKSrepl2MetaG_FD_62223 | JGI IMG/M metagenome (GOLD analysis project Ga0068713, IMG submission 62223) | Enrichment culture microbial communities om Arthur Kill intertidal strait, New Jersey, USA, that are MTBE-degrading - MTBE-AKS2 (Arthur... | ecosystem: Environmental > Aquatic > Marine >...
GTTTGTGTTAAGACATCCACTAAAAACCGACCGACAGAGAATTGAAAAACGCCTCTTCATCCAAAAGACCTACGTGCCTATCCTCCAAATTAAATATTCCTTTGGTAAAGGCCACTGAAGCCTTGGATATCGTTGCCGGTGTTTTTTGCAGGTCCACCGGCGCAAAGCGATAAGAACCCAAAGCTTCTTCCACTGCGAACACAAAACGCCGGCCGGCGTGACTGACCACGGCCATTCGCCGGTACTTGTTCCGGTCAATCTGTTCTTCAGGCTCGTCGCCCAAACCGAGAATGTCGGCGGCAGATACGCACAATAGCAATTCCCCGCCTACATTCACCAGGCCCCTAAAAGTCTTGTTTGTCCGATGTGGCACTGAATGGACCACGCGGCTTTCACTGATCTGCTGAAAATATGTGGTCTTAAGGGCAAGCCATTCGCATCTGATCCGGAAAACAATGACTGAAATCAGGTCGGTTGGCTCACTTTCCTTTTCCCTGGCAATGATTTCAGTCCACTGCAGCAGAAAGTCATCGGGAATATCTCGGTCAAACAGACTTCTACCGGCGGAAGCATATGCAGCGCAGTTACGGCAATGTCCCAGTAAAGGCAATTTGGGACAGCTGCTGTCACCTGAAAGACCGACAACTTTCCAGCAGTTTGGACCATTTCTTGTGCTGTCTACCATCATGATTTATCCTGTTACACCCACGCCAGGTTTCTTGTTTCTGTGCTTTGATAGTTGAATTACTTGCGGCCTTTGGCGCCCTCTGAATTTCATTCACTCTGCAAGCCTTGCACGCGTGAGGCGCGTTCACGAAAAGCCCCCGCCCTTGCATTATCTCCCCTTTGTTCATACAAGAGATAGAGCTGCACTAACGCAGGGTAGTGGTTCGGGTTCAGGTAAAGCGCCTTGTGGAAGCATTCCTCGGCGCGCTCATATCGATTGGACGCTTCCTGGAGCAGCCCCATCAGGTAATGTGCTTCGCTGTTCAGGCGGTGCTGCTGCAAAACCTCCTCACAAAGTACCGTAGCTTCCTGTAAAGCTCCCCGATTGCCCAATTCGCGCGCCCTATCGAGCAACCTTTCGGGATCCTCAGGCATTGATGGTTCTTCCGGTTCGATTGCACGGCTGACCGGTAATTGCCGGTTTTTTGGCCTTCGGGGTGCAATACTCACCGAACGCCCGGGGGAAGATAAGGTCGTCTTGTCAGAGACGGCTTTCGCTGGTTCCCGAGTGGGCTCCGCAACATCTTTTCTTTCTTTCCTAAAGGCAAAAGCCCGGGCACGTTTGACTGCAGAATATCCATAACAACGGATGAGCATTGTTTCAGTATGCCCGGCAAAAAAAAGGCCGCCTTCCACCAGCATTCTGTCCAAGCTGTGCAAGATTTGTCTTTTCGCGTCCGGCGTCATGTAGATCAGCAGGTTGCGACAAAAAATAGCATCGTAACAGGGTCGACCCGCGGAGAAACCTGGATCAAAAATGTTGCCCTGTTGGAAATGCACCAGCTTCATGATTTGCTCGTTTATTCGAAAGCCCTGCTCGGTCCTTGTGAAATAGCGGCTCTGCCGATCCATGTCCTTTTCTCGAAATGAGCCTTTAGCGAAAATCCCCCGCCTGGCAGTCTCCAAAGCACGAGCGCTGATGTCGACAGCATCGATATTGAATTGTTGTTGCGCGAACCCGGCATCGATCAAAGTGATCGCAATAGAAAAGGGCTCTTCCCCGGTTGCACACGGCGCGGATAATATCCTGAGAGGCTTGTCTTTTCGGGTTACCTTCCAGTTGCGGGTCGCGTATTCACGCAAATAAGCAAACGGCTCGTTGTCGCGGAAAAACCAGCTTTCCGGCACCACAACCGAGTCGATTAGCGCTTCCATCTCCGGTCCGGCTGTCTGCAGCAATGTGAGATACTGCGTCTCCTGCTCGATTGAAAACAGCTTCATCCTTGTGCTAACGGCGCACTCCAAAGATTTACGTCCCACCGATTCCGGGTCAAGACCGATTGTGGTCGTGAGAAATTGTTCAATGTTCGGGTAACGCATCAGCGCTCTCTTCAATGGAAGCGAATAGCGATCTGCGAAGCGATTCGGGAAGAATGGCTTCAATCCTTATTCTTTGCACCATGCCCTCCCCGTCGACTAAAATATCGCCCAGGTAGGCGCCTCCCGGCGCTACAATTCCCGGCGGATTAAAGTCTTGTTCGCGACACGTCAGGGTTTCTGTGACTCGTTCGGCAAGCAAACCCAGAATATGCCGGCCACCATCCACACCCGGGTAGCTCACCAAAATAATCCGCGTGCTCAGAAGCGGTTTGCTGCTGGCACCCGCAATGAGTGCTGAAAGGTCCACCACCGGTACAATGTTGCCTCGATAATTGAATAGCCCGGCCACATAAAGAGGCGCGTGCGGCACCGGCTTTAGAACCACTTGCGGCACGGCCTCGATGACTTGTTTCGATTCGAGTCCGTATCTCTCTTTTCCGACATGAAAAAGAAGCAGTAACATCTTTAAGAATGACTCACTCTAAAATATGACACCTCATCGGGCAGTCGTTCCAGTCGTTAAAATAACCGTTATTCTAGCTATACACGAAATGAAATCAGGCGTACAGTCTGTTTGAGAAATGCCAGGTGCGCCACTCACGCGTGAGTGGACGTCACCACGATCGATTCACTGAAAGCCTCGATTACATCGCGAAGCTTCTCCTCTGCTTCGATTACCAAAGTTACGGATACGTAAAGCAGCGTAATAAAGGTTGACCGAGGGCGGGGACTTGAATAACCAACTGAAGAATCAACTAACAGCTGTCTCATTTTAGCCGGCCTAGAGCCGAGACTCACCACCCCGGCCCGTAACATGGTTTAGCGAGCACGTATTGTCCCCAAAAAGAGAGGAGATCCAGAGAGAGCAACGGCGCTATGACTGGTAGAAGCCCGAGTTTTGGGCTCCTGGACTTGTCGCTAAAGTACTGCTTTGCTGGCATGCCGTTTGCCTCTGTTCATGTAAGCTTATCGCAAGCTGGCGGACCCATTTGGACGGATAATCACTTGAGAATCGAGGAGGAAAGCGATGTTGCAGACGACAAAGGTTAAATTTCTTTCAGCCATCCTGTTTTGCTTTTTGATCCTTGCCTTTTGCTTGGCAAACGCCATGGGCGCTGACTATTCCAAATTTGACAAAGAAATGTATTATCGCGCCCTCGAAGACTCGAAAAGCGCAGGACAGGACCATGTTTCAAACCAACTGCTGGCTATTATCCCGTGGTGGGATGAGGTCAACTGGGAAATTTTAAACGGCGGTGAAATCCAATGGGAAGGTGAGCCCGGCAATTCTCGTCTGTTGGCTGTCGCGTTCATGAAGCGCCAGGATTACGAAGACTACTATCTGGACCACATGGAAAACCGCCGCAATGAAGACTACGCATTAAAGAAGAGCTTGTGGGTCACGGTCGTTCCTGAATTGCAAAACCACTTCATTCCGACCGGCAAACCATACAGCAGGACTCTGATGTGCCCACCCACGCGAAAGCGCGTTGTCCAGCTCCTCGGTTTAAACCCCGCCAACGACTACGACGTTCTGGTTGAAATGTGGATTGATCCGAACGATCTTTTTCGTCCGAGTCCGGATCCTGAAATCAACGACCATGAAGCAGAATTGGCTTACAAAGACGCATTTGAGAACTGGGTGTTTCCCCGTGAAGCCAATCCGTTTATAAAGTATGATGACAGTGCCCTTTACATGGATAGCGCCTGGTCGCAGCCGTCGACCTTCAGGGATTGGTTTTCAAATCGTGCCGAAACGGTTTACCAAATCCTCGATTTCGCAGACGTAAGTACATGGGGATATCCTTGGTCGAGACTGGGATACACATATGACTGGGGCTCGCCGGTAAACCGTGTCGGGCTCAGTGAGTTCGTCATTCGACTCGACCCCGATCGGGGCGGGGAGGTTCAGGTAAAATTGGAGCGTGCTATCGATTCGGCAACTCCTCAATGGAATCACTATTTCAATTGCTGGCCGCAATAACCGCAGCCGAAGAGCCAAACCCGCCTTCCATCGCCGCTGAGACCGCGCAGAGAGGATTTTTTTCTCCCTTGCTCTGCGCGCTCAGCGATCCCGGTGTAAATAGATCCTATCTAAGCTCTTTAAATCCCGACAGTCGGCCTGGAAAAACAGTGTCCTGCCCCATTCGGCATTTTGCTTTCCTATTCCCGACTTCGCTGAAATGATTGCCTTCTAGTCCGCACAGAGTTAAAAAGCAGTCCAACACGTAGATTGGATCTGGTCTTCGGAATATTTTTGAATTAGTCTTTGAACCAACTTTTGGCCATCCTGGGGGGGGACAGCTCGCACCCGCAGGCATGATATTTAATCATCGGTTCAGTCTTAGTGGCGAGCAGGGGATTCTTCATGAAGCTTTACATTATTCAGCCATCTCATTATCGAAGCTGCAAAGACCTGAGAGTGCACAAAACCAAAAAAAGAAGCGTAGTGGGCCTGACTCTTCCCTACCTCGCAGCACTCACACCAAAGGAGTGGAGAGTCAGATGTATCGATGAACAGCTCATGGATATCGATTACGACGCTCCCGTGGATCTGGTTGCCATCACCACCTGGACCATCAACTCATTTTGGGCCTACAAAATCGCGGATCGATTCAGGGAGAGGGGTATTCCTGTCATCATGGGCGGTCCGCACACCTATTTTTACTCCGATGAAGTGGCGCAGCACTGCGATGCGGTGGGCATAGGCGAAGGTGAAAAAATCTGGCCCTTAATGCTGGCAGACGCCGCAAGAGGCCGGCTGAAGAAGGTTTATCGTGCGGAAGAGCTGCATGACTTGAAGGGACTGCCAGTTCCCCGTTACGACCTCCTGAACCTTGGAAGTTATGGTCTGTTCACGACTTTTTCCGTGCAGACGTCGCGAGGATGTCCGTTCAGTTGCGAATTCTGCTCCGAGCGTTTTTACCTCGGCCATAAATACCGTTATCGTCCAACGGAGGAAGTGATTGAAGAAATTCGCAAGAGCAAGGCTCGGAATGTGTTTTTTGCTGACAGCAATTTCGCCGGCAAGAGAGCACACACCGTGGAGCTCATGGAAGCACTGATTCCCCTGAAACTGTGCTGGTCAGCTTTATGGTCGATGGACCTGTGCAACAATCGCGAATTCATGGACTTGGCCAAAAGGAGCGGACTTTTGCACGTGAACCTGGGAATGGAAAGCATCGACCAGGGTACCCTCAATGAAATGAACAAAAAGGCTAACAAGGCCGGTCAATACGAAGAAAGCCTTGGCATACTGCGCAAAATGGGCATCAGTTATTCGCTTAATTTGATTTTTGGCCACGATGCTGAAAAGCCCACAGTTTTTGATGGGACGCTGGAATTCCTGAGGCGCAATCAGGTGCCTGCCGCCTATTTCAACATTCTCACGCCGCACAAAGGCACTCCCCTTTATGAGCGCATGGAAAACGACCACCGCATCATCGATGCCGACAACATGGGCCGATGGACCGGAATGAACTGTTATATCAAACCAAAGAATTGTTCTCCGGAACAACTGGAGAGCCAAGTTATGAGAATGTACAGAGAATTCTACAGCCTTTCCTCTATGTTCTCCAGGCTTCCGTTACCGATTACCAGGGCAAACATCGCATCCTGGGTGGTCAATTTCTCCCAAAGGAAAATGGCCTTCTCCGACTCCATGGAAAACTTCGACAATTATTAGAAAGCTGCCTTAGCAAGCCAACGAACCGAACTGCGCTTCATAGCGGCGGCAGAAACCTTGCCAGTCCACACGATGCTCCTGCGTACCGTAATGTTCCACTGCATACGTGGCTGCAACGCTACCCATCTGGCAGCAAGTTTCCCAATCCATTCCCATGGTCCAGCCTTTAAGCAAGCCGGCTCTGTAAGCATCACCCGCGCCGGTAGGATCACAGACTTCAAGAACGGGCGTTACCGGGACAAGCAGCTTGTCGCCCTGAATGTCAAGGATGCTCCCCTCGGGCCCGCGAGTCGTGATGATGATCTGAACGTGCTTATATAAAGTTGCCATGGACCAACCGGTCATTTGCAGAAACAGGGACAGCTCATAATCATTTGAAATGAAGCAGAGTGCCCCCGAAACCGTTTCCCGCAGCTCATCTCTCTGCCAGATATTGAGACTCTGTCCGGGATCAAAAAGATACGGCACTCCGGCTTCCCGCGCCCTTTGTGCAAAAGACGTCATGTCTGTTTTGTTGCCGGGTGCAATGTGTACGATGGCATCCTTTCCCGCTGCTTCCAAAGATGGCAGATCGGCTTCATACCCCATGGCGCCGGGATTAAAGGCGGTGATTTGATTGTCATCCAGATCTGTCGTTATATAAGCGCCAGCAGTAAGAACTCCGGAAATTCTCTTGATCCAGCTCGTTGGCAGTTGGTGTTCATTGAGTCTTTCTTCGTAGTGGCCAAAATCGTCTCCACAGGTCGCAACGATGTAAGGCCTTTCACCGAGAGCAGCTAACGTGTATGCTATGTTTCCCGCAGTACCACCGAATTTTTCGACCAAAGCGTTAATATTGAAGCAAACGTTGAGGACATGAATTTTATCGGGTAGAATATGATCTGCAAAATGGCCCGGAAAGTCCATAATTCGATCGTAAGCTAAAGATCCGGAAATGAAGATGCGCATGCGGTGCTACTACCTCCCTAGTTGATGACGATCCGTTTTGGGGGACGCGAATGACCGCCGTAGTGATCTGGAATATCGCGATGGAGCCTATGAACGCTCCCCTCTATACTCGAAAATAGCAATCGTGGCAAAGACAAAGTCAAAAAAGGATAAACAGCATGAAGTACCGGCTCGTCAGACGCATCCCTTGCCTTTTCGCAGCGTTAATTTTTTTCTCCTGCTGCTGGATGAAAGCATCAGCCGTCTTTGGCGGGCCGCTCAGGATCAACCTCTCCGACGGCACGTCCTTGGAAGTTCCTTACTACTGGGAGGAGAAGGGAGAAATCAAGTTTGAAATGCCGGGCGGTGTTGCCGGCATCCCCAAGGCTTATGTGAGATCCGTGCAGGAAATAGTGACGATGCGTGAATTCGATCCGGAAGTGCTGGTAGAATCCGCCAGCGGAAGCCCATCGAATAAGCGCGAACAGATGTTGCTGGAACTGGCAGAAAAACAAACCCCGTCCCCACCTGCGTTTGAAAAAATCGGCCCGGAGGCAAGTCTGGCTCTGCTCGATACATTGGGCTCAAGAAATCCTTCCGTCTCAGCCGAACGCATTCACGGACCGATGTTCTCAAGGCAGGGGGATTTCACCGAGCTGGTTCGCTTAAAGGGCGACGGACTAATGCTGGTGATGCAAAACATTCTAACAAGCCGCGAAGAACTGAGCGACCGAAGGTTTTCGCTCACCCTTTACGATTCTGAGGGGCACGTGCTGCAGAGGCAGCCGTGCGATCTTTACAAACTGGAGGTAGACGCCAAGACCATGAAGAAATTAGGCCTTCGGGGTCACCTGTTTTCTGTGATCGCTAACATAAAACCTGATTCTCGCATCAGCCGGTATGAAATTTCAGTTTTGAGGTGAGTACTACATTCGTTGCACCCCAGCCGCCACTCTGAGCGTCCGCTTGCCGAAAAGACGCGACAAGGGGATGATTGGCCAGGACCGAATGGACGGTTTTGCGCAGTATTCCCCTACCCTTCCCATGGATAATTCGAACTTCGCGAAATCCTTTTTGATGAGCGGCTTCCAGGTAGTCGCAAAGAAGATTTTTGACTTCTTTCGGTTGGAAAGTATGTAGATCCAGCGATTCCTCAATAGGCATCACGATGATCTCCTCGCTGTCGGTCATCGGATCGAAGGAGGAAACATTCAATATGATTTGGGCACAGACTTGTGCGCCGTCGATTCTGCAATCCGGTTGTCGACGAGGCTTGCTTTCCAGACATCTGATGGCAGATTCCCAGCGCCCGGCATAAAGATCTTCAGATGGGACATATACGGCGGTGAGGCAACGCTTTATCGCGTCGACCAGAATCTCGTATTCGGGAAAAACACCCCTGTCCGTATAAATCATCGGTGCTCCGTGGGCGAGGCAGTCTGCCACAATGCCATAACCCGGCTTGGTGATCACGCCATCCATTGCAGCCACGACATCCGCATACGAAAGATCCAAGCCATCCAGCGAACGACCGTTTTTCAATTCATATTGAAGCGGATGTTTGTATAAGAAGAGGGCATGCTCCATCTGTTCGATTGCTCTGAGTGCTTCATTATCGAGGCGTAAAGAATAAAAAGATATCAGATACGCTTTTTGGTCGGGCTTGACGCCTAAAATCTTTCGGGTTTCTTCCGTTTCACGTTTTGCTCTGCGCGCTATCAGCGGAACGTCTCTAATGGTCGAACAAACCGAGCAGTCCCCGTGCATCGGTAGTTGCAGGAACAGATCGCACTTGCCGTAACCCTCTTTGATCCAGCGGATCAAAGGCTGCCAGCGACGGTCATCAGCCGCATAGGGGCGATAAATCCAATCCCAGGTGAAATTGCCGAGCCCTATACTCTGAATACCGCATTCCGCGGCGGCATGAAAAACGATGAAAGGGACGTCCGACACTACGATCTGCATCTGGTTTCGCGAGAGGAAATCCACTTCTTCTGCTATAATCTCATTTCGGCGGTTGTAGAAGCTTCCCAAGACCTCCCGAGTAGCCTCAAGATCAAATTGGAGACTATCTTGTTGAACCAGCCCGACGTCCAACCGTTTCGTTCTCAGCTTCACTGGTCGATCGAGATTCTGGTCGATGAGAAATCGAGGCAGGTCCGACACAATGGTTACCTCCAGGGAAGGGTCGAGCGTCATCAAATTACGAATGACCTCAAGGGAACGAACCGCATGTCCATAACCATGGGCTGTAATATAGTAAGCGATTCTCCTGCCATCTGCTGCAATCATGGGCAAGCCTTGTGCGGATATCAGCTTTGTGATTGTATACCGGCCGAAGATCTTTTGAGAGACCATGTAATCAGGAGATTAATCCTTCCATACTTGTTTGCCAAGCCGAAGATGACGTTGTAACATGGCATCGGCCAGACGGACATCTATAGGATATCCCTAAGTCTTGCACGATTTTTGACTTGGAAGCTGTCTATAAATTCTACGTTTAGAGTCTTTGCCATTAAGGTCACTTATCAGGCTGAGCATAAGACAGTCAAGGCACAAATGGGCAACTGAAGATTTGACAGATCTGCATGGAGGTACATGGAAAACAAACCAAAAGCGGTTTTTTTCGATATCGGCCAGACTCTGGTCATGGGCTCACAACCTTCCGCTCGGAGGTTGTTGGCGGCCCGTTTGCTTTTCTCCGAAAAAGAGACCAAACGGGCCGGCCGTCTGATCATGGTTCATCCTTCAACAAATCCGCATAGTCTTGCCGAAGCATTGGCAGAAATCTTGCCGAATCAAAGTCTTACACAGATTCTCAAAGGTTTGGAGAGTCTTTGGGAAGAGCAGATCAAAAGCGTGGAGGAGGTCCCTGGGGCAACCTCGCTGTTGAGATCTCTTAAGGACGATGGAATCAAATTGGGGGTGCTTTCTAATACCTGGCATCCTTTTTATGAGGGTTTCTGCAGAGCTTGCGAGGAGATGTTGGAGTTGTTAGATTACAGCATTCTCAGCTATCGGGTCGGATGCAAGAAGCCTTCCTTGCAGTTCTTCCGTCATGCGCTTGCAGAAGCCGACCTCCCCGCACAGAGTTGCTGCATGGTGGGCGACAGCTACGAACTGGACATGGCACCGGCACTGCAACTCGGGATGCGCACAGTATGGCTGCTGAACCATCCGGAAAAGGAAAAGCCGGCTATTGCGGCAATGCTCAGAGGAGAAAAAACTCACCCTCATTGGGTGGCTGAAAATCTCCAGGAGATTCTCCCATATCTGAAAAAGACGGAGAAGTAACATGGTCATCGGCCTAACGATTGCGATGTTTCTGTATTTCGGCGTCTTGTTCGGGTTTGCACTCCTCTCTTACGCCCTGTTCTGGTATGAAGCGGCGAATAGCCCCCACCGGCGACACCTGGAGCTGCTTTCCAAGGGCAAGCTCGGCAGATGGCTGCTTAGAGGCGTCGTGAGCAGTTTCATCAGCCAAAATCTGATGATTCTCTTTTTCCCGCTGGCTTTTTGGCGCAGACTCTGGCTGCCGAAACCGGAACCCTCATGCTCTCGTCCGCCCGTCATTCTCATTCACGGTCTCTATCATAATGTCAGTGCCTGGATTTTCTATCAATGGCTGCTCAAGCGTAAAGGCTTTCGCAATACTTATGCATTCGGGTATTCCAGCACCAGCGGAAGCGTTGACGAATTGCTGCAAAAACTCGATCACCGGATAAATGAGCTTGGCAGGCAATTGCCGAGCCACCGGGTCATCCTAATAGGGCACAGCCTGGGTGGACTTCTCGCCAGGTTCTATGTCCAAGATAAAAAAAATACGGAAAAAGTTGCGGCTGTAGTCACCTTGGGCTCCCCCCATCAGGGCACCAAACTTGCCGCACTTGGCATGGGAAAACTGGCAAGAAGCTTAATCCCGAGTGGGAAGCTGTTTAGCGAATCAGGGCAACAGAGTATGCCGTCCGAGATTCCGCGACTGGCCATCTACTCGCCAATCGACAATATGGTGCTCCCCAGCGAAGCGCTTCGCGTAGCTCAGCCGGGTTGGTCACACCTCGAAGCCTACCCTGTGAGCCACGTTGCCATGCTTTACTACCGGCCTCTGGCCAGGCTCGTCATCGAATATCTGCAAATCCGTGCTCTGTCCCCTGTGGTGGACAAAGGAGGCGGGGAAGGGGGAGTCGGAGAGGCTGAGCCATTGTAGGTAAGGGGTGTACGGAGCAGTCCCTGACAACCCTGCAGGTGTCAGGTGGTGGAGCCTACATGGCTTAAGCGAGTGTGGCGTCTAGATAGCTCCAACCCGAAGTTCACATTTTTTCGCAGCTCCGGTCGGCAGGAATGTCACCCTGAGCGTTCGACTGAGCTCTCGCCGCAGGCGTCTCGAACCGAACAGCCACTAGCTCACGCTTCGACCGGCTCAGCGTGACAATCAAAAAGACTCGTCTCAGGCTTTCCGGATGGCATCCAGCACGCGACTGCAAAAGCTCTCGGTATCATGAAGGCAGGCATTCATGCCGGCAGGCACGAGATTATGCTCTGTTTAGCTAGAAATTCAACAACTGCATCAACCGATTGCGAGAGTTGCAGTAGATCTGTCTGCACAATCAGGTCCGGATTTACGGACTCTTCATAAGGGGCTGAAATACCGGTCATATCCTTAATTTCTCCCAACCGGGCTCGCTTATAAAGACTTTTCGGGTCGCGCTCCTCACAAACCTCCAGAGAACACTTAACATAGACCTCATAATAGGGCCAGCCGGTCATCAATTCCCGTACGAACTCGCGGCTCTCCCGGTAGGGTGCAATGAAGGCTGCGAATACCAAAAGCCCCGCGTCAACCATGAGCTTGGCGACTTCAGCAATGCGCCGCACGTTTTCCTTCCGATCTTCGGGGCTTAAGCCGAGATCTTTATTCAGCCCTGTGCGGACATTATCTCCGTCCAGCACATAGCTTCTGATACCCACACTGAACAGTCGTGCTTCCAGGGCGTGAGCCAGGGTCGACTTGCCGCTTCCGGAAAGCCCTGTAAACCATAGCAATCCGCTGCGATGGCGGTTCAGAATATGCCGGTCGGCGCACTTAATGGTCGGTTCAAAGGGGTAAAAATTCATTGTTATGAGCTCCTCGCATTTGTACAGGGCAGACTTGCCAGTCTGGGATTTGAACGGTCTTTAAATGATTTAACCCAATAGATCAAGAGCAAAAACTGTGCGAGCGGTTAATACTCCATCCGATCCACGCGGCAGGGTCGGTCGGGCTTGGTCCTAATGACACGACGGAGTAACTCGTCTTTATCTTGACGTCGTTCTGTTTATCATACACCCTTTCCTTGCGTCTTTGTGTGCAAAGAAAGCTTAGGGAGTGATTGCCAACCATTCTTAACCGAATGGCTTGGAATTTTAAGC
>Ga0068713_1003984_pt1 | contig 12054 bp, 8 predicted proteins | sample MTBAKSrepl2MetaG_FD_62223 | JGI IMG/M metagenome (GOLD analysis project Ga0068713, IMG submission 62223) | Enrichment culture microbial communities om Arthur Kill intertidal strait, New Jersey, USA, that are MTBE-degrading - MTBE-AKS2 (Arthur... | ecosystem: Environmental > Aquatic > Marine >...
GAACCCAACAGACTGGCAGGATATTCTCAGCCGCGGGCAGCCGCTGGTTTTTCCAGCCAATGACACAAATGGATTGGTTACACTGGCGCTGTATTTATCAGCGGGTGGAACCATTGTGGACTCCCAGAACAGGCTCGTTCTGGAACCGCAAACCTTGACAGAGGTTCTTACACTTTATTCTGAAGGAGCCAAACAAGGATCTTTTCCTAGCTGGCTTTCCCAGTACCAGACAGACGCACAGGTCTGGCAGGCTTATCAGGATCAAAGCGCGAATTGGGCGATTACTTGGAGTTCAAGATATTTGATTGATTTGCCGGTAGATACCACCGCAATCGCTTTGCCTCCTTTGGAAACTGAAACCATCACGATTGCAAATGGATGGATGTGGACATTGACAGATCCTGTTCCTGAAAGACGAGATTTAAGCGCGAGCCTTGCAAAATATCTTACAGACAGTGATTTCTTGTCAGAATGGGTGCCTGAAGTGGGTTATTTGCCTACTCGCCCCTCTGTACTGGCTGCATGGAAGGACCAAACTTTAAGATCTTTGATCGGCCAAACTGTCGTCTCGGCGAGAATCCAGCCCAATGAAGAATTGTTAGAGGTGATCGGCCCGATATTAAGAGATGCCACATTGGATGTGATCGAACGCCAAATTGACCCAGCGCAGGCTGCTCAGGCCGCGCAACAACGCCTGAACCCGATCGAACCGGAACAATGAGACGATTAAAAAAAATAGCGAAAAACATCTATTTGAACCCAAAACCCTCCTGGATGAACCAGCAGATGGTATTAATCATCCTGGTACTGTTGGTTTTACTGACAGCGCTTGCCTGGAGTGAACCACAACCCAATAAACAATTTCCAGAAGGGCAATTGCTTCAATCGGCAGAAAATACACCAACCATCCCAGAAATAATCTCGGCTACACCTACCCCCACGTCACTTCCGGACGAATGGATCCAGAACAGTGAAAACACAAATGATATTGTCCTGGTTGGTGTTCTTCTGGTTCTGATCGTGGTTGGAGGAACATATAACGCTATTCGCCAAAGCAAAAAAAGCCAGAAGGAAACAGATCAATAAAAGTTTCTGTTTCAGTGAATTTACCCGGCCATCGTTTCTTGTGAGCGGTGGCTTTTTCTTTGTCTATGAAATTTCCTGCAATGCGCTGAACGATTGTTTGATTTTCGATGATCTGGTCAATCTCCCAGGGAGTGATGTTTGGAGAGTGCAACCAAGACCATGAAATTCCGTATATCTTAACGAGAAGAAATTAATGGATTAACATTTTTTCAAGAAAATCAGTAAGGAGATATGGAAATGAAGCACAATAAGCACTTTTCATGGCCGCAATGGGGCGTTTTATTGGCCCTTTTGGTAATTCTTATTTCTGGAACAGTTTACCCTGTACAGGCCGCGGAGTTTGACAATGATGGGTTTGTCGGTCCAGATGAAGTCATCAATGACGATGTTTTTCTGAACAGCGCTAAAGTTCAGATGGACGGCACCATCAACGGCATGCTCATCGCGAATGGAGAAACCATCGAAATCAACGGAACTGTTAATGGAGATGTCTTCGCGTTTGGGGCAGTGGTCACCATCGCTGAGGATGCTTTGATCGATGGAAATTTGTTTGCCGGAGCCGCAAACGTGACGGTGGCGGGGCAGGTAACCGGAAGCGTTGCGGGTGGCGCGTCTAGTTTGTATCTGGCAGAGAATGCTTCTGTTGGCAATAATATGTATTATGGTGGGTATAACCTGAAAACCGCCCAAGGAGCCTCCATTGAAAAAGATCTCTTCGCGGGTGTTTACCAGGCGATTTTGGGCGGCCATATTGAGCGTGACGCCAACATTGGCGCGGCTGGTGTCGAACTGAACGGCTCCATTGGGCGTAACGCATCGCTTGAGGTCGCGCCCAGCAGTGAACCTATTCCTTCTTTCAGCCCAAGCATGTTTATGCCCCCACAATACCAGATTGGCATCACAGAAATGATCCAGCCCGGTTTGCGTGTGGCAGAAACCGCTCAAATTGGTGGGCAATTAAGTTATACCAGTCCAGAGAACCAACAAGACCAGATTGAGACCCAACCGCAGGGTGGCATTATCTTCAGAACTCCGGTACCGGAAGAAGGGCAGAAAGAAATTGAAGTTTCAGAACCTGAAGAGCCCTCAAACCAGTGGTCTCGGAGAGCGGGCAAAGCGGCATTGCGCTGGATGCGAAAGGGCGCCCGCAATTTGATCAGCCTGCTTATTCTGGGTGGTCTCGCGGTGTGGCTACTGCCAGCTCTTCTGGTGAAAACATCCAAAAAAGCTGGTGAAGAAACTTTACCGGCGGCAGGTTATGGTTTTTTGGTGTGGCTGGTTGGCTATATCGGGGCCTTTATTGCCGGTGTTGTGGTCTTAAGCGTTGGTCTTTTCATCAGTCTGGTGACTATTGGAGGACTCGGCAAAGCGTTCTTTGGGATCGGCTTCTCAAGCCTTGGCCTGGCTTTCTCGGTCTTTTTGCTCTTGGTCTCTTATGGCAGTAAACTTGTAGTGGCTTATCTGGCAGGAGATTGGATACTCAACAAGCTTTCATCCAAACCTGTTGAAAGCAAAATCTGGCCGATGCTGCTGGGAGTGATTATTTACGTGATGCTGCGCAGCATTCCCTTCGTTGGCTGGATCATTGGAGCGATTGTGACAGTGATTGGGTTGGGCGCCATGTGGTTGGTGTATCAAAACTGGCGGGCATCTTCAAAAACGATGGAAGATCCCGGCGTTGCAACGACCTTACCCGAACCTGACGAAAATCCGGCTGAATAAAAAAACGCTTGATTATGATAAGAAATCTCCGGCATTGTGCCGGAGATTTTTGTGTTAATAATCAGAGTTTTATTGCCAGAAATGGAACCAGCATCTCTTGCGGGTTAAGTCCCCCATGCCGCCCCAGCAAGGGGTTGGGTTTGTCGGCCCACCACCAGTAGTGATCCCGTCTGGGAAATACAACGTAATCACCCACCCGGTTGGCGATTTCGGGGAAGGTTGATGCTGTTCCAAAGATACCTGACTGCAAGGCTTTCGCTCCCTGAACCAGATCGAACTGTTCAGGCCATTTGGTCTCAATATACTTCAACAGTTGATCTTCATGCCCTGAGCGAACAAACAGGAAAGGCAGGCGGTTCTCACAGGTGGGCACCATCATCAGATGAGAAAGGAATTCGGGGTGTTTCTGAAGTTCAAAATCTTCTTTTGGTGGGGTGTAAATCTGTCCATGATCAGCTAATATCAGAAACAGCGTGTCTCCGCGCCCGTGCGGTTTTTGTTCTTTCAGGAAGCGTTCCAGGGAAATTCCAAAAGTGGAAAGTTCCCAGAGCACGCGCTCGTCTTCCGGTCCAAACCGGTGAGACAGGGTATCAATCGCGCTCCAATACAGGTATGAATAGGTTTTCTGGTTCTTCTTTGAATTCAAAAGATTTCGCAGTGTAACCAGCATATCGCTGGTAGAACGATAAGGATACTGTTTTACTGCCGGCAGGTGCATTTCGGATAGCCCTGAATGCAGGATTGAGGAATGCATCAGCGCTGAAACCTCCACGCCCTGGTTTGCGAGATGTGGCCCCAAAGTAGGCACAGGCAAAAACGTATCCGGTGAAAAACCAGCGTGGCGTAATGACCCGGTTTCACCAAAGAAAACAGATGGGGCATGAAAAATCATATTCGCGATCATGCCATATTCTCTCAGCCAGACCTCATATCCGATGATCCCATGCTCGGCCGGTGCTTTTCCGGTCCACAGGGTGGTCAAAGCCGCCGAGGTGGTGCTGGGAACCACACTGGTCAGCGGTGCCAGCAGGGCCTGTTGAGAAATTGACTGCCAGGAGGCGTCGCCTTCCAGCTCTCCGAAATTTCCTGCCAGCATTTTCTGGTACAAATCCAGTCCCAGGCCGTCCATCAGCAGTAAAACCACATGCTGAAACGGGCCGCCAATTTCCTTCAACAAAGACTCCGCAAGCGGTTTAGCCCCAAACGGTTCCACTGAAAGCCAATGACATACGCTGGCCGGCAAGTTCAACAAGGATAGACCCTGGTAGTTGGGAAAAATGACTTCCCCTTCCAGGTCCAACCCTTCCAATTGTGTGTGCCGTATTTCATGGATCAAATTCTCAAATAATTCTGGCATATTCTCTCCATCCTGTGTTCTTTGCTGTCTTTATCATACTATAAGCCTTACGGAAAATGCGTGAAAAACAAGGTTTCTGGCAAGGTTTGGAAGCTGATAACACTACACGCGATAGAGTACTTTGCAGGTTATTCTTTTCCGCGAATCATGAGAATTTTTATATGTTTTGCTGTGGATAAATTACCGGAAAAATTTTTGCTTCTCCGCTCAAAATATTTAGAACCTGCTATAATCATAAGCACAATACAATATGCTGTAGAGGAAAATATAAATGCGGCGAGAAGTTCTGACATGGAATGATGTTGATCAACTGATTGACCATCTTATCCCTCAATTTGAAAGTGAATTTGAATCAATGGTAATGATCACCCGCGGTGGTGTTATTCCTGGAGGGCTGCTCGCCGAAGCATTGAACCTTACCACATTACTGACTGCGGCTGTGGATTTTCCGGCTGAAGTGAAAACGGAAAAAGAGCGAGAAGGCTCTAAATTATTGGCATGGCCCAAATTTATCCAGTTCCCGGATAACGCTTTGCTGACAGGCCAAAGAGTGATTATTGTTGATGATGTTTGGGGTTCTGGCAGAACGATTACCGCGGTAAAGAATCGCATATCCGGGGCCGGGGGAACACCGCATACCTGCGTGCTGCATTTTAACCCCTATCGCAATCTTTTTGGAAACGCCAGGCCGGATTATTTCGCGGCGATTACGGACGCTCACATTGTGTATCCCTGGGAAATCAGCCGTGGGCCAAAGGGTGTGCTGCTGAACGGGTTTTAAGCTTTCAGCATAAAATTCAGATATTGTTCCACCATCCAGTTGACGTCAAACATTGTTTCCGCGCGATGCCGGGCTGCCGCGCGGTATTGGTTTTCATGCTGGAGCACATCCAGAACAGACCCGGCAAGATGCTTGATATCCGGCGGTTCCAGTTTCCAATGATTCGCTCCGTAGGGTACAACGATACCGGCCCCATCCGCGATCAATTCCGGGAGCGATCCAGTCTCGAAACCCACTACAGGTAACCCGCAGGCTATGGCTTCAATCACTGAATTGGGGCAACCCGCGTTTAGCTCCGCGGAAAACAACAAATGGCCCGACCGGTCAATTTCGGGGATCCTGTCACGGTCAACCACTCCCATCCAGTTTATCCAGAGTTGTGTCCGCTGCTCCCACCTGTTCTGTAAATTCTGAGGGATATCGCCAACCAGGACCAGTTCAACGGGTTGGGGGAGCAATTCTTGAACACGCTCGCCCAAGCGGACCGCATTTTCCAGATATGGCTCATTCCCTCCGCCAAAATTTCCTTCAACCACAATGATCCGTATATGATCCTGAGGCGCAGCGGGCTGGTCTCCCGGCGAAAAGGTGTTCAAATCAACGCCGTTATAAACCACCCGCTCCTGCGCTGTAGTTTCTCCAAAGCGTTGGCGCCAAAATTTTCTGACAAACTCGCTTTGATACACAACACGATGCGCCAGATGCCGCCGGATAAAGGCCAGGAGGAGATTGTTCCTTACAGAGCGATAAAAATGGCCCGCGCCGCTGAAACGAGCCCGGTGCACCCAATTACCCTGGGCCAGGCGCTGGACAACTCTGACCCCATTTTTGCGAGCCTTCCATACTGCCCCAATCTGCCGCGTTCCACCGCTCAACAGAATGACCGCGCACGCGGGATCAAGGGGGTTGTGGTGAACTTCAATACCCTGATCAGTCAGAGCAGATTTTAAGCGGTGCTGAAATGATGCGGGACCACCCACCCCTTCCAACCGCGGTAACAGGCAAACGCTTCCAGTTTTTCGCACGATTTACGGTGTCACTCCGTTGATTTCTGATTCCATATCGCTGAATTCTTGCAAAGCAGAAACAATCCGCTCGGCCGCGTGTCCATCGCCAAAAGGATTTTTCGCTTTTGACATAGCCTGGTAAGCCTGTTCATTATCCAATAAATTCACAGCTTCTTTTTCAATTGTCTCTGTGTCAGTTCCTACCAGCTTCAGAACACCGGCAGCTACCCCTTCAGGCCGCTCGGTCGTGTGCCGGAGCACCAGCGTGGGTATTCCCAGCGCGGTGGCCTCTTCCTGAATTCCACCCGAATCGGTGAGTACAAGGACAGCATTTTTCATCAGATGGACCAAAGGCAGGTATCCCAGAGGGGGCAGCAGTGAGAGGTTGGGAATCTCACCCAACATGCGGTGAACTACATCTTTCACATTTGGATTGAGATGGACTGGATAAACAAAATGAAGACGGTGTTTGTAGTGTTCCGCAAGGAAACGCAAAGCCAGGCAAATTTGCTCCAGGGGCTCTCCGAAATTTTCCCTGCGGTGCGCTGTGACAAGAACCAACTGCCTGCCTCCGGAATAGATCTGGTTTTCCTCAAGAAATCGGGCAATTTCCAACGGCGCGGGGCGCTGTGTAATCGCGTGCAGGGAATCGATCACTGGATTTCCGGTGACCTTGATCCGCCAGTCCGGCACACCTTCCCTCAGCAGATTCTCGCGGCTGTGGTTGGTAGGGGCAAAATGCAAATCTGCCAGGACGCTGGCGATTTTCCGGTTGACCTCTTCAGGGAAAGGCTGCCATTTATCTCCGGTCCTTAAACCGGCTTCAACATGGGCAATCCGGATCCGGTGATAGTAAGAAAGCAGCGCGGCGGTCATCACTGTGGTCGTGTCACCCTGCACCAACACCCAATCAGGATTAACCTTTTCAAGAATTGGAGATAAGTTTTCCAGGATATTCGCGGTGAGTGACGCGAGGCTCTGTCCGGGCCGCATAATATCCAGATCAATATCTGGCTGGATTTGGAACAGATCCAAAACCTGGTCCAGCATTTCACGATGTTGGGCAGTCACGCAGACATACGATTCAATTCCTGGCGCGCTCTTTAACGCTTTCACCACCGGCGCCATTTTGACGGCTTCGGGCCGTGTCCCAAATACAGACAGCACTTTTAGATTGCTCATTCCGAATTTTTATCCCCCACTCCCAATTTGAATAATGTGAAGCCCGTATTCTCCCAATCCGAAGCGTTCCAGCCATTCACAGTATCCAGCGCAATTCTGGCATTGGTGAGCCCGGACAGATTTTCGGGATTAATCTCTTTCAACATTTTGTGTCCTACCAGCAAAACAATCACTTCGGCATGAGCCACTGCTGCTTCCAGCGTGGTTTCAACCCGCAAACCTTCCAGCTGAAAATCAAGTTTGTAAGGTTCATAAGCTGTTACTCTGGCCCCGGCTTTCAACAGCAAGTGAGCCACTTCTACCGCCGGGCTTTCTCTCAGGTCATCGACATCCGCCTTATAGGATAGACCCAATAAGGTGATACTCAGACCGGAGACATCTCCACCCGCGATGCGTTCAATTACCTCAACCACGAATTCAGGCTGCGCGTCATTCACGTTCCGGGAGGCGCGGATCAGGGTGGTGATATCCGGGGCGGCTTCAACAAAGAACCAGGGATCCACGCTGATACAGTGTCCACCCACCCCGGGGCCGGGGTGGAGTATATTGACCCGGGGATGCAGGTTGGCGATGTCAATGGCTTCCCACACATCCACGCCAAAACGATCCGCCAGCCGGGAAAATTCATTTGCAATGGCAATATTGACATCCCGGTAGGTGTTTTCCATTAATTTGACCATTTCCGCGGTTGTCGCGGTGGTCAGAATGATATCCCCAAGCACAAAGATCTGGTACAGGTCCCGGCCTGCTTCCGCTGAGGCCTGGTCTACACCACCGATCACACGGGCGTTTTCAACAATTTCCCGCAGGATCTGGCCGGGTAAAACCCGTTCGGGAGAATACGCCAGATAAAAATCGCGACCAGCCTTCAGCCCGGATTTCTCCAGAATGGGAGCCACGACATCGATGGTTGTTCTGGGTGGAGAAGTCGACTCCAGAATCACCAGATTTCCTTCTCGCAAATGTGGAACAATTGCCTGCGTCGCAGCGCGGACAAAGCTGAGGTCTGCTTTTTTGTCGTCCAGGAAAGGTGTTGGTACCGAAATGATGAAAGCGTCCGCTTCTTCTGGCTGGTCTCGCACAACCAGATTGCCGGATCGGAGCGCGGCCTGAACCAGGGTTCTTAATCCCGGTTCGTAGATATGCAGATGACCATTCCGCAACCCCTGAACCACTTTCCGGTTAACATCTACCCCCACAACATTTAGCCCATGGGTCGCGAAAGTGCTGGCTGTTGGAAGCCCGATGTACCCCAGGCCTAAAACGCAAATTTTCTCAAAATCCACTATCACTCCTCTTTGAGGGATCGAAATAGTAATTTATTATCCCATAACTGAACTGCGTTGCGAAGACTTTTACGCTACTTGCTTCACATCCATCACCATGATACACTCTTAATGTGTTGAAAACTGATTCAATTGCTTCATTTGTTAACACTTTGGATAATTTTATTCACCAAAGATAGTATCCGAAAACCTGTTTTTAATTAAAATAAAACAGGCACGCTTTTTGCTATTCTTACTAAAGAATAAGTTTTACAATCGATTCAGTATTATTTTAGGTGCATTCGTCTGTGAACCACCTGAATGCCAAATCCGCTAATCAATATTTGTTCTCTGGATAAAAAGACTATGTTGAAGCAATTCCCAAACGATGATAACACAATTCACCCTGATTCGGAATCGGAGCAATATCCGCTCGATTTATTGGCATGGGTCGCGGATCAGGAACTGGCTGCCTGGCATCTGAACAAACAAATTGCAGACACTGAGATATGCGGGGCAATCCTTTTTTCTCAGGATAAACAAAGGGTATCATACGCGGGAGATATCATCGAGCCAGCAGCTCAGCAAATCACAGAGATCGTTATGCGGTATTGGGATGCCAGACATCCGGGTGAGCTGGCCCGTTTTATCACCCTCAAACCCGGCGAGGTGGATTACCTGTTATTTGCTTTGCCCTTTATACAGGGAATTGTTCTGGCGGTGTTGTTTGAGCCTTCCTATTCCTTAAGCCGGGTGCGCTCTGAGTCAAAAAATCTGTTGCGTAATCTGATCACTACCACACCGGAGCTTCCCCCCGTCAGTGAGGATTCTCAGACCTTCACGCAAAATGAAGACTTTGAAGAAGACGAAGAAGACCGGGATGATGAATATGAAATGGAAGATGAAGAATTCCCGGACATCGACATCTCGAATTTGCTGCAGCATATGCCTCCACCAGATCCTCATATTGATGCTCCTTCCGAATCTGTCATCCAGGGAGACGTCAATCTTCCTGCCGAACAAGCTGTCTTAAACGGCCCGTCGGATATCCCCTCGTTTTTTGTCCCTCCTTCTTCACAATCAGAAGAATTGAATGGAACCGTTTGGGAAGAAGAGCTGGAAACTTTTTCAACTTCTTCTCAGACAGAAATAGAGGCTGAATCGCTTCCGCAAGACGAGGATCTGACACAGGAGCCAGTTTCCGAGATTCTGGTTGAGGAGCGGGATACGACCGATCCGGAAATGGTCTCGTCATTTGCCGGACAGTTCGAGGAAGAATCCGGGGCAGAGAAGCCAGAAATTCCCCCAGAGTTGAACCTGGAACAGGAAACAATCCCAACACAGGTCAACGAAGCCGGTCTGATCGCGGCTTTGGAAGATGTTGCCCATTTTGAGCTTACTGAAAATGACGAAAACGCGGAGACAATCCCGGCAACATTTTCTCTGGAAGAAGATTTGGTACTCCCCTGGGAAATGGAAGAGTTTGAGACCTCTCCTCAAAAGGATATAGAAGAACCTGTACCGGATGCGCCAGAGTTGAAGGAAGCCCTCATCTTAACTACTGAGATTGAACTCACCAATGAAGAAGTTAAAGACACCAGTCTGGTGGAGCAGGAAGATTCTTTCCTTGATTTTCTGGAGAATGAGATTGAAGGAATTCCGCTTCCTGATGATGAGACAGGCTGGCTGGCACCTTTTAAGCGGCAGAAGAGCGATCTCAATCAACCAGCGAGCAAGGCATCCGCTCCGGTTTTTTCATTTGATGAAGAAATTGTTCCTTCAATAACCGCCACAAACCATGAAGTGTTTGTGGAAGAAGAGACACCGGATATTCCTGCTGATGAAGATGAAGCGGTCGAAGAAGCGTTGTTTAACTTCCTGGATAGCGAGACATCCGTAACACAAGAAAAAGAGGAAGTTCCGGCTGTGGAAGCGCTTGAAGAAATTCCCTTCGCGGATCTGCCCGGCGCGGTATGGGAAACAGAGGCAACGGACGAAATCGTTGCGGAAGAACGACCTGTCCAAAGCACTGATCAGCCAACCAGTGAGGATGTCCCTTCCCCGGATCTACCCGACGCGGCATTGGAAACTGAAACAACCGAAGAGATCGTTCAAGAGCAATCCGATGAACGCGCTGATCAGCCGGTCTCTGAGGAAGTTTTCTCTCGGGAAGAGCCGCCTTTCGCGCCTGCGGGGCCTGTGGGATTCCCTTATGAACTGCCGGATCAAATTATATCCGATACGCGCCCCAACCGATTACAGCCCGTGCCTCCCACCGAAACAGGTTCTGATGAGGCAGAGGAAAACAAACAGGCTTATACCTGTGTGTTGGTTCCCAATCTGCCGGAGAATATGCTGGCAGGCGCGCTCGCCAAAAAACTGGGTGAGTGGCTGCCCCAACTCAGTGATAGTTTTGGCTGGGAACTGGAAAAGATTACAATTCGGCCATCTTATTTGCAATGGACAGTAATGGTTCCCCAGGCCGTATCAACTGGCAGGCTGGTCCACAATATCCGGATACACACCTCACAACGCATTTATGATCATTTTCCGGAGCTGAAACGACGCAGTCCAGAAGATTTTTGGTCGCCAAGTCAATTGATTATCAGTGGCGAGCAAACACCTACAGTGGAGATGCTTGAAAGCTTTATCCGGAAATCCAGACAGCACAACAAGCCATAAAACCATACAAAAAAAGGAAGATTTATGCCTCCTATTCTACATCTTATTGATGGTCATGCCCTTGCTTATCGAACTTATTATGCGCTTTCAGCGGCCGGGGGTAACCGCTTCCAGACCAGTACCGGTGAACCCACTGCTGGGATTTATGGCTTTACCAGTGTTCTGTTAAGGCTTCTGGAACAGGAGAAACCAGAATATATCGCTGTGGCATTCGATACTGGAAAAACATTTCGCGATGAAATCTATCCGGAATACAAGGGAACCCGCGAGAAAATGCCGGACGATCTCCGTCCACAAATTGAACGGATTCGCCAGTTGGTTGACGCATTCAATTTTCCCAGGTTAGAAGCGGAAGGTTTTGAAGCCGACGATGTGCTGGGCAGTATCGCCTACCAGGCGGTGCAAAAAGGGTTTGGGGTGAAAATCTATACCGGAGACCGGGATCTGTTGCAACTGGTCAATGACCGGATTATAGTGAATTTGCCTGGCAGACAACTCTCCGATGCCAAAGATTACCGGGCAGATGACGTTAAAGCGTACATGGGTGTCAGGCCCGATCAGGTTGTGGATTTCAAGGCACTGGCAGGGGATTCTTCAGACAATATACCTGGTGTGCAGGGTATCGGGACGAAAACAGCAACTTCTTTACTGGAGGAGTATGATCATCTGGATGATATTTACGCACATCTTGAAGACATCCCATCCAGAGTTCGGAACCGCTTGGAGCCGGGCCGGGAATCCGCGTATTTGAGCTACAAGCTGGCCAGTATTCGCACTGATGTGGAAATTTCCCTGGATCTGGAAAAAGCCCACATCAAGAATGTGGATATTCAGGCGGTCAAACAACTTTTCTACGAGTTGCAATTCCGAACCTTTACCAGAAAGCTGGAAGAGATCTTTTTACAATCTGAGTCTCAGGCTCAGGGGGAACAGCTTTCTCTGTTTGGCGAAGCCGTAACCCAGGTGGGCATC
>Ga0068713_1003987_pt1 | contig 12050 bp, 8 predicted proteins | sample MTBAKSrepl2MetaG_FD_62223 | JGI IMG/M metagenome (GOLD analysis project Ga0068713, IMG submission 62223) | Enrichment culture microbial communities om Arthur Kill intertidal strait, New Jersey, USA, that are MTBE-degrading - MTBE-AKS2 (Arthur... | ecosystem: Environmental > Aquatic > Marine >...
ACCCTCCTGGTTCATGCCGTCTGGCTCAACGACCCGGACATTGAGATTATCGCAAAACGCCGGGCCGGGGTCTCCCACAATCCTGAAAGCAACATGAAGCTGGCCTCTGGGATTGCACCGGTACCGGCGCTGTTGAAGGCCGGGGTAACGGTGGGTCTGGGTACCGACAGTTGTGCCAGTAACAATGATCTGGATCTGTTTTCAGAAATGGATACCGCGGCCAAACTCCACAAGGTCAATGCCCTGGATCCCACCTTGATGGATGCCGTCACTGTCCTGAAAATGGCGACCATCGGCGGCGCCAAAGCCATCGGTCTCGATAGGGCGACCGGATCCCTCGAAATCGGCAAACAGGCTGACATCATTATTATCGACACCCATAAACCCCATCTTGTGCCTCTGTATAACCCCGTTTCGCAAATTGTCTATGCCGCTCGAGGTTCAGATGTACGGGACGTCATCGTTGCCGGGCGCACCCTCGTCAAGGATCGGAAACTTCTGACCGTAGATTTAGAGAACATCATCGAAAAGGTTATCAGGCTCAGTGAAACCATAAAGAAAAAATAAGTGGGTCATCTCCAATTGAGTGGGTGTGATTCCAAAGGGTACAAAATGATTGTAGATTATTTCTTTAGTGATCGGCCGTCCTGTTTGGGGATTTCAAGATTCAATCGCTTCATTTTACGCCAGAGCGTCGTAGGGTGAATACCCATTTGGGTGGCGGTTAATTTCCGGCTCCAGTTATTTTTCTTTAACGCCTTATTAATAAAGTCTTTTTCCACGTCATCCAACGAAGGCTCACCAGGAGTGATTTTTTCAGCGGCCGGCGGTATCCTGCGGTCTAATTTCTGATAAAGGGATTCGGGGAGGTGTTCTTCTCTGATCGAATGATTTTTACAAACCACAGTGGCATATTCGATGATATTTTCCAGCTCCCTGATATTACCTGGAAAATCATAAGACATCAGAAAATTCATCGCCTTTGGAGAAAGGCCTTGAATATCCTTGCCTCGAAGATTGTTAAATTTTCGAACAAAATGCTCTACCAATAGCGGAATATCTTCTTTACGCTCTCTTAAAGGGGGCAAACAGAGTTTAACAATATTGACCCGGTAAAAAAGATCTTCTCGAAACAATCCCTGTTGTACCAGCTCATCCAGATTTTTGTTGGTTGCACATACGATGCGGACATCGGCCGTCTCGGATTTTGTGCTTCCGAGAGGTTCATACACTTTCTCCTGAAGTACGCGCAAGAGGCGCATCTGAAGCATTGGGGAGATGTCTCCGATCTCATCCAGAAAAAGTGTTCCACTCTCAGCCTGGGCAAATCGCCCCGGTTTATCCCTTTTGGCATCGGTAAAGGCACCTGCCTTGTAGCCGAAGAGTTCGGATTCAAGAAGCGTATCCGGCAAAGCGCCGCAGTTTACGGTAATGATCGGTCCCTTTTTACGGTAACTGAGGGAATGAATGGCCCTTGCAAAAAGCTCTTTACCCGTACCGCTTTCACCTTCCAGAAGGACCGTGGTATCATTTTCGGCCACCAGTTCCAGCATCTCGAACAGACGTTGCATTTCCCGGTTTTTGCTGATGATGTCATAAAAAGTGTGTCGTCCGGCCAGTTCTTTGCGCAGTTGCTCCTCAACACTCAAATCACGAAAGGTCTCCACCCCTCCAATGACGTTGCCGCTTTTGTCCTTCAAAATGGCGGTTGAAATACTGATCGGAACCCGATCCCCTTTTGAGTTAACAATGAATATGTGTTGATTGATAATGGGATGTCTTGTTTCCATGGTTCTTTTCAGGGAACATCCTTTTTCGCATATACTGGCTTTAAAAACTTCCCAGCAATACCGGCCGACGGCTTCCTCTTTTTTGATACCGGTGATCTTTTCCGCGGCCCGGTTAAAGGAGGTAATCTTCCAATCGGCATCGACGGTAAAAACACCGTCGGCGATACTGTCTAAAATGATTCTTGTCTGGTTTTTTATATCTTGTACCATAAAAATGGGGGGCTCAAATTCAGGGATAGAATTATGTGAAAAATACGACCCTGTTGTTTAATATGAAATCTTGCCTTCAGCAGGATGCACCATCTGATATAGTCATCCGGCAAAAAAAGTGTCCTTCGAAGTTTTATCCATACAGATTAACCAAGACACCATCCCCTGTCAATATGATATGCTTGATTATGTTTTACAGGTGTATCACAGAAGGTTTTTATTTCGAAAGGGACAAATCAATCATCCTTTGAACCGCCGTAAATGCCGGTTTCCGGATATGTTCGGGGACCTTTACCTCGCCTTCCATCAATTCAAGACTTCTGGCAACATCTTCAAGGGAGATCTTTTTCATGTTTTTACACAGCATCTTGGTTGAAGCCGGATAAAACGCTTTTCCAGGATTGGCTTTTTTCAAGGGATAGATCAACCCGATCTCCGTCCCCACGATAAAAGAGGAACTTTCGGACGTTTTTGCATACCGGATCATTCCCGAAGTACTGCGAATCACATCCGCCAGTTCTAAAACTTCCGGTCGACATTCGGGATGGGCCATAAAGACGGCGTCCGGATACGTCTTCCTGGCGTTATGAACATCTGCGGGCTTGAGTCGATCATGGGTCGGGCAATACCCGTCCCAGGTGTGTATTTTCTTTTTGGTCTGTGATGCGGTGTACAGGGCGAGATTCCGGTCCGGTGTCATGAGCACCTCATCGGCATCAAGGCTGCTGACAACATCGACGGCATTGGCGGATGTACAGCAAATGGTGGAAAGCGCCTTCACTGCTGCGGTTGAATTGACATATGTCACCACCGGCATCGGGGGAAGCTTGTCTATCATGGCCTGAAGCCCCTCCGGCTCGATCATATCGGCCATCAAACATCCCGCATCTTCGCGAGGAAGGAGCACGGTCTTGTCCGGTGATAGAATTGAAGCGGTTTCGGCCATAAAATGAACACCGCAAAAGACGATGACTTCGGCATCGGTCTGGGCGGCCTTGATACTCAGCTCCAGTGAATCACCGCAAAGGTCCGCCAAATCCTGAATTTCCGGGGGCTGGTAATTATGCGAAAGCATAACGGCGTTTCTTTTTTTCAGCAAACTCCTAATCTTTTCTTTCATCCTGCAGTTCCTCTTCCATCAAAAAATAGTAACTGATTAAATCTTTGAAACAAACCCTTAACTTCTTACTGTTCATCAAGGGTCAGAACCTCGATACCCTTGGGTACGCTAAATACAAACATACCGTCATCGAGTTGCTGTTTGAACTGAATATTGTTAAATACGATCCGGGTTTCATCACCGTATGAATTATAGGTTACAATTCTGACAACCTCGAAAGTCTTTTTTGAAATCCCCAGATAGATTTCCACCAAATCGTATGTTTTTTCTTTGGGTAAAAGCTTGAGTGTGAACAAATCCTCCTTGGTTTCTGTTTCAAGACCAATATTGAATTTTTGCTTTATCACTTTCATATCGGTTAGGAAACTGAACCCTTTTCCATCTTTAAAAAAAGAAGGGGCTTTCCCGATCATTACCTGATTGTCTTCGGGTCTGAATACCCAAAGCGTATTGCTGTCCGTTATAATCATTTGGCGGTCAGGCGTTTCATACTCCCATCTCATTTTTCCGGGACGCTTGAAAAAAGCTTTTCCGGATGCACTATCTGTTATTTCCATAGCCTTTATGGTCGAGGTTTGATAAAAATCTGCAGAAAAGCCAGGGACAGCATAATGCTTTTCAACCCTATCCATAATCTCGTCCAGAGTCAAACTCGAATCATCCGGGGTCGATGCTGTTTCAGAAGGCAAATTACCGCCCAATACCGTCTGTCCACAGAAAAAGAAAAAAAGCAAAAAAACAACCCAACATATTTTGAACTTCATCAACAAATCTCCTCATCCGAAAAAACCACAATTAAAATCCAAGCCACTTAGTCCATCACACCATACTTTTTAAGTTTTTTGTGAAGGGTTTTCCTGGTAATCCCCAGGCGCCTCGCCGCTTCACTTTTATTCCCGTCCACAAATTCCAGCATTTGCAATATAACGGCTTTTTCCATCGCCTCAAGGGGCATGGTATGGTCAACATAAGACAATGTTTCAACAGGTTGTTGCAGCGTCGGCTGTATAATGGCAAAATCCTGATCGTCAAGATATTCCGTACGGGCCAGTACAACCCCTCTTTCGACGGCATTCATCAGTTCACGAACATTGCCGGGCCAGTCATACCGGATAAGCAGGTCCATTGCCCTGGGTGTAAACCCTTTTATTTCCTTATTGTTCTTGTCGGAGAACATCTTCAAGAAATGCTGGGCAAGCAGCGGAATATCATCTCTTCTCTCCTTCAATGGTGGGATTTCCAGACTGACAACGTTCAACCGATAAAACAGATCTTCACGGAAAAGCCCCTTGTTTCTTAGATCGACAAGATTTTTGTTTGTGGCGGCAATGACCCGGACATCCACTGGTATGACCTTTTCACCACCGACACGGGTAAGCTCTCTTTCCTGTAGCACACGCAAAAGCTTAACCTGCATGGCAAGCGGCATTTCGCTCACCTCGTCAAGAAAAAGGCTCCCTTTGTGCGCCTGATAAAAACGCCCTTCTTTTCTGCGTTCGGCACCTGTAAACGCTCCTTTTTCATGTCCAAAAAGCTCTGATTCCAGAAGTGTCTCCGTAATGGCGGCACAATTGATCTTCACAAAAGGGCCGTCTTTTCTCGGGCTGTTATAATGAATCACCCCGGCAATCAACTCTTTCCCTGTTCCGGACCCACCGGTTATCATTACCGTGGCTTCAGACGGAGCGACATGGGCCACTGTTTCCAGCAGGCTTATCATGGCGGGACTTCGACCGATGATATTCTGCATGTCAAAATGCTTACCCAGATTTTCTTTCAGGATACGATTTTCTTCTTTAAGTCGGACGTGTTCCATTGCTCTTTCGATTGTCAGATGCAACTTGTCGAAATCGAGCGGTTTTGTCAGATAATCATATGCTCCTTTTTTCAGCGCCTCAATTGCCGTCTCGACCGAAGAATACGCCGTCATGATGGTTACCGGAATGGCAGGATTAAACGCTTTGATCCGTTCCAGCGCCTCAAGACCTGAAACCTTCAGCATTCTGACATCCATCAAAACAAGATCAAAGGGGCGTTCCTGAACCATTTCAATGGCTGTTGAACCGTCATCCGCTTCAACAATATCATACCCCCACCCCCCGACAAGTGTTTTCAGCATGGTGCGATGGGTGTCGTCGTCGTCAACGACCAGTACTGTCTTTTTTTGTGTCATTGCTTATCCCATAATCGTTTGGGCTTTTGAAACCAATTAAAATGCGCATCCCCTGCCGCCGACCTCTCACCTTAAACCTCCTGCCGCGAAGCGCTCGCCTCATCTCTTGTTTCAACATGGGGCAGAAAGATGGCAACATCCGTTCCTTGTCCCAAATGACTCTCAATTTTGATGTCGCCGCCATGGGCCTCCACGATATTATGAACGATGGCCAGCCCAAGGCCGGTGCCGGATGGTTTGGTGGTAAAATAAGGATCAAAGATATGACCAAGATCCGCGTCCGAAATACCTGTTCCGGTATCTTTAATTTTGATTTCTATCCCGTTCTTTTTCAAATTCTTGATTAGCCGGACCGTCAGGCTCCCGCCATGATCCATGGATTCAATGGCATTCAGATAAAGGTTCAGAAGAACCTGGTTGATTCTGTCCGGATCGATAAAAACTTCTTTTATTTCGGGATCATAATCGGTGTTAATGCTTATGTTTGCTTTCGATGCCTGTCTTTCAATCAGTTTGAGAGAGTCCTCCAAAAATCCTCTAATTTGAATCGATCTTCTCGAAATGTCTATGGGTCTGGCAAACTCATGAAGTTGGCCAACCACCCTGTTCAACCGGTCGACCTCCTGAATCATGAGGTTTGAGATCTGTTGATTTTCAGGTACATCATGATATCTTTCTTTGAAGTAGGTCGCAAAACCTTTGATTGAACTCAAAGGATTGCGGATTTCATGAGAAACACCGGCAGCCAGCCGACCGACCGACGCAAGGCGCTGACTCCTTGCAATCTCTTTTCTCAAAGCGCGGACTTCACTGAGATCTTTAAATAAAACGACATGTCCGAGAAACGTTCCATCTTCATCATGGATCAACGTGGCGCTGATTTCCAGGGGAATCACTTCCCCTTCCCGTACGGTACAGTCGATCTCTTTTTCCACAACCCCTTTTTCCACATCCAGGTTTTCAAGCAGTTGCCACAGCTCGACCGGAAGCATCTTCCCGGCATCTTCTCCGGTCGCTTCCTCCGGTGAAAGTTTTAAAATAGATCCAGCCACATTGTTCAAGGAAGTAATCTTTTGTTTGTCGTCCAAAGCAACCAAGCCGATGGGCATATTTACCACCAGGTTGTCTGAAAAAGCCTTTATTCTGGAAAGAGATGTCTTTGTAACCCGGTAACTTTGCGCCAAAAAGAGCAGCATGATGCCGGCAAACCCAATAAAAAGCAGGATAATTCCCATGATGACAGCATGCCGGGTATCCGTTCTAATGGCATCCTCAAGAGGTGTCATATCGAGTCCAATGAAAATTATCGGATTTAAGACAGCGCTGTCTATTCCTTCTTCAAAGCCCCGTTGAAACCACATCCGCATCATCATATGCCCGCGCCCGATAACCATGCCCCTTTCCACAGGAGAAAATTTGCTGAACACTTCAAAAATCTTTTTGCCCGAAGGGGTAGAGACGATGCGCCACTGCACCGTTTTAAGGTGCGAGATCCTTTTGAGTTCCAATCCGCTGCCATGCTTTTTCCCGATATATTTGGGATTGTGATGGGCAAGAACGGTACCGGTTTCATCGGTAACCAGAAGGTATTGAATATCAGGCTGCTGGGCAGTCTCGGCAAGAAGCTTCTGAAGATGGAACTCGTTCCAGCTCAACCCAATCCCTGTCCGGGCGCCGGCCTCAAAAGACCGGATTAAGGCTGCACCTTTTTCCAATAGGAGACGGGTGTTGTTTTCATTCTGGCGGTTTATATTCTGTATGGTCATAAAGGCAAAAATCGGAAACAAAACGACCACCGCGCCGATAAATATCCAAGGTGGTACACCCGGCCAGAATCGGTTGTTTTTTATTTTATTCAACATAATCGTATGTCTTAAGCAAATCCAATGCCACAATTTAGGAAAAAGGATTGAATCTTCCCCGCACTAATGAGCGGAACTTTTCGGCAAGGATCATTCTTGATTTAATTTGTCTCCCCTTGATCCCTTGTATCCTTTTAAAACCACCAACCCTTTCTGAGACAAACTTTAAACAACAACTTGCAGCCCACTCAAACATCTCATCAACATGGATATTTTTTACCCATCGGGTTGAATCTACCCTGTTTTCTGGATACATAGTATCCATTATCTTCTTTTAAAGCAAGATGAAACACATCATTGATGCCCACTCGTAGGAACATAAATCGCACAACCGATATAAAAACTACAAGTAAAGAATCTGAGCCTATCTTAAATCCCGCCCCAAGCAGGGGAGGACCCGGCTTTGTTTATCCCAACTTGTCCGCCGGTTTTTTAGAGGAGAGGGGATTTGCTTTGCCCGCCCTAGTGCGAATCGCTCATGCCTTGATCTGGCCTATGCACTATTTCAAACATGACTTTTTGATTATAGAGTGTTGGTGATAGGTCTGGGCCAGGGTTGAATGTTCATTGACTTACTGAAATCGCAAATATCAAACCCCAAATACCAAACAAATCCCAATGACCGAAATTCTAATATCCAAACAATGTCTCGTTCTGGAAGGTTTTGGTCATTGGATATTTGAATTTGAGTTTTATTTGAAATTTGCCTGCCCGCCATCTTTTTGGCGGGGTGCTTGTAATTTGTATTTTTTGGAACAACACTCCAAGGCAGAGCCATCTATCTCTAACTCCCGCAATGCGGGACAGGCTTGGCCCATCAAAGATCCCGCATTGCGGGGGAGAATCAGGTTTTCAATGCAAGAATAAATCGGACGAAAATGGGGCGGAAGGATAAAGGAGGGTTTATGGACACCGGATATTTTCGGTTTCCGGGACAAAGGGCTGAATCGCTCGGAGTTCATTGGGTCTAACAGGCCGCCAATTAACGGTATAAATTATTTCATTCCCAAAATACGACTTGGGTTTAAATATGGCGACATATAGAGCCTGCTCATCCGGATAATGTTCAATCCAGAGGACGTTATCGATTTTCAGATCAAAGTCCCTGCATATCCGGTTGCCAAGACTTTCGGCGCAGGTCGTTTTAAAGATACCCTCTCCGGTTTGGGTTGCAACAACAACATAAGGTCTGAGGTGCCTCACATCCGGGTGGTTTATCGAAAAATCGAACAGCCTTAACCGCCAGGAGCAGGCCGGCGAACTTGCATTCTCTGAACGTGAATCTCCCCGCCTTTGCAAGCGATATGTCCCGTCGAAAAGAAGCATTTTCTACGCCGACCCTCCTTTACTGGGGTTAAAGGGGCATGTGGTTTTTTACGGAAATATAAATGTATTAAAAAAGCGTCATCTGACGGTTTTCCTTCTTTTTCCAGCCTTTTATCGGCCCCTTTCTAATTTTGGCGAAGACACCCGGTGCAAGATTTGCGTGGCGTGCCCAATCCAGCATAATCTTGGCGATGATTTCCGAGGTGCTTTTTTTCCAGTTCTCACCCAGCTTTTTTTTAAGCTCAAGACCAAGCTCTAAAAGGGTGCTCCCCTTTAACTGTTTGGATTGAAGGATTTCCAAGAAGATAGAAAATGAAGCCAACTGCAAAGCGCCTTCTGCAAATAATAATGGGCGCTTATCCGGATTTTCGACAAATGCTCTTGCCCTTGGCAATACCTTTATCAACGGCATCTTTCTGAGAATGAAACCCAGGTCTTCCAGTGTGGACAGGGATCTGAAGACCGTATTTTTGTTAAGCCCGGTCCAATCCAAGCTGCCATCCCCTTGAAGGGCATGAACAAGTCGAATGGCCATGTTTTCAATAGAAGCGTATTGAATCCTGGGGGTTTTGCGTCCCCGTCTTTTCGGGAAAACAAGGTTGCGGACACGAATTTCTGTAGCCGGATCAAAGTATACAAGCTTTCTATTTTTTTTGTCAAACAGCGCCAGGTCGGCCGCATCCAGCCACTGGGCCAGGATACGTGCGTATTTTGACCAGGCATATTGGGTTATTTTAGTAAAAGGGAACAAGGTCTCAAGAATTGCGGAGATTTCAAGCAGCGCCAATGTATGTTTAACTTTGAGGGCTTTTAAGATCTCAGAAATTGGACGATTTCTGGGAAACCGGACTCGCAGGTGATTTCTCAATATCTTCATCGTGTCACGCCTGACATCAGACATATTGAGTTGCAGAAAAACCCTGCCACTACTAAATCTCACAAGTGAAAGCAGATCCAAATCCTTTGCGACGTCATAAAACCCTTGTCCGGACAGCTCGGTCAGTCTCCTAAATTCGGGAATGTCAAGAATGCCGCCGGCAGCATGAAGAATCGTTATTCCATGGATGATCTGGCCGACCGACGCATCAAGGAGATACCGGCTACGAAACGGCAAATGGCCCGTATTCAAATAATCTTTGAAAATATTCCATGAAACGTCAAACGTATTACCGATTCTATTCACCATCCCCTGATTGACCAAACTTTGAATGGCCTGAGGATCAAATTGTTCATAGGACTCCCCCGGACGTCCGGGGATAAACTTCGCGATTTGATGTAATGTGGTCTGCTCTGTGTCGGTGAGATCCTGCAATTCCTGCTGGAAGAGTTCTTCAATGCACAGAAGAATCTCCGGGATATCCGGTTGTGGGATACCGGATTGACGCGCAACCTTAACATGGAAGCACAGGGCTTTGAGCAGCCAGGGATACCCTCTTGAAAATTTTATAAGAAAAGAACGAAGATCTTTTGTCAAGGGCTCGTCCAATTCTTTGCCGAGCTTTTTTAAAAACGCATCCGTTTCAGCCCCGGAAAAACCGGACAAGACCATTTTTCTGCTGTTTCTTAAAAAAACTTCAAATCGTTCTTCAGAAAATGCCGGGCTCGATAAAACAAGATCTTTATCCCACGAGAAACCCAGAACAATATGTGTTTGTTTTTCGACTATTTTCAGGAAAAGATCTCTGATCTGTTTCACCACATCCGGTAAAAAGAAGTTATTTTCAAACTGATCGAAAAAAATGAGCATGAGTTTGGTCCGGGATTCAAGGATGTGACCCATCTCGAGCATCAACCGGACAGCGCTGCCAAACGTATTCACCGGTTTAGGCTGTTCCGTTTCGACGATCCTTTCATCAACATCATCCAATTTGTCCATGATATATTCTATGACACGCGGAATGAACGTTGTTGATGATGCTGTTCGACAATCAACGGCAACAGCGAAGTGCCCCATCTTCTGCAAATATTCAACACCCGCCAGCACTATGGAGCTTTTCCCCCATCCCGTCGGAGCCTCGATGATAATGCCGCGCTGTGCGGTCCGCTTATCGATGACTTGATTTACAAATGAATCCAGCTCACTTAAAAAAGATCTTCTCCCCACAAAATGTCCTAATGAGGCGGGAAATTTATAATCAAAACAGGCGGGACTTCCTTTCACTTCAACGATTCTATCCGACTCCTGAAACAGACCCGGCTGAAGGGGAACGCTTCTGTCTGCAAAAATGTTTTTAAAATTTGCAAGGGGAGGATACAACTTCGTCAAATAACCGACGATGGATTGATCCGATACCGGCGAGCCTTTGCCGTCAAAAAGTGCAATTCTATCCGGCGGGTCCTCCCCGTGGCGGATGATGGGAAGGGCCCAGAATATACCCCTTTCCGTATAAAGGAGAATGCGCTGACCCGGGTCGGCCGTACCCGGGGTTATCCGGCCGGCAGCCTGTTCAGGTCTCACTGTTTCCGGGACTTCTGAAATTGCTTTCAGAACAGCGTCTTCCTCGAATAAAAATGTCGTCACATGGTCATTTTTCTCGATATATTCCTGATAAAATTCTCTGGCCGCATCGTCAAAACCGGGAATGGCGATAAGGAGGCCATGACACCGTTTATCTTCATGCCATTTTATCATATACCTGCCGAAAAAAGCCTGAAGATCGCGTTCCGACAGAACTTTTTCGTCAAACCTGGAGACCGCATAAACCGGAATACCCGTTTCCCTGTGTTTCCCCTCGATCTCCATTTCCAATTCGGAAGGATCTGCCTTGAGAATGCGATCGACACGGTATCCATGGTGGTTCAGCACCTGGGTCATCATCGCCGTGAACAACCTGTCCTTTGCCCGGGCCCGGGTGTGCTGCGAACGGCCTGACACAAGCAGTTTCAACCGTCCCATATCGATATTGTCCTTTTTGGCTCCAGTCATGTGCCGCCATCGCTTCGGGTTTTACACATTTCAAACATAAAGATGTTATCTTATCCGAACGCTTGGCAGGCAATGCTGTCAAGAATCCGGATATCGGATGTCATTCTTCTTCTCACACCGGCAGACTCAGCTTTTTCCGCTTGGCATTGATGTGTGCAAGGATGGTTTCAGCAGCCCTGTTGGGATCTGTCTCAACATAAAATTTTCCGCCCACCAGACCTTCCACACCGTCGGTCAGGAGTTTAACCATGTTTTCACTGCCGGAAACATACGGTTGCCCGCCGATATGGGTCATGGCGCCAAGGTTCACGGCCCACGTACCGATGGATACGGCCTTTTCCGTGATAAATTCCGGAGCAGATGCGGCAACCGGCAAATCGCTGATTTTCACCTTGAGATAACCCGCTACGGCGTTGAGAACATCTTCTATTCGCGAGTTGTCCACACACGAACCCATATGCCAGCAGGGCGGAAGCGCGGGCACGCCGTTGGCCTTGGCAACAGCCTTCAGAACCGCCTTGAGTCCGTCACCGACGCCAGGGTAATCCGGGTTGGGCTCGAGAAGACCCCGCTGCCCTGCAACATGGGCCCAGCATCCTGTCCCGACAACAAGTACATTCTGTGCAAGAAGCGCCTTTGTCAG
>Ga0068713_1003993_pt1 | contig 12036 bp, 11 predicted proteins | sample MTBAKSrepl2MetaG_FD_62223 | JGI IMG/M metagenome (GOLD analysis project Ga0068713, IMG submission 62223) | Enrichment culture microbial communities om Arthur Kill intertidal strait, New Jersey, USA, that are MTBE-degrading - MTBE-AKS2 (Arthur... | ecosystem: Environmental > Aquatic > Marine >...
GGCGTTTACGGCCCGGGCCTGTTCAGAGATGTTTTTTAGAAGCAGCTGATTTGTATAGTCGAAAAAGTCGTAAAAATCATTCCAGACACCTCCCTCGCGCCAGCCCACCATGGAATAGGCGACCCGGGTCTTGTGAGAAGAGAGGGCATGGAGCTGGATGATGATGACAAGTCTTTTGGCGATCTCGGGATGGGGAAACCCCAGGGGAGTGTTCAGGATGCGCATGACGATGAGTTCGCCGGGGAGATATCCCGTTACTTCGAAAAGAAGGTGGTCCGGGGTGTCGGTGTAGCGGTGGTCCTGTCCTGATTCAAGGACTCCGCCCAGAGTGTACTGGATATCAGCGATGGGCGCCAGGAAGGGTTTAAAACCTCCCGAAGGCAGGGCGAAGAGTTCCCAGGTCTCCTCAAGAGACAGCGAAAGGTCTACGGCGTGGCGGAGAACGCGTTCCCCTGACATGGTCTGATAATGGGCGGTTGACACGGACTCCGGCGGGCTTTTCTTTCTCTGATTGATCAAAACGATGAGAATCAGGAAGAGAAGAATATCGGAGATGATAAGAAAGATAATGTTTGCCATCATTTCACCTTATATTAGAATACGGAGGATGAGAGAAAAATCAAGTTAAAAAATTGAATTGATAAAAATTCTTCTTGCCACGGAGAAGGGGCAGGGGGGGAACCGTGAAATGGGGAATTGAAATCTCTTCTGAACGGGCGTATGATGAAAACGGTGCCATATGGAAAAAAAAGAAAAAGATGTGAATATCTACGTGATGAAAGAGAATAAAGCCCCCCGGGCTCTTCAGGCGTCAGGCTCTGTCTCTGCGGGGTTCCCTTCCCCTGCAGATGATTATACGGAAGGGACACTGGACCTCAACGAGTATCTGATCAGGCACCCGGCAGCGACATTTTTTGTGCGGGTCCAGGGGGATTCCATGGTCAATGCCGGTATCCATTCCGGGGATCTCCTTGTGGTGGACCGGTCTCTGGAGCCGGGGAACAAAAAGATCGTCCTTGCTGTCCTGGACGGAGAGTTCACGGTGAAAAGGCTCATGAAAAAACGAGGGCACCTTTATCTCTATCCGGAGAATTCCGATTACGCGCCTGTGGAGATCACAGAAGAGAACCGTTTTGAAGTGTGGGGTGTTGTCACAGCAGTCATCCACGAGGTACTCTGATGTGCGGACGTTTTGCAAGAAGTGTTCCCGTTGAAAAGATCGCTGAAACCTTTGGAGCCCGGGCTGACCGCGATATTCCGTCTTCATGGAATTGCGCCCCGGGGAAGGAGATCGCCCTCATTCTCTGCCATGGGCCATCCTGCACCATTCAGCAGACCTTCTGGGGTGTGATGCCTGCCTGGGGAAAGGGGCGTTTGAAGCAGCCTTTGATCAACATCCGGTCTGAGACACTGATGCAAAAGAGGACCTTCGACAAGCTGCTCAGAGAAGGACGCTGCCTGATTCCCGCTGACGGTTTCTATGAATGGAAAAGAGAGGGGAACAGAAAGCAGCCTGTTTTTATCCGTTTGCCGGGCGGAGCTCTTTTTTATATGGCGGGACTGCAGGAGAACGAGAGTGAGAAGAAGGGATGCGCCGTCATCACGGCTCCTGCGGGAAAAAAACTCGCTACTCTCCATCACCGCATGCCGCTTATTCTGGACAGGGCAGAGGGGCTCTCATGGCTTGAAGGGGATACGGCTTTCCTTCTCGAGCAGGCCCGGGAGCCTGCAGAACTTCAGATGTGGCCCGTCTCATCCTTTGTCAACGATCCCGGCCACGATTCTCCCCTCTGTGCCGTCCCCCTGAGGCCCGAGCCGTGAGATCCCGGCTCTTCGCCCTTGTGGACTGCAACAGTTTCTATGCCTCCTGTGAAAAGGTCTTTGCTCCCCAATGGGAAGGTTGTCCCGTGGTCATCCTCTCCAATAATGACGGATGCGTGGTTGCTCTGACACGAGAAGCCAAAGCACTGGGTATCACACGGGGAGTTCCCTATTTCAAAATAAAAAACCTTCTGGAAACCCGCGGGGGGAAAGCCTTTTCATCCAACTATGCTCTCTATGGCGATATATCAGGCCGTGTCATGACTTTACTGGCCGGGCTTGCCCCTGAGACGGAAGTCTACTCCATCGATGAGTGCTTTCTGGATCTCACAGGATTGAGCGACGATCCCCGATCATACGGCTTCCTGATCAAGAGGGACGTCTGGCAATGGACACGGATACCGGTCTCTGTGGGGATGGGGCCCACAAAGACCCTGGCCAAAGCGGCCAACAGATGGGCCAAAACCCGTGGAGAGGGGGTCTGCTGTCTTGACGGAGAAGAAACAGTCCGCAATCTCCTGGAAGAGACTCCTGTGGAAGAGGTCTGGGGGATCGGCCCCAGGTATGCAGCCAGGCTCAGGCGCCGGGATGTCTTTACGGCGCAGCAGCTCTCCGATCTTCCGGACCGCTGGATCCGGGAGAATCTCGGAGGGATAGCAGGACTGCGGGTCGTCCGGGAATTGCGGGGGGAATCGTGTCTCGACCTGGAGGATGCCGCCCCGAAGAAGGAGATCGTCTGTTCCAGGTCATTCGGGAACCCTGTGACAAAAAAAAAGGAGCTTGAAGAGGCCGTGGCGACTTATGCGGCCCGGGCTGCTGAGAAACTCAGGCAGCAGGGCTCTCTTGCCTCCCTTGTGACTGTCTTTTTTTACACGGACCGTTTTCAAAAAGAGGTGCCCCAGTACGGAAACAGCGCTTCCTTCTCTCTCAGGGAACCCACGGATGCAACAGGAGTCCTGATCAAAGCAGCACTCTCGCTGGCGGGGCGGATATTCCGGGGCGGATACTCCTATAAAAAATGCGGGGTCCTGCTATCGGGGATCCTCGCGGCAGAAGACCGGCCTCTCTCTCTTTTCCCATCTCCAAACAGAGAGAAGGAGAGGGGACTTTCCGGGCTGCTGGACCATGTCAATGAAAAGTGGGGGCGTGACACCCTGGTCTACGCTGCCCAGGGGACAGGCTGTCAGAAGTGGCCCATGCGGCGTGAGATGCTCTCTCCCCGCTACACCACCGTGTGGGACGAAATCCTTACAGTCCGCATATGAGAATTTCGATTATTACTTGACAGTGTTCAGGGGCTGTGCTATATTTTGACCCGTCGATTGGGGAGTCGTCTAATGGCAGGACAGCGGACTCTGACTCCGCCGGTGATGGTTCGAATCCTTCCTCCCCAGTTTACTTTGGTCCCATCGTCTAGCGGCCTAGGACATCGCCCTCTCACGGCGAAGACAGGGGTTCGATTCCCCTTGGGACTGTTTTCTTTACCTCTTTCCATACAGCCGAAATCTGTTGACTTTCCTCGAAAGCGCCATACAATGGGGAAAAGATATTTTTTCACGATTTTGATGCTGACAGAAGGAGGCTTTTATGAAAAAGACGGCATTGAATGAGATCCATAAGGAATCCGGCGGGAAGATGGTGGACTTTCTGGGATGGGAGATGCCCGTCCAATACAGCAAAGGGACCATCGCAGAACATCTGGCCGTTAGAAAACATGTGGGCCTGTTTGATGTATCGCACATGGGCCAGTTTGAACTCAGGGGCAGGGATGCTCTGGCTCTGATCCAGAAGCTCATCACCAATAATGCAGAAAAGCTTGATCGTTTCCAGGTCCTGTATACGCCCATGTGTTATGAGAACGGGACCATCGTTGATGATGTCCTCTGTTACCGCCTGGGGCAGGATCACTTCTATATGGTGGTCAATGCCTCCAATATCGATAAAGATTGGGATTGGGTCCTGAAAAATTCCCGGGGAATGGAACTGGATGTTTTAAAGAATTTTTCTGATGAGGTCTCTCTTCTGGCTCTTCAGGGGCCCGATGCGGAAAAGACCCTTCAGAAACTCGTCAGCGAAGACCTGAAAAAGCTGCCGTTTTTCTATCTGCTCAGAGAGACTTCTGTGGGAGGCATCCCTGTGCCCATGATCTCCCGTACGGGATACACAGGAGAGGACGGCTTTGAGATCATGGTCCCTAACGGACATGCCCCCGCTCTGTGGAAAAAACTTATGGAAGCCGGCGCGGAGTTCTCCATTGAACCCTGCGGGCTGGGTGCCAGGGACACATTGCGTTTTGAAGCGAAACTGCCTCTTTACGGCAATGACATCGATGACACCACCACTCCCGTGGAAGCCGTTTTGAAGTTCTTTATCGACCCGGAGAAAAAGGACTTCAACGGTAAAGAGGTCATCACAGAACAGATCGAAAAGGGGACCACTCGGCTTATCCGGGGCTTTGAGATGGTAGACAAGGGGATCCCCCGCCACGGAATGGAGATCTATTCTCCCGACAATGAACGGATCGGTTATGTCACCAGCGGGACCTATGCTCCCTTCCTGGAAAAGAACCTGGGACTGGGGTATATTGACAAACCCTATCATAAGATGGGCCAGGAGATCCTTATCGATGTCCGCGGAAAACTGAAGAAAGCCATCATTGTCAAAACACCATTCTACACAAAAGCCTATAAAGCCTGATCCGGCTGTTTGAGGGGAGGGACGGTATCCCTCCCTTTTTTCTAAATTTTTCACTTGCACAAAAAAAGAAGATGTGCTATAAAATATTAGCACTCACCACAAGTGAGTGCTAATAGGATTTTAGGTACGCTGTTATAGTGTAAACGAAAGGAGATGGTTATGAAAGTCATGCCTTTGGAAGAACGTGTTCTGGTGAAGGTAGAATTGACCCAGGAAAAGACAAAAAGCGGAATTTACCTGCCTGATACCGCCAAGGAAAAAACACAGCAGGGAGAAGTGGTCGAAGTGGGCACTTCCGAAGATTTCAATAAGATGGGTATCAAAAAGGGCGTCAAGGTCATTTTTGCGAAATACGCCGGGACGGAGATCAAGATCGACAACGAGGATTATCTGATCCTGAACAAGGCAGATGTCCTGGCAAAAATCGAACAGTAATAACGAAGGAGGTTTCGTATGGCTAAACAAGTACTTTACAATGAAGAAGCCCGCCAGGCGCTCCTGCGCGGCGTAGACAAGCTGGCCAACACCGTTAAAGTGACATTAGGCCCCAAAGGACGTAATGTCGTCATAGAGAAAAAATTTGGGTCTCCTTTAGTGACCAATGACGGCGTCACCATCGCAAAAGAGATCGATCTGGAAGATCCCATTGAGAATATCGGCGCTCAGATGGTCAAAGAAGTCGCTACAAAGACCCATGATGTGGCCGGAGACGGAACCACTTCAGGGACAGTTCTGGCCCAGGCCATGATCCGTGAAGGGTTGAAGAATGTCACTTCAGGAGCCAACCCCATGTTCATCAAGAAGGGGATCACAAAAGCCGTGGAAGAAGCGGTCAAGGCCGTTAAAGAGATGAGCAAGGAAGTCTCCTCCAAGGGTAATATCGCCCAGGTCGCCACCATCTCCGCTAATAATGACCCTGAGATCGGTGACCTCATCGCCGAGGCCATGGATAAAGTGGGAAAAGACGGCGTCATCACTGTGGAAGATGCCAAGGGAATGGATACTCACCTTACTGTGGTCGAAGGAATGCAGTTTGACCGCGGGTATATCTCTCCCTACTTCATTACTGACAGTGAAAAGATGACTGCTGAGCTTGAAGAGCCTTTCATCCTTATTCATGACAAAAAGATCTCTGCCATGAAAGACCTGCTGCCGGTCCTGGAAAAAATCGTCCAGACAGGCAAACCCCTTCTCATTATCGCTGAAGATATCGAGGGAGAAGCCCTGGCGACTCTCGTCGTGAACAAGCTCCGCGGCACGCTTAATGTCTCTGCTGTAAAGGCGCCCGGTTTCGGTGACAGGCGCAAAGCCATGCTCGAGGATATCGCTGTCCTCACCGGAGGCCGTGTCATCACCGAAGATATCGGCCTGAAACTGGAGCATGCCACCATGGAAGATTTGGGACAGGCTAAAAAGATCAAGATCGACAAGGAAAATACCACAATCGTCGATGGATACGGAGCTGAAGAAGCTGTAAAGGCTCGTGTGAAACAGATCGAAGCTCAGTATGAAGAGTCTACCTCGGATTATGATAAAGAAAAACTTTTGGAACGAAAAGCCAAGCTTGCCGGCGGTGTCGCTGTGATCAACGTGGGAGCAGCCACCGAAGTGGAGATGAAAGAAAAGAAAGCCCGTGTGGAGGATGCCCTTGCCGCGACAAAAGCCGCCGTGGATGAGGGAGTCGTTCCCGGAGGGGGCACTACTCTTCTGAAATGTATCCCCAGGCTGGAAGCCCTGGCGAAAAAAGAAGAAGGCGATGTCCGGACAGGTATTGAGATCGTCCTCAAAGCCATCGAAGCTCCCGCCCGTCAGATCGTGGCCAATGCGGGGCTGGAAGGGGCTGTTATCGTGGAACGCCTGAAAAAGTCCAAAGATGCTGAAGGCTTCAATGCAGCCACAGGCAAATTCGAGGACCTTCTGGAAGCCGGGATCATCGATCCCACAAAAGTCGTCCGTTCCTCTCTCCAGAATGCTGCGTCGGCAGCCTCTATGCTGCTCACCACAGAAGCAGTGGTCTATGAAGTCCCTGAAAAAGAAAAACCCGCAGCCCCCGATATGGGCGGCGGAATGCCCGGAATGGGAATGTACTGATAAGAGCAGGGCGGGGTTCTCCCCGCCCTTTTTTTTTATCAATTTTTCTTGACCTTCTGCTCACCATCCCTTAGAGTTATTTAGTAAACCGAAATATAAGGGGTGATGGATATGAAAGAAATCGCACAATGGGCCCTTGAGGCCATGTCAGCTGAAGGCGTTGACTACGGGGATGCCCGTCTTCGCCGCACAGACCGCGAGATCATCATGACTCAAAACGATGTCTTGAGGCATGTGGACAACTTTACAGAGGTGGGAATCGGGGTCAGGGTCCTTGTGAAAGGACGATGGGGATTTGCCGCCACACCTTTTTTGACAAAAGATGCTGTCCGGAAAACAGTGAAAAAAGCTGTGGCCATTGCCAGGGCTGCGGCTGTTGTAGTCCAGGAACCCATTAAGCTCACATCGGATAAACCGGCACGGGGTGTCTTCAGGACAAAGGTTGAAAAAGACCCTTTTGATGTCTCTCTCGGGGTGAAAGCCGGGATGCTCATCGCCGCCTATGAAAAGATGGCTGCCCGGAAAGCGATCAAACGGGTCTCCGGACGGATGTATTTCCGGCGGATGCACCAGTATTTTCTCTCTACAGAGGGGGCTGACCTGGAAAACCAGGTCACTACATCTGCAGCGACTTATAACGCCACCGCCGTGGGTCAGGGTGATTTTCAGACCCGGGGATTGGCTGAGTATCCGAAAAATGCAGGGTTCGAATGGATCGAATCATTGAATATCGTGGACAAGGCCGAGGAGATCGCTGATGACGTCATAAAAAAACTCGGAGCCCAACGGGGCCCTGTGGGGAAAAAGGACCTCATCCTTCTTCCGTCCCATCTCCGGCTGACTATTCACGAATCTGTGGGGCATCCCACAGAACTCGACCGTGTGCTGGGATGGGAAGCCAATTTTGCCGGAACCTCATTTGCCACTCCTGAAAAAAGAAATCAGTTCCGCTACGGATCCTCCATAGTCAATTTTACCGCGGACAATACCCTTGAAGGGGGGCTGTCCACCTGGGGAAACGATGACGACGGCATTCCCGGAAAACAATGGCCCATCATCAAAGACGGGATCCTTGTCAACTACGGGACCACCAGGGATACAGCTCACTCCATCGGAGATTCAGAGAGCATGGGCTGTAACCGGGCGGACTCCTACGCCTCTCAACCCATCAACCGTATTCCTAATCTGAGTCTTGAACCGGGAAAAGAACCTCTTTCTCTGGATGACCTCATCGCCGGCACCGAAGACGGCATCCTCATCGACGGAATGGGCAGTTTCTCCATTGATCAGAGGCGGTATAATTTTCAGTTCGGCGGGGATATGTTCTACGAGGTCAAAAAGGGAAAGATCACAAAACCACTCAAGGACGTGATCTACCAGTCTATCACACCGGAATTCTGGAATTCCTGTGATGCGATCTGTGACAAGCGTTTCTGGGAACCCTACGGGGTCCTCAACTGCGGCAAAGGGGAGCCGTCTCAGACACAGCAGATGACTCATGGATCGTCCCCTGCGAGGTTCAGGAATATTGATGTGGGAGGTGCTTTTAATGGATAAGAAAGACCGTTTTCAGAAAATCGTCGAGTTTATCGAAAAAAAGAGCGAGGTCGATGACTTCATCCTGAAATATGAGAATGAAAATGAAGCCCTGACCCGTTTTGCCGATAACAAAGTGACTCAAAATATTGACACCCTGAGGGAGACAGTCTCTCTTACAGTCTGGCGTGACGGAAAGAAAGCCACGTCCACCAGTGCCGACTGCAGCGATGAAGGATTGCGCGAGCTTGTGAGAAAAAGCGAAAAGGCTGTGGACGCCTCTGTGGCGGACAAGGAATATCTGCCCACTCTTGAAGAGGACGGACAAGTGGTTGAACTCATGGTGGATCCGGAAGTCATCAAAGCCGGGCCGGAAGATCGCGCCGGTATCGCCGCCCGGGCCATAGGCATGGCTGAGAAAAACCAGGTGACAGCTTACGGGACGGTCTTTCATACCCTGAAAACCACCGGGCTGGCCACGGCCAACGGCCTGATGAAATATTATGAGAACACCTCCGCAGGCTATTCCAATACCATCGACAAGAACGGGGAGAAAGGAAACTCCTTTTCCAACGGGTATGACCTGGCTTCCATGCAGCCGGAAAAGGACTTCGAAAAAGCCCTGAAAGACGCCGAGCTCCTTCAGAAGAGGAAAGAGTTCGAACCCGGACGCTATAATGTCCTGATCTCAGCACAGGCGGCGTCCAAACTCATGATCTGGCTGGGATTTTTCGGGGCTGACCGGCAGGCCGTCGATGAGGGCTATTCCCCCTATTCAGGGAAAATAGGGGAGAAACTCATCGACCCGCGGATCTCCATCGGGACAGACCCGGCTTGCCCCAGTGCTCCTTCCCTGCCTTTTGATTCCAACGGGCTGGCTGTCCCGCAGCGGATGATGATGGAGAAGGGGGTATTGAAAGATATTCCCTGTACACGCTTCTGGGCTGACAAGAACGGATATGTCCCCTGGAGCGCGTCCAACGTCATCATCAGTGACGGAGAGAAAAGCGAAGAAGAGCTCCTGGCCACCATGGGACGGGGATTCTATATCAAAGACCTCTGGTATATCCGCATGGTGCGCATGGAGGACTTTACTCTCACAGGGATGACACGCAATGGATTTTTCTATGTGGAAGACGGAAAGATCGTGACGGGAGCGACTCATTTCCGGTGGAATGACTCCCCTTTGAGGATGTTGAAAGACATTATCGATGTGGGAAAAGGGAGCGGTTTTGTGGACTCCTGGTACTCGGTCTTTACTCCTCCTCTGCTTGTCAAAGATTTCTATCTGAGCAGTAAGACGCTCTTTTAGGGAAAAAGGCTGCAGCAAAAAGCTGCGGCCTTTTTTTTATAATCAGAAGGCTGGAGGGGGTTTTGAGCTCTCTTTCAGGAGGAAAAGAGGCTGTTTTCCACTTTTTCTCTTGTCAAGTCTGCTCACCATGTTATTTTTAAAGTGCAAATGCGTGAAAGGAGTTGATTTATGAAAAGACAGCTGCCTGTCATTATTACTTTTATCTTTGCTGTGATCGGGATCCTGCTGCAGATCTCGCCCATCATGCAGGATAGATTTATCGATCCCATCAACAGTTGGATCGCATCCATCTCATCTTTTGCGGTGATCATCGGACTGGCCAGCCTGGTCCGGCATCATGCCACGAAGATCAGAAGGAGACATAAGGATCAATTTTTCAGTTTTGTGACCTTTACGGCGCTGGTGGTCATGGCCACCGTCTCCATCATCGGGTATTATCACCCCAATTCGCTATGGAAAGGTTTTGCAGACAATCTCTACCGTCATATCATGGTCCCTTTGAATGCCACGATGTTTGCCCTGCTGGCCTTCTACATCTCCTCGGCGGCCTACCGCGCTTTCCGTGCACGGACATGGCTGGCGGGGACCCTTCTGGTCTCAGGCTTTATCGTCATGCTGGGGCGTGTGGCTTTCGGCCCGCTGATGATCTTTGGAGAGGTGACCAACTGGCTTATGCTCATCCCCAATACAGCCGCCATGCGCGGGATCATGATCGGCGTGGGATTGGGAATGGTGGCCACAGCCATCAAGATCATGCTGGGAATCGAACGTTCCTATCTCGGGGGTGGTGAATGATGACAAAAGATAAAAACGTCTGGTACGAAAAACTATTGGCCATACCCAAACCGGTGATCTATATCATCATGTTTTTTGTGGTGGCCCTGCCGGTCCTTTTCAAGATGCAAGTGAGTACTTACGTTACAGACGAAGTCCAGCGGATCTACGACCATATGGAGCAGCTCTATCAGTACAATCAGGAAAACCCTGATAATAAGAAGGCTATCTTTATTGCTTTCGATTATGATCCGGCCACCATGGCTGAACTGGATCCCATGTCCTTTGCCACACTGAGGCATGCCTTTCTGCGCGGGATCCCTGTGATCGCCTGGTCCGGGCTTCCCACGGGTGTGGACCTGGGGGAACAGGATATGCATCTCATCGCTAAGGATTACGGGGCTGTCTATGGTAAAGACTATGTCTTCCTGGGTTATGGCTACCCCTTTGTCCAGGCCATCATCGCCCTGGCTACAGACGTCAAGACCTTCTTTGCCAGTGACAAAGCGGGAAACGATACAAGAGACCTTCCTTTGCTGAAGAATATATACAACTTCAACCGTATAGGCCTGGTTTTTTCCATGTCAGGGACCTCCTATCCTGAATCATGGGTGACCTACGCCAACGGCCTTTACGGGAAGATGGTGGTTACAGGTTCCACAGCGGTCTCCGCGGCCAAGTACTATCCCTTTCTTCAGACCAACCAGATGGTGGGGCTCATGGGAGGGCTCAAAGGCGCTGCCGAATATGAGCAGCTTGTGGAGCGGCTGGAAAAAGAACTCAACGGAAGTGATGTCAGAGCCTACCTGGAGACACTCTATGACGGAAAGGACCTCAGCCAGTATAACACCGCTTATTACACTCCTGAGTTTACTCCGGAAGAGATCCAGCTGAGCCTGGCCAGGAGAAACACAGCCCGTCAGGGGATGGCTCCCCAGGCCACGGCGCACTTTTATGTTATCATCCTGATTATCATCGGAAATATCGCCTATTTCGCACGGATGCGGAATAACAAAAGGTAGGAGGGGAATATGGGTATGTTTCTATGGATGACCATTGCTTTGTTTCTCACGTTAGCCGTCTTCTCCTTTCTCTTCAGGGATAATGTGATCTATAAATTCGCAGAACATCTTTTTGTGGGGACGTCTGTGGGGTATACGATCTTTGTCAGTTACACGAATCTCTTTCTGCCCCGTGTCTGGAACCCTTTCCGCAGGGCTCTGGGAGACGGCGATGTTCTTCTGGCTGTCTGGCTGGGACTGGGGATCGTCGTGGGCTTTCTCTACTTTTCCAGGTTTTCGCAGAACTGGAGCTGGGTGAGCCGCTATCCCATCAGTATCACTGTGGGTTATCTCACGGGATATTCCATCATCCCCAGCCTCAAAGCGCGTATCCTGAGCCAGCTGTACGGGACTGTGGTGGATCCTGCAGGGGATTCTCTGCTCAATGCAGAGAAGATCGGGACTTTTTTCAAGCACCCCACCCTGCATAACTTCTTTTTTGAAGCTATGGCCGGGCCTCTTTTGGTCTTCGGGGTCTTTGTGGTGATCGTCTACTTCTTTTTCTCTTTGAAGAACAACAACCCTGTGGTCCGCTTTTCCCGAAATCCTGCACTGATCTATCTCATGGTGGCTTTCGGGGCGTCCTTCGGGTATACCTTCATGGGACGTATCAGCCTTTTCATCGGAAGGATGAATTTTATTTTCCATGAATGGTGGCCCATCTTCAAAAACATGGTGAGCGGATAGGAGGGTGAGCATGAAAAAGAAAATCTTATTATTGATGGGTTGTGCCCTGTTTTTCTT
>Ga0068713_1003994_pt1 | contig 12026 bp, 12 predicted proteins | sample MTBAKSrepl2MetaG_FD_62223 | JGI IMG/M metagenome (GOLD analysis project Ga0068713, IMG submission 62223) | Enrichment culture microbial communities om Arthur Kill intertidal strait, New Jersey, USA, that are MTBE-degrading - MTBE-AKS2 (Arthur... | ecosystem: Environmental > Aquatic > Marine >...
TCGGCACCGCGCTGTTTGCCGCAATGGTATCTGGCGCGCTGTGCGGCTTTTTTGACGCCCGCGGCACAGCTTATGTGCCCTCAGTGGTCGCTCCCGGTCTCTCCAATAACCCCACTGGTTTCCTGATCTCCATGCTGGTGGCGATGGGTCTGGCCTGCGCCCTGACCGTGTTCTTCAACCGGTTCACCAAACGCGCGGCGGCAGAGTAACTTCATCTGTTTCCAAAAAGAAAAGTTTATCGAAATTACAGGGCGGCATATGCCGCCCTGTCGGGTTTAAGGTTGGCTGCCTCTCGCGGAACCGCCTCCCGCGACGCATCAGGCTTTGCGCATCGGCTGGCGGATGACGGTGCGCAGCTTTTCCGGAGCGGTGCGCCGGGGATCGCCAAGGTAGATTTCATGATGCTTTCCGCTCAGCAGGTAACCCTGCCCGGCGATGAAATTGTGCAGTTTCTCAACGGTGGGCGCTTCGGCGGCATACGGTCCAATGTGGGTGATGTGGGCCGCAAGCCCTTCGTGGTACTTCTGGACGTAGAGCTGATCCAACGCGGTGGGGTCTTTTTTGGCCTTTAGCTCGGCTTTCGCTGTCTCGATCATCTCCGGCGTGATCCATTCCGGCACCATGATCATCATCGTCCATTCCCATTGATCTTTGTCGCCGTCCAGGAAGACATCCATATCCTTGGCCCACCACAGCCCTTCCAGCGGAGGCACGGTGTAATCTTTCTCCAGTTTCTGCTTACTCATGAATTTCAGGGTATAGGCCATCCCGTACAGGGCTTCAACCGCGTCCTGGTAAACCTGGGAGGTGTTGGGGTTGCCGGACCCATCCACCATCAGGAAGTTCATTTCCGGCACATCCACCTGCTCCACCTTTTTCGCGGAAGGCTGGTAGAGGTGTTTGAGCTCTTTTTTGAAATCAACCTTTTCCATTGTCATTTCCTCCAGTTTGTGAATAAATCCATCCAGCCAGGCCATTTCGGCCGCAGCGACCTGTGTGGTGTGGTCAAAAATGGCGGACACAAAAAAGGGCAGCGGCTCCTGTCGCTCCCGGGCGGCCTGCATCTCAGTGTTCCGGCTTTCGAGAGCGGCACGGTACTGCCGCATGGCATCTGCCGCCTCGGCGGTGGAGACCACCGGCAGCCCGCTCAAACCCATATAAATGGAAGGATAGCCGCCGCGCGGGGTGGACAGCGCCGCCAGCACCGCATCCTGATAGGCCTGGATACCCGCCGGCGTGGTGTGATAGATCCGGCGGGTCTTGCCCTGCGCATATTCGACGCGGGCGGTGACGTAGCCCGACTTTTCCAGTTTTTTGAGCAGGTAATAGATCGAGGAGAAGCCAATCTCTGTCCAGTTGCGCATCCCACGCTCTTCAATGACCTGTTCGATCTGGTAGCCGTGGCGAGGCTGCTCGACGATCAATCCCAGTACGGCAAGTTCCGCGTTTGTCATTCATTCCTCATACTCTAATATTAGATTGTTCTAGTACTAGAATAACAAAGTTGTAATGGTTTGTCAAGCATTTTCCAATCTTAACAGCGATTGTGCTTATCCACGGCGTCTGTTCCGCGGATGAGCAAACTTTCAAAGTGTTCCATTTGTCCCCCGGTGGGGGTATACTGGAGATAGCACTGTACGGATGAGGAGAAACAATGGCGATCAAAGTTGAGATCAAAGCGGTGCCCGCGGTGCGGGTGGCGTCGATTTCGGAAAAGGTGACAGATTACGGCGCGCAGGAGGGGTTGTGGCGCGAGTTATCGGAATACCTGCGGGCACACGGCGCGCGCGCCTGCGGGCCGCTGGTGGGGTTGGATCACTCGGAGGGCAGCATTGAGAACGGTGTCCGGCTGGAAGTGACCGCGCCGGTTAACATGGACCTGCCGGAGAACGACCGGGTGCGGGTTTACGACCTGCCCGCGCTGGAACTGGCCGCCAGCGCCCTGCACACCGGCGACCCGGATGGGTTGGGTGGGACTTACCGCACGTTGATGTTCTGGCTGCGTGACAACGGGTACCGCATCACCGGCCCCAGCCGGGAAATTTACCTGAACTACCCCGCGGGCGAAGCGGATGATCCGCTGTCTTATCTGAGCCAGGCACCCACCGCGCCGGCCGAGTTTGTGATGGAAGTCCTCTTCCCGGTGGCAAAGATCTGGCCGCAGCAGCGGGTCGGCTACGCGCCGGAGCCTGAAGAAACAGTCTGATTGTTTTGTGGAACAGGCTGGTTTTGGAGAGTGGATTGGATAAGATTCTATCTCCGGAGATCGCGATGCTCTGGAGAATTTTTATTTACAGCACCAGCGCGCGGCCGTTCGCTTTGAGCCATTTCTGACGCTGCCGGTAGTCCGGAAGAATGCTTTCCACCAGATTCCAGAACGCTTTGGAGTGGTTATGCTGGCGCAGGTGACACAGCTCGTGTACCACTACGTACTCCACCACAGCCGGGGGCGCCATTATCAGCCGCCATGAGAAGTTCAGGGTGCCTTTTGAGCCGCATGAGCCCCAGCGAGTGCGGGCTCCGGTAATGCGGATCGAGCGATATTCAAAACCATACAGCCCGGCGAAATGAGCCGCTTGTTGGGAGATTCCCTGGCGGGCCTGAGCGCGGTACCAGGCTTCGAAGACCGCGGGAGCATTCTCAAGCCGGTCGCGGCGCAGATGGAAGCTGCCATTGAGGGTCAGGGCTTCGCGCTGGCGGTCAACAATTTCGAGCGGGTAGCGCTGCCCCAGGAAGAGAAAACGCTCTCCGGGTTGGTATAATTTGGGCTGGGGTTGGCGCTGCCGCAGTTCGGCCCGTTTCTTCTCGATCCAGCTCTGTTTTTCGGTAAGAATGCTGGCGATCTTCTGGTCTGTGGCATGCAGGGGCGCGCGCACCACCAGAGAGCCATCGGGGTTGAGGATCAGGGCATAAGTCTTGCGCCGGGTGCGGATGATCTGGTCGGGCTGCATGGCCTCCATTGTACCCTGAATCGTATGGCAGGTAAGATACTGCTTATCATTTATATCGCATCAACGATTTGGGCAGTCTGCCTGGTTGAAGTTTAAAGTGAAAGGGATAATTGGGATGAGTTCAACGGTTCTGGTGGTATTCTTTGCGCTGGCGGCTGGTCTGGCGGTTCAGGTCCAGTCGCCGCTTTCGAGTATGCTTGGGCAGCGGCTGGGGCCGATTTCCAGCGTTTTTATCACCCATTTCGGAGGGACGCTGGCGGCACTGCTGCTGTTGTTGGTGGTGGGTGGGGAGCAGATCCGCGAATGGCGAGGCCTGCCCTGGTACGCGCTGGCGGCTGGCGTCTTGGGGGTGGTGGTGGTTGGAGGGGTAACCTACACCATTCCACGGATAGGCACGGCTGCCACCACCAGCCTGATGGTGCTGGCCCAGCTCTCGTTCAGCGCTGTGGTGGATCATTTTGGTTTGCTGGGCACTTCGGTTCGCCCTTTGGAGCCGGCCCGGGCGCTTGGTCTGGCGGTGCTGCTGCTGGGGGTGTGGCTGGTAACCCGCTGACCGGCTGATGAGCCAGGCCGGTTGCCAGATTGTTGGATAAAATGCTGCCATTTTCGTTGAGAAAAAAGCTTCTTTTTAATCAAGAGGACAGGATGATCAGAAAAAACATGTGGTTGTGGGTTGTGCTGGCGGCGGCAGTTTTACTGCTGCCGGCCTGCGGATCCAACGGGGCGCCTGCACCGGAGACGGCCCGGACGCTCGCGCTGGAGCCGTGCTGGCTTTCGCACCCTTCCGTTTCCAGTCAGTATGAGGCACGCTGCGGCACCCTGGAAGTCTATGAGGACAACACCTCCAATACCGGGAAGAAAATCTCCCTGCGGGTGGCAATCATCCCGGCGAAGAGCAGCAGCCCCGAGGCGGACCCGCTGTTCCTGCTGGCCGGCGGGCCCGGACAGGCTGCCAGTACCGATTTTGTGCCGCTGCTGTCGGGCTTGAGCCGGGTTAACTTCAAACGCGATCTGGTGATGGTGGACCAGCGCGGGACAGGCGGGTCGAACCCGCTGGTCTGTCCATCGTTGGACGCGCCGGAAGACCCGCTGTATGGCGCCCCATCCGATGAGGCCGAAACCCTGGAATGGTCGGAAATCTGCGCGGCCGCGCTGGACGCGGATCCGCGCTTTTATACCACCGAACACGCCGCCCGCGACCTGGACGCGGCCCGCCAGGCGCTGGGCTATGGGCAGGTCAACCTGCTGGGGGTATCTTACGGCACCCGCATGGCCCAGGTTTACCAGCGCATGTACCCCGAACAGGTGCGCGCGATGGTCCTGGACGGGGTGGTGCCGTTGGATTGGGCACTAGGAGAACGGGTCGCGATGGACGCCCAACGCGCACTGGACCTGCTGTTTGCGCGCTGCCAGTCCGAGCCTGGCTGCCGGGAGGCTTTCCCCGCGCTGCCCGAGGAGTTTGACGGACTGCTCGACCGGCTGGACGAGGAACCGGTTGAGGTCATGTTGGCACACCCGCTGACCGGAGAGGATATCCGGGTTCTGCTGTCGCGTGAGACAGTTGGGAGCGCGGTGCGCCTGTTGAGTTATGACAGCACCACGGCAGCCCTGCTGCCGCTGCTCATCCACCAGGCGTCGGTTGAAGAAAAATACCAGCCGCTGGCCGCCCAGTATGTGATGGTCTCCGAGTCGCTGAGCACTTCGATCAGCTACGGCATGTATTACTCGGTGCTGTGCGCGGAAGATGTCCCTTACTATCCCGATGTCATGGAGGAGACTGGAACGTATCTGGCGTATGACCAGGAACTTGTGCGCTCCATCTGCGCGCGCTGGCCGCATGAGGCAGTGCCGGATGCTTTTCACCAACCGCTCCGCGCGGAGGTGCCCACCCTGCTGGTATCCGGCGAGGTTGACCCGGTCACCCCGCCCGTTTATGCAGAACAGGTCGCGGCTGGCTTGCCCAACAGTCTGAGCGTGGTGGTGCCGCAGATGGGCCACGGCAATCTACACCAGGGCTGCCTGCCGCTGCTGATCCGGGATTTCCTGGAAGCCGGTTCCGTGGAAGGGCTGGACGCGGAATGTGTGGAGAAGATAAGGGCGCTGCCTTTCTTTGTCAGTCCGGTGGGGCCAAAGCCATAAGCGGGAGGAAAAGCGATGATAGAAGTACGTGATTTAAAAAAATCTTTTGGCGCGATTCAGGCCCTGCGCGGGGTATCTTTCCACGCCGAAGATGGCCAGATAACCGGCCTGCTGGGACCCAATGGTGCAGGCAAAACCACCACCCTGCGGGTGCTGTACACCATTCTGCGACCCGAATCCGGGCAGGCATTTGTGGATGGGCTGGATGTGCGCTCCCAGGCGCTGGCGGTTCAGGCCCGGGTGGGTGTGTTGCCCGAAAGCCAGGGCCTGTACCCCCGGCTCACAGCCCGGGAGAACATCCGTTATTACGGCGAGCTGCACGGGTTGGAAGGACAGGGCCTGGAACAGCGTGTGGACCGGCTGCTGGACCTGCTGGAAATGGGGGATATCGCCGACCGCCGCACGGAAGGGTTCTCAACCGGCGAACGGGTTAAAGTAGCCATCGCCCGCGCCCTGGTGCATGACCCGCACAATGTCCTGCTGGATGAGCCGACCGCCGGGCTGGATGTGATGAGCACCCGCGCGATGCGGCGTTTCATCAGACAGCTTCGGGATGAAGGGCGCTGCGTGCTGCTTTCGAGCCACATCATGCAGGAAGTGGCCGCGCTGTGCGACCGGATTGTAGTCGTCACCAAAGGGATCGTCATTGCCAGCGGCACGCCGGAAGAACTGCGGGCGCAGACCGGCCAACAGGACCTGGAAGACGCCTTTGTGGCGTTGATCGGGTCCGAGGAGGGATTGGAGCGATGAAATCGATCTGGATTGTGTTCAAAAAAGAAGTGCTGGATAACCTGCGCGACCGCCGGTCCGTTTCCAGCGCGCTGTTGACGCCCTTGTTCACGCCCTTGTTCCTGGTGGCATTCATTATCATCCTGGGCAAATCGCTTTTTGGCGATCCAATTGAGACCGCCCTGCGCCTGCCGGTGAGCGGCGCGGAGAATGCCCCCGGGCTGGTGGCTTTTCTGGAGCAAAACAATGTGGAGCTGGTGCCGGCACCGGAAGACCCGGAAGGCGCTGTGCGGGAAGGGGATGTGGAAGCTGTGCTGATCATTCCGGAAGATTATGGGGAGGCTTTTCAAAGCGGTAAACCGGCTCCGGTGCAGCTGGTGGTGGACAGCTCCCGCCAGTCTTCGCTGGATTTTATCCAGCGCGCCCGCGAGCTGCTGTACACCTATGGGCAGACGGTTGGCGCGGTGCGCCTGCTGGCGCGGGGTGTAAACCCGGCGATGCTGAACGCGGTTTCAGTTGGCCAGATGGATGTGTCCACTCCCCAGAGCCAGACCCTCATCTTTTTGAGCATGATGCCCTTCATGTTGATCGTGACCATCTGCGTGGGCGGGATGTATGTCATCATCGACACCACCGCCGGGGAGCGGGAACGGGCCTCGCTGGAGCCGCTGTTGATCAACCCGGTGCGCCGCAGGGATTTTGTGCTCGGCAAGCTGCTGGCCTCAGTGCCCTTCGCCATCCTGACCCTGGTGCTGACGATGGTCTTGTTTGGCGCCATGTTCAATCTGATCCCGCTGGAAGAGTACACCGGCATCCCCATGCGGATCGAAGTGCAGGCTATGTGGCGGGTGTTCTGGCTGCTGCCGCCGCTGATGCTGCTGGCACTGGCCATCCAGATGGTGGTGGCGACCTACACCAAAAGCTTTAAGGAAGCCCAGACCTACCTGGGACTGGTACCGCTGGTGCTGGCTTCACCGGGGGCCTTTGTGGGGTTTCTCTCCACCAAAGCTACCCCTGGGATGATGCTGATTCCTTCTTACTCGCAGTCGGTGCTGGTCAACGCGGTGCTGCGCGGCGAGACGGTGCAGCCCAACCTGGTGTGGATTTCCGTCGCGGCTACCCTGGTTGCTACCGTGGCGCTGACCCTGCTGGCGATCCGCCTGTTTGAGCGCGAGCAGGTGCTTTCGGGGCGGTAGTGAGCAGCATCATTTTAATGATTTCGCAGATTCCGTAGGGGAGAGGCATGCCTCTCCCCTATATTCGTTCGAGAATCTGTATCGTGTTTTGGAGATTGAACTGTTGATTCCAGGCCGCGTGTTCTGATATGATGCCATCAGGAGCGACCGGGTATGAATACTATTTTTGGGCAAAATCTGTTTGGCGCTGCGGCTTATCTGAGCGCAGTCTTTACCATCCTGACCTTTGTGACCGGGATCCTGTTCTTCACCGTTGGCAGACCCTTTGGCAAGATCAACGACATCTCCAGCGTGTTCCAGGTAGTGTTGTTGCTACCTCTGGCATTCTTTTTCCTCCCGGTGACTCCCCTTGGGCTCCGGGGAATGGGCCTGGCTGCGGCTCTGATTGGGCTGGCCGGGATGCTGGTCTCGGCTTATGGGCAGGGGCTGCTGGTTTTCGACCGGATTGACTTTGAGGCCTCGCAAAAATTCTTCCCGGCGGGCGGGCTGATTGGGGTGTGGCTGGCCCTGATCAACGCGCTGGCGTTAACGATGAACGCCCTTCCGGTTACGCTGGCATGGATTGGGATCTTCGCGGGGATAGGCTATATCGTCACTGTGGTTGGTTTCCTGCGGGGAGGTCAGAACCATGCCCTGTTTTACAGCGGTAGTTTGGTGCTGGCGATCTGCTATCCGGTATGGGCAATCTGGCTGGGGCGCTTGATCTTTGCCGGGCTGGTTGGATTAGGATAGCCTCGCCAGGCCAGACATTCTGTTAAATTCCACAAATAGTTAAGCGCAGGGGGAACGGTGTACGCGTGCCGGATATCCGGAAAGAAGAAAAAAAAACAGTTCTTGTCCAGGAAATCCAGGATCAAAGTATTGACTTCATCCTGATTTGAGCGGTGCGGGTAGTGCCCGGCATGGATGACGTTAAAAGCAGCGTTGGGCAATTTGCGAACCAGTTCTTCGTATTTTGACACAGATAGGGTATGATCTTTCTTCCCCCAGATCAATAAAATTGGCATCGCCAGTTTCTCGCAGATCAGCCACCTGTCATTTACGGTTCGGGGGAAATAGACAACATTTGGGGAACATCTTTTGTAGTCCCTCGCCATGCTGGTTAATTCCTCACGCGATAATGAGGAGTGAATACTGTTTTCTCCCGCTGTGAGGCTCCCTGCCCAAACAGCGAACTTGACCAGCCATAAGGGCGTAATTCTTAACAAAGTCGCGAATAGGGCTGGATAAGAAAGCGGAAATTTCTGAAACTTTAAAATATCGTCAAACGATAAAAACGGGTCAATGAGAATTAAAGAACGGACTTTTTCGGGGTGATCCTGGGCGTATTTTGTGGATAAATATCCCCCAAAAGAATGCCCGATCAAGGCAAATGGGGCGTCAGACTGCAAAGAATCGATCCAGTTACAGAAAAAATCATAGGCGATATCCGCTGTATAGCAATCGCGGCCGTCCGGTTTATGGCTGTCACCATGCCCTAATAAGTCAACCGCGATGGGGCGGTAGCCACAAAATGCCAGCTTCGAATAAAGACGATCCCATTCATTAAGGGATGACGGCAGCCCGTGGACCAGGATGACCGGTACCCCGCCGGAGTTGGAAGAAACTGCATTCACACGCATATTGTGGGTAGAGGGTGTGTCCATCTCGTATCAGACCTTTTTGGAAGCGGGACGATCAGTTTTGCGAGGCCTGACTCTGATGTCCGGGCGGGATGACGAACGATTGCGAAGCAGTTTTCCTATCGAGGATTGCTGAAAGTCCGGTCAATAGGGGCGCTGCTCCAGAACATGGATCATGTTGAGCACGGTCTGGTTGACGGGAGTGGGGATGCCGTACTGCCTGCCCAACGCGGCCATCTTCCCGGCGAACAGTTCCACTTCGGTCTTGCGCCCGGCTTCGATATCCTGCAGCATGGAGGTTTTTCCATCCGGGGAGAGGGAATTGAGGAAGCCGTACCAGTCGGTCAGGTCCTGCTCGGTCAGGTTGACCCCGGCGGCCTGTGCCACCTGAATCACCTCGCGCATCAACGCTTCCATCACCGCCTGGGCATCCGGCGAGGTTTGGAACACGCGGTAAGGCGCGCGCAGGACGGCAGAAGCCTGGTTGACGCCGACATTGACCATGAACTTCCACCACAGCCAGCGGACCATGTCGTTGGGGGTGTGGTGGGCGATCCCGGCGCGGTCAAAGGCGGCCTGCACCCGGCGGACGCGCGCACTGAGGGTGGTGTTGTCGGCTTCGCCGAAGTACACTGTCCCCGGTTTGGAGTACACCACCCGGTTGCCTTCGCGCACCGCGTCGATCCCGACCGACATGGCCAGCAGCACCTTTTCCGCCCCATACGCCGCGCTGAGGGTTTCTTCACTGTCCAGCCCGTTCATCACCGACAGCAGCAGGGTGTTGGGGCCAACAAAGCCGCGCAGGTCGTCAACGGCGCCGGAGAGGTGGTGGTGCTTGAGGGCCACCAGGATCAGGTCGGCGGGCGCGGCGGCTTCTTCGGGGCGGCTGACGGGAATGGCGTAATGCCTGCCGTTGACGACCAGCCCATCCCGCTGGAGGCGGTCAGCGCGTTCGCCGCCCGCGATCAGGGCGGTGGAAAATCCGGGGGATTCAAAAAAACGAGCGGCGTAATGGGCGCCCATGGCGCCCGCGCCGAGGATGGCGACATTTTTTATCTCTGGCATGGTGGTTTCCTGTCCGATTGTCTGGTTGTGAACCTGTAAAGCCGTGCAGGCCTTTCAAATTTTTGAGTATTATATCCTGTCATCGCGGGGTGTTTTGAGGCAAATTCGTGAAGGGCTTTCGAGAATATCCTTAACGCGGGTCTTCGCGAGGCCCCGCAGGAGCCGCGGCATCCGCCCACCAGTAAAAAGATGGGAGGATGACGGAAGCCGTCAATACGAATCATTTAGTGTTTTTGTAGTAACCACTTCAGTGGTTATTTTGCGCGCGCGATAAACAAAAATTCCTGCGCGGGCTGAATTCCTTTATAATTGGAACAGAAAACAACTTATCAAGCCCGGGCAGATCCCCAGCCCGATCACCAGGAGAAAACTATGTGGCATCTGATTTTTGGCCCGCCCAAAATTGAAAAACTCAAAGCGCAGCGCAACATCAAAGGATTGGCGAGGGCGCTGTTTTACAACCACCATTTTGGGATCAGCTACGCTGCCGCCGAGGCGCTGGAAGCGGTGGGGGACGAGACCGCGGTCGTGCCGCTTGTCAATGCTTTGCAGCTTCCGGATGTGCACCTGCGGGTGCTGGTGGCCCGCGCGCTGGGACGGATCGGCGATAAAGCGGCAGTAGGGCCGCTGATCGATACCCTGACCAGCCCCCACCGCCGGCTGCTGGCCGAGCGCATCGCGGAGATCCAGGCTGGCGAGCGGCCAACCGCCGATCTGCTGGAAGCGGTGGTACCCGACCTGCAGGCCAACCCGGCCCTGCGCCTGGCCGCCACCGAGACCTTCATGCAGGATGATGAGCGCCAGAACGATGACGCCGCCCGCCGCGAAGCGGCCGGGATGTTCCTGAACGGCCTGGTCAAAGAGCGCCCGCATATCCGCAAGCACGCGGCCGGGCTGCTGCGCGGCATGGTCAAGGGGATGGAGGAAGAAGCCCTGCGCCAGCGGGCTGTGCTGCGCCACGAGGCTGCCATCCAGAAAGAAAACGCGGCGGTGCGGGCAGCCGCCCGCGCCCTGGGCGAGCTGGGTGACCCGCGCGCGCGCCAGCCGCTCCAGGCGCTGCTGGCCGACCCCGACGAGCAGGTGGTGCGCGACGCGGCTTACGCCCTCAACCAGCTCAGCCGGTAAACCAAATCCAAAGCAGGGGAGAGGCATGCCTCTCCCCTGCTTTGATTCTTGCCGGGGTTGGGCAAGAATTAACCCAACCACAAATTAACGGTTTGTCTGTCATTTCGCGCGCTGCCCTGTCATTTCGAGCGCAGCGAGAAATCTTGCGGTAACTGGGAAGGGACTGCTGCCGGGAAGTTGCGTGAAGATTTCTACCCTTCGGGCACGCTGTCAGTCACTGCGCTTTTTTGAAACGACATGGCGGGAACTGCCTCGCCCAAAGCGGTGGAACCACAAAAAAGTTTTTCTTTGCGTGCCTGGCGTCTTGGCATGAGATTAAGAATTTCACACCGGGCCGCAAGGAACGCCAGGTCGGCGAGCAAACCGCTTATGCGGCTCTCAGCGTTCAGTTTGCCAGAGAGCGCAGAGCGGCGGCCAGCCGGTCGTAGGCCTCTTCGGCCACCTGGTCAAGGACTTCATTCCCGGCAAACTGCTCTAAACCCATCAACACCCTGGGATTGGCAGCCGATACCAGGTATCCCTCCGGGTCCTGTTCAACGACCACGTTGCAGGGCAGCATTAAGCCGGATTGGGGGTTGGATTGCAGCGCGCGATAGGCCAGGGGAGGATTGCAGGCTCCCAGAATGGTGTAGGGCCGGAAATCCTCGGATAATTTATCCTGAAATTTCGCTTTGAGATCAAGCTCAGCGACAACCCCAAAGCCCTGTTTTTGGAGCGCGGTGGTAACGGCTTCAAGCGCCTGTTGGAAATCATCCGTTTTGAGTTTAACTTGAATTGCAATGGGTTCGATCATGGTCACCTCCAATAGAATAATTTATTCTATCCGGTAATGTTACACCTGTCGCGAAACTGTGTAATCTTTTACCGGCATGAGGTGAGGCGGCACCGCGCGCCAACCCGGATTCTGGCTGGGACGACCCAGGCAGTGCTTCTTTCAGTGCCGGGTGGCGTGGTCAGCAGGTCAATGGGAGGGAAGCAGAGCGTCCCGCGATCACTCGCGGTGAATGCGGATCAGGAGGAGGATGCCGGCGGTGACGAAGACCAACCCGAGCAAGATCCCGGCGATAGCCACGAAGACCGCACCGTTAATGCCCGCCTGTTGAGGGATGCCCTGGAACAACGGCATGGGCCGCAGAGCCAGGTTGGTGAAGGGGAAACAAAGTATGAGGATGAGCCGGACGGCTGGATGGAAAGGATGT
>Ga0068713_1003996_pt1 | contig 12023 bp, 10 predicted proteins | sample MTBAKSrepl2MetaG_FD_62223 | JGI IMG/M metagenome (GOLD analysis project Ga0068713, IMG submission 62223) | Enrichment culture microbial communities om Arthur Kill intertidal strait, New Jersey, USA, that are MTBE-degrading - MTBE-AKS2 (Arthur... | ecosystem: Environmental > Aquatic > Marine >...
AGCCCATCTTGTGCGCGAATTCACAGATTTCCTGAATGCGGGGTTTTGTGGGATGTAAGCGGAAGGGCTTTTCGTCCCTGTGGGCGTAGCATTCACCCTCCTGGATGGATGCCTGCCGCGCGAATTCCCTGATCTCCTTTTTGGCGTACTCCGTGCGGGTCTGTGCGGCCAGGGTCCTTTTATTGAGGGTCGGGCATCCCTTCACCCCCTTCCCCTTTCCTTCCGGATTGAGGCAGCTTTTCTCCTGCCTGGGAATGGTGCAGTGGGCGCAGCGGGCGCTGGTCTTTTCCTTCATGGGCGACTCGGACCTCCTTCTCTGTTGAGCGGAAGATTACAGAAAATCCGTATTGAATGCAATAAAAGGAGAAAAGGAGCTATCCCGCTGGCGTATCTATAATTTTTCCACAAAAGGATTTTAGATCAGACACGTTTTCCGCCGGCTTTTTCCGTTCTCCCTGTTGTCTCAGTGAACGGTCGGAATGGGCATCTGCCCGGCGTAGACCACCACGTACCGGAGAAAGAAACTGCCCACAAGGACCGAGACCGTCACGACCCCCGAGAGCCACGGGTTGTGCTCCCGGAGGGCAGTCTGCCGGACAAAATGGGGGACCAGTTCATAAATCTCCAGGCAGAGCGGGAGGATGAGCCCCAGCGCCACCACGATTCCCCAGAAGAGGAAGGTATAGGGCCCGCCCATGATCAGCTGCGCGGCCCCCACGGCGCTGTGCGGGGAGACGTAGAGACCGAAGATAAAGAGCATGATGCTGATGATCATCAGAACGACCAGCACAAAATCGATGGTGTGGATCACGAACTTGTTGGTCTCTATCTGTTCCCGGCTCATGCCCTTGAACCCCATCACGCCGCAGCCGACAAGACAGATCGAGGCTGTCCCCGTCTTCAGGGCGGAGACCAGGAAGAGCATGGGGAGCATGGGATTGTTCCAGAACGGCCTCGCAACGAGTGCGCCCAAGAGGACTCCCGTGTAGATCCCCACCAGGAGAGAAACCGGAATGCCGATCAGCCCGATCCACGCACGCAGGGCGCGGAGGTTTGTGCGATGAAGCGCCACGAGAAGCCGGCTTTCCTCCACCCGGCGGGAGAGGGTTTCTCCCCCCCGGCGCCGCGCCGCAGCCTTGACGAGATCCACCAGATCCCATCGGTCGGGGAGCCAGAGGTAGAAGTAGAGAAAACTCAGGATGGAAAATATCATGAGCAGCCACGCGCCGAGCGACATGACCGAGTATCCCTGGAAGGTGACCAGCAGCTTCCAGAAGATGGAAGGGCGTTCCAGGTCGTAGATGAGCAGGAGGATGCCCAGGATCAGGGGAAAGGGAGCGATGTACGCACCGATACGGGTGATATCCTCATATTTCTTCTCGCCCAGGAAATAGGCAAGGGCCGAGATGGCAAAGGCCCCGGCGCTGACGCCGGCGACAAAGAGGTACACCGCTATCATCCAGTTCCAGAAGACGAAAATCGTTCCTTCCATATGACACTCCTCCGGTTGCCTGTAATGCCTTGTTGCCCCGGTACCCGGGAGCGGATCGGCGCGCGGGCATCGGCGTCGTGATTCGCCAACGGCGAATCAGGCCTAGCTTCACCCGCCTCCTGTCGCGGGCTTGAAGTTGGGATCCACCTTCCCGAGCGATTCGTCCCGGAAAAAGGCCGGGGTGTCCTTCGCGTAGGAAAGTTCCAGGGGGGTGTCCCGCTTATCCGTCCCCGAGGCGATATCCCAGAACTTATCCTGGTTGCCGAGTTGCTGCCCCTGCGGCGCCTCCGCCCGTTTGCAGCCGGCGGCAAGGGACACGATGCCGGTGGCCAGGGCCGCCAGCCCGCATTCAATGAATTGTCGTCTGTCCATGGCTATCCTTCGTATGGTTCTGCTCATTCCTGACAAAGATATCGATCAGTTCGACCGCTCTCCGGTAAAACGGTTTTGCCCGGGCCCGCTCCATCTCCTCCCTGAGATCCGGGATCCAGTCGAGGTGGTCGGCGATGAAACGACTTGTCTGTTCGGGGGTCCCGTCCCGGTAGAGGAAGGCCAGAAACTCGAGTTCCAGGATCAGGTGATCGGGGGTGCTGCGGAAGGCTTCCGGAACGTCGAGAGAGACTTCACGGTACACATCCAGGAGATGGACCGCGGGATCTCCCATAACGAGCCCCGTCGATTCAGCGAACACCATCCCGCATCCCTTGTCCTGCGTCCAGGGCTTGTACGTCGATTCCACCAGCGAGACGACGTTTCCCCCGTACCGGTTGAAGAGACGGTCATGCTCCTTTTTGAGGGCGGCTGCCGACCGCTTCACTCCCCGCTTTCCGAAGAGCGCCGTCAGAACCTGCGGGCGCTCTCCCCATCCGGCAAGGGCTCCGGCGAGAAAGGATCGCAGCCCCGGCTGCTCCAGATCTGCCAGCAGATCCTCGTCCGGCGGCGCCAGGAGCGACGCGGCGATAGTGCAGAAGGTCTCTTTCTCGTTTTCGGTCATTATGCTCAGGCCTTCAGGTAGTAGATACGGGGTTTGGTATTCATTGATTCCTTGAAGATCTGCAGGCGGTGCCGGTTTTTGGCGACATACCGGGACACCTCGCTCGTTGGGTCGTCCAGATCGCCGAAGATGCGCACGCCGGTCATGCAGGTCGTGACACAGGCAGGGGTGCCCCCCTCCTCCACGAATTCGATGCAGAAGCGGCACTTCTCCACGAATCCTTTTTCGTTGATGATACGGACATGGTACGGACAGGCTGCGATGCAGTATTTGCAGCCGATGCAGTCGTTTGGGTTCACCAGGACGATCCCGTCTTCCCGTTTGTACGACGCCCCCGTGGGGCAGACCGCCACACAGGGCGGATTGTCGCAGTGCTGGCACTGAATCGGCTGGAACTCGCGCTGGACGACCGGAAACGTTCCGTATTCCCGCTCCTCAAGAAAGTTGTAAGCGGCGGTCGATGTGAGGTTGTTCTGGTTCTGGCAGGCTACCCGGCAGGCGTGGCAGCCGACACATTTCGTTTCGTCAATGACCATTCCGTATCGCGGCATAGGGTTTCCTCTCAGGCCTTCTTCACGGTGACGATGATCTCAGATGACATGGCGTGTCCCACCGTCGGGTCAAAGAAGGTGGGGAGAAAATCATTGTACGACACCCCCTGGTCATAGGCGGTCTTCAGGTGTTTGGAGAATATCCCGTAACCGCTGGGGAGCCAGACGCAGGAGGGATGGAGCCCTTCAGTCAGCCTGACCCGGATCTTTCCTTCCCCCACCAGTGAGGTCATCTGCACCAGGTCTCCGTTGGCGAGGCCCAGCTTCTTGCCCCGGGTGCGGTTCATCCAGAGGCGGATCATGTCGTAGCGGTGGCTGATCGCCATCAGGTACGAGGTGTTGGCCGTCATGGCGTGGGTGTGGTTGGCCTGTTTGCCATGGATGAGGCGGAACGAATGAGGATCCTTTTCATCCGGCGAGACCAGTGGCGCCTCCCAGCGGGGGACCGGCGGGTACCCCAGCCGTTCCAGGGTCGCGGAGTAGATCTCCACCTTCCCCGACGGCGTATCCAGTGTATCCAGCCCCTCTTTCCAAGGGTCCCCGACGGACAGGACACCCTGTTTCTTCAGGTCGGCCAGGGTCACCTTCAGGGGCTTCAGGCGAAGTTCGTTTGCCTCTTCCAGGGTAAAATCGAAGTACCGCCCCACCCCCATCGCCTGGGCAAGTTCCGTGATGATCCGGAACCCGGAGCGGGTATCGAAGAGGGGCTCCACGGCCTTCTGCTGGAGAGTCACCTGGGCACGTTTGCCGGTATGCTTGGTATCCACCGCCTCATCCGCCTCCAGATGGAATGATGCCGGCAGGACGTAGTGGGCGATGGACGCGGTCTCCGACATGACGGGATCGATCACCACCAGGAGCTCCAGTTTTTTGTACCCGGCGATGACCCGCTTGGGATTGGGATTCGTCCGCAGGGGATTGTTGTGGTAGACAAAACCGCACTTCAGTTTTCCCCGCAGGGCCAGTTCGGGTATGGCATGGGAAATGCCGTCCCCGTAAGCGCCCAGGGGGTATCGTCCGGGAATCCCCGTCCCGTCGGACTTCGGGACAAGCGGTCCCTCAGGTACGGGATGTGTCGGCTGCAGTTCCCCCAGTTCGGCCGACTGGGAGAAGTAGACCCCGCCGGTCCGGTTGATGTTCCCCAGGAGGCTGTTGAGAATCGCCACAGCCCTCGCGGTCTGGAAGCTGTTCAGGTACTGTGACCCGAAGGCTCCGTGGTAGCCGCGGTGCACCAGGGCCCGGGGTTTTTCAGCTGCCATCTGACGGGCGATCCGGATGATGGTTTCGGCGGGGATGTCGCAGATCTTTTCCGCCCACTGGGGAGGATAGTTGATGATCTCGCTTTCCAGGTAGTCGAACCCAACCGTGTACCGCTCGATGAAGTCGGCGTCGTAGAGTTGCTCCTCCACGATCACGTTGATCATCGCCAGAAGAAGCGCCAGGTCGGTCCCCGGCCTGACGGGGAGCCAGTCATCGGCGAGGATCGCTGTCTCGTTGTGCCGCGGGTCGACTACAACCAGCTTGGCCCCCGCCTCCCGGGCCTTGACGATGTCCTTGATCTGTCCCAGGTCGAGCCCGCCGGCGGGATTCCTCCCGACGATCATGATGAACCGGGCATTCTTCAAATCATTCGACGGCAGCTTGCCGACGGTGAAGTTCCAGCCTGCGCTGCGGGCGGTAAAGCAGGTGGAGCCGTGGGTGAAGTAGTGGGGACTCCGCATGGCGTGCATGAGCCGCAGGGCGTACTGGTGATTGGCCTGGGGATAATTCACCCAGAAGATCGTATCGGGGGTGTTGTCCAGGAGAAGGATGTTGATCTGCTGCCCGATCTCTTTATAGGCCTGCTCCCAGGAGATGGGTTCGAAGCGACCGTTGACCCGTTTCAAAGGACCACGGATTCGGCTGGGGTTGTAGAGATCGTGGATATAGCCGTGCCCCTTCGGGCAGAGGACCCCCTGATTGCCGTTCGCCTCCTTGTTCCCCTCGATCCGCCAGACACGGCCGTTCTTGACATATGCGAAGATTGAGCATCGGTTCCCGCAGCCGACGCAGGTTGAGGGGATACGGGTGACGGGGGCCTTTTCGCTCGCCCGGGCCCACCTTCCGAAATCCAGCGTTCCCATGGAGAGGGCCGCCGCCGTGGCGGCGGTTCCCTTCAAGAACGTACGACGCGAGATGGTAAACGGTGTGTGTTCCATATCACCTCGACAGATGTTTGGTGCGGCGGATGGACGCCCGCGCAGAGAATGCGCGGGCGCCCATTGCCCATTATCGCTCTACCGGATGACCGGCCTTGACCCAGTCCGCATACAGGAAGGGTACCAGGATGGCACTCTTGTATCCCAGATCCTGCAGGGTCTTGGTGGCCAGGGTAGCGCGGCCTCCCGTCTTGCAGTAAACGTAGACCGTGGCGTTCAGATCGGAGATCTTCTTGAAAACCGTGAACTCAATGAGTCCCCGGGGCACGTTGATTGCTCCGGGCAAATGACCGGCGGCGAATTCGTTGGGTTCGCGGACATCGAGGATGACGGCCTTCTCCTTGGCGTCGATCGCGGCTTTCAGATTTTCCATGGAAGCGCTCTTCACCGCTGCTTTCGCCGCGGCGACCATTTCCTTGACAATGGCGGCGGTGGGGTCTTCCTGGGCCGTCGCAACATTGACGGCGGAAAAGACCAGCGCCAGCACTGCCATAAGGACTACTATTCTTTTGTACAGGGGCATATCGTTCTCCTTTCTCAGATGAGAATTGAATTTTAAAAACCCCAGTATAGCTCTGGGTATCGATAATATAGGTGACGCTTCGCCTCTGTCAAGGGGAAAGAGTGTCCGCCGTGAGTGCGGCAAGGAGAGAATACGTGCTCGACGAGGCGTATGTCCTCTCTCGCTTTTTGATGTCATAGATACTTGATCATCCCTGCACGATGGATCGGGGAGTTCAGCCCGCGGCCTCGACCCGGCAGGGGACGTACCGGTGGAGAGGTGTGCCGAGCGGATCGCGGTGGGTATTCTTGGTGAGGCGGTTGACGTTGATCCCGTAGACCTCACCCTCATAGACCAGGCCGAACCCATGGGGGATCAGCACCGTCCCGGGGCGGACCTGGTCGGTCACCTCCAGCTCGCCGACGTCGTTTCCCCCCTCCGTCGTGACGCGGACCTGCTGGCCATCGCTCAGACCGAGCGCCTCGGCATCGGCGGGATTCACCGCCACGGTACAGGCCCGTTTTCCCTTGTTCCATTCGGGGTTTCGCATAAGCGTATTGGCGTTGCAGGACGTATGCCGCCCCGCGTTCAGGATCAGCGGAAAGGCGTCGGGGAGTCTCAACCCCTCAGCCTCCCCCGCCGGGTCGAGTTGTATGATCTCTTCCTCCAGTTCGGGGATGTGCACCTCGATCTTCCCGGACGGTGTCTTGACGCTGGCCATCAGATTATCCTCATTCACTTTCCCGATCCAGATACCCTGGGGGTTGTCCAGAAGGGCCTGGAAGATGCGGTCCCCCTGGTCCGGCCCCGGCTCGAATCCCGCCCGGGCGGCGCTTTCGCGGAAGACCTTCGGCGCCGTCATCAGAACCCCCCACAGGGCGGCCAGGGCGGCGCTGTCCCACACCCGCCCCAGGGTCTTGGCCAGGACGAAGGGCATGACACGGGCCGCCTTCGGTTCCGAGGCAACCCATGCCATCAGTTCAGCGCCGAACTGAAGTCGATCCCCCGTGGCGGCCTCGTACAACCCGTCGGGAATCTCGGGGATCAGTCCCAGCCGGTCGGCCAGGAGCGTGTATATCTGGGACGCTTCGAGGCATTCCCCGGGCGGCTCCACGATGGGACGCCGGAGCTGGAAGAAGATCCCCGGCCAGTTGTGCTGGAAGAAAGTCGAGTCCCACGCCTCGTAGTAGGAGCGGCAGGGGAGGACGTAGTGGGCGAGTCGCGCCGTTTCGCTCATCACGATGTCGCTGACCACCAGGAGGTCGAGCCTTCCGAAGGCCTCTTCGTAAGCCGTCGTGTCGGGATAGGCCCTGAGCGGATTACAGCCGCTGACATAGACCGCGCGCAGGCGTTCCCGGTGATCGCTGAGGATCTCCTCGGGCATCACCGCCGGGGGGAAGGATCCCCCTGCGGCGGGCGGCATGCTGGTCGCCAGCGTGCGCCAGGTTTTCGGATCGCGTTCATCGGCGTGCCGCCCCAGAGGGACGAGCATCCCGGGAATGACATTCCCCCCGCGCACGCAAAAGACCCCGCAGGTCGCCATGAGGATCGCCATGAGATAGGAGTTGAGGGTGCTGCGCCGCCCCATGTAGATCCCCAAGTCCGGGTGGATACACCACCGCTTCGTGGTCATGAGCCGACAGAGGCGGTACACCTCGTCGTAGTCGAGCTCGCAAACCGTTATGGCAGCCCTGGCGTCGAACCCTTCGAACCAGGGCCGGATCGTATCGAAGCCCTCCACACACCGTTCGATGTAATCCCGGTTCTCCCAGCCCTCCGCCAGGATGATGGAAATCATGGCCTTCATTAAAAGCGCGTCCGTCCCCGGACGCACGGAGAGGTGGATGTCCGCAATTGCCGCCGTCTCGCTCCGGCGCGGGTCGATGGCCACCAGCAGCCGCTCCGGGTCTTTGGAAAATCCCCGGAGCACCTTCGGCGCCTGGGGGATCTGGTGGCTCTCCATGCCGTTCCACCCCCAGGCCACATACATCTCGGCGTTTTTTTCATCGGCCGCAGCGTTCAGGTACTGCTTCCCCAGGACACGTCCGTTGACCCAGAAGAGCCCGCTGAATTCCTGCCCGGCGGAATTGTAGTAGTAGTGCGATCCCAGGCCCTCGAGAAGGGAGAGACCAAAGGCCCCCTCGAAATGCCCGCCCTGGGTGCTGGCGCCCATGTAGGCCAGACAGCGCGGACCGTGCCGGTCCACGAGTGCCCGCATCTTTTCGGCGATCTCGCCGATGGCCTGATCCCATGAGATCGACTCGAACCGGTCGCCGACCCGCTTGAGCGGCTGTGTCAGGCGGTCCGCCGGATATTGATGATAAATGACATTCAACCCCTTCCGGCAGGCATACCCCTCGCTCCGGAGGTTCTCCTTGTCCGGTTTTACCCTGACCATGCGGTCGTCCTCGACCAGGATCTCGAGTCCGCAGTTCTGCGCGCACAGCACGCAGCCTGTCTTTTTCCATTCCTGCATGAGTGCCTCCTTGTGACGGTCTGCCCCGGATGGGAACGGTAAGGGGTATTCTGTTTGCATGCGTACTACGTAATGCTCAAGAGAAGCCGCCTGAGCAGGACGCGTTCTTCCGGCGTGAACCCCGTCAAAAGCTCCTCGTTTGCCTGCTTGCGCTCCTCTACGAGTGTCTCCTTCAGATTGTGTGCCTTTTCGGATGGGTAGAGCCTGAGCATTCGCCTGTCCCGGGGGTCGTGCCGTTTGATCAACAGACCCGCGTCCGCCATCCGGTCAAGGATACCCGAGAGTGTCGCTTTATCAATCGTCAGGAGTTGTCCGAGCTCAACCGCCGTCAGTCCTTCCCGGTCCCACAGGGTTTCTAGAATGACATACTGGACATTTGTCACACCGTAGGGCTGGAGACGTTTCTGCACCAGACCGTGCCCCCTCTGGTAGGCCTTGGAGAGGAGGAATACGTAACAGTTCGAACCGGCTGCAGGGGAGGTTGACATGTTCGATATCCTTCGTATACGAACTTATACCGCCCGCCACTACGCTGTCAAGAAAAAAGACCACATTTCTTTTCTCCGCACTATGACATCACTATCAGAGAGAACGGGATTCGGAAGTGGGTGAAATTGCGCCTTCAGGAAACCATCTCCTCGATGATTTCCTTCACCGGTTTGATATCACGGATGAGGGCGCTCACCTGCCCGCCTCCGGCGACGACGTTGTCGAAATCCCCTCTGTCCCATGCGCCGACCCGGTCGACCTTCCCCATCTCCTCTGCCAGGCCCACGGAGGGGTCCTCCATTAGCTTCCTGATACCGGGGGGTCACGACGGCCCGGGTCATCATGTTCCTCACCGGGAGGAGGGCGGTTCCCCCGTCGCCGCAGGCGACGATCGCCTCCTTCCATTTTTCGTGGATCGTGCTCTCCCTCGAAGCCAGAAACCGGGTCCCCACCTGCACCCCCTGTGCTCCCAAGGCGAAAGCGGCCCGGTAGCCGCGTGAGTCGGCGATCCCGCCAGCCGCGACGATGGGGATCGACACGTGGTCGGCTCCGGAGACCTTGATAGAAAAGGGCATGAAAGTCTGGCGATTCCTCCGGAACAGATCCCGGGAGAGGTTGAAAAATTGACGGACCGGAACGTTGAGTCCTTTTTCAGCCTCACACAAACGCACGCGAAACCGATTATCGGGTATACCTACCGGAGCCTTCAGGATAGAATGCTGAAGGGTCTTCTTGAGCGCGGAGTGCCGATCTATCCGGGGCCGGAGCGCGCCGCCCGCGCCCTGGCAGCCTTGCTGGAATATTACACATGGCGAGACAACTTGCCGTAGCGGGAATGGCAGGGCATGGCGATGGCAGGGGTATTATCCACCGCCTCAGACAGGGGAATCACTGGTCTCCCTTTGTTTTCATATGGATTTCCCTGATTCATGTCTTGTAGCGCGGGTATCATTCAGCGGGAGAATCAAGGAACGTGCGATAGTCAACCATCCTCTTCAGGGCCCGGACGGCGCGCTCCGGAGTGGGATATGAGACGACCCGGTGATTCATCAGGTCCGAGCGATGATTGTCATAGTCTCCCAGGGTCACCACGATGATCGGTTTTCCCGTCTCTTCGGAGAGTCGCCGCGTCTCTTCCAGCACCACATCGTCCTGCGCGGTATATTCCTTCGCAAACTCACGGGCGAAGGCCACCGTCTCTTTCAGTTCCGTGGGGCCGTCCACAGAGGTGTTGAAATCCATGGCGCTCTGGATGGACCCTCCCAGGGCGATCACGGAATCCACCTCGTCCCACGCGGCCAGCACCTTGAGACATTCCAGATAAGGTTCCGAGGTGATAACCGCCGCCATATCCACGGGATTCCCATGGCTCCAGTAGGGAGGGAGCACCTTGTTGAGCCGCTCGATGAGTGTATCGGAAAGCCTCGGAATAACCAGGCCGTTTTCTTCACAGGTATCCGCGGTGATCACCCCCCAGCCGCCGCCGCGGGTCAGGATACCCACGCGGTTGCCCCGGGGAATGGGGCAGGCCGAAAAGGCCTTGGCGCAGTCAACCAGCCCCTGGCTGTCTTCGATCTCGATGATTCCCGCCTGGCGAAAGGCCGCGCGCAGGACGCGGGACGAAACGGCCATGGCCCCGCTGTGTGAAGCCGCCGCGGTGCCCCCTGTCTGTGTCCGCCCGCCTTTGAATATCAGGACCGGTTTCTCCCGGCACACCCGCCGCGCCACCTGGTAGAGGCGTGAGCCGGGGTCCAGCCCTTCCATGTAGCCGAGAATGACCTTCGTATCCGCATCCCCGGCAAAATAGGCCAGGTAATCCTCGCATTGCAGATCACCCTCATTCCCGCTGCTGACAAACTTCTCAAATCCGATTCCCTTGTTGTTTCCCCAGTAGAGCATCTGGACGCCCACATTCCCACTCTGGGAAAACATGGAAATCCCGCCGTGCAGGGGTACCACCGGGGGCATCAGGGCGTGAAGGTTACACCCGGCGCTGAAAACGCCCATGGTATTGGGCCCCACCAGGTTCATCCCGTATCCGCGGGCCTTCTCAACGAGTTCCCGCTCCATCCGGGTCCCCTCGGAGCCCGTTTCACTGAACCCGGAGGTGATCACAACGACATTGCCCACCCCCTTCCGGCCGCATTCATCGATCAATGCCGAAACGGTGACGGCCGGCGTGGTGATAACGGCACAGTCGACCGGACCCGGTATGGCCTGGAGTGAAGGGTAGCAGGGAACACCGAGAATCGTTTCAAGCTTCGGGTTGACCGGATAAACCGGGCCCGTGAACCCCTCTTTGAGGATATTCAGAAGGACGATAAATCCCCATTTGACGGGGGTCGCAGAGGCCCCTATCATGGCGATGCTTTGCGGGTTGAACAGTCTGTCAAGATTTCTATGCAGCATATGATCCGCCCATGAGGACTATCGTCGCGTGGCAATACACTCTTCCGTGGCAGTTCTCTATCAGATCTCTCCCCCGGCGTCAAATGCATGGTCCACCCAAGATCCGCGATTGGTTTTTACTGTGACGGCAAAGATCATTTTTTGAGCCTCCATGACACGATAAACCCTTCCATATAAAACCAATCGCGGATCTTGAGCCTCTGTTGCCGGTTGCCAAAGAAAGCCCCTGTGTGCTAGAAAAAGCGCCGAGTCTTTGCGGGTCTTGCCATATCGCGGTTCGGAAAGGACATCCCGATGTATCTTCCCATGTTGCAGAGTCTGTTCGGTCTTTTTGCGTTTATCCTGATCGGCTGGGCCCTGTCTGAGAACCGGCGGGGTGTCAGCCCGCGGCTGGTCATTACCGGGCTCGTGTTGCAGTTTGTCCTGGCCCTGATCTTCCTGAAGATACCGGTCTTTCGCGATCTCTTTCTCCTGCTGAACCGGGCCGCCGAGGCGCTGGAGGAGGGGACACGGGCGGGAACCACTTTTGTCTTCGGCTACCTCGGCGGCGGCACATTGCCCTTTGAAGAGCCCTATCCGGGCGCAGCCTACATCTTCGCCTTCCGGGCCTTGCCGGTGATCATCGTGACCGGGGCCCTGACCACGCTCTTGTACTACTGGAAGATCATCCCCGGCCTCGTCCGGGCATTTTCTGCGGTCCTCCAGCGTTCCATGGGGATCGGCGGGGCGCTGGGCGTGGGGTGTACGGCGAACATCTTCGCGGGGATGGTCGAATCGCCCCTCTTCATCCGGCCCTATCTCTCCTCCATGACCCGGAGCGAACTCTTCACCCTCATGACCTGCGGCATGGCGACCATCGCCGGCACCGTTCTCGTCCTCTACGCCGGGATCATCGGACCCGTCGTCCCGAAC
>Ga0068713_1003999_pt1 | contig 12016 bp, 14 predicted proteins | sample MTBAKSrepl2MetaG_FD_62223 | JGI IMG/M metagenome (GOLD analysis project Ga0068713, IMG submission 62223) | Enrichment culture microbial communities om Arthur Kill intertidal strait, New Jersey, USA, that are MTBE-degrading - MTBE-AKS2 (Arthur... | ecosystem: Environmental > Aquatic > Marine >...
ACCGAGGCGTTCGGCGCGGATCTCTACCCACTCCTTGCTCAGGGGAACGGCAACCTCGTCTTCTCCCCGGCCAGCATAGTCACGGCGCTGGCAATGACCTACGCGGGGGCATCGGGAGTCACCGCCCAGGAGATGGCCCAGACCCTGCACTTCACGCTCCAGGGTGATGCGCTGCACCAGGCCTTCAATTCCCTCGATTCGCTCCTCGAATCCCGGAGCTGGCAAGGGAAGAGCCCGGAAGGCAAAGACGAGGGCGTGCTGGTGAAGACTGCCAACAGTCTCTGGGGACAGAAGGACACGGTCTTTGAAAAGATGTTCCTGGATACCCTCGCCGCCAACTACGCGGCCGGTGTCCGCTTGGTCGACTATCAGTCGGCCGTCGAGGCCGCCCGCCAGGCCATAAACGAATGGGTGGCTGGAGAGACTCAGGACAAGATCCCCGAACTCATCCCGGAGGGTACGCTCGATGCGCTGACGCGCCTGGTCCTGGTCAACGCCGTCTACCTTGATGCCACCTGGGCGGCGCAATTCGATCCGAAACTGACGAAGGACGGCGACTTCACTACCCTAGAGGGTGCCACCGTCACCACACCCATGATGACTCAATCGGAGTCCTTCCCCTATGTCCGCGGCGATGGTTGGCAGGCGGTCGAACTTCCCTACGCCCATAACGAGCTGGCGATGCTCCTCGTAGTCCCCGACCAGGGTCGCTTCGCCGAGATAGAGAGCCAACTGGCCGCCGGGCTGATCGGGAAAGCGGCCGCGCAACTCGGAGAAGGCGTGCAGGTGAACCTGGCGATGCCCAAGTTCGAGTTCCGCACCCAGGCGGGCCTCAGTGACGCCCTCATCGCGCTCGGCATGGTGAGCGCTTTCGACCCCGGGGCCGCCGACTTCTCGGGCATGACCAAGCAGGAGGCCCTTTTCATCAGCGACGTCATCCATGAGGCCTACATCGCCGTGGACGAGGAAGGTACCGAGGCTGCCGCCGCGACTGCGGTGGTGATGCGGGCCACCGCTGCGCCGCTGGAGATCGTGGAACTGACCATCGACCGGCCGTTCCTCTTCGCCCTGCGCGATCGCGACACCGGCGCCGTGCTCTTCCTGGGTCGGGTCACCGACCCCACCGCGTAGCGACGAAGCGCCTGCTCTGCCGCGGGCCGGCACCAAGTTCGCTATTATCCTTGAGCGGTCCGAAGAGGGACCGCGGAATGGGCACAGGATCGCAGCCCGAGGAAGAGGATGGCCATGCTGATCGTTCACGTGCAAGTTCGAGTCAAGCCGGACTCGGTGGAGAACTTCAAAGAGGCGACCCGGGAGAATGCCCGTCACAGCGTGCAGGAGCCGGGGGTAGCGCGCTTCGATGTGGTGCAGCAGGAGGACGATCCCACTCGATTCGTCCTGGTTGAGGCCTACCGCACAACCGACTCGGCGGGGGCTCACAAGGAGACCGCTCACTACCAGACGTGGAGAGACGCTGTTGCGCCGATGATGGCCAAGCCGCGTTCCAGCGTGAAGTACTCGAACGTCTTTCCCGCAGCCGAGGACTGGTAGCGTGCGCTTCGAATTCTCGACCGCCACGCGGATCGTCTTCGGCGCCGGCACGGTCCGCGAAGCGGGTCCTCTGGCCGGCGATCTGGGCCGGCGTGCCCTTGTGGTGACCGGTCACACGCAGCGGCGCGCGACCGCGCTGCTGCGCGCACTGCGCGAACAGGGCGCGGACACCGTCCCCTTTGCCGTCTCGGGTGAGCCCACCATCCAGACGGTGACAGCCGGGACAAGTCTGGCACGGGACGAGGGCTGCGACCTCGTCATCGGCATCGGCGGCGGTGCTGTGCTGGATGCCGGGAAAGCCATCGCGGCCATGCTGACCAACGAAGGCGAGTTGCTCGACTACCTGGAGATCATCGGGCGGGGCAAGACGCTCGGCGCACGATCGGCCCCGTTCGTGGCCATTCCCACCACAGCGGGCACCGGATCGGAGGTCACGCGCAATGCAGTGCTGACGTCGCCGGAGAACCGGGTCAAAGTGAGCCTGCGCAGCCCCCTGATGTTGCCGGCCGTCGCCTTGGTCGATCCCGAATTGACGTGCGACCTGCCGCCGAACATCACCGCGGCCACCGGAGCGGACGCTCTGGCCCAATTGATCGAGCCCTTCGTCTGCACCCGAGCCAACCCGATGACCGACGCATTCTGTGTCGAAGGTATCGCACGCGTAGCCCGGTCGCTAAGGAAGGCGTTCGCGACAGGACACGATGCTGCCGCCCGCGAAGACATGGCCGTCGCCAGCCTGTTCGGTGGGTTGGCTCTCGCGAACGCGGGGCTGGGAGCGGTGCACGGTCTCGCCGGAGTCCTGGGGGGGATGTTCCCCGCTCCGCACGGCGCAGTCTGCGCGGCGCTGCTGCCGCACGTGGTGGCGGCCAACGTGCACGCCTTGCGCGAACGTGGGCTCGAGGACGCGACCCTGGACGAATCCGGGATAGAGCCGCTCCGCCGCTACCAGCGCGTGGCGGCATTGCTGACCGGACGACCGGATGCGGCGGCCGAGGACGGGACCGAGTGGCTGCGAGCGCTGGCGGCCGACCTCGACATCCCGCCGCTTCGACGCTATGGCGTGGCTTCTCAGCACGTGCCTCAGCTCATCGAGCACGCGGCGCGGGCGAGCAGCATGAAGGCCAACCCGGTTCTGCTGACCCCCGCCGAACTGGCCGGGATTGTAGAAGCGGCGTTGTGAGCAGCTCTATGAGCAGCGCCGCCGAGGACCACGCTGCAGAATCGGTCAGCGGCGTGAGTCTTTTTTCGCCCCTCAAGCTGGGCGATCTCACCCTGCGCAACCGCGCCATACGCTCCGGGTGTTTTGAGGGCATGAGCCAGGGCGGAGAGGTTACCGGCCGGTTGATCGAACACCACCGGCGCGTGGCCGCCGGGGGGGTAGGCATGACCACGCTATCGTATTGCTCGGTCAGCTACGACGGGCGGGCGTTCAGCCACGAGCTGTGGATGCGCCCCGAGATCCTCACCGATCTGCGGCGGCTCACCGATGCAGTCCACGCCGAAGGTGCGGGGGCTTCCATCCAGTTAGGCCATTGCGGGTTCTTCGCCAGCCCCTCCGTCATCGGCCGCCGCACCTTGGGCGCGTCGCCCAAGCTTTGCCTGTTCCGCATGTCGTATTGCCGGGAGATGTCCGCCAGCGACATCGAGGAGAAGACCGAGGACTTCGTACGGGCGGCGCGCATGGCTCGGCAGACCGGCTTCGACGCCGTGGAGATTCACGCTGGGCACGGCTACCTGCTCAGCCAGTTCCTGTCCCCTTGGACCAACCGGCGGGGCGACCGCTACGGTGGGTCACTCGAGAACCGGCTGCGGTTCCCGGTGGAAGTCGTGCGGGGCGTCCGCGCCGAACTCGGGGACGGTTACCCCGTCGTGGTGAAGATGAACCAGCGAGACGGCATGCGCGGCGGCTTGGAACTGGACGAAGCGGTTGAGGCGGCCCGGGCCTTCGAGGCAGCCGGCGCCAGCGCCTTGGTCCCGTCGTGTGGTTTCACAGCCAGCACACCGTTCTACATGCTTCGCGGCGGCGTGCCTGTGCGCGAAATGGTCCGGGCGCAAGACGGTTTCTTCTATCGGCTGGGCCTGGCTCTCTTCGGTCGGGTGATGGTTCAACATTACCCGTTCGCCCCATTGTTCCTGCTGGAAGGCGCCAGGCGTATCCGCGACGCCGTCGACATCCCCGTGGGCTACATAGGAGGAGCGTTGTCGTCAGACGACATGGATCGTCTGATCGCCGAAGGATTCGCGTTCGTGCAACTGGGCCGCCCTACCATCCGCGATCCCCAGTTTGTCGGCCGACTGCAGCGCGGTGAGATCGGCGCGTCGGACTGCGATCAATGCAACCGTTGCGTCGCCTCAATGAGCGTGGAGGGCGTGAGCTGCGTGTCCGCCGAAGAGGGTCTGATAGATGGGGGCAGGCACGCGCGGCGCCGCCGGCCCTAGACCAGATCCTGAGTTCTCCGGCGGATTGGCCTCCGGGCGCCGTGGGTATAGTCCAGCCACCGTTGGCGACCGAAAGGAGAATCCACGTCCATGAGCATCAAGGGGACCAAGACCGAGCAAAACCTACTGAAGGCGTTCGCCGGGGAGAGCCAGGCCCGCAACCGCTATACCTTCTTCGCCAGCCAGGCCAAGAAGGACGGCTTCGAGCAGATCAGCGCGATATTCCTCGAGACGGCCGACAACGAAAAAGAGCACGCGGAGATCTTCTGGAAGTACCTGGAAGGCGGACCGGCGGAGATCACGGCCACCTACCCGGCCGGTAAGACCGCCACCACGGCCGAGAACCTACTGGCGGCGGCCGACGGCGAGAAAGAGGAATGGGGCGAGTTGTACCCGGCCTTTGCGACCGCGGCCGACGAGGAGGGCTTCGCCGACGTGGCCACCTCGTTCAGAGAGATCGCCGAGGTCGAGGAGCAGCATGAGTTGCGCTACCGGAAGCTGCTGGCCAACGTCGAGAACGACCGGGTCTTCTCCCGGGATACGGTGGTCAAGTGGCACTGCCGCAACTGCGGCTACATCCACGAGGGAACCTCAGCCCCCGACGAGTGCCCGGCCTGCAAGCACGCCCAGGCGTACTACGAACTGTGGGCCGAAACCTACTGATCGCCGCCATTGCCCTTTGAAGGCGCAGCTGTGGCCGCCGCAACACGGGGCGGCGAAGGAAAGGCTGGCCAGACGATGAGCACAACCGATACAGATACTGCAGGCACCCGGCAGGAAGGCGCAGGCATGAAGCCGGACAAGGGGGGATCGAAACGAGGCATCGTCTGGATCCTGGCCGGGCTGGTGGTGACCGGACTGGTCGCCGGCTATAGCTGGCTGCGCAAGCTCCCCAAGTGAAGCCGCTGGTCAGGTCGCCGGCGAGGCTCGCGTCCATCCTGTTTTGCCTCTTGCTCCCAGCCGTCCTAGTCGCCGGCTGCCGGTCGGGCGAGGCTGCGCTGCCGGAGGATCAAGCGGAGTCTATGAAGGGCTTCGAGATCTACAGCTGGCAGGACGACGGGGACTGGCGCTTCTCGTTGTTGGTGGGCACCAACCGTAACAAATCGTTCGATGAGGTCACGTCCCCCGATACCGTGCTGAAGGAGATCGAGGATCTCGAGACGGCGCTGCGAAGGATCAGGGCCGGTCAATTCGTCATCTGGTGGGTGCCCGTGAAGAACCTTTCGTTCCCTCCGGACGAGGTGGTCGAGCGGGTGCAGCAGATCTGCCAAGACCAGGGACTGGAGCTGACCATAGCCAGGTAGCGGTCGCGACCGGCGCCCCGCCTCCGCGGGGGCGGCGGCCCCGCTCGACAGCCGGGGACCGGCCCGGCCGCCCGGGTGTCAGCCTTCCTTGCGCACCTTCCAGATCTGTTCCCCTGGCCAGCGGCGGTACCATTCCCGGTCGGAGTCGTCGCGGTAGCTGCTGGTGGCGTCGGGCTTGGGACGCAGTTCGATGAGGTCCTCTATCACGAAGCCGTGGGCCAGGAAGAGCCGGATCCACGCGCCGTAAGGCAGCATGAAGTCCACGTAGCCGTCGCACGGCAGCGCCCACATCCCGAAGTAGTCGATGCACAGCCGGTCGCCGGCGTGATCGCCTTCGTCCGGGTAGCACATCTGGATGATGGGGGTCGTGCCGGAGAAGGCCAGCAGGCCGCTCGGTCGTAGGAGCCTGGCGACTTCGGGCACGGTGGCATACGGGTCGGCGAACGACATGGCCCCGTAGTCGCAGAAGACGATGTCGAAGCTTGCGTCGGGAAGGGGTACCGCCTCCGCGTTCGCATGCACGAGCGGGAATTCGACGCCGGCCTCGGTCATCAGGCGACGGGCGTGGGCCAGTTGGTTCTCGGAGATGTCCACCCCGGTCGGGCGCGCTCCGGCTTTGGCCAGAGCGATGGACCATTGAGCGGCGCCGCAACCCAGCTCGAGGATGTCGCGCCCCTTGACCTCCCCCAAGACCTGCAACTCGCTCTCAGGTACCTGCCACACGCCCCAGGCCAGGCCTCCCGAGGCCGCCAGTTGCGGTCCGTGGTTGGTTTGATAGGTGTCGCTATCAGCGTTCCAGCTCTCACGGTTGCTGGCTACGTGGTCGGAGAGAGTGTCCGGATCCAGTTTTGGAATGTCAAGCATGTGGGCCTCCTTTGGGCGGACGGCGGCTACTTGCCGGCCTTGGCCCGCCGCGCGGCCTTCCGTCCCTGGGAGCCACTCATGGTGATCAGCGCGATGATCACGATGACCAGGATCTTTAGCCAGAGCGGCCACGAGCTGTCCCAGATGTACAGCGACCCTACCCAGGGCAGAAAGACGATCCAGATGATTATCTCAAGAACGAGCGGAAGTCCCTGGATCCAGGTGAGGATGTGGCCCAAGGTTTCTGAGGAGAATATCCAGAGCGCGCCGAATGCGATCCACAAGATCGATATCGGAAATCCGAAGAACGTCATAGCTCTCCCCGTGGCCGGCCGCTTCCGGCGGCAGCGTTTTTTCCATCCTACAGCGAGCCGGCGCGAGGAGACAACCTCAGCCTCCCGCGTGTGGGAAGATAGGCGTTAGCGGTCAAACCCCCACGCGGCCGGGACGGCGGCCCGGCCGCAGTCCGGAAAGGCAAGTGACATGCCAGAGCAGACCAACTCCCGGGTGCTTATCAGTACCTCTCACGGAGACATCATCCTCGAGCTCGACTCGGTCAAGGCCCCGGTCACCAGCGTGAACTTCCTCGCCTACGTCACCTCCGGCTATTTCGACGGGACCATCTTCCACCGGGTCATCCCCGGCTTCATGATCCAGGGAGGGGGATTCACCTCAGACATGCGCCAGAAGCCAACAAAGGCGTCCATCGCAAACGAAGCGGACAACGGCCTCAAGAACGACCGCGGCACCATCGCCATGGCCCGCACCTCCGACCCGCATAGCGCCACCGGGCAGTTCTTCATCAATCTCAAGAACAACGACTTCCTCAACCACACCGCCAAGAACCCGCAGGGTTGGGGCTACGCGGTCTTCGGCAGGGTGGTGGAGGGCATGGACGTTGTCGACGCCATCGCGCAGGTGGCCACCGGGACGCGCGGCTCGCACTGCGACGTTCCCAAGGTCCCCGTAGTCATGGACCAGGTGACCGCGCAGGAGTAGCGAAGACAGTGCTATGACGCTCCGGCTGCCCAGAGGTCGTTTGACGCGCGGCGCGATCTCGGCTCTCGTCGCCGGGCTTCTGGTGGCCGTTGTCTTGCTGAGCCTCGGCCCGCCGGTCGATGCCTCGCCGACCGCACCTTCCACGCAGCTATCCGGCGCTACAATCAAGCCCGTCTTCCTCGACGGCGAGCCGAGCCCGCCGAAGATCACCGCGGCGGCGGCCATCCTCGTCGACATGGATTCGGGCGAGCTCCTCTACTCGCGCAACGCCGAGAAGCGCCTGCCCATGGCCTCGACGACCAAGATCATGACCGCCATGCTCGCCCTGGAATCGCTGAAGCTTGACGCCAAAGTGAGGGTGTCCGCGAGGGCTGAGGCCGAGCCCGGCTCCAAGCTCTGGCTGGAGGCGGGTGAGGTGCTGACCGTCGAGCAGCTCATGTACGCTCTGCTGGTGGCGAGCGCGAACGACGCCGCGGTCGCGCTGGCCGAAGCCGCGGCCGGAAGCGTATCGGACTTTGTCAAGAGGATGAACGAGAAGGCGAAGGAGCTGGGCCTTACGAACACCCACTTCGCCAACCCCAACGGCTTGAACGACGAAAAACACTTCTCCTCCGCGAAAGACCTGGCGACCCTGGCCCGCTACGCCATGCAGAACTCGGTCTTCCGCCGCATCGTGGGCACTCGAGCGTACACGATTCCCTGGCCCGGAAACGACACCCCGCGCAAGCTCAAGAACGGCAACGTTCTTCTCGGACAGCTTGGTTGGGTGACCGGGATCAAGACAGGCTCAACGCCCTACGCCCATTACTGTCTCGTGGCATCCGGCAACAAGGAGAGCGTGCCCCTTGTGGCCGTGGTGCTGGGCGCGGCGAACGACAAAACCAGGTGGCGGGAGGCCACGGCGCTCTTCGAGTACGGCATGGCTCTCTATCCCTTGACCAACCTTGTAGATCGGGGGCAGGCGATCGCGGAAGTGGATCCGCCGGACGTGCTCGACCGCACGGTGCGCCTGGTCGCAGACAGATCGCTCACGGTCCGGCTTTTCAAGAGCGACGTGGTGACGGGCCGGGTGCAGCTCGACCGCGAGGTCGCGCTGCCGGTCCTGGTGGGAAATACCTTCGGCAAGATAGAGTTCACCGTGGATGGAGAGAGTCTCGGCTCGGCCAACCTGGTTGCAGCTCAGTCGATCGAGAAGCCCACCATCAGAATGATCATGGACTACTGGAGAGACTCGTGGCCGCCGGGCATCGCTTTCGGCGAACGTCTGGAGGCCTTGGGACACCGGTGACGAAGGGAGGCAGCATGGGGCAAGATCCAGCGAACGCGGGTGGCGACACGCCGGCGGGGGGTGACTCCCCCGTACGCATAATCCCCTGTCTGGACATGAAGGACGGCCGGGTGGTCAAAGGCGTTCATTTCGTCGCCCTGCGGGATGCCGGCGACCCGGTGGAGAACGCCCTCTACTACCAGCAGCAAGGAGCGGACCAGCTGGCCATGCTGGACATCGCCGCCACCGTCGAGAATCGAAAGACCCGCCTGGAATGGGCGGAACAGGTGGCCTCGGTGATCGACATCCCGCTGGTCGTAGGGGGAGGGATCTCCACCCTGACCGACATGGAGGCGCTGTTCCAGGTAGGCGTAGCCGCCGTGTCGGTCAACTCGGCAGCGGTCGCCCGGCCGGAGTTGGTGAAGGAGGCCGCCGAGGCCTACGGCCGGGAACGGATCATCGTGGCCATCGACGGCAAACGGAACGCCGCGATGCCCTCCGGTTTCGAGGTCGTCGTGAGCGGCGGGCAGAAGCCGGTCGGCCTCGACGCCGTCGAGTGGGCTCGGCGCTGCGAAGACCTGGGGACCGGCGAGCTCCTGCCCACCAGCATGGACGGCGACGGCACCCTGGCCGGCTACGACCTCCCTTTCACCCGGGCGATCGCCGAGGCCGTGCGCATCCCGGTGATAGCCTCAGGAGGGGCCGGCGCTCTTGAGCACTTCTACGAAGGGGTGGCGGAGGGCAAAGCCTCGGCTCTGTTGGCCGCATCGGTCTTCCATTTCAGGACCTTCACCGTGCGGCAGGTCAAGGAATACCTCGCGGCGCGTGGGGTGCCCGTGTTCCTCTAGCGCCGGGGCCAAGCGATTGCGAACTGGGTTTTGCGGGTATACAGCCCTCTAGCACACCACCCGATCACGGAGGCTTGGAGCATGGGATTATTCGATTTCCTCAAGGGCGGGAGCAAGAAGCCCGAAACCGCCGCCTCGGGCGGCGGCGCAGTGTCGGCAGGCTCGGCTGAAGAGAGCGCCATCAGCGGCCTGCTCGGTCAAGGCGGCGGTCAGCTCTCAGGAATGCTGGACAAATTCGGCGCAGGCGGTCTGGGCGACACCGTGAACTCCTGGGTGGGGAAGGGAGCGAACCTCCCGATCAGCGCCGACCAGATCAAATCCGTCCTCAGCTCCGACCAGATATCCGGAGTGGCGGCCAAGTTGGGGATCTCCTCGGATGCCGCGGCCGGCAAGATCGCGGCCGTCCTCCCCACGATCATCGACAAGCTGACCCCCGATGGAATGGTGCCCGATCCCAATGCCCTGGCCAAGAAGTTGACCGGCCTCCTGAATAAGTAGATCGAGGTCCCAAGCAGCCAGACTGTAGCCTGACGGGGCCGGCCTGAGTTAAGGCCGGCCCCGTGCGTGGATCGGCCCTCGTCCGAACAGTCGCGGGCCTCTGCCGCGGGGCAGCGCCCGGTGCCCGCGACTGTTCGGAGCCCGCCCGGCGGGTCTTCTCTGATAGCCTGAAGACGTGCAACCGCCACTCCTCATCGTCAATCCGGCCTGTGGCGCGCGCAGTAGCGCGCGCGGCCTTCCCCGTGTCCTCAGTCGGGTAGAGCAAGTCCTGGGAGACGTGGTCATCCGTTACACATCCCGCCGCGGCCACGCCCGCGAGTTGGCCGTCCAAGGCGCGAGCGACGGCTATCCGCTCATCGTCGCGGTGGGCGGCGACGGAACCTTCAGCGAAGTCGCCAACGGCGTCCTTCTGGCCGAGAGCGAAGCCGCCGCCGGGAGCGAGGGTCCGGCGGTCGGCCTCATCAACGTAGGCACCGGGGGAGATTTTCGCCGCAGTCTTGGAATCGAAGCGGGGGTCGAGCGCTGCCTGGAGGCGCTCGCCTCGGGCAGAGAGCGGAGGATCGACGTCGGCCGGGCCGCGTTCAGGGACCTCGACGGCCGCCTGGTCGAGCAGTACTTCGTGAACGTGCTATCGGCCGGCCTCGGCGGTCTGGTCGATCGCTATGTCGAGTCGATGCCCGCCTTCATTGGCGGTCGCGCGGGCTACTATCTGGCGGCGCTGGGGGCGGTGGCCGTCAGCAAGGAGCGGCCCCTCCTGGCACGCCTCACCTGGCAGGAGGAGACGCGCGAGCAGGTCATACCCGCCTACCTCGTGACCATCTGTAACGGCCGGTGGTTCGGAGGCGGGATGGACGTGGCCCCAATGGCCAAACTCGACGACGGGCGGCTGGAAGTGGTCACGATCACGGCACCCAGCAAGCCCTATCTGGCCGACCGGGTGCGGAGCGTCTACACCGGACGGCACCTGGACGAGCCGACCGTACATCACTTCCCCTGCCACCGCTTCGAACTGCGGCTCCCGGAGGAAGCGGCAGAGCGCCGCTTCCTCCTCGATGTCGATGGCGAAGCGCTCGGGTCGCTACCCCTTTCCGTAGAGGTCGCCCCAGGGCGGCTTCGAGTGCGAGCGTAGCTTCGTTGACCCTGTGCGCGCCGACGTAATCGGTTTGCTCCGCTGCCCGGTCTGTGGCGACGGCCTCTGCTCTGCCGGAACCGCCCTCCGCTGCAGCGAGGGCCACTCCTTTGACGTCGCCCGCCAGGGCTACGTGAATCTGCTCCCTGGCGACGCGCGCCCCGGTACGGCCGACACGGCGGCGATGGTCGCGGCCCGGCAGGCCTTCCTCGACGCCGGTCACCTTGCCGGCCTGCGCCGGACTATCTGCGACTTGGCGATCCGAGGCGAGCACGCGGGAAAGACGACCGGCGATAGCGACGTCGGAGCCCGCTGCATCACCGAGGTGGGCGCCGGCACCGCCTACTATCTCGCCGGCGTGCTCGACCGATATCCGGACCGAATCGGCCTGGCTCTCGACCTCTCCAGGTTCGCCGCGCGGCGCGCGGCCAAGGCACACCACCGCGCCGGCGCGGTGGTGTGCGACGTGTGGGGCCGCCTTCCGATCGCCGACGCCTGCACGAGCCTCGTCCTGGACATCTTCGCCCCACGCAACCCCGCCGAGTTCAGAAGAGTGCTCGAGCCAAGAGGCCGCCTGATCGTGGCCACACCCACCCCACGTCACCTTCAGGAACTGGTCTCTCCCCTCGGATTGGTGGACGTAGACCGGCGCAAACAGGAACGCCTGGAGACGAAGCTCGCCGGGTACTTCGTTCAGGTCGACTCGACGAGCTATGAGGAAACCCGGGAGCTGAACTCAGGGGAGGTGGCCGCCCTCGTGGGCATGGGACCGAGTGCCCATCATGTCGACGCCCAGGGCTTGGGACCGGGCATCGCCCGCCTGGCGCGGACCCTCTCGCAAGACACGGCACGGTCCGGGCCCCCGGTCACACCGCCGTCCAAGCCCGGGGCCATGGTGGCCGTCACCCTTTCGGTGAACGTGGCGGCCTACCGCCCGGCGTAGGCGCCGGCGGCTACGCGACCCGGGCCCTGGTGTCCAGATAGTGGGTCGCGTGGAACACGGCGAAGGCGCCGCGGGCGCACGCGGTAACCACCTGTTTGAGTTCGTAGTCGCACACATCCCCGGCCGCGTACAGGCCCGCGCGCGACGTGAGCCCGTTCCGATCGACCTTGACGA
>Ga0068713_1004000_pt1 | contig 12014 bp, 10 predicted proteins | sample MTBAKSrepl2MetaG_FD_62223 | JGI IMG/M metagenome (GOLD analysis project Ga0068713, IMG submission 62223) | Enrichment culture microbial communities om Arthur Kill intertidal strait, New Jersey, USA, that are MTBE-degrading - MTBE-AKS2 (Arthur... | ecosystem: Environmental > Aquatic > Marine >...
AAACCTGTCTCTATGGTCCATCGGGAGCGTGCGCCCAAATTGCAGCGCTCATGGAGGTTCCACCTGGTGAGAGGCTCGCTGGATATCCAAAGATGCCGACTGCTTTTTGAGACCTCCCGCGTGCCCCCTTTCTCGATCTCCCGCCAGGTCTCCATGCATTCAACCACATGGACGATCTCGGTCCTCTTTTCGTTCGGACCAAAGCAATACTCTATCTGGTTGGCCCATCTGAAATTCTGCCTTCTGTCGCCCCATGTGCGAGTATACCGATTGTTCGGCTCGAGCGCGCTTATGGCTTCAAATTCACCCTGCACGGTCGGTAAGCTCTTATCTTGTAAAACGATCATGTATCCCCATTTGTATTTGCGGCACAGCTCCATCACAGGACCATTGGCGTATAGCCCATCCAGAAAAACCATTATCCGCAGAGCAGGGAATGCCCCCTTAAGGCGCGCGGCCAGTCGATAGAACGCTTTGAGCTCGCAATCCTGTTTGCTATTGCCGCGGTCGCCTGCCGTATAGCTCAAAAACTCGCTCATCAAAGGGATGCTCATCCCGTCACGGAATGCCAGGCTGGCCTGCAAAACGTAAACATAATACTGGCTGTGCGGGGTCTCGGTCTTATCGAAAGTTCGCTGCAAACACTCTTCATCCCAGAGCCAATCGCGAGTCAGCTTCTGAGTACCATCCACCGCGATAGGATAACAGTTCTCTATCAAATACCGGCGAAACTTCTTCTTTCTGATCCATTGCCGGATCAACTCGATATGCGTGCTCTCGATCTGCTCCACCTCAATCTGCCATAAGAGCCGTTTCAGGGTGTCATGATGGGGCACATCCTCAAGTTCCGGGAAGACCCTCTTTAAATTCTCCCAAAACATCGGGCGGCTCATTTCCCGGGTGGCCTCCCGAGAGGAGCTCATCTGCAGTACAAACACCAGTATCCCGTAAATCAGCAGGACCGTGTGCTTGTGCTTCGTCTTTTTGGCGTTTCTCGGGTCCGGAATTTTCGACAGTCGCCTCAGCAGCACCGGCAACTTCGCACGAAACACCTTCAATTGCTCCCGGGTCGCCTCGTTGCGGACTGCACGCTCCTCCGCCACATCCTTGTATGCGCACTTGTGGTTAGAGATGGTAGCATGCGATGAGCCATTCAATCCTTTGCTTTTCAGCTCCTCGCGTAATGCCTTCTGGGCCTTCTTTCTCTCCTTCCTTTGCGCTTTGATCTGCTCCCGGTTAGGGCGTCGGCTGACCTTGCTCATGGTGCTGTCCTATCCGGCAATGAGCACAGCACCTCACGGAAATCCTCGCACAGCGGCAACACGAAAATCTTTTTGCGGCTCGTCGTGTAGCGCTTGCCCTTGCGAACCAGCCCCTCTCCCGTCGTCATCCCTAGATAGCGCCAGTTTGCCGCCCGGTAACAGGTCCCCTCATAAAACCGCGGATCAACAAAAGTCTCCAGCAATACCGGCCGGTAATTCCACCGCTCCCGCCAATCTTGCCCAATACGCCTTGCGGCTTGCCCCAGTACATGGCTTGCCAGGTTTCTCACCCGCACCCAGGAAAAGATCACAAACCGCGTATTGTTCACTACCCAGCCCAAGCGGCTCAACCGCTCCCTTGCACTCCAACCTATCCAGCCATCCCGCTCCCGCAATGCCTTCGCCGCTCCCGAGAATAACAAGCAGCCCAGCTTGCCCGCTTCGCTCTCCACGAAATAACGCAGGTAACAGCCAAAAGGGGCTTTGTAACCCAGATAATGATAGCGGTTTACGAATTCGTTCCACAGACCTGCAGCCTGTCGATCCCTCACCAACTCCAATCGGACCCCGCCGATCCGCCCAACATCACCTTCTATTGGCGGCTGAGGATCGCTCCTCCGACTCCGCCCTGGCTCCTCCCATCGCCTGGGCAGCGACACTCGCTTGGCAGGCAGCCTTAACTCTCCCTGCGCCTCCAGTTGCTTCAGCAACTTAAGACACGCATCCACCTTGGGACTGCCCGAGGCGCTGTACCAGCTCAGATGCTCGCAGATCGTCATCGCCAGTTCCTTGCGACTCAGTCCCCTACATGCCTCTACTGTATCGCAGATCCCCTCCTTTTCCTCACGGCTGATTGGCCGACCGCACTGGATCACCGGTCCTCTTCCTCCTTTGCAGTGTAGTCTCGTGGCTCCTCGTCAGCTCAGACTGACTCACCGCTACACTATCAAAACAGCCGACTGGTGTCTACTCCTATTTTGAGACAAAATTTATTTGCTCCTACCCGCGATCCTTTCTCACCCGCGGGCTTGCTCACTTATGCGTCAGCACTGTCTTGCGGTCTCGTCCGACCTGTTTCAGGCTGGCCAGCCATCCCTTGAGGGTATTTGTGGATGAAACTGCTGAGAACACAAAGCCAGGGACTGTTGCAAAAATGGCACACTTTATTTTGTGTTTGTGTTATTTTTACAACTCAAGCCTCCATTCTTCCTAAAAAAATCCATAGCTTGACCTTTTGTTCAAATACATGTAAAAGAACTCCCAGCCTAGGAACTTTCCCGAAGAAATGGGCAGAGGAAATGATAACTAGGCCTTTGGCACGGTTAGTGCCTAAAGGTATTGCGAGGAGGAAAAAGGGGCTTGAATCAGGGTTTCTTGCGACAGCACACTATCAAGAGAGAGGTGTGGTGTAGGGGGGTTGGTTTACATTCCGGAACGATAGTTTCCATGAAACTCAAACCCGCACCACCAAATTTTGGTTTGCGCTTTTGCCGGGTTGACATAGCTGATCGTCCTGTCATCATCGCGCGCCAGCACCAGGTTGTAGACACCCTGTTTGCAACCACTATTGGTTTTGACGGGGTCGCCATCTCGACCATAGAACACGTGATGGCAGCCTTTTTAGGCTGCAGAGTAGACAATATCCTGGTCGAACTGGACGGACCTGAAGTCCCGATCTTTGACGGTAGCGCAGCAGCCTACCTGCAGCTGCTCGAAAAGGCGGGTCTGCGGGAGCAATCCGCACCCCGTCAGTATCTCAAAGTCGAGAGACCACTTTTGGTTAAGGAAGGTGATGCCTTCATCAAGGCTACCCCCGCCGATTGCTTTCGTTTGCATTATTTTATTGATTTTTCTCATCCTTTGGTGGGCCGACAGGAGTTTTCCTGGTGTTTCAGCGAGACCAGCTTTGCCCGGGAGATAGCCAAGGCCAGGACCTTTGGTTTTTTTAGGGATGTTCAGAAGCTCCAAGGCATGGGATTGGCGCGGGGAGGGTCGCTGGACAACGCGATAGTTTTCGACGACCGGGGTATTCTGAACAATGACGGCTTTCGCTACAACGATGAGTGTGTCCGTCATAAGGTGCTAGATTTTATAGGTGATTTGGCTTTAGCGGGAATGCCCCTGCTGGGGCATTTTCAGGCCTATAAAGCGGGGCATTCTCTCCACAATCGATTCCTGAGGCAGCTTATCACCTCACCCGAAGCCTACGCGGTTGTGAATTCCAGTTCGCTCATACCCGCCTTCTTGCGATCCCCATCTTTTCCAATCTTTCCCGAACGTTTCTCACCCATCACAAAGGCTGTATAAACAGCCGCGGGGAAACCGCTTGAGTTTGCCCGGTCTATTCGGTAGAATAATTGCCATTTGTTGAGCAGCCTCACAAGAAAATGGGATTATGAAGACCACATTGGCATTTATTAGCTTCTGCGGTATTTGCGTGGCAATCCTTTGGCTCTTCACCGCCCCCGTTGCAGCCAGGAATGAAGCAGATATTGTGGACATCTACCTCAACCGGGAAAAGAAAAATATCGAGGTGAGCTTCCGCATTCAGAACTGTTTCACTCCGAAGATGGAGGAGGCCATCCTGAGCGGAGTGGAAACCACTTTCCGGATTCTGCTGGTGATGGAAAAGCAAGGTTTCCTCTTTTTCCGCCAAAAGCTCCTCAATATAGCCCTGGAGCACACTATCAAATATGACCGGTTGAACAGTCAGTTTCATGTAGTGCTCCCCGAGCATCCAGACAAGGTGCTGACCACTGTGGACTTCGGCGAGGCTAAGAAATGGATGAGCAGTGTCGATGATCTTCCGTTGATTCCCGCGTGGCGTTTAGAAAGAGAAACCGAATACGAGCTGCGGCTCAAAGCAGAATTGTCAAAGGTTCACCTGCCCCTGTTTTTCCGCTACATATTCTATTTTGTATCCTTGTGGGACTTCGAAACCGACTGGCGTGCAACAACTTTCAAGCTTTAAAGCAGAATTTCAATGAATAACACCGATGCGTCTCATGTAAATCGGTACCGCCGCAAAGAGCGCTTTTGGCTTATTACCGTATTGCTTTTGGTCGTCGTTTTCGGCTTCGTTGGTGGCTGGTTTTTCGAATTTCAATCAGACCTGTCGCTGCTAAACAATATTCTACTATTTGGCCTCATCAATCTCAATGTCATCCTGCTTCTGCTTCTGGCCTACCTGGTACTTCGCAATATCGTTAAGCTGGTTTTTGAGCGAAAGCGCAACATCCTTGGCCATAAACTGCGAACCCGACTGGTGATCGCCTTTATGGGCTTATGCCTTATCCCAACGCTGCCTCTTTTCTGGATTGCCACCCAGTTCATATCCTTCAGTCTCGAATACTGGTTCAGCCATCAAGTAGAACAGTCTCTCGAAAAATCCGTAGAGCTCGGCAAAGATTATCTAAACGAGGAAAAGCGCGACCTGGCCCTTGATTCTCGATCGGTCAAAGATGAACTGCTCAAATTCTTCGCGTTGACCGGCTCGATTCCCAAGAATTCCGGGCAGTTTTATTTGGCACTATTGGAACAATATAATCTCGATGGTATGTTCCTAATCGATGTCACCGGAGCTTTAATCTGGCGAGTCGACACTGATCAGCTTTCCTCCCGGGAAATGGAAAGATTACCAGGATGGTCTTCTGAGATCACAACGAGCCTTCCAAAAGTGGAGAACCTCTCACTAACTGATCAACGGGAAGCGTTGGTGGCTATCGTTCCTCTCTCCATTTCCGATGGTTCTCTAGAAATGATTTCGGCCAGCTTGATTGCTGTGAGATTGCTGCCTACCATAATTACCGAGAAATTGGCGGCTATTGCCACCGGCTATGAAGATTATTTGCAGCTGAAACTACTGCAAAGCCCTTTAAAGACGAGCAATTTCATAACCTTTTCCATCGTCACCTTGTTGGTGATTTTTGCTGCAATTTGGTTTGGCTTTTTTCTCGCAAAAAACATGACCGTACCCATTCAGGCTTTGGTATCTGCCACGCAACAAGTGGCAGAAGGAAATCTCGACATCCAGTTAAAATCTGAGCGGCAGGATGAGCTCGGCATGTTAATCAATTCGTTTAACAAGATGGTGCAAGATTTAAGTGAAAGCCGAGCGGAATTGGACAGCGCTTATCTTGCTTTACAGCAACACCATGCCGAATTGGAGGACCGGAAACTGTACATGGAAATTGTCCTGAAAAACATCGCAGCGGGCGTTGTCAGCGTTGATGCATTTGGAAATATCGTGACCATGAATAAATCCGCCGAGATTACCTTCGGACTTCCAGGAGAACAAGTTAAGGGGCATCCCTATGCAAGCCTTCTTCAGCCCGAACACACAGAAATTGTAAAGTCTTTTATGCACCTCTATCACCAGACTCGTCAGGACTATCTGGAACAGCAGATAAGGGTTGCCATGACTGACGGCCCGAGAACTCTTCTAATCAAAGCGTCGGTTTTACGAGATGAGCAAAATAACTATATGGGAGTGGTGGTGGTTCTCGACGATTTGACGGATATCGAGAAAGCACAGCGCATGGCGGCGTGGCGAGAAGTGGCCCGACGTATTGCACATGAAATTAAGAACCCGCTGACTCCCATTCAGTTGTCCGCCCAGCGTCTGCGTCGCAAGTATTCAAACCTGCTCGAAGACGAAGAGTCGATCTTTGAAGAGTGCACGCGCACTATCGTACAGCAAGTAGAACATATGAAACATCTGGTGAACGAGTTTTCCAAATTTGCACGTCTTCCCCGGGTGCAGGCCGCTCCCTCCGATCTGCCGACCATTGTTGAAGAGAGCCTCGCCATATATCGTCACACTTACCCCCACATTTCTCTATTGCTTGAGATAAACGGAAACTTCCCAACCCTTTTACTCGACCCTGTGCAGTTTAAACAGGTAATGGTGAACCTTCTGGACAATGCCATTCATGCTCTCGATGGGGGACCGGGCAAAATAGAAGTGAAACTCTTTTATGATCCCGATTTGAAGATTGCAAAACTGGAGTGCTCGGACACGGGCCATGGAATATCCGCACAAGATAAAGTACGTATGTTCGAGCCCTATTACTCCACCAAAGAAAAAGGCACAGGCCTGGGGTTGACCATTGTTGCCAGCATCGTAGCCGATCATAGCGGTTTTATAAGGGTTCGCGACAACACTCCCAAAGGAACCGTCATTTCCGTAGAATTGCCTGGATGATATGAGCAGTGAGCGGCGACAGCAGAACGATCTGTTTCGGCCCCCTCGTTCCCGCGCTCCAGCGTGGGAGCGCATACCAGGCAGGGTACGTGATGAGAAAAACTCGTTTGCTGACTCCCATTTTTCGTTGTGGCTCCCGTAAGTCATGGTGGATTGGCCGGGAATCTTAATGCAGGGGGAATTAGTGGGATCAAGAATTCTTGTCGTGGACGATGAAATAAGTATTTTGAAATCTCTCAGCGGAGCTTTGCAGGATGAGGGCTACCGGGTGGATTTGGCTTCTTCGGGAAAGGAGGCCCTGGAAGAGATTCAAAACGACCCTCCCGATATAGTCCTACTCGACATCTGGATGCCTGCCATGGACGGCTTGACTGTTCTGAAAGCAATCAAGAGAGCTCTTCCCCAACTACCGGTTATTATCATTTCCGGTCACGGTTCCATCGAGACCGCAGTGAAAGCCACCAAGTTGGGCGCTTTCGATTTCGTTGAAAAACCGCTCTCTCTTGAACGCGTATTGGTTTGCATTCAAAATGCGCTGGAATTTCATCGGCTGGAAGAGGAAAACCTGCTGTGGCGCCAAAAAGCCATCCGACACTACCGGATAACGGGCAAAAGCATCGCTATCGAATCTCTTAGAGCCCAGATCGAGAGGGCGGCTCCCACTAATGCTACCGTTCTCATCGCCGGTGAGAATGGAACCGGCAAAGAATTGGTCGCCAGAATGATCCACCACCAGAGCAGACGAAGCCATCGGCCCATGATAGAGGTCAATTGCGCAGCCATACCCGAGGAGCTAATAGAGAGCGAACTGTTTGGACACGAAAAAGGTGCTTTTACGGGAGCCACCGAAAGGCGTAAAGGCAAGTTCGATCTCGCTAACGGCGGGACTTTGTTTTTGGACGAGATTGGTGATATGAGCTTGAAGACTCAGGCAAAGATCCTGCGTATCATACAAGAACAAATTTTTGAGCGGGTGGGTGGAGCCACGCCCATCCAGGTTGATGTCAGAATCGTGGCCGCAACCAACAAAGACTTGCAGACAGAAATTGATGCCGGCCGGTTTCGGCAGGACCTTTTCTATCGTCTCAATGTGATTCCTCTCCACGTAGCACCGCTTCGCGAGAGACTCCAGGACGTGCCCCTGCTGGTGGAGGATTTTGTCAAAGAATACGCCAATGAGAGCACTTTGGGTCATAAGACCATCCAGCCGGAAGTGCTTTCAATCTTGCAGCAGTATGCGTGGCCGGGAAATGTGAGAGAGCTCAGAAATTTCGTGGAGCGTCTGCTTATCATGACTCCCAAAGACCTGATCACCATTAAGGACATCCCCGACGATTTCCTCCGGCAGCTGCCACTGCAACAAGAAATAAGCGATCCATATCAGTTTGGAACGCTTAGAGAGGCTCGATCTCAATTCGAGCGGGAATATCTCTTGAGAAAGTTGGATGAATACTCCTGGAACGTCTCTCTGACTGCAGCAGAGGTTGGTATCGAGCGCAGTCATCTGCACCGTAAAATGAAGCTGCTGGGCATTCGGGAAGAAAACGGGCACGCTGCCCTTACGCAGTCCGAAGCAATGATTTCTCCATCCTGACTCCAGCGAATCCATTTAAACTGGATTTAGGGTTGTTGCATGCCGTCAGGGCTTGATCTTAAAGCCACCATCCAGCAGATCGTTGAAATTCCCCGTGAGAGTTTTGCGACTAAACCCCGACGCTTCGATCTCTTGAATTCTTGCCGGGACTTAGGTGCGCTGACGCTTAAAACACAGCCATCGTTCAATTTGAATGGAATGAGTTCTGCAGTATAGCGTTGTTTCTTCGCTATAAATTCATTATCTTTGGAAAACAAGTGCAAGATTGCAGGTCACTAAACTGGTCTTTTATCGTCATACTTTTAATAAATAGAGGCTTGGCATGAGTATCCCCGGCAATCTGCTTACCACTGCAATGGCCGTTATGCCCCATAAGGATGTCGACCGGGCGATGGAAACGGCCCTCTCCCTGGATGTGCCGTTCTGGCCGCAACTGCCGCATGTCAGCTACCATGAGGACATGTACGTGCAAGCATCGGAGCATTTCCCCGGAATAATCGTCGATCTCGAGAACCGGAAATTGCGCTTTTCCAGCGAAAAATTCGCGAATGAATTGGACGAGCTTTTCTCCCACTTTGATGAACCGGAATACTTTGATATCAGTGAGACCTATTCGGTGGTCTATCACCGTTTCCTTCAGCTCGACCTGTCGGAGCGAGCGGCAATCCGCGGTCAGCTTGAAGGGCCGATCAGCTTTGGCTTCAATGTCTTAGACCAGGATGATCGTCCCATCATTTTCGACGATACGGTGAGGCCTTTAATGATTGAATTCATGGCCCGGCGTGTCAATGCGCAGCTTGAGCGACTCAAGGTAGTCAATCCCAATGCCTTCATGTTTGTGGACGAACCCGGCTTGCAGTTTGTTTTCAGTGCCATGTCAGGTTATGGCGATGTGTCGGCAAAACGCGATATGGAGACTTTTTTCTCGCTGATCGAAAGGCCTCGCGGCGTCCATCTATGCGGCAATCCAGACTGGGATTTCCTGTTGGGACTGGATATGGACGTACTGTCATTGGATGTTTACTCAAATGGAGAAGTGTTTGCCTCTTACGCAAAGTCTATTCGCAGGTTTCTGGACCGAGGCGGAATTTTGGTGTGGGGCATTGTGCCGACCAACTTTGAGCCCTTTGAAAAGGAGGGCCTACGGTCGCTTGCGACGCGGTTGAAGAGTCTTTGGGAGATGTTGGATCGAAAGGGGATAGATCGAGACTTTCTGCTATCCCGAAGCCTCCTCTCTCCTGCCACATGTTGCCTGGTGAACCCTGACGGGGAAATTACAGTTGAAAAAGCCTTTCGCATGGTCAAAGATCTCTCCGGGATGCTCCGTGAAGATTATGCCCTCGGTTAGAAGCCTTATTGCCAGCACGGTTCGCTCGCAGCGCATCCGTTCCCGCAGCTTGTCTCACCCGCAACCCGAAGCAGAGGATAGAACAAAATGAGATTGGTTGATCTGCGCTCAGATACCGTTACCCACCCCACACAAGATATGCGTCGAGCTATGGCTGAAGCGGAAGTTGGAGACGATGTATTCGGCGAAGATCCGACCGTCATTAGGCTGGAGGAGATGGCGGCCGGCTTGTTGCGCAAAGAAGCGGCTTTATTCGTTTCCAGCGGCACTATGGGTAACCTGGTGAGTCTTCTTACGCACTGCGGCCGAGGCGACGAAGTTATTCTCGGCGATCAGTCGCACATTTTCATTTATGAACAGGGCGGTATGTCGGCCCTGGGTGGTATTCACCCTCGCACGGTCGGAAACCGGCCCGATGGCACAATGGATATTCAAGAAATAGAGGCGGCCATCCGTCCCGAGAATGTTCATTTTCCTCGCACCCGGCTGATTGCAGTTGAAAACACACACAATCGCTGCAGCGGCTACCCGCTGAGCCCGGCGTATCTGAAGGACATTCAAGAGCTCGCTCAGCGTCATCAACTAAGAGTGCACATGGATGGCGCCCGCATCTTCCATGCTGCAGCCGCCTTGGGGGTTCCGGTGCATGATATCGCCCTGCCGGCAGACTCCATTACTTTCTGTCTCAGCAAAGGACTGGCTGCGCCGGTTGGCTCGCTGGTCTGCGGGTGTTCCGATTTTATTTCAGAAGCGAGAAGAAATCGAAAAGTTCTGGGCGGTGGCATGCGGCAGGCTGGAGTTCTTGCTGGTGCGGGGATTGTGGCACTTCAGCAAATGACCGATCGGCTGGCGGATGACCACAAGAACGCCCGCAAACTGGCAGAAGGTTTGGCTTCCTTCGAAGATCTTTTCGTCGACCTGGAACTGGTGCGCACCAATATCGTATTTTTCAAAATCACACGCGCAGGCTTAACCGCCGCTGAGTTGGCAGCAACACTCAACTCAAAAGGAGTGCGAGTGTTACCTACCGGTCCACAACGGCTGAGGGCTGTGACGCATTATCATATTTCCGAGGACGACATCGACTACGTCCTCCAAGTATTCCGTAACATATTGATATAGAATAAATAACTGTTTGTCATGATAATTTGCTGAGCGAGCCACGATTCCAGCTGACCCGGCCTTTTTCAGCCTACTGTACATTGAGGCCACTGGAAAATAGGGTTATAGAGGCAATTGACCGTTGCAAATCAAAAAAACTATTCTATGATACTTGGTGTGTCTCGGTCCTCAAGGCTTGCTGGATAAGACATGAACAATTCAAAAGGGGATCACATCTACAAACTGGTATTTTCCCTGCTGACCGTGGGACTGTTGCCGTTTCTCCATGGCTGCAGTAGCAAACATGTACCCCCGCCTCGGCAAACAACTCCTGCAGTTGCACCCGCTCCCTATTCCGGAGCCCGGGTAACGCAGAAATCCCTCACTCACCTCATAGGGCCTAGAACTATAGTTCACGAAGTCGGCCCCCTGGAAACGATCTGGCGGCTTTCCAAAATGTATGATGTGCCGATGGAGCAAATCTATCGAGCAAACCGACTAAAATCAGGGGAGCTGATCAAGATCGGGCAGAAGCTGGTGATTCCCAATGCCCGAGCTCTTCGCAATGTGGTGGCACTGTACCCCAGCACCCAATGGAAGCATATTGTGGTTCATCATACGGCAACCGACATCGGCAACGCCATCCTCATCCACAAATCGCACCACGACCGCGGTTTTTGGTATGGATTGGGTTATCACTTTCTAATCGATAACGGCACCCTTGGCAAGGGAGACGGGCAGATCGAGCAGTCACCGCGGTGGATCAAACAGATGAAAGGGGCTCATTGCAAAGTTGGAGGAATGAATTCCAAAGGCATCGGCATTGCCCTGGTGGGAAACTTCAACGAAGATCTCCCGACTCCGAAGCAAATGGAATCTCTGGCCTATTTGCTGAAAGTCCTTTGTGACCGTTACCAAATTCCTACCGGGAACATCGTTGGTCATCGGGACGTGGACGGAGCCTGCACGGATTGCCCGGGCAAGCGGTTCCCATGGAGCAGCTTGCGTCAATGCCTTTCCGGATTTTAAGGTCTCTGCTATTATGAAGATTGAATTTCAACCGCCCCGGGATCGGCGCCAAGGTTGTTATACTTCCGCCAATCTGGCAGCTGGATGTTTGTGAAATATTTATCTTTTTTGTAAACACGAGCATAATCAATGTATTGCAACACCTGCCAATCGCTTTGTGAGGTCAGGTCTATCTTATATTGATATTGCCATTTTGATCGATTTCTAGTATAAATGTTACTTATAATATGCTTACAGCTTGCTGCAGCGATTTTTACGTTTCATACTCAATGAGGAGGGTCCCATGAATGAACTCCTGGCGCCGGGTGGCAGTGTTGCAATGGTGGAAATGGTCTTCGCCCAAGGTGCCGATGCGGTCTATGTTGGCTCAAAAGGATTCAGCCGACGCAAGTGCGCCTGGGAACTGGAGGATTCACAAGTTCGAGAAGCGATCGAAGCTGCTAAGCCATACGACGGAAAAGTACGGGTGGCCATAAA
>Ga0068713_1004001_pt1 | contig 12010 bp, 12 predicted proteins | sample MTBAKSrepl2MetaG_FD_62223 | JGI IMG/M metagenome (GOLD analysis project Ga0068713, IMG submission 62223) | Enrichment culture microbial communities om Arthur Kill intertidal strait, New Jersey, USA, that are MTBE-degrading - MTBE-AKS2 (Arthur... | ecosystem: Environmental > Aquatic > Marine >...
AGAATCAGTGGGTGTTCGCCGACTTTTTCCAGGAATTCGCGAAAATCTTCCACAACGTCCGCGGGGAAAGATGCCCGTTCGAAGAGCTCGGACATATTGCTGTATTCTTCTTCGATAGTCTCACTGGTCTTGTACTTCTGGCTGTGAAATGAATAGAGGCGATTATAATCAAGGAAGTCGGAGAGATTGCCGGAATTAAAATAATATGACTCCGGCATGCTTACATATCGCTCCAGTTCGGGATCTCTCGGCGAAAGCCGAGGCAAGAGTATTTTGTTCGCGAGAAACATTCCGGCGGCCTTACCGCCGATTTTTCCCGAACGCCGGCGATTCCAGTAGGAATGATCCATCAGATCGTCAACGTCCCGGATGGTGATGTGCTTCTTGGCGACCCCGATAAAAGGCAGCTGACTCGAAATAAAGTGACTGATGAGGGCCACCCGCACTCCTTCCGATTCGCTCGGCGATATGAAGAGGCTGCCCTGGGGAATGTCACAAAAGTCTTTGAGAGCTTTCTTAATGCGGAAAGACGTTGCGTCTTCCCGATTCACGACCTCATGGAGCCTTTGAAAAGCTTCCTGTTTTCTGGCCAGATTGATGTGGTTTTCGATTTCAACCCCGTCGAAGTGCGCAGCGAAATAGAGATCGATCAGCGCGCTCTCGCACTCATCGATCGCCTCCTCTGAGACTTCTGTTTCGTCCGCCGGCAGGTATTGCAGGGCCTCCTCGTGAAGCGCTTCAGCACTGACGATACCTCGATCTTCCAGGGCGCTGAGAAAAATCCTGCGTATTTCCTTCTGCAGAAGCGGATACTTCAATATCCTTTGGTACAGTCGATAGCCCTTGATCAGGTCATCGAGGCAGGTTTTTTCCCACAAACCGGGTGCTCGATCCTTTTCCATGGTCAAACCCAGCCGCGAAGCTTGCAGGCCTCTGCTACTTTTGCTACAGCCACCAGATAGGCGGCCCGTCGCAAACTGGTTTTTTTTCGTTGACTCATGTTGAAGACGCTTTGGAAGGCATGGGTCATCCTCTTATCCAAGCGCCAATGAACTTCCTGCAATTCCCAATAGAGGTTGCTGGAATTCTGCACCTGCTCAAAATACGATACGGTGACACCGCCTGCATTTGCCAAAAAATCCGGCAAAACGATCACGCCTTTGTCATTCAATATTCTGTCCGCAGCAGGAGTGGTGGGTCCGTTTGCCAGCTCGCAACATATCCTGCATACCATTCGGGGTGCATTCTCTTCAGTGATGACGTCTTCCAGGGCGGCGGGGAACAGCACAGTGACGTCCAATGCCAATAGCTCATCATTGGTGATCGCCTCGGCATCGGGGAAACCTTTCAATCGTCCATTCTTGAGCTTGAAGTCGACCAACGCTTTGGCGTCTATCCCATGAGGGTTGTAGACTCCGCCCTTGGAGTCGGTTGCAGCTACCAGTTTGAGTCCCAGTATTTCCTCTCCGAGCAGAGCAGCGTTCTGGCCCGCATTGCCAAACCCTATTACGCTCATGGTATGGCCGCTCAGATTGATGCCATACATTTTCGCCGCCTCCCGCGTTACGTAAATACCCCCTCTGGCAGTGGCGTCTGCTCGGCCCTGAGAGCCTCCCAAGGCCACCGGTTTGCCGGTGATAACGCCCGGATGGTTTTCACCTACAATCGTCTCGTATTCGTCCATCATCCAGGCCATGATTTGAGGAGTGGTATAGACGTCCGGCGCCGGCACGTCTTTAGTGACGCCCAAAGACTTGGCGAAGGCCCTCATGTAAGCTCTGGCCAGGCGTTCTTTCTCGCCTTCGGAAAATTCTTTGGGATTGCAGACCACTCCGCCTTTTCCGCCGCCCAGCGGAATGTCCACAACCGCCGTTTTCCAGGTCATCCAGGCGGCCAGGGCACGCACCGTGTCCACCGTTTCTTGAGGATGCCAGCGTATGCCTCCCTTGGCCGGTCCCCTGGCAGTGTTGTACTGTACCCGGAAGGCATGAAAAATTCTGGTTGAGCCGTCGTCCATTCGGACCGGGAGCGTGGCTTTGATCTCATGCATCGGCCAGCGCAACAGTTCGTGAGTGGCGGGGTCGAGGCCGAGCTCCCCGGCAGCCTCATCCAGTAGCTGTTGAGCTGTGGTGAAAGGGTTGAATCTGTCGTCCATACAGCCTCCTTTTACTGGGGTTCCAGGTAGAGAGAAGGGCTGAGCTCGAGTTGTAAAAAAAGCTTCCCTTTTGCAGTACTTCAGTCAGTCCTCAGCACTTCCGTCGTATCGCCGGAAGCCGGCAGAGATCCATAAGAACGGGCCTTGCGAACGGCCCTTATAATTGCCCGGGAAGTCGCTTGAGCCGCAAGGGAGCCAACAATGGTCACTTCCACCCCTGGCATCTCCCCGCAGCTCAGGCTGAAAATCGTGTCCCCGTCATAAAGGGTATGCGCTGGATAGACCGTTCTTGCCAGACCGTCATGGGCCATTTGAGCAACCTTTGTGAGTTGAGTCTTGTTGAGCTTTACGTTGGTTGCCACCACTCCCACAACCGTGTTTTGGCCGTCCGGGAAGCCGCGCAGTTGTTTAAGATGATAAAGCTCAAAGTCTGCATTAATCAAGGTATGGCTATCCGGGCTTTTTCGGCAGCCGGCAATGAGTTGATTTGAAGCGGGATCGATGATATCGCCGAAGGCATTGACCACCATCAATGCCGCGACCTCGACGCCGCTTGGCGCTTTGATACAGTAGCTGCCAAGCCCGCTTTTCATGCCCTGCGGCAAGCCGTAGACTTTCCCCACCGTGGCGCCTGAGCCGGCTCCCACACAGCCTTCGGCGATCGCTTCCGGAGACGCTCGGCGGCATGCTTCATAACCTAAAGCTGCATCAGGATAGCGACCGGATGAGTTGAGGCCCAGATCAAAAATCACAGCGCCGGCCACTATCGGAATAGAGCCGTGGCCCGTGTCAAATCCTACATCTTGTTCTTTGAGATATCTCCGAACCCCTTCAGCCACACTCATTCCGAAAGCGCTTCCGCCTGTTAAGAAGATCCCATGTATGCGATCGACAAGGTTAAGCGGGTTGAGTGAGTCCGTGCCGTAAGTGCCTGGAGCCCCTCCACGAATGTCAACTCCAGCCGTGGCCCCTCCCGTGGGCAATATGACAGTGCAACCGCTCGGGACGTCTGCCATTGAGGCGTGACCGACGCGAATGCCCGAAATTGCCGTCAGTGTGTCGTTCGCCATGTTAGAATTCTCCGAAGTTTTGTAGGAGATACCGATAGATTTCTCTCCCGATTTCAACGCCTGTCTCGATGATTTGAGGTCCGAATTGCCGCCCGGTAGCAGTGCGAAATGTTTCTGCAATACGCAGCATGCCGGTCATCCCCCAGGGAAAACGGTCGATCAGCTCCTGCGGGGTGAGCTCCTGATGGTCCATCATATGCCACAAGGTGTGGGTGAAGGTATCCGGCCCCCAGCGAAATTTATCGGCGTCATAGAGGCAGTCGCTGAGCAACTGGAAAGAATGCCTTCTACAGACCTTCGGCGTAACGAACGCTTCATGATTGCGGATTGCCTGGCAGATGCAGTCGATCTCCTCCTGCCCCAATGAGAGCTCTTTGAGATACGGTAAAGCCTCCCGGGCTCCAGCCTCGGCATGCTTTTCCTGGCCGCGGCTTATGTCATGCAGCAATCCGGAAAGCAATCCGAGAACCATCAGTCTTTCCACTCGGGGCGGTTGCATGGGATTCGATTCGAGCTCGACGCAAATGAGTGCTGCGCTGTCAATGCTCACCCTTGAGCTGTGATACATGCCGTGCCCAAGGTTTTCGTTCAGGACCGGTTCGATCATTTCGCGCAAGAGAGCCACCATCGGATCACTGAAAAAAATCTTGCGGGCAAGGGCGAGCGGTGCCTTGAATTGAACATAAAATGCCGGCAGTGAATGCCTCGAGGCGATACGCTCAGCTTCTCTTTGCAATCTCAACGCGAGTTGGTTCATTCATGCAGACCTTACCGTTAAAAGCTACTGACAAGAGCAGAATCAGGCACTACTGCAATCGATACTTTTCTGCCATAAGGCGTCGAAAGCGTGGAGTATAAATCAGCTCAAAGGTTTCTTTCTTGTCCGGAAACATTTGATAGGCCTTCTGTCGCACCGCTTCGACCAGCCTTTGAGCCTCTCCGAGAGGCATGCTGGTCTGGGCAATCAGCGCCAGGGAGAAATCAACCAATCGCCTCAGATGTCTGACACGCTTTTCCTCCTCCCGCCTTTCAGCTTCAGTGTATTCTCTCGCAGGCTCCGTTGCTTTAGTCATGTCCAACGGTTCAACTCCTTGAAGCTATCCGTACATGCATTCGTGTACATGCTTTCGCATCAGTTTCTCCTCCATTTGCACGATCCGCCTGATCATTAAATCCAGCACTTTAACGCCAACCTCGGGGAACTGTATAAGCATTTTGCGAAAACTCTCCCGATCAAGAGTCAGGCAGTCGACATCGGTGGCAGCCTTGACGGAAAACAGCCTGTTGATGTCCGATAGGAGCGCGAGGCCCCCGAAAAACTCTCCTTCCCGAAGCTCATTCAAGAACACCGAGTGATCTTCATATTCCCGTACAACCTGGGCTCTTCCCGAAACAAGGATATATCCCCGATCATCGGAATCGCCCTGGCGGAATATGAATTCGCCGGTCCGGTAGCAGACTCTCTTGCAGAGGTAGGCATAGAGCTTGAGGCGCTGCAAAGGGATGCCCGAAAAAACCGGAATTTTTCGCAGCACCTCGAGGTTTGTCTCCAATTCGCAGCGTCCGCCATGTTCGTTCATGCTGCAGGTCCGGTCATGCTCCATGGGCGAGCTCATAGAAAAGACCCTTTCTCGTCAGCAGTTCTTCGTATTGCCCCATCTCGACGATCTTACCCGCTTTCATCACTATGATTTGATCATAATCTTTAACCAACTCCAACCGATGGACCACAGCAATCAAAGTGGATTTTCCTTTCAACTCGGTTTTCAACAGTTCCTGTACCCGCGTTTGGGAACGGTTGTCAAGACTGGCAGTGGCTTCATCCAAGATGAGAATCCGCGGTTGTTTGAGCAGTACGCGGGCGAGGGCGATCTTTTGTTTCTGGCCTCCTGAAAGCCTGTCACCCATGCTTCCCACTTGAAAAGAGAGCCCGGTTTCCATAACTGCGGCAAACAGGTTCTTCTCATGCAGCAGGTCGACCACGCGCTTTTGAACTTCTTCCGTTGCCCGCGGGCGGTCTGCCTTAGGGTGCCCGAATAAAATATTTTCTATTATGCTGTGAGTATAGAGATAGTCGTCGGGATGATAAAAAATGAAGGCGCCGGGGTCTCCGGCTGCAATTTTTTCAAAAAAACTGTGGCGCGCCTCGATGATCTGCCTTTCCAAGGCCGACGGCAAGACAGCCATCTTATGTTTGGAAGAGGTGAAGCGAAGCGCCAGCTTAAGTATCGCATCCTGCTCTTTTCTGGTCAGTTGTTCGCCGCCGCCCTTGCTGAGCCGCTCGACAATGGCGCTATAGGCTTCGAATTGGTCGCGCGGAATGGGGCTCATTTCAAAGAAAAATTGGTCGTCCTGGATATCTTCCAATAACGAGACCGTCTCAACAGCCATTTGTCGACCGAGGTCCTGCAGTGGAACAGTCAGCTCGACTTCATCCAGAAACTTCCGAAACAGCCTGTTGTTCGGCAGCTGTTCGAGCTCCCAGTCTGCACGATTGGGGAAGCCGAAGGAGATATTTTCGGCCACGTTGGTGTAGTGCAAAAACCTGTCGACGTCAAAGAACTCAACGTCACCGGCCAGTTCGACCCCCCATCGGCGATAAAACTCCTGCCGGGCGCCGACGATCCTCTGTGCAAGATCGGCCTGTTCCCTTCGCTCCAGCATGGAATTGAGTCCGAACCTGAGGATATCATCCGTAAGGCCAACTTCATCGATCGCTCGCAAGACCTCGTTGCTGTCCGGCATTCCTGGTCCGTTATCGTTACCGCTTAAATTCAAAGACTTGCGGGCATAGAGAACGTTTTCCAGGAGGGTGTCGTCGAAAATAAAAGGGCGTTGCGCCACATAACCAATGTTGTGGCTCACATCCAGCTTTGTTAAAGTCTTGAGCTCCATGCCGTCCAACAACACATGTCCGCGCGTGTAACTGTAAAGCTGCCCGACCACCATGGCAAGAGTGCTCTTCCCGCTGCCGGACAATCCGACTACAGCCAGCTGCTCGCCAGGTTGGACATCCAGAGATATCCGATCCAGGATGCGAATGTTTCCATCTACCACGAATTCGAGGTCGGTTATGTCGATTTGGCCTCTTAAAAGATAGGGCTCGCGAGGCCCCTCCGGTTTCAATTGGAATTCCGGAGAGCGATCGAAGTAATTCATCACCTGGTAGTAGCGCACCTTGCTGTCCTGCAGGTCCTGGTAGTAGTCCATCAGTTCTTTCCAGGGATCATAGAGCTTTTCGTAAGCCGATAAAAAAGCCACCAGAGCTCCCAGGTCGAGTCTTCCTTTGATGCTCAAGTAGCCGCCTACCAGGAATAAAATGAACGGTCCCAAACTTTGGAAAAAATTATTAATGAATTTGACCAGGAATTTGTTCTTATTCATGCGGTGCCGTAAGGAAAAAAGCTTTGCAGCAAAACGCTCCAGTCTTTGGTTCTCAATTGGATAGCTGGCATTACCGTGAATTTCGTGCATCCCGGATATTGCTTCGCCGATGGCGTTGCTCATGCCGCGGGTTACATTGATCCGGTCTTGATTCATTTGGTTGTACCGCTTCTGGAGTACAGGAATGATCAGGATCTCAATCGGGTATATGGCAAAGCTCAGCAGCGCGAGAAGCGGATTGAGATAGACCATGTATGCCGCGAAGGTAATGAGAGTCAGAAGATTAATGATCGGTACCGCCAGTGCGCTGCCCAGGAAATCGCCCGGACCGCTAAGCTCCGAGGTTAAGGAAGATATGACCATGCCGGGAGGGGTTCGCCGGAAAAATGAAAGGGGCAAACTCAAAATATGGGTGTAAAGCTGATCACGCATTTCATAGAGGATCTTTTGCCCGATATAGCCCTGCAGGACATTGATCACATATTTCAGTATTCCAGCCATCACAACGGCGCCGATGTAGAGCCCGCAGTAGGTCAGAAGAGCGTTGATATTGCGGGATTGGATGGCTATGTTAACGATCCGTTTTTGCATTTCCAATGGAAAGACACGAAAAAAAACGGTGAACAAAATCATTACAAAAAGCAGTAGTTGCAGGCCGCGGCAGCGCTCCAGCACCCAAGAGAAGAGGGATTTTTGGGTCACCATTGATCAACTCCGACTAAGTTTTAGCGAGAGGATAATCGATCAAAATCGTTAATGATTATAACACAATCAGTGAGTATCATAGAGAAAACCATTCCTAGAATCTCTCTCGCCTTTACTGGTTGCGCCAGCTCCGTGGTAGGTCTCGAAGGGGTATTGACATGCCGGAAGTGTGAACTTAAATAGTAACGGTTATCATTCCTAACTGGAAGGGCAAATGGCAGCCGGCCCAATGTTTAAATTGACCCGACAACGCAGGATAATTTTAGAAGAATTGAGGCTTGCTCGATTTCATCCGACTGCAGACGAAATTTATGCACGTGTCAGAAAGCGGCTGCCGCGGATCAGTCTGGGGACAATCTACCGGAATCTTGAGATCCTGGCAGCCCGAGGCAAGGTTCGCAAACTGAATTTTGCCGGAAGCCAGCGAAGGTTCGAGGATAATTTGACTGCACACCACCATGTGCGCTGCATGGAGTGTGGTAAGATAGACGATGTCATTCTGGAGCTCCCTTTTGCTTTTGAGGAAATGGCGGTCAGCCCGAGCGGCTACGAGATATGCGACGTACGGCTTGAATTTTTGGGGCTCTGCCCCGAGTGTAAAATTAACAAGCGACAATGTGCTGGAGAACTTTAAACGAACAAATGAATGACCGGGAGGATGCACGTGAAGCAAATCATGGGAACGCAAACGGAGAAGAATCTCATTACGGCTTTTGCAGGTGAATCTCAAGCGCGCAATCGGTACACTTATTTTGCAGGTCAGGCCAGAAAAGACGGCTTCATGCAAATCGCGGCCATTTTCGAGGAAACCGCCAACCAAGAAAAAGAACACGCCAAGCGGTTTTTCAGTTTTCTGCAGGGGGGTGAGGTCCAGGTTATGGCCGGTTTTCCCGCAGGTGTGATTGGCACTACGCACCAAAACCTTCTGGCGGCGGCGGCGGGAGAGAACTACGAGCATACGCAAATGTACCCCGAGTTCGCCCGGATCGCCCGGGAAGAAGGTTTTGACGCAGTGGCGGAAGTGTTCACAGCTATTTCCGTAGCAGAGAAGCAGCATGAGAAGAGATACCGTGACCTGGCCGGCAACATTGAAAAGGAGCAGGTTTTCAAGCGTGTTTCCACAGTGGTCTGGCGCTGCATGAATTGCGGCTACCTGCATGAGGGCGAGGACGCCCCCAGTGCTTGTCCGGCCTGTGCTCATCCTCAATCCTACTACGAGTTGCTTGGAGAAAACTGGTAACCGAGATCCTTGCGAGGGACATTATGCAACCTGTCGAAATCAAAAAAGACGTTTATTGGGTTGGAGCTCTTGACTGGAATATCAGAGACTTCCACGGTTATTCGACTCCCAAAGGCACAACTTACAATGCCTATCTGGTGACGGATGAAAAGATAGCTCTGTTCGATACGGTGAAAAAACCTTTCAAGAGCAGTCTCATCCAGAATATTCGGGCACTGGTCGACCCACGAAAAGTAGACTATTTGATTGTGAACCATGTGGAAATGGATCACTCCGGAGCGGTACCCGAAGTGATTGAGGAGATCCATCCCGAAAAGGTGTTTTGTTCGGCAATGGGTAAAAAAGCCCTTATAGAACACTATCACAGGGAAGATTGGCCCTATGAGGTGGTTGAAACCGGGCAAACGATCCGATTAGGCAAGAAGAGCGTCCAGTTTCTTGAAACTCGGATGCTGCACTGGCCCGACAGTATGATGTCCTATCTTCCGGAAGATCGGCTGCTCATATCGAGTGATGGCTTCGGACAACACTGGGCCACCAGCCAACGTTTTGACGATGAAGTCGATCCGCATGAGCTTTTGAAGCATGCGGCAAAGTACTACGCTAACATCCTTCTGCTCTACTCGCCGTTGATTCAGAAGCTGTTGGCCAGTGTCCAGAAGCTCGGGCTCCAAATCGATATGATCGCCCCCGATCACGGGCTCATCTGGCGCGGTCAACCGGCCGGAATTGTCGAAGCTTATGACACCTGGAGCCGGCAACAAAGCCAGGAGAAGGCATTGATTATTTTCGACACCATGTGGCAGAGCACTGAAAAGATGGGGTACGCCATTGGCGATGGATTGATGCAGGAAGGAGTGAATTATCAGATTTTCAACCTGAAGCATAGCCATCGCAGCGACGTCATGACGGAGGTCCTGGATGCCCGGGCAATCATATTGGGCTCCTCTACCCTCAACAACGGCATGATGCCGCCAATGGCCGACATGCTCACCTATATGAAGGGGCTTCGTCCGGTGAACAAACTAGGTGCCGCATTCGGGTCTTATGGCTGGAGCGGTGAAGCCGTGAAGCTGATGACCGAGGCCCTCGATGAGATGAAAGTAGAGTTGGTCGATCCCGGCTTGCGAGTGAAATTTGCTCCTTCGCACTCGGACCTGGAGAAATGCATTGAACTGGGGCGCAAGCTTGGCAGGGCGGTTAAAGCGAAGCCGGAGAGTAAGTGACGCGGTGACGGGGAGATGCGCGGGGGGGCGGGAAGAAACAGGTGCATTAGGGCCGCAGCCAAAAAAACACCTCGACAGTAACAACCACACCGTCATTGCAGCCTACTTTTGGCCGCGAGACAGAGCAGGGGGACACTTTATTGCGTCCGCCTGTTTTTCTCAGTGTCTCCTTTTCTCCGCGTCAGCGTGCCACCTGAGCATTTGTGGGTAAGGCGCTCAAGCAGAGTGTTCCGGTGTAAACGGGCTGGTCCTGATGCATGCGGGGGGGGCGGGGCGGCTCAGACTATGGTTTCCATAAAAAAGACCACATGACCCTCCCATGGAAGGTTAATGGCTCTAAATCTATTTGATTCGATCTTTCAGCGCCTTTCCCGGTGCGAACTTGACTACTTTGGCAGCAGGGATCTTTATCTTTTCACCGGTTCTCGGGTTTCTTCCTTCTCTTTCGGCACGCGCTGCCACTTTGAAGCTTCCAAAACCCAACAAAGAAACGGATTCCCCCTTCTCTAAAGCGGTTGAAACCCCTTCTGCGAATGCATTGATGGCTGATTCTGCTGCTTTTTTGGTGATACCAGCTGTGTCGGCAACAAACGCGGTCAATTCTGCTTTGGTCATTACTTTCCCTCCTTTTTGAAACAACCGATTCCCCGATAGAAAGCCGCCCCAATCCATCTTTAATACCAAAATATATCTCAAGTCCAGTGTTTTCATGCGGTTTTGTCGGTAATTGGCAAGATTATTTTGTATTTCTCGAGTCTGGCAGATGGTGCCAAAATGATTAAGTGAATTCAATGTGGTGTGTCGAGGATTTCGGCCCGGGAAGTCAGTGCTGAATTTCTGAACAATAAGCTGTAGTTGACAACTGCTTGACTTCCTCACCCGTTTAACGACGCGTGTGATACATCCATGATGAACCGACAAGGGCAATTAAAGGGATTGGCGGACGGACTCCCGGGAATAAGATGACCACTGCGAGTGGGATGCCATTGGAGAACCCCCAAGGGGCCAATGCTTTCTTTCATACGCATAACCCTGAATATCTGGACTGTTAATGAGAAGCCGTTGGCCTACTCCTATTGCCGTGAACGATAACATGATGCAGGGCCCCCGGTGTGTCCAAGCGCGCGCCACGTGGCATGGTAGCTCAACCTCCGAAATATCCTCGGTTACTCAATAACATCTGGGCATCATATTTCAGTCTTTGTATAGTTTATAAACAACGTCCATCATGGCATGGTTGTAGGATACGCCCTGCTCCTGTAGAATAAACAATACTCAAGCTTGGCTTCCCCTGAATATTTGCGATCAGGAAAGAGAGACTATGCGTACCGAGCTCAGTGATTATCTCAAAACCATCAGCAATGATATTGTCGCGGAATTTCCGTCAATCCTGGTATTATATTTGTTTGGCTCTCATGCAGTCGGCACGGCGAGTCCGGAGAGCGATGTGGATATAGCCGTGTTCACGGACGGATCTGAAGGAGCCATGATGGATCTGGAGCTGGGCCTGTTTCTCCAGCAGCAGCTTAATCGCCCGGTGGATGTGGTTCTGATGCGGACAGCCTCGGCGGTCCTCAAGTATGAAGTTCTGCGCTGTAAAATCCGTATTTTTGAGAAGGACCCCGAATTGAGAGCGGTTTTGGAGGTCAAAGCGCTGCGTGAATTTCTCGATGCGCGGCATTACCAGGCAAGACGATCCCACAAGAGGAGATGAGTTGGTCAATCGTGCGATCATCCAGCGTCTTTTGAATAACCTCGAGGGGTATCTGAATGACTTGAGGAGCGCAACTGATATTACTCACGAAAAATACCTGTCAGATGTTCGGCTTCAACGTTTTGTGGAACGTACCCTGCAAATCGCCATCGAATGTTGTTTCGATGTGGTGCATCACATTATTTCCGATGAGGGTTTGCGAGAACCCGATTCCTACGCCGATGCATTCACCATTCTGGCCGAGCAGGGCATACTCCCATTCGAATCCCTCAAAGAATACCAGTTAATGGCGCAGTTCCGAAACAAAATCGTTCATTACTACGACAAAATCGATCCTGAACAGGTCTATGTGATTTTTCGAAAAAAACTTCAAACCTTTGACGAATTCAGAAATGGGATCGAAAAATGGTTCGAAGGTCGCGGCCCGTAATTGTCGCTGTTCGGAGAGGACAGGGACACCGCGAAAAAAGATACCGTGATTCTGTCGAGTCGGTCGAAAACGGAAAGATTGAGAAT
>Ga0068713_1004027_pt1 | contig 11940 bp, 8 predicted proteins | sample MTBAKSrepl2MetaG_FD_62223 | JGI IMG/M metagenome (GOLD analysis project Ga0068713, IMG submission 62223) | Enrichment culture microbial communities om Arthur Kill intertidal strait, New Jersey, USA, that are MTBE-degrading - MTBE-AKS2 (Arthur... | ecosystem: Environmental > Aquatic > Marine >...
CACGAACCCGGTTCGCCGGATCACCGGGTTCCTCTTCCTCGACGCGCTGGTCACCGGCCACTTCTCCGCCCTGCGCGACGCGCTCTGGCACATCGTCCTCCCCTCGATCACGCTTGCGATGTACCCGCTCGGGCTGGCGACGAGGATGGTCCGGACGACGATGCTCGAGGTGCTCGGTGAGGACTACGTCCGGACGGCGCGGGCGTCGGGGATCCGCGAGTCGAAGGTCCTGCGCAAGTACGCGCTGCGGAATGCGATCGGCCCCGTGATGACGATCGCCGCTCTCACGTTCGGGTATTCCCTCGTCTCGACGTTTCTGATCGAGTCCCTCTTCACCTGGCCGGGCCTCGGCCGCTACGCGGCGAAGGCGATCGTCAGCGTCGACTACCCGGCGATCATGGGGGTCACGATGCTCGTCGCCGTCACCTACATCGCGCTCAACCTGATCGTCGATCTCGCCCAGGCGCTCCTCGACCCCCGAGTGAGGCTGAGCTGAGATGGGCGGACAGGTTCGTTGGATGTGGCGGCGAGCGCGGCGGAATCCATTGACGCTCGCCGGGCTGTCGGTGGTGGCGATCATGGTCCTCCTGAGCGTCCTCGCCCCGTGGATCGCCCCGTACCCACGGGACGTCTCCGCCGTCCATCCGAGCGAGCGGTTCCAGCCGCCGAGCCGAACGCACTGGTTCGGAACGGACGAACTGGGGCGTGATATCCTGAGCCGCGTCATCTTCGGGACGCGGATCTCGCTTCGCGTCGGCTCGCTCGTCGTCGCCCTCGCGCTCGCGATCGGGCTCCCGCTGGGGATCGTCGCCGGCACGTTCGGTGGGGTCCTCGACGAGGTGCTGATGCGGATCACCGACGTCTTTCTCAGCTTCCCGCCGCTTCTGCTCGCGATGGCGATCTCGGCGATCCTCGGGGCGAGCCTCGTCAACGTGATGATCGCGATCGCGATCGCGTGGTGGCCCTGGTACGCCCGCCTCGTCCGCGCCGAGGCCGTCTCGATCCGGGAGCGCGCGTACGTCGAGGCGGCCCGGGCGGCGGGCGCCTCGTGGCGGCGGATCATGTGGCGGCATATCCTGCCGAACTCGCTCGCCCCGGTGATCGTTCAGGCGTCGATGGACTTCGGGAGCGTCATCCTCACCAGCGCATCCCTCAGCTTCCTCGGGCTCGGCGCACAGTCGCCGACCCCGGAGTGGGGACTGATGATCAACATCGGCCGGACGTTCTTCCTCACGCATTGGTGGATCGTCACCTTCCCGGGCCTGGCGATCCTGATCGCCGTGTTGGCGTTCAACCTGACCGGCGACGGGCTGCGCGAGATCCTCGATCCGAAGGCAGCCCTGCGCTAGTGGCTCAAGTCAAGGAGAAGAAGATGAGACTTGCCTACCTCGTCCCCGGCGTCGGCCTCACCGCGCGCGAGCGCGATCGGCGGCAGCGGATCCTCCGACGGATCGCCGCCGGACTGGCGGATGTCGATCTGCATGAAGTGACGGAGGGGCCCGAGGCGATCGAGACGGCCGAGGACGAGGCCGCCGCCGTCGGCCCGCTCGTCGCGCTCGCGCGGGCTCGAGAGCGCGACTACGATGTGTATGTCATCGGATGCTTCGGCGACGTCGGCATCGACGCCCTCCGCTCGCAGGTCCGGATCCCGGTGATCGGGCCGGCGCGGGCGACGTATTCGATCGCGGGCGCGGCGTTCCCGAGCTTCGGGATCCTCTCGCTGAACAGCGGCTTCATCCCCGAGGAGCGCGCGTTCGTGGAGCGGCTCGGGGTCGCCGATCGGGTCAACGGGATCGAAGCCGTCGACCTCCCCGTCCAGACGATCATCGATGACCCCGAATCGGCCCTTGGGAGGATCCGTGCGCTGACGGAACGGCTCGATCCGGCCGCCGTCGTTCCCGGGTGCATGAGCATGGCGTTCCTCCTCGAGGAACGCTCGGTGACGGAGATCGGCGCCGCCCGGGTGTTGAACCCGCTTCGCTGCGCCGTCCGCGTCGCGGCGGCGATGACCGTCTGAGGAGGGACTCGATGGGAAGCGACAAGAGATACAGCGGATACCGATCCTATCAGTATCTGGAGCCCGGACGCGACTACCGCGCGTTCGATCTCGTGCCCGAGATCGGGCGGGTTCCGCCGTACGCGCTCCCGCTCTCGCCGGAGGAAGAGGCGCGCGCACGCCGGCTCCTCACCGAGCAGGTCGTCATCTCGCTCCACGACCACCCGTCGGTGATGCCGCGGGACGTCTCGGAGATCTGGGCGTACGAGTCCGAGGGGCGGGAGGTCACCGGGTACGAGGGATTGAGCGTCTCGGGGATCGACGCCCTGTTCGACAACATGACCGACGGGACGGGGCCGATCACCTCGAAGATGGGGTGGAAGTGGTCGGATGTCCTGTTCGACATGGGGATGCGCATGTGCGACGTCGGGCATCAGGATTTCGTCATCCGCTGCGAGCGGGTCGACGACATCCTCCGCGCGCACCGAGACGGGAGGATCGCCATCGCGTTCTCGTTGGAGTCTGCGACGATGATCGAGAACGAGCTCGATCGGATCGACATCCTCTACGGATTCGGCGTACGGATGATGGGCCTCGTCTACAGCGAATCCAACGCGCTCGGCTCGGGCCTGAAGGAGCGCCGCGACGGAGGTCTCACTCACTTCGGCCGCCAGGCGGTCCGGCGGATGAACCAGCTCGGGATGGCGATCGACCTCTCGCACGCGAGTGATCGAACCTGTCTCGACGCGATCGAGGCGAGCCGCGACCCCGTCTTCATCACCCACGCCGGCGCCCGGGCTCTCTGGGACTCCCCCCGGATGAAGCCCGACGATGTGCTGCGCGCCTGCGCAGATCGGGGAGGGCTGATCGGAATCGAGGCCGCACCCCACACGACGGTGACGCGCGACCGTCCCCGCCACACCCTCGATTCGTTCATGGAGCACTACGAATACTGCGTCGACCTCGTCGGCCCCGATCACGTCGGGTTCGGCCCGGACGTCCTGTTCGGGGATCACGTGCAGCTCCACCGGGCGTTCGCCGCCCACATGTCGATCGCTGAATCCCGATCGCAAACGGTGAACGAGGAGGAAGTCGAATACGTCGAGGGGTTGGAGAACCCGTCGGAGACGTTCCCGAACATCGTCCGCTGGATGGTGAAGCACGGCGCCTCCGACGCGCAGATCGCGCAGGCGATCGGCGGGAACGCGTTGCGCGTTCTTCGGGAGGTCTGGTGGGCCTAGCCTCCCGATCGCAAGACCGTCCCGAGATGGGGGTCGCCGACGGCCGGATCATCGAGATCGATCTCGATCGCGGGGGAGTGCGGGAGGTCGGGACCCTCGACGCGTACTCCGACGTCCTCGGCGGCCGCGGCCTCTCCCAGGCCCTGCTCGCCGAGCGGATCGCCCCGGGGATCGGTCCGTTCGACCCAGAGTGCCCGGTCGTCTTCGGCGCCGGCCTCCTCTGCGGGACCGACGCACCCGGCGCGGCGCGCCTGTCGATCGATTCGGTCAACCCGTTCACCGGCGGGATCGGATCGTCGAACGTCGGCGGCGGCGCGGCGTCCGCCCTCCGTCGCGCCGGGATCGCCGGCCTCGTCCTCGTTGGGCAGGCCCGGTCGACCGTCGTGATCGAGGTCGAGGACGGCCGGATCGAGGTCCGCCCCGCGGCGGACCTCGCGGGCGGGCGGATCCCCGAAGTCGATCGGGCACTCCGCGAACGCCGCCCGCCCGGGACGTCCTCGATTCTCATCGGCCCGGCCGGCGAGCGCGGCGCCTGGCCGGCGGCGGTCATCGTCGACGGCGCCCGCGCCGCCGGGCGATGCGGGCTCGGCGCCGTCCTCGGAGCGAAGCGGGTCAAGGGGCTCGTCGTTCGCGGAACCGGCGTCCTCCGGGTGGCGGCGCCGGAACCGTTCGGACAGGCGGTCGCCGCGGCCCGGCGGAAGCTCGAGCAGAGCCCGTTCAACCAGCGGCGGATGCGATACGGTGTCTACTGCTACGAGACCCCCTGGGAGATCGAGAGCCCATACCGGAACTTCTCCGGGGATCGGATCCCCCCGGAGAAGATCGAGCGCCTCCATCCCGACCGATTCCTCCCGTACCTCGTCGACCGGACAGGATGCGACGCCTGTCCGATCCGATGCTGGACGACGCACGAATTCGTCGGCCCCGACGGCATCGAGCGAAGATGCGAGGCGCTTCAGGGGAACGACCCGGACAACTTCGGCGCCCGCCTCGATCTCGACGACCCGCGTGAGATCCTCCAGGCCCACGCCCTCTGCACGGAACTCGGCCTCGACGTCGATGGGACGAGCGCCGTGATCGCATGGGCGATCGATGTCCGCGCCGCTGGTCTCTTGCGCCGATCGGACTGCGACGGCCGGGACCTGGTTTGGGGGGACGCCGGCCTCGTCTTCGATCTGATCGAGGCGATCGCCGACCGGACGGGGCTCGGGGATCGCCTCGCCGAGGGATCGGCGCGGGCCGCGGCGCGCCTCGGACGCGGGTCCGAGCGGTTCTCGCACCACGTGCGCGGGAACGATCTGTTCGAGTGCCTGTGGATGTCGCCCGCCTGGGCGTTCGGGACGGTCCTCTCCCCGCGCGGAGGGACGCACACCCGCGGGGCCGTCCTCGAGGACCGGATCCGCGACCTCCCGCCCGACCTCGCCCTTCGCTGGTACGGGCGCGAGACGCTCCCCTCCCCCGGGAGCTGGGAAGACGTCGAGCGGATGGTGATTCATCAAGAGCGGGTCAGTGCCGCGTTCGATGCCCTCGGTCTCTGCCTGTTCACCTCGAGCGGGCGGCCCGATATGCTCCTCCCCGGAGAGATCGCGGAGTGGGTCACCGCCGCGCTCGGTCGGACCGTCTCCGAGGACGGGCTCCTCGAGATCGGAGAGCGGATTCACGTCCAGGAGCGCTCGATCAACCGGTCGCTCGGACTTCCCGGGCGCGCCGGAGATCGGCCGCCCCGACACTTCGTCGACGTCCCGCTCGACGGGCGGTACCGGATCGATCCGACCGCGTGGGAGGCGGCGCTCGACCGCTACTACGCGCTGCGCGGCTGGGACCCCGCCACCGGATGGCCGACGGCGGAGACCCTCGCACGCCTCGGCCTCAGCGAGCCTTGGAGGAGGACGGAAGGAGGAGCAACGTCAGAATGACGGACGGAATGATGCATCGGGTCCTGTTTGTCGGGGACATCGTCCCCAACGCGGCACGGCGTGCCCCGAGCGCCGTGCGGTCCTTGATCGAATCGTTCGGCGCGGAGAGCGTCGTTGGGAACTGCGAGATTGCGCTAACGGACCGGGGAGCGCCGGCGCCGAAGTTCGTGGCATGGCGGACACATCCGTCGGCTGCTTCGATTCTCCGGTCGCTCGGGTTCGACGTCGTCTCCCTCGCCAACAACCACATGCTCGACTACGGCCGCGAGGGGCTCGCCGATACGCTGGCAGCGCTCCGCGTCGCCGGAGTCCGGACGATCGGGGCCGGCGCCGATCTTCCGGAGGCGGCGGCCGCGGTCGTCGTCGGCTCGGGGGACCGGCCGCGCGTCGCCTGCCTCGGCGTCGCGTGCACGCTCCCGCTCGGCTCGCCGGCCGGCGTCGATCGCCCGGGTGTGCAGCCGATCCGCATCACCACGAGCTACGAGTTCGATCCGATCGACCTCCAGGAGGAGCCCGGCTGCCAACCGACGCGGATCCATACCCGGCCCGACGCCGGGGATCTCGACCGTGTCTGCCAGCGGATCCGCGACCTCAAGGCGGAGGGTGCGTCGGTCGTCGTTTCGATCCACTGGGGAAACGCCTTTCAGAAGCAGCTCGCCGCCTATCAGCCGATGCTCGCTCAGGCGTTCGCCGACGCCGGCTGCGACGCGGTCGTCGGCCACCATCCCCATACTCCGCACGGAATCCAACGGATCGGGGCGATGCCCGTCTTCTACAGCCTCGGGAACTTCCTCATCGACGCCGAGATCCTCCGGCGCGCCGACGCCGGGCTCCCGGCGGGGCTGGCGACGCCGTGGACGATGTCGGATGACGCCCTCGTCGCCGTCGTCGATTTCACCCTGGACGGACCGGAGCGGGTGGAGATCCACCCGATCCGTCTCGACTCGAACGGCGATCCGACGCGGTTGAGCAAGGCCGACGCCGAGGCCGTCCTGCGAGGGATCGAGGAGCTCCCGCCCGGACCTCCACCGTGGACGATCGCCGACGGGCGGGCGATCCTCTCCGTGGCGTAACCGCGGCGCGTTCAGACACCACACCGCGTCACAGATCGCGGGGCCGATCCCCGCGCCAGAGCCGGCGCATCTCCTCGCTGGAACCCAGCAGTTCGTCGAGCGTCCCGACCGCCTCGAGCCGCCCGTCTCGCAGGAGTAGGATCCGGTCGGCTCGCAATAGGGCCGACCGCCGGTGGGAGACGACGAGGCACGTTCGATCGCCGCACTCGAATGTCCGCTCCCAGAGACGCCGTTCGGTCTCGACGTCGAGCGCGCTCGACAGATCGTCGAAGACCAGGAGTTCCGGCACCCGAACGAACATCCGGGCCGCCGCCGTCCGTTGCCGTTGCCCTCCCGAGAGGCGGACGCCCTGCGCCCCGATGAGCGTGTCGAGCCCGCGCGCGAGCCGTAGCACATCGTCCTCCATCGCCGCCGCCCGCACTGCGGCGCTGACCTCCGCATCCCCGACGGGGAGCCCCAACCGGATGTTCTCGGCCAGGGAACCGCTGAACAGCCGGGGGACTTGCGGCGTATACGCAGAGCGAGGCGGGACGAAAAATGCCGCAGGGTCGTCGACGCGGACGCCGTTCCAGTAGACGGCCCCGTCAGTCGGCGGGAGCAGGCCGAGCAGCGCCCGCAGGAGCGTCGTCTTCCCCGAACCGATCCGCCCGGTGATCACCACGAACTCCCCCCGGCGGACGGTGAACGTCACCCCGGACAAGGAGAACCGGAGGCCCCCGTCCGGCCATCGATACCCGAGCCCCTCGACGCGGACCTCCTCGAGACGGTCCGCCGCGGTCCGCTTCGGCGGCGCCCCCTCCGGACGATCGGCGCGTTCTTGGATCGGCGCGGACGAGACGACCGCTCCCCCCGAGGGGTCCCCGATCAGCGTGCGCATCCGGTCGAGCGAGACGCCCGCTTGCCGCACGTGGATCATGAAGTCCCCCGCCCCGGCGACCATCTCCGTCAGTACGCCGACGTAGGTCACGAACATCGCGAAGTCCCCGACGGTGAATGTCCCGGCTCGGAGCGCTCCGGCGGCCGCCAGGAGGATCAGGCCGGTGCAGAGCGTCGCTGCGTTCCAGAAGAAGGAGTGGAAGGACTGACTGAGGAGGCGGTCCCGGATCGTCGCCCGGAGTCGCTCCTCGTTCAGCGCCGCCACGTGCGCGACGACGTGGCGCTCCGCGCCGGAGAGCTGGATCGTTTCGACCCCGTCCATCGCCTCGCCGATCGCCCCGGTCACCCGTTCCGTCGCCCGGCGGCTCTCCTCCCGGAAGCGGCGGATCTGCTTGGAGACGATGCGCGCCGCGAGGACGACGCTCAATAGAGGGAGGACGACGTAGGCGGTGATCCGGGCGTCTACGCGGATCAAGATGACCAGGGCGGCGGCGGCGTAGATCGCGAACGCGACCTGGTCGACCAGCCAGCTCAGAAGGTCCTCGACGACCATGACGTCATCGCGGAAGGTGTTCAGCGCCTCGCCGGTCGGCCCAGGGAGCGCGCAGGCGCCCGGCTGTGCCAGCACGCCGGAGAGGAGGTTCCGCCGGAGGAGGACCTCCATCGTGTAGCGATGTCGGATGTCGATCCATCCCCCGGTGAACACGGACAGGATACGGGCGAGCGCGACGCCTCCCACCCACCCGATCACCGTCCCGACAGTGAGTCCCGCCGGGGCGGCCCCGGTGATTGCGTCAAAGAAGAGCTTCGCCACGTACCCGGCGGCGAGCTCGAGGAGAAGGATCGCTGTCCAAGCTGCGATGTCCGCCGCGTAGAGCCCGGGACGATATCGGATCAGCCGCCACACCGCGCGAATCATGCGAGGATCTCCTCCCACCCGGCCGCAAGCAGCCGGCGAAGCCGGGACGACGGATCGGAGGCGAGGCCCTGCCGAGGCCCCGCCTCGGCGACCCGCCCATCCTCGAGGATCAGGATCTGATCGGCGCGCTCTACTGTCGAGAGCCGATGGGCGATGATCACCACGGTGCGCTCCTCGAGGAGGCGACCGATCGCCTCCTCGAGGAGCGTCTCGGTCGCGGGATCGAGTCGGGACGATGCTTCGTCGAGAATCACCAGCCCCGGGTCGGCGAGGAACGCGCGGGCGAGGGCGATCAACTGGGACTCCCCCGCCGAAAGCCCCGTTCCCTCAGCGCCGAGCATTGCGTCGAGACCGCCGGGGATCCGGTCGATCCATCGCCGGATCCCGAGATCTTCGACCGCGTCCAGGATCTGCGCCTCCGAGATCGCCGGATCGAACATCCGGATGTTGTCGCGGATCGTCGCCCGGAAGAGCCGGACGTCCTGGGGAACCATCCGAACCGCGCGGCGCAGCTCTGCCAGCGGAACGTCCCGGACGTCCCGGCCACCGATCCGGACCGATCCGGCATCGACGTCGTACAGCCGCACGAGCAGACGGGCGACCGTCGTCTTCCCGCTCCCCGTTCGACCGAGGAGGCCGAGGACGCCGCCCGGCTCGAGCGAGAACGAGACCTCCCGCAGCGCCGGGACGATTCGGGAAGGACGGCCGTGGGGCTCCTCCGACTCGTCGGCCGGGCTCGCCACGGCCGCCGTCCGGTACGCGAACGAGACCCGATCGAACGCGATCGCGAGCGCCTGAGATGGAAGCCCAACCGTCCCGCGATCGGCGAGTCCGGATTCGGTGGCCAAGAGCGATCGGATCCAACGGATCCCCGCTTCGGCCCGCTGGAGGTCCGTGACCTGCGTGCGGATCTCGTGGATCGGTCCCCGGAGAAGCTCGGTGTAGTGGAAGACCATGTAGACCGTTCCGAGCGTAATCGCCGCCGCCCGCCAGAGAGACGCACCGACGCCGAAAGCGATCGCGTGGCCGAACGCGAACGACGCGATGTTCGACATCCACATCCCGTAGCCAGCGAGCCCCGAGCGAAGCCGGACCGGGTAGAGACGCCGGCTCAGCTCGAGGAACCGCCTTCGGGCGAACGCGACCGCGCCGTTCGCCCGGAGGTCCTCCGTCCCGGCGAGCTGCTCGCCGAGAACCCCGAAGAACTCGGCCGATCGCTTCCGATATTCCGTCCAGTGCGGGATCGCGAGCTTCCGGATCCATACGAGAACGAGAACCGTTCCCACAGTGAAACCGAAGATCGGAAGCCCGATCCGCCAGTCCTCCCGAAAGAGGAGGACGAGGATCCCGATGACGAGGATCCCGTTTCCGAGAACGTCGATGACAAACCGAGAGAAGAAGTTGGACAGCGTCGCGACATCCCCGTCGATCCGCTCGATCAGCTGCCCCGGTGTCCGATCCTTGTGAAAGCTCGCGTCGAGGTGGAGCGCGTGAGAGAGAAGGTCGAGCCGAAGCGCGTTCGTGGCCGTCCAAGCCACTCTCTCCCCGACGTAGGCCCCCGCCACCGAGAGCGCCTGCGTGCCGATCGCCACGACGAAGAAGAGGAGCGCGGAGCGGACGAGGACCGCTCGCTCCGCCCCCTCCGTCGCCGCGTCGATGAACCCTCGGAGAATCTGCGGATTCGCCAACCGCAACCCGATCGCCCCCAGAAGGAGGATCGCCAGGATCCCGATCCGCACCCGCTGCGGTCGCAGGTAGACGCGCAGGAGCCGACACGGCTCCTCGATCGGAAGACGCATCCTCCCCCCCTTGTACGACTCCCCCGCATCCCGGCAAGGGAGATGGGCCATCGAAAGCGACCGCCGGATCCGCGTCGCTGCGCCCAGTCGAGCCGGATCCCCTTGAACGAATGGTCGCGCGCCGAGCCCGCGGAGTCGTCCGTATCCGTCCGGGCGCGGAGAGATCCCGACTCGGGGTCTCGGCCACCTTCGTCTGTTTGCGTCGAGGTCCCCGACAGAGGGTCGCTCGCCTCACAGGCTCGGCGACCCCTTCCCCCAAGAGGACCGGAGAAGCGTATCTGTACCGATCGGGGAGCGTCAACCGAAAGGACCGCGGCGCCGAGCCTCCAGCTACTCGTAGCGGATCGCCTCGACCGGGTCGAGCCGGGCGGCGCGGAGGGCCGGGTAGAGACCGAATGTGATGCCGATCCCCAGCGAGAAGCCGCACGCCAGCAGGGCCGGGAGGAGTGAGACGACGAACGGCCATCCCCCGAAGAGCGATCCGAGCCAGGCGCAGAGCCACCCGAGGCCGAGCCCCAGAAGCCCGCCGAGGAGACTGATCAGAACCGCTTCCATCAGGAACTGGTTGCGGATGTCGCGGGGGCCGGCGCCGACCGCCATCCGGATTCCGACCTCCCGCGTCCGCTCGGTCACCGAGACGAGCATAATGTTCATGATCCCGATCCCGCCGACCAGAAGCGAGATCGCCCCGACGCCGCCGAGGATCAGCGTCATCGTGCGGACGCTCTCCTCGTACGTCTGGATCGCCTCCTTCTGGATCGTCACCGTGTACGGCGTTCGCGCCATCACGATCCGCCCCGACCCCGACCCGGCAGCGCCGAGGGCGGCGAACCCGCCGGCGGCTGTTGTCGACGAGGCGAGCGCCCGATCGAGGACGGCCGCGATCTCCGCGGCCGCCTGTTCGATCGCCCCTTCCTCGACCGCCTGGGCGATGTAGGAGGTGAACTGCCGGCTCCCCGTGAGCGTCTGGGCGGTCGTAAGGGGGATGTAGACGAAATTGTCGAGATTCTGATACCCGACGGTCCCCCGCGGCGCCATCACGCCGATCACCCGCAGCGCGGTCTTCTGCCCTGCGATCTCGACCGTCAGCGCCCGGCCGACGGCCGATGCGCCGCCGAAGTAGCTCTCCGCCAACCCCGCCCCGAGCACAGCGACCTTTCGGTCCCGGTCGAGCGCGTGGAGGAATCGGCCGGCCGTCGGGTAGAAGTTGTCGAACAAGGTCGCAAACTCGGGCGTCGCCCCGAGGAGGGAGACATCGTAGGAGACGCCGTCGACGGCGACCGACCCGCGCGTCGACGCGGTGGGGACGACCTGCGACACCGACGGCGCCGCCAAGAGGTCGGCGGTCAGTTCCTCGGTGAGCGCCCGAGCGGCGGACGCCGATCCGACTGCCTGGGGAAAGACGGAGATCGTGATCGTTCGCATCCCGAGACCGGCGATCCGCTTCTTCACGTCTGCGGTCGCCCCGTCGACGAGCGCGACGATCGCCACGACCGCGCCGACCCCGATGACGATCCCGAGGACCGAGAGCGTCGTGCGCAGCTTGTGAGCCCGTAGCGCCGAGAGCGCCGTTCGCAGCATCTCACCCGTTCTCACGACGATCCCTCTCGATCCGTCCGTCGCGGAGCGTCACCTCTCGCCCAGCACGGGCCGCGATCTCCTGCTCGTGTGTGACGATCGCCACGGTGCGACCCTCGGCGTGGAGTGACGTGAAGAGGCGGATGATCTCCTCCGAGGTCGCCGTATCCAGATTCCCCGTGGGCTCGTCGCCCAGAATGAGCCGCGGGGACTGAACGAGCGCACGCGCGATCGCCACCCGCTGGGACTGCCCACCGGAGAGCTGTGTCGGCCGATGCCCGGCGTGGTCGAGCAGACCGACCCGCTCCAGCGCCGCCCGCGCGCGGTCCCGCCGCGCCGCCGACGCCGCCCCTGCGTAGAGCATCGGGAGCTCCACGTTCTGAAGCGCTGTCGCGCGGGGGAGGAGGAAGAACTGCTGAAAGATGAACCCGACCTTGGCGTTGCGCAACCGCGCGAGGTCCTCCCGCGACAGCCGTCCGAGATCCTCTCCGTCGAACAGCGCCTCGCCGGACGTCGGCCGGTGCAGCGCGCCGATCACGTGC
>Ga0068713_1004033_pt1 | contig 11930 bp, 14 predicted proteins | sample MTBAKSrepl2MetaG_FD_62223 | JGI IMG/M metagenome (GOLD analysis project Ga0068713, IMG submission 62223) | Enrichment culture microbial communities om Arthur Kill intertidal strait, New Jersey, USA, that are MTBE-degrading - MTBE-AKS2 (Arthur... | ecosystem: Environmental > Aquatic > Marine >...
CGTTCTGTCTTTGAAAAAGGGGGGATGGAAGCGATTACATCATGGGCTGGCCAGAGCGGTGTTCAGCTTATTCCGTTCCAGGATGCCAAACAAAGAGAGATCAACGCCGTTATTCTCGATATTCTCAACAGCCTGACTCCCGGAGAGATCTCTTCTGTGCGTTATATCAACAACGGCCTGACCTTTATCTTTCTTGATAAACATGAAGCAGCACGTCAGATGGCCTTTGAAGAGGTCCGGGACTATGTCAAGAATTATGTCTACGGGCAGAAAATTCAAGAAGAGATTGAAAAGATGTATGATAAACTGCAGAATAAGTATTATATAGAGATAATGATATGAGAATCGACAAGTATCTGCAACTGTCCAGGATCCTGAAGCAGCGTTCCACAGCCAAAGAGGTCTGTGAAGCGGGGCATGTGTGGCGTCTGCAGGAGAACGAGGGGCTGGCGCCTTTAAAAGCCGCCTCAGAAGTCCATGAAGGGGACCGGATAAGAATACAGGCCTACAACAAGATATGGACTGTGGAGATCATGGAGATCCCCGGGACAAAAAACGTCTCCAAACAGAAGGCGTCTTCTCTCTATAAGATCATTTCAGAGGAAGTCGTTGAAGGCTAAAAAGAGATTCGGACAGAATTTTTTAGTCAATCCTTACTGGCTCACCTATATTGCGGAGACGGTCTCCCGGTATGAAGGGGATGTCCTTGTGGAGATCGGAGGAGGGACAGGGAACCTCACCCGTGAATTAGCCGGGCTTGCCTTTTCCCGCTTTGTGGTCATTGAGATCGACCGTGACCTGATCCCGGTTCTCCGGGATGCCGCTCCCCGGGCCGAGGTGATCCAGGGCAATATTCTTGATGTCCCGCTTGATTTCGGCAAAAGACAGGTCGTTGCAGGAAATCTGCCTTATTACATCACAAAACCAATCCTCAACCATCTCATCAAGTACAGAGACACTATCGCCGGAGGGGTGCTTATGGTACAGAAAGAGGTGGGGGCTGCTCTTACAGCTCCTGTCCATTCTGAAAACTATAATGCCTACAGTGTCTATTTGAGGCTCTTTGCCCAAGTTGAAAAGCTCCGGACGGTGAAGAGAGGCGATTTCCGCCCGGTCCCCAATGTGGACTCAACTCTTTTGAAAATCACCATGCGGCCCTCTTCTCAAGTCAATGTGGACGAAAAAGAGGCCGAGATCCTCTTCCGCGCCTTCCGGGAGCGGAGGAAAACTCTTGTCAATAATCTGAAAAAAGAGTATAACAAAGAAGTCGTCATCGCATTTTTAGACTCTCTGGGAAAGAGTCCTGAGGCCAGGGCCCAGGAGTTGACCGTCGAAGAGTTCAACCGGCTTCTTAAGCGATTGAAAAAGGGGGAGAAGAAGTGATCTGGGAACATGATATCAATCCGGTGATCCTTCACATATGGGGCCCTTTGGCCTTGCGCTGGTACCCCATCGCCTATCTCCTGGGATTCCTGGCGGCTTACCTTGGCATGCGTCTCCTGGCCCGCCGAGGGCTGCTTCCCTTTACACGGCATGACGTGGACGACCTGGTCTTCGAAGCTGCATTGGGAGTGATCATCGGAGGACGTCTGGGATATGTCCTTTTTTATGACCTGAAAGCTTTTCTGGCCGATCCCCTGGATATCCTGAAAGTCTATGAAGGGGGGATGTCGTTTCACGGAGGGTTCATCGGGGTGCTTATTGCCGCATGGCTCTTTGCGAGGAAGAGGCGGCGTGACCCCTGGACTGTCCTGGGCAGCCTGGCTCTTTTTGCCCCCATGGGCCTCTTTTTCGGCCGTATCGCAAACTTTATCAACGGAGAGCTATGGGGGAAGCCTACAGACGGCAGCTGGGGCGTCATTTTTCCCATGGCAGGGATCAGCCCGCGCCACCCGTCTCAACTCTACGAAGCCCTTCTCGAAGGAGTGCTTCTCTTTATCATACTTCTGTTCACCCTGAAAAAAACAAGGAATGTCCCTCTTCTGGGGCCGTTGTTCGGCATCTTCTACGGCCTGTTTCGGTTTATTGTGGAATTCTGGCGTGAACCTGATATCCAGATCGGATATCTTCTCTGGGGGTGGGTGACCATGGGGCAGGTGCTCAGCCTGGCTGTCATCCTATTTTCCCTGGGTGTCTATATGGTTTTTATTAAAAAGAAGGAGGAGACCCTATGAACAAAATCGACGTGGAAATCTTCATGGGAAGTGATTCCGACCTGAAAAGCATGGCTAAATGCGCCGAAATCCTGGATGGATTCGGCATAGCCTATAATATGTATATTCTGTCAGCCCACCGCACCACCGAGGAGGCTTTAGAACGAGTCGCCACAGCTGTTGAGAGAGGAGTGAGGGTGATCATCGCCGGAGCCGGAAAAGCAGCTCATCTGCCTGGTGTTCTGGCATCCAAGACCACTCTCCCTGTCATCGGAATCCCCATGAAGACCTCTGACCTGGGAGGAGTGGATTCCCTCTACTCCATTGTTCAGATGCCCACGGGGATCCCTGTGGCCACTGTGGCTATCGGTGATACAGGGGCTAAAAACGCGGCCCTCCTGGCTGTGCGGATCCTTTCAGTCTCTGATACTGCTCTCAGGACAAAGATGGAGGAATACCAGAAGACAATGAAAGAGGAGGTTCTGGCCAAGAATGAAAGATTGCAAAAAGAAGGGTACAAGGCTTATCTTAAAGGATTATGATGAAACGCTTTAAAGACGGACTTTTGCGGATTCTGCTTAGAAAAAATGTCTATACGCCCAAAGAGCGCCTGGAAACGCTCTCTTTGGCTGTTAAATGGCTCTACCAGTATACGGCTATCGACCATCAATGTTCTGATGAAAACGAGTTGAAGAGTATCCTTACTCTCTTTTTCAGGTCGCTTATGGATTACGGTTATGTCGGCCGGAAAGACTGGGTGGATCTGAAAAAAATCATGAAAAAGGGACATGAGAGACTTGATATAATCCTCAATGGAGATACATTTAAAATAAGCGGTGATGAAGGAGAGTTATTGGAATTATCCGGAACGATCTATGAACATGTCATGGAGCAGAGGATCCATAACTATCTTACCGGGGAAAAGGGTGAAGCTGAGATCGCGTTTAAGGTGAAGATCCCCCAGATGGATGATCCTCAGGATGCTGATGAAGAGGATGAGCCCGTGGAGATCGAGAATATCGTAGGCCTTCAGTTTATTTACTGGCTTCCCCAGCACCTGGATGTGGATCCGGTTGTCATCTATCCGGTGCACTCTTTCAGGAAATACAAAAGCGGCCAGAAGGACTCTGTCCATGAAGTCAAGGAGTTCTCTCAGGGAGATGAAGCTCACATGTGGGTTTTCACCATTGAGACAGAAGATCATACAGAAGAGATCGCTTTGGACCTCAACGACCCGGACATCGTCTTTATCGAAGGAAAACATATCGCCCGCTTTCGCAACTCGAATCTGAGGATCAGATAATGAAGTTCATGGAAGTCTCCGGCGCCACTCCCTTTACCAGGATTCTTTTTGAAGGGGAGCCCTTTACCGTTATCAATCCCTACAAGGGATGTCAATACGGATGTTCCCACTGTTCAGCCCAGATCCCCACCAAGACTGCCTATCCCGGCTATAAATGGGGGGATATCGTAGAGGTCAGAAGCGATATACTGGAGACTTTGGAGAAGAATGCGGGACGATGGGCCGGGAAGAAAGTCTATCTCTCATCACTGGGGGACCCGTATCAGCCGGCCGAAAAAAAATACAAGCTCACCCGGCAGATCCTGGAACGGCTGGCTGACACCGATTGTCATGTCCGCCTGATCACACATTCCGACATGGTCCTCCGGGACCTTGATATTCTCAAGCGGATGAAGGACATCCATGTGGGGGTCTCCCTGACCACCACCAATGACTTTCATGTGAAGCTCATAGAAGGAAAGCTTCCCTCTTCAGACGAGAGAGTGGAGACGCTCTACGCCCTGGGCGACAGCGGCATAACGACATTTCTCAATATCGATCCTTTTCTCCCCGAGATCACGCCGCTTTTCCGCCTCATCGACCTCTTTAACGATGATGTTTCCTTTTTCCGGATTGCCAGCCCCAACTGGAAGGCCAATATCGTCAAAAAAAACCTCTTTGAGATGCTTAAGATCTATGAGCCTGAACTCTTTGTGAGGTATCAGACGATCTACCTGAAAAACGGGTCCTATTATGATGAGATGCGGAAAAAAATGAAAAAGAAAGAGTCTTCCCGATCCGTCGAGATCGATATTACCATCTAAATATTGAATTGTTCACAAAAAAAGAGTATACTTAGAGATAAAGGGGGGCATATGATAAAGAATATTTTATGTATTCATGAAAACGAGTACTTTGTAAAAGCACTCTCCAATATTCTTTTGCGCCATGACCTTTTTGTCTCAGGGTTTGATACCATGGAAGAGGCAAGAGGTTTTATCAGGGAATACCGTGAGAGCCTGGATCTGGTCATCATCGGCGGCCCGCTGAAAGACGGTACGGATACTACGGAGATCGCCCGTATCCTTCGCCATGAACTTCACGTCCGGGCGCCTATCATGGGGCTGACCCCGGCTATCAACAGAGAACTCCTCAAGAAGGCCCGGGAATCCGGTATCAATATCTTTCTCCCCGAGAAGATAAAAGAAGGGGAACTGATGAAACACATCAAGGTCTTCGACCTTCTCTGGAGTGACCCCAAACCTGCTTCCATCCTTCTCATCGACGAAAATCCCCTGCGGCGTGAAAAGCATCTCTTCGAGCTGAGAGGGGGGAATTTTACTGCCTGGGAGGCTTCCGAAGGCATGAAAGCTGTCCTCCTGGCTGAAGAAAACAATCCCGATTATATCGTCCTCAGCGACAGCCTTACGGATAAAGACTGTTTTGAAGTGAGCCGGGCTCTGAAATCAAACCGCCTGACAAGCCATATCCCCATTATCCTGCTGACCAGGGCCCTTTCGGCGGAGCTGAAGCGGAAAAGCCTCATGGCCGGTATCGTGGACTTCTACGTGGAGGATGAAAAAAGCAGCGCTTTTCTCTGGTTTATTACAGAGATCGTGACCAGGATCAGCGAGAAGAAATATAAATCGGCCCTTCATTTTTCCAATTTCCCCATAATGATCCATACAGTCAATTATATCCTTCAAAAAGAAGGATACCATGTCTTTAATACATCCCAATGCACAGAAGCGGAAAATATCATCAATGACGGCACTATCGATGTCATCCTCTGCGACATCGGGACTAGCCACCAATCCTTTCCCATGCTCCAGCGTTATGCTCTCTCCCGGGAGAAGGGGCAGTGGATCCCCATTGTGCTCATCGCCGGGCCCGGGGACATGGAAGAGCTTCTCTACGGGCTTCAGGAGTTCGCCGATGATTTCGTCAAGACCCCGTTCTTCCCCGAAGAGCTGATCAAACGCATCAATAACCAGGTGAAGATGAAGGAGACCGGGGAGTATATCTTCAACCAGAGTCAGAACCTGAAGATGCTCTCCATTACAGACTTCCTCACAGGCGCTTATAACAGGAACTACCTGGATGATACTTTGGAGAGTTTCATCAGCCGGTATAAACGTAAAAAGAGGATGTTTTCAGCGCTCATGATCCAGGTGGAGGATTTTTCAAAGATCGTCTCTTTGTTCGGGAACCTCACAGGAGACGAGATCCTCAGGAAAGTGACAGCGATCCTGGAACAGACACTGCGTCCCACAGATATGATCTTTCGGTTCGGAGAGGATGATTTCATCGTCCTTCTGGAAGACACTCCCGAAGAGAACCTGCGCATCGTGGCTGAGCGCATCCTGGAAAAGTTTGAAAACACAATGCTGAGCGAAGAGTCCGGGAATTATCATCGTGTGAACCTGCTCGTGGGGGCGCTGGCCTACTCCGGGGAGAGCCGTGACGATGTCCTTAAAAAACTGGACAAAGAGATCGAAAAAATGAAAAGAGCTTATGAGTAGATCTTATTTTGACGAGGAAGAGGCCTTTTTAGAGGCTGTTGAAAAACGCTACCGCCTGAAACAGGCTGACGAATGGATCCTTCAGAAATTTATATTCGATTTCACGAGGATGACGAACCTTCCGCTTTCTCTCCGTGAACGGCTTGCCCGTGAATGGGATGTGATCCCCCTAAAAGAAGCGCAAAAACAGCGGTCGGAAGACGGGACCACGGAGAAGACTCTTTTTGAGACAACCGACGGCCTCTTTGTAGAATCGGTCCTCATGGATTATGAGACAAGGCGGACCCTGTGTGTTTCCACACAAGTGGGGTGCAGGAACAGGTGCCGGTTCTGTGCTACAGGGACCAGGGGGCTGGAACGAGACCTCACAGCAGGGGAGATCATGGGGCAGATCCTCTATGATTCCCCACTGACCAACATCGTCTTTATGGGAATGGGGGAGCCGCTGGACAATCTTTCTCAGCTCATCACCGCTCTGCGTCTTCTGAGCCGCCCGGACAAGATGAATTTCGGCGCCCGCCGGATCACCATATCCACCGTGGGACTTCCCCGGGGGATCAGAGCCCTGGCGGATGAAAACAGACAGTATGGCCTCTCCTGGTCACTTCATGCTCCCACAGACGAACTTCGCTCATCACTGATCCCTGTGAACCGACGTCATCCCATCTCTGAAGTCAAAGAGGCGCTAAGGGAATACAGCCGGCGTACAGGAGGGGCGGTGACCCTGGAATATATTCTTTTGAAAGGAATCAACGATTCCCCGCAGCAAGCCCTCTTGACAGGTGCTCTTGCCCGGGAACTGGATGCAAAAGTAAATGTTATCCCTTATAATGCCCATCCATATGCTGACTTTGAGCGTCCGGAAGAGGAGTCCATCCGTGCTTTTGCAGGAGCTCTCCAGTCTGAAGGACTCATCGCCACAGTGAGAGAAAGCAAAGGAAATGACATTGATGCGGCCTGCGGACAGCTGGCCGGACGTCACCGACAAGGAGGATGATCTCATGGCAGTCTTTACCGTTTCAAGGACATATGGACTTTTTGTTGAAGAGATGTTGCAGGAATTTTCACAGAAGAATAAAATGGATATCTTTTCCCATCAGCTTCTCATGGAAGTAGCCAAGTCTGTCCGACAGCCTCTTGATAAGATCGAGGATCTCTATTCCATGGATTCCTTCAACTCGTTCAAGATCTTCATCGCAGAAATGCTTCAATCCATGGCTGATTCCTCATCGCTCATGGTCACGGGCTCTCAGATCGATGCTCCGGTCTATTTCCCCCTCTTTTTCCCCACTCTCCACGGGAAGGAAGAAGAAAAGAAGATCGAAAACAGGAAATCCTATACAGACCTCATGAAAAAAGTCATTGAGGACCTCTACAGGAAAGGGGATGTCATCATCATCGGAAGAGGGGCTCAGATCATCCTCCACGATTACCCCGATGTCGTCCACCTGCGTTTTGACGCTTCTCCGGAATACCGTATAAGAGCAGTTGCAGAAAGGGATAAGATCTCAGCTGACGAAGCAGAGGACAAGATCAAAAAGATCGACAAGAAACGGCGGGATTATATCGACTACTTTTACGGAAAGAAGGTTGACTCTCCCGACCTCTATGATATGATAATCAACGTTGAAAGGCTGAGAGGGAAAACCCTCGCGAAAGTCCTGCAATCTTTGGTCTAAAAGGGGGATAAAGTCCATGAAAGATGACCTCAAGCGAAAGATAGAACAATCAAAAAGGGCCTTCCAGGAGAGACTGGAGTACCTGATCCGGGATATCAATATGATCGAAAAAGACGTGGTGAATATCGGCCAGGACCTGGCCTCCCTGGAGCAGGAGCTGTCCCAGGTCCAGCAGACGCTGACCCTGTCGTCTGCCGAAGAGGATAAGAGCAAAGAAATGACCGGCAGCCGTGAAAAACCTTTTACATAAGATACTCTCTCTCGGAATCCTTCTCTTTTCCCTGTGGAGCCTGAGTCACGCCGCTTTTTTCGACCGGCCCTATTATACCCGGGACCAGATCCCTCTTTTCGTCACCGATTCCGGAGCATTCATCACAGTCTCTTTTGACGGGAAGCCCTTCAAACCATTTGACGACTCTGCATCCATTGCGCTGACTCCTGTTCCAGACGCCGGCGAGGGCCTGAAAAAGGCTTATATCCCTCTGGGGTTCAACGCGCCCAGGGGAGTCTATACTGTCCTTGTGGACGGAAACGAGTCCCTAAGATACCATTTTCTGGTCACAGCCCGTTCACCCAGGCCCCTCCAGGAGCCTCTTTTTATGTGGAGTGTGGAAAACGGGGGGCGCTATGACCGTCTGGAAGGAGATTATCTCAGGGACCCTTCTTTTTCTCCCGGGAATATCGACCGGTGGATGGAGCGCGTGGGGTTCAACGCACTCTATTTCATGATCGGCCAGACCAATTCCTCTTTAAACAGTGTCAACGGGGAGAATCCCTGGATTCCCGGCCCGCTCAATACCTGGGAAGACTTCTCCGTTCAGCGGAAGGCCCGTTATAAAGGGGGATATATCGGCAGTTATCTCTCATTCGGCGACGGGAACAGAAAACTGAAACAGTACCGCTTTTCCAAAGATTTTGATGACGAACGGAAAATCATCTTCACAAACAAGTTCATTTCCATAACAGACTCCCGGAGAGAAGCTGATATCATGGCTCTGGCGCAGAGTCTGGATGATAACGATGATATCGATTTTGTAGGCCTTGATTATATCCGGATGGGCCCCGGAGGTTTTGAGCACTTCAGGGAGTTTGCCGATATCTTCGGTATCACTTTACCCCAGGGGACAGAAGAGGAGCAGATGTATTATGTGGGCTCCCATGTCCGGCTGGGCACCATCCCCGAGTTCAAAGAGAAGTGGCGTTATTTCAGGGCCTTCAAGACAGCTCAGGTGATCAGAAGGATCAGTGAAGCGATCCGCAAACCCCTCTTTGTCTTTACCCTGGGGTGGGAACAGGGCCACTCTCACGGCCAGGATCCGGTTATGTTTTCAGATGCCGGGGCTGATGTCATCATGGTGATGTTTTATGAAGCCACACACAGCGAGCATGACCGCATGATGGAGAGCTGGCAGGATTATCTCCGGGAAGCCGGGCCTCTTCAGATCCTGGCAGGCCAGGATGTGGATGTCGTCCTCAACGATGCCGAAGACCCTGCGCGTCAGGGGCCTGAAGAGATGCTCAGACGCTATGAGGAGAATATCAGAGTCCTGTCCCGGAGAGGACAGATGCGCGGGTTTTTCCTTCATGACCTGGTACGGACCTTCAACGGGCGCATTCTGCCCCACTATTCAGAAGAGTGGCTCTTTGCAGCGGGAACGGTGAGACAGCGTTTTCTTGAAGAGTGCGGCACTGCCCGGGTCCTGTCCTCAGTAAAAGAAAAAAAGAACGGTTTTGTCTGGAGCCTTTACAATAAGAGCGACAAAAAGATCCTCATCATGTCCATGGACATCTTTCCGGGCCCCCGGGACTCCTTCTGTCTTGACGGAGAAGAGATCCCCCCCAAGGGAACCCTTGAAATACATCTGCCTTACAGGTATAGTAATAAAAGATTGAAGCGGAACTATGTTTCCGTGTATGCTCTCCTGAGTGATGGCAGCCGGATAACGGATATGCTTTATTATCCTGTTCCATAAAGGAGGAATCGTCGATGAACGAAAAAAAAAGTGTCCTCATCGGCATTACGGGAGGGATTGCAGCCTACAAGATCGCCTCTCTGGTCCGACTCTTTAAAAAAGCTCATTGGAACGTCATCGTGGCCATGACGAAAAACGCCATGGAGTTCATCACACCGCTCACATTTGAGACACTCTCCGGTAACCCGGTGATCACAGACAATTTTGAAAGAAGCCTTCCCGTTTACGGTTCCATGGAGCATATCTCCCTTGCCGATTCCATTGATGCGTTTGTCTGTGCCCCTGCAACAGGGAATATCATCGCCAAAGCCGCTTCCGGACTGGCCGATGATATTCTGTCTACCACCATCCTCGCCTTGAAAAGTGAGACTCCCAAGATCATATGTCCCGCCATGAATGTGAGGATGTATCAAAACCCTGCCACACAGGAGAATCTCAGGACTCTGCATAACAGGGGTTTTGTCATCATCGAGCCCGATGCCGGAGAACTGGCCTGCGGAGTGGAAGGGAAGGGCCGTCTCCCCAAAGAAGAGGTGATCTTTGCCGTTACAGAACGTGAAGTCTCAGGGAAACCCCTTGAAGGAAGGAAGATCATCGTCACATCGGGAGCCACAGTGGAGCCTATAGATCCGGTCCGTTATATCACGAACCACTCTTCGGGAAAGATGGGGCTTGCCCTGGCCCAGGAGTGTTGGCGCCTGGGAGCAGATGTCCGTCTGATCAGCGGACGGGATGCTGTCCCGGGAGTAACGGTCCCCCAGGAGAGAGTCACCAGCGCAGAAGAGATGAAAGACGCTGTGATGACGCTCATTAAAAATGAAGGGGCTGACCTTGTGATCATGACAGCAGCAGTGGCTGACTATACCCCGGAACAAAGAGAAAACCAAAAGATCAAAAAAGGGGAGGGGGCACTCACCCTCCGCCTGAAAAGGACTCCTGACATCATCTCCGTGATCAAAAAAGAGTGTGATATCCCGGTTGTGGGATTTGCCGCTGAATCAGACCATGTCCTGGATTATGCACGGGAAAAACTCAAGAAAAAGGGGCTGGCCCTCATCGTTGCTAACGATATCACACAGAAGGAGGGGGGCTTCCGTTCCGATTTCAACCGTTGTTATGTGATCACGCCGGAGAAGACCCGTGAACTGGAACGGATGACGAAAAAAGAGGCCGCACGCTATATCGTGGAAGAGATCATTGAAATTTTCAAGAAAAAGGACACGCAATGACGCTGAGGCCCCTTGATGAACTCATTAACTTTCTTGTGGAGCAGGGTTTTATCTCATCTCTTCCTCACCGGGAAGAGTACAGTGATGAGGAACTTCTCAAGGCGGCGCTGGCCAAGATGAGAGAGAACATCAATTACGGGAAAGTCTTCCGACATCTCCAATCCCTTCATGAGCTTCTTCCCCGATCTTCTGAAAAGGGCTATGGAGAGGTCGCTTCCATTGTGCAGAAAAGGGCCCTGGATCTCTTCCCTGCATCCCAGGCTGTTTTCTTCTCCTGTGAGGACAAAAACTGCGATGAAGAGTGTATGGCGCATCTGGACTCCCGGGTCTCACAGGAATCACTGCATCAGGAGCTTGCCTCAAAAGGTTACTTCTCACGGTGCGAAGAGGACGTTTCCACCCTTGTCCTGGCTTTTGACGCCGGAGGCAAGAGCGCCGATATCCTTATCCTCAAACAAGGGGATAAAGCGCTGACAACACCCCCGTTTATAAAGATGGCTTCTCTTTTTTCATTTTTTGCATCTGCTGCTCTGGCCAGGGGACGCTCTTATGACCTTCTGAAACAGAATAGCAATGAGGGCTTGAAAAAGAAGCTGGAAGAGGAACATGAAAAGAGTATGCTCACAGAAAACCTCCTCCTGCTCAGCCAGTTCACCGTGGGGTTGAATCATGAGATCAACAACCCCCTTGCTGTGATCAAAGGAGCGCTCTTTCTCATGAAAAAGAATACTGAGGCCTCTCAAGACGAGGTGCTCACAAAAAACATCAGCCGGATTGAGGATGCTGTCTCTGCCATTTCCGAGATCGTTCAGAATCTTGAAAATTTGAAGAAAAAGTATAAGATCAAAGAGTATCTGAAAGACGTCCATATGGTCGATTTTTCCATGGGAAATACGAAGGAGGAGTGAGATGATTCGCGACAAGGAGAGAGAGTATTTTGAAGAGGTCAGCACCAGGCTGAATGAGCGCATGGAGTACCTGAAAAGAGACATGAACCTTCTTCTCCGCAATTTAAGCGATATCAAAGACAGCGTGGTCCAGCTCACCGGCGAGATAGAAAAAGTCACAAAAATCAAAAACTAGGAGGGCCTA
>Ga0068713_1004041_pt1 | contig 11906 bp, 10 predicted proteins | sample MTBAKSrepl2MetaG_FD_62223 | JGI IMG/M metagenome (GOLD analysis project Ga0068713, IMG submission 62223) | Enrichment culture microbial communities om Arthur Kill intertidal strait, New Jersey, USA, that are MTBE-degrading - MTBE-AKS2 (Arthur... | ecosystem: Environmental > Aquatic > Marine >...
AATTCTCTCCTGAAGTCGGCAAACGTGCCAAAGGCTTGGTCGATGGCCTTTCCTACGGACCCGCTCGGGGTCCCTCCGCCACCGGGTTTCATGCAATTCCAGAAGAAGGTATGGTTCCAGACTTGGGCCGCGTTGTTAAACAGCGGACCATCGGATGTCGCGATGATGTCCTCCAGACTCTTCCCGGACATCTCCGTGCCCTCGATCAGTTCGTTGAGCTTGGTCACATAGGCGTTGTGGTGCTTGTCGTGATGGTATTCAAGCGTCTCTCCGCTGAGGTACGGTGCCAACGCGTCCTTCGCGTACGGTAGTTCAGGAAGTGTGAAGGTCATCTGGGTATCCTCCTCGACATGCTGTTTCTCGACCAGTGACCATACCCCGGGATCACGCGATTCCAAACTCGCATATCGAGTCTGGGTTGCGCGACCAATAAAAGCCATGGAGCCGACCGAAAGCATCACCCTCTTGTCAACCGTGCCAAGAAATGGCGGGGCCCCTTCTCGCGAAGGGGCCCCGCTACAGCAGCTCTATAAGCCGGATTCTGTCAAGGGTAACCATCCATCTACGGCCATCCGTTGCCGAACGGCTCATGCGGCCAACCCGGAAGCTCAGGCGAGCAGCCTTCGAGCGCTTCCATATTCGGCCTTGCACCGGGTGGGGCTTGCCTGGCCGCCGTGTCACCACGGCGCCGGTGCGCTCTTACCGCACCATTTCACCTTTGCAGCCGGCCGAACGCCGGTTTGCTGTGTAATTTCTGTGGCGCTTTCCCTAGGGTTTCCCCCGCTGGACGTTATCCAGCACCCCGCTCTACGGTGTCCGGACTTTCCTCAGGAGCCCTGAAACGGGCCGCTGCGGCTACCCGAGCTGCAGTTCCAAGTATATAGGAGACCTACTCCCCCCCCAACATCCGGTCTTCTGGGATCGGGAACGGCTTGGCAAAGTGACACGCTGCCATCTGCCCACCCGTCTTCCCCTCCAGAGGGGGCTCCTGCTCCCTGCAGATCGGAAACTGCGCGATCGGGCAACGGGTGTGAAATCGACAACCACTGGGTGGATCTACGGGGCTGGGCACATCTCCCCGTAGGATGATGCGCGCACGTTGGCGCTGTTTCTCGGGATCGGGCACCGGAACGGCAGACAGAAGCGACTGCGTATAGGGATGATGGGGAGCATTGTAGACCTCGCGCCACCCGCCCAGTTCGACGATCTTGCCCAAGTACATCACGGCCACCCGGTCACAAATGTGGCGAACCACCGCTAGGTCGTGCGCTATGAAGAGATAGGTCAGGCCAAATTCTTCCTGTAGCTCCTCGAGCAAGTTTATGATCTGGGCCTGTATGGAGACATCGAGCGCGGATACCGGCTCGTCGCAGATGATCATCTTCGGTCGCAGCATCAGTGCCCTCGCTATCCCCACCCTCTGACGCTGCCCTCCGGAGAACTCGTGGGGATAGCGGTGAATATGCTCTGGATTGAGGCCCACGGTCTTCAGCATGTCCTTGGCCTGCTCCTGTCGCTCCCGGCGCGAGCCGATGCCGTGGATAACCAAAGGTTCCGCCATGATCTCGCCAAAAGTCATGCGGGGGTTCAATGAGGCATAAGGGTCCTGAAATATGAACTGGACATCCCGCCTGAAGGCCTTGAGTCTCCGACCCCGCAACCTGCGAACGTCAGTGCCATCAAATTCGATCGACCCCGACGAAGGCTCATGCAAACGATTGATGCAGCGCCCGGTCGTCGACTTGCCGCAACCGGATTCACCAACGAGACCCAGCGTCTCCCCACGACCGATTGCGAAGCTGATCCCGTCGACGGCCTTCACACTCCCGCCCAGACGCGACGAGAAGACCCCATGGCTCACCGGAAAGTGCTTCGTTAGTCCGTCCACTCTGAGAAGAGAGGTCATTGCGAATCCCGTTGTGCGTAGTCACTGAGGTAGGAGCTCCGATTCTCGAACTGCGCGAGAAAGCCCGCGTCGCCGGCGAACCGGCACGACGAGAAGTGTCCCGGCTCCATTTCGACGAGCCCCGCTTGCTCGTCCCCGCACGACCGTGTCGCATAGGCGCACCTCGGCGCAAAGGAGCAACCCGGCGGAAGATTGATCAAGCTCGGAGGCTGACCCTTTATCGGGCTCAGCGCGCCCTTGTCGTCGACGTCATGGCGCGGCAGGCTCTCGAGCAGACCCCATGTGTAGGGATGGAGCGGCCGGTAGAACACATCGTCGGCCGCCCCGAATTCCACCGCCTTGCCGCCGTACATCACGAGGATGTTGTCGGCCATATCGGCAACCACTCCCAGATCATGGGTGATCAGTATGATCGCTGACTTGGTCCTCTGTTGGATCTCCTGCATCAGCTCCAGTATCTGGGCCTGGATGGTGACATCGAGTGCCGTGGTGGGCTCGTCGGCAATCAGTATGTCGGGGCCGCAAGCGAGGGCCATGGCGATCATGGCCCGCTGCCGCATGCCTCCTGAGAACTCGTGCGGGTAGCCGCGGGCGCGCTCCCGGGCTTGGGGGATGCCGACTTCGGCGAGCAATTCCACTGCGGCCGCCCAGGCCGCCTTGCGGTCCATGTCTTTGTGGAGCCTCAACGGCTCGGCTATCTGTCTGCCAACGCGATGAACCGGATTGAGCGAGGTCATGGGGTCTTGGAAGATCATCGCGATGCGATTCCCGCGCAGCCCCCGCTGCTCGCGCTCGCTCATGGCCAGGATGCTCTCACCCTTGAAACGGATGTCACCCTTTACCACCTTGCCGGGCGGTTCGGGAATCAGTCGCATGATCGACAGAGCCGTCACCGATTTGCCCGATCCTGACTCTCCCACAACACCAAGTGTCTGGCCGTGTTCCAGCGTGAAGCTGACCCCGTCGACGGCCTTGACCACACCGTCTCGAGTGAAGAAGTGCATATGGAGATCGTCGACCTCGAGCAGGGGCGGCATTGGCATTCCTCAGTCCTTGAGTTTCACGTCGAGCGCATCGCGCAATCCGTCGCCGAGGAGAACAAAGGCGAGCACTGTAGTGACAATCGCAATGCCCGGATAGATCATCAGCCACGGTGCGGAGAACATGAAGGAGCCGGCGTCGGCGAGCATGTTGCCCCAGGAGGGGCTGGGTAGCTGGACACCCATGCCCAGATAGCTGAGCGCGGCTTCCGTCAGGATGGCTCCACCGATACTCATGGTCGCGTAGACAATGATCGGGGACACGGCATTCGGCATGATGTGACGCGCGAGAATGCGCCAGGCTGGTGCGCCCATGGCGCGCGCGGCATCCACGTACTCCATCTCCTTGACAGACAGAATCGAGCTGCGGAAGAGCCGAGCTATGCTCGGCCAACCGAGGATCCCAATGGCAATGAAGACGTTCTGCACACCACCCCCCAGCAGCGCCAGAAGGACGATGGCAAACAGCACGTAGGGAAAAGCAAAAAACACGTCGGCCGCGCGCATGATAATGGCATCCCACCAACCGCCGTAGTAGGCGGCGACGGCTCCCGCCACGAGTCCGACCATCACCATGATGGCCACCGCGACGACCCCAACGAGAAGCGAGACCCGGGCGCCGTAGATGACCCTCGATGCGGTGTCGCGGCCCAGTTGGTCGGTCCCGAACGGATGAGCCGGGGACGGTGGCTGGAGGGACCGTTCGGCAGCCGTGGTGGTATCGATAGAAATGGGATCTCCAAGGTATCGAGGAACCCAGAGATCGGCGCTCACTGCCACGATGACGACGAGCACAATCCAGATCAATCCAGCGACCGCGAGCTTATTCTTGAGCAGTCTGCGCCACGCATCGGCACGGAGGGTGCGGCCCTTCCCCTCCGGCCCTAGGATGGGCATCGACGCGCGCGCCAACTCCTCAGTGAATGTCGACCCTTCGACGGCACGCTCGGTGTGCGGCTTTCCGTTCACACTGCCTCTACTTCGCGACTCGTGTATAGCGGATGCGCGGGTCCAGAAACGCGTAGCTGATGTCCACGAGGAGATTGATCACCATCACCATGAGCACTATGATGACCACACCTCCGGTAACGATGGGCCAGTCTCGCAGGCTGATGGCTTTGAATATCGTCAGTCCGACCCCGTTCCAATTGAAGACGGTCTCCGTGAGAATCGTTCCCCCCACCATCGCCCCGAGATCCAAGCCGAGAAAAGTCACGACTGGGATCATGGCATTCTTCAAGGCGTGCCGTCGAATGACCTGCCCTCCCGACAAGCCCTTCGCCGCGGCTGTCCGCACGTAGTCCTGCCCCATGACCTCCATCAGTTGGCTGCGCGTTATCCTCGCCGCGTACGCAGTGGAAACTGAAGCCAACGTGAAGGCCGGCAGAATGAGATGGACCAAGGCGGGAAACTGACTACCGGACACTCCGGATACAGGCAAGTACGGCAGCCCCCACTCCTTGAATTTCACCCCAAAAATCAACTGTAGAAGCATTCCCAGCCAGAAGACGGGCAAGGACACGAGAATCGAGGTCGTCAGAGTGACCAGCACATCCCAGAACGAATACCGCTTGACGGCCGAGAGAATCCCGGCGCCGAGCCCGAGCAGAGCCTCGATCAACAAGGCAACCCCGGCCAGCTTGAGCGTATTCGGAAACTTCTCCAGTAGCACGTCGCTTACGGGCCGCTTGAGCTGGTAAGACTCACCGAGGTCTCCCTGCAGAAGATCTCCCATGTAGCGGTAGTACTGCACATAGATCGGCCGGTCCAGGCCGTACTTCTCCGTCACCGCCGCCCGCACCGCCGGAGTCACGCTGCGCTCCCCCGCCAGCATCCTCACCGGGTCCCCGGGGACTATCGCCGGCGCCCGCACGAGGAACAGCAACATGGTGACTCCGATGAACACGGGCACCATCTGCAGAATCCTGCGGGCGACGTATCTCAGCATGTGCCTACACTCTCCAGCTTGCCACCTTACACAAAAGCGGTAGGATGCCTCAAAGGCATCCTACCGCTTAAGCGTCACTCGAATCCCAACCGTTCTTCGAGACTCTCCAGGCTCTGCGGGAACCGTTTACTCAGACAGCCAGCAGTTGATGAAGTCCAAATAGGTCATCGGACTGTAGACGAGATTGTGCACGCGGGCAGAAGTGACCCTGCTGTGGGCATACGTGCAGATAGCTATCTCCGGAGAGTCATCACCGATCATCTTCACAACCGCTTGAGCCGCCTTCAGTCGCTCGTCGTCGTCGACGATCTTCCGAGCGGCGAGGATGCCCTCGTCTACCGCGGGGTTGTTGTATTTTGAGAAATTCTGACCGGCGCTGCTGAAGAACAGCGGGTGAATCATATTGTCGATCGTCGGATAGTCGACCGACCAGCCACTCCGCCCGATCTGGTAGGTTCCCTTATCCACCTTGTCCCAATAGGTCGGCCCATCGCTCGTGTCAAACTCGGCCTTGATGCCGATCTTGTCGAGATCGGCTTGAATCAGCTGCATCGTCTGCTCATGCCCAGCGCCGGAATTGAAAGCGAGCTTCAATGCAGGGAGACCCTTGCCGTTCGGGAATCCTGCCTTGGCCAGCATTTCCTTTGCTGCCTCCACGTCATAGTGGTTGTATTGCCACGCATTCTCTTCGTAACCAGGCAGACCAGCCGGAACGATGCTGCTGGCCGGCTTCCGGATGCCCTCGTAGGCAATATCGCAGATGGCCTGGCGGTTGATCGCCAGGGAGACAGCCCGTCGCAGATCGGCGTTCTTGAACACCTCGTCCTGATTGTTCATTATGATTTCGTAGATCCCGAGCTCTGGAGCGTTTTGCACCTGTTTTCCGGGGTTCGCCGTCATCCCGTCATCGCTCAAGCCGTACGTGGCAACAGTGTCTTTGTACTGGCCGGTGGGAATCTGTGTCCAGTCGATTGTCCCAGCTTTGAAATCCAAGAAGGCGGTATTGAGATCGGCGTAGATCATGAAGTTGATGCCGTCGATGTTCGGCTTCGTGCCCGAGTAGTCCTCAAACCGCACCACCTTGATGTACTGCCCGGCCGCCCATGGCTCTGCCATCTTGAATGGGCCGTTGCCGACCGGCATCAGCGCGAACGCTGCCGGGTCTTTCTCGACCTCTTCCTTCGGCACCGGGGCGGTATCGGGGAAGCCGACGACATACGGGAACTCGGCATAGGAATACGCCAATGTCACTTCGAGGGTGTAATCATCGATGACCTTCACCCCGGAGAGCTCGGTAGCCGGGTTCTCCTCGGCCTGCATCTCGTCGAAGCCCTTCACCATGCTCAGGAGGTAACCATAGAGCGATTCATTCGCCGGATTCGAGAGGCGCTCCCACTGATACTTGAAGTCTGCCGCCACCACTTCGCGGCCATTGTGGAATTTCGTCCCCTTCTTCAAGTGGAACGTGAAGACCGTCGCGTCATCGTTGGCTTCCCACGATTCAGCAACACAGGGCTCTACGACTGAGGTCTTGTAGTTAAACTGGGTGAGGGCCTCGAAGAGGGCGTGGTCGACCTGGATGCCCTCTGATTCAAACGCAAGCATTGGATCTATGTGCGAGGGGTCTCCAATGTAGACGTTTAGCGTCCCACCCTTAACCGCCTCGCCGCTGCCACCGTCTCCGACGCTCTCATCGTCGCCACACGCCACGAGAGCCCATGCCGCCATGGCCAGTAGGACTGCAAGCGCGACAGCGAGCCAAACACGCTTCCTCATCATCGGACCTTCCCTCCTTCGGCAAGAAGCCTTGCCCCTGTTCCCGCACCTAAGCCCTTCGCAGTTCCTCACCGGCCTCCTTCGCAACGCCATGCGACGAAGGGCCGGCAGTCACGCTCAGGCCACGTAGACGAGGGCTACAGAAACAACGAAGAAGGCGGCCGCGCACCCGATGGTGAGCCGATCCAAGTTTTTCCTCACCACGCTGCTCCCGCCGAAGACTCCCGATCCTCCAAAGGTTGTGGACAAACCAGCATCCTTGCCCGAATGAAGGAACACCAACAGGAGCACCGCGATCCCCAGAATGGTGTCTATTCCCACCAACGCGTACTTCACCCTCGTCTACCTCGCTTATTTCGACAGTTTGATCAACTGACTTTACTGTTTCTGTAAGGTATCACCAAACTGGTGTCCGCATACCGAGCCCTGTACACGCTCTTCAAAGAGCGGAGTGCCTGTCATCTCAGGCGGAATATCGAGACCCAAAAAGCGAAGCAGAGTGGGCGCAACGTCGGACAGACCGCCCAGTTGACGCAGGGTCAGGCCCTTCTCGAGGACAATCGCCGGCACGTTGGCCAGGGAGTGAGCGGTGTTCGCGTCACCGTCTGGTTCCAGCATCGCCTCGGCGTTGCCGTGGTCGGATGTGATTATCATTCGCGCACCTACCGACCCCAGAATCTCCACAACCCGTCCGAGGCACCTGTCGACGTGGCCGATGGCCTCGACCGTGGCCTCGATGTCACCAGTATGACCGACCATGTCCGGATTGGCAAAATTGACAAGGGTGAAGTTGGGCGGGTCGGCAGCCACAATTGCCTCCAGCGCGTCGACGACTTCATATGCACTCATCGCCGGCTTCAGATCGTACGTGGCCACGTCTCGCGGCGAGGGGATCAGCGTGCGCGTCTCCCCGGCGAATGGCTCCTCGTGCCCCCCGTTGAAAAAGAAGGTCACGTGGGCGTATTTCTCAGTCTCAGCGATATGCAACTGGGTCATCCCTGCTTCGCTGAGCACCTCCGCAAGGACGTGCCGTGGCTCCTGTTTGGGAAAGGCTACGGCGAGCCCGAGATCGGGATCGTATTCGGTCATACCCACGAAGCTTATCGCTGGAGGTGGCCCCCCGCGATCGAATTCGCCGAAATCGGTGCAGGTGAGCGCCGCCGATAATTCCCGGGCACGATCGGGTCTGAAGTTGAAGAAGATGACCGAATCCCCCGTCCTGATGCGGGACGCCGCCCAATCGCCCACGACCGTCGGTTGGACGAACTCATCGGTTTCATCGCGGGCGTACGACTCCAATATCGCGGTGAGCCCGTCGGCAGCACTCAAGCCGTCACCATGGACAAGAGCGCGGTACGCGCGTTCCACGCGACTCCATCTGCGATCCCTATCCATGGCGTAGTAGCGGCCCGCGACCGTCGCCACCCGACCAACACCCTCAGCTTTCAAGAAAGCCGCAAGCTCCAGCATGAATCCCTGGCCGCTCGAAGGAGACGTGTCACGCCCATCGGTGAAGGCATGGACAAAGACGTCCCGCACTCCGTTGAGCCGGGCCATCTTGACCAGTGCCTTGAGGTGGCCGAGTGAGGAATGGACCCCCGCGTTCGACAGCAGGCCCATGAGATGGACAGAGCCGCTGCGCTCCTTCGCCTTCCGCATCGCCTGCAGCAACGGTTCATTCTCAAAGAATGAGCCATCCGCAATAGCCCCATTGATCCGCGACAGATCCTGGAGGATTATCCTCCCAGAGCCGAGCGTCAGATGACCGACCTCGGAGTTCCCCATGATGCCGGGCGGCAGACCCACGGCCTCTCCACTGGCCTCCAGTGTTGTGTGTGGATAGTCTGCCCAGAGGCGATCCCATACAGGGGTTTCGGCCAAAGCGATGGCATTGCCAGGGCCGCCCTCGGCGCATCCCCAGCCATCAAGAATAATCAGCGCTGCGCGCCGGCGCGCTTCTCGGCTCGAGGGTTGCACCGTCTAGAGTTCCCGGAACTGGACAATCCGGGCAAAAGAAGCCACCTCCAGGCTCGCTCCGCCCACCAGAGCCCCGTCAATGTCGGGTTGGGCCATCAGATCGTCTATGTTCTCCGGCTTGACACTCCCGCCGTAGAGCACGCGCACCACGCCCGCCGCTTCGGGTCCCAGCGCCTTGTCCACTTGAGCGCGCACGAAGCTGATCGCTTCCTGCGCCATTTCTGGGGTGGCCGTTTTCCCCGTACCGATTGCCCAAATCGGTTCGTAAGCTATGGCGAGCGACGATGCCTGATCGGGGCGCACAGCCACCAGCCCGGCGGGCACCTGTCGCGCCAGTACCTCTTCAGTCCGGCCGGCCTCCCGCTCAGACTCCGTCTCGCCCACACACATGATGGGACTAAGGGCAGAAGACAGAGCGGCGGCCACTTTCTTGCCGACGGCTGCGTCGCTCTCCCCAAAAAACTGCCGCCGCTCGGAGTGACCAATGATCACGTACCGCACTCCGAGATCGACAAGCATGAGCGCAGAGACCTCGCCGGTATAGGCCCCCTCCGGCTCCCAAAAGACGTTCTGCGCGGCCACGGCTATTGGAGTTCCGGCAGCAGATCTCTTCGCTTCCACAAGGGAAGTGAAAGGAGGCGCGACCACGATATCCCGCCCATCCGCCGGTCCCACGATTGATGCCAGTTCTCGAACAAAGGACGACGTCTCATCACTAGTCTTGTACATCTTCCAATTACCCGCCAGCAGTGGGGTCCTGCGGCGGGAACCCACCTCGCCTTTGTTCATGCGGTCCCCTTGTCAGGAATAGCCTTGATGCCGGGCAGATCCGCGCCCTCGATGAACTCCAGAGACGCCCCGCCTCCCATCGACACGTGATCCATCATATGCGCGACCTGAAACTTGTTTACCGCGGCAACCGAGTCACCGCCGCCAACCACAGTCACACCGGGCGCCGTAGCCATAGCCTCCGCGACCGCGCGCGTTCCGGTGGCAAAGGGAACCAACTCGAAAATGCCCATGGGTCCGTTCCAGAAGACTGATCCCGCTCTGGCGATCACTCCGGTGAATATGCTCGTGGTCTCCGGCCCTATGTCGACTCCCATCCACCCATCAGGGATGTCATCGGCCCGAGTGACTCTCGTGCGGGCGCTCTCGTCGACCGATTGAGAAATGACGACATCACCAGGCAGAACCAGATCACACTTGGAGCGTGAGGCCTTGGCGAGCGCCTCCGCGGCAGCCTTCACACCCTCATCTTCCACACGGGAGCTGCCGACACGTCCTCCCCGAGCTTTCAGGAAAGTGAAAGCCATGGCCCCACCAATCAGCAGGCTGTCCGCCAAATCCAGAAAACGCTCGATCACCTTGATCTTGTCCGTGACCTTCGCGCCCCCCAGCAGCACGACGAAGGGGCGCGGTGGCGTCGCCAGGATCCCCTCAAGCGCGTCGATTTCCTTCTCCATTTGGAGACCCGCAACCGTGGGGAGCACCTCTGCCAGCCCGGCCGTCGTCACGTGCGCCCGGTGGGCAGCACTGAACGCGTCGTTCACGTACAGGTCGCCGAGCCGGGCCAACTCATTGACCAGCCCGCGATCATTTTTCTTCTCCCTGGGATCGAACCGGGAGTTCTCCAAGAGGACGACGTCTCCCGGCTTCATGGCGGCAACGGTCTCTTCCACCCCAGGGCCTGAGAGCTCGCTCACTTTTCGCACGGGTGTCTGAAGAAGTTGACCCAATCTCATGGCGACAGGATCGAGACGCAGCGCGTCATCCGGCCCTTCTTTCGGCCGTCCCAGGTGCGACATCAGAATGACCCGGCAATCGTGATCCCGAAGATACTCAATGGTTGGCAAAGCTGCGCGGATGCGAGTGTCGTCGACAACCTTGCCCTCCCTGAGCGGCACGTTGAAATCAACCCGCACCAGCACCCGCTTGCCGGTGACATCGACATCGCGAATTGTCTTCTTGCCCATTTTCAAGCCTCCATTGCGCTACAAGAGACGGGAGGACAGATCGACCATGCGGTTGGCAAACCCCCATTCGTTGTCGTACCAGGCAACGATCTTGGCCTGGCGCCCCTTGACCATGGTGAGCCCCGAGTCAAAGATCGAGGAGTGGGGGTCTCCGACGATGTCGGAGGACACCAGAGGCTCATCGGTATACCGCAGCACGCCGGCCATGGGGCCCTCGGCGGCCGCCCTCATGGCCGCGTTGATTTCATCCACTGTTGCCTCTTTCTCCAAGGTGACAACTAGATCGACCACCGACCCGTCGGGCACCGGAACGCGCAGCGCGAAACCGTCGAGCTTGCCCTTGAGTTCCGGAAGCACCAGTCCGATGGCGCGGGCCGCGCCGGTGGACGTGGGAATAATCGAGAGCGACGCTGCCCGGGCGCGGCGCAGGTCTTTGTGGGGCAGGTCGAGAATGCGCTGGTCGTTGGTGAAAGCATGAACCGTTGTCATCAGGCCCTGTTCGATGCCGAACGAGTCCATGAGCACCTTGGCAACCGGAGCCAAACAGTTTGTCGTGCACGATGCGTTCGAGACGATGTGGTGAGTAGTGGGGTCGTAATCCGCGTCGTTAACACCGACAACCACGGTCAGATCAGGATCCTTGGCGGGAGCACTTATCAGGACCTTCTTGGCTCCCTGGTCCAGGTGCATGGCGGCCTTCTGCCTGTCCGTGTTCCGACCCGTCGACTCGATCACCACGTCCACTCCCAGCTCTCGCCAAGGCAAGAGAGTTACGTCGGCCGCCGAGAGAACCTTGATCCGCAATCCATCTAAGACGATTTCATCATCGGAATGCGAAACATCTCCCGGCCAAACGCCGTGGACGCTGTCGTACTTCAATAGGTGTGCCAGGGTGGCTGCGTCGGCAAGATCGTTGACGGCGACCACCTGGAGGTGGGCCGATCGCTTCGCGGCGGCTCGTAGATAGAGTCTCCCAATCCTGCCGAAACCATTTATCCCGACTCTGACGCTCATGTCTACTCCTCTGGACTAACCCTCACGCTTTTTTCGCATGCTACCACTATGTTGGTTTTCGCCCAGCCGATCAGCAGCCTGCACTAGGCGGCGAAGCCTGTGATTCATGGCCGAACGCGACATGTCACCGTCCGCGGCCTCCGCCAGTTCTGCCAGGTTCATGTAGGGGTACAGCGTTCTCAGTCGCGCTGCCTCCTGTACTCCGGGCGATAGTAAGCGGAGGTTTCCCATGGCTTCCAGCACCCTGATGGCCTCCAACTGCTTTGTGG
>Ga0068713_1004042_pt1 | contig 11903 bp, 13 predicted proteins | sample MTBAKSrepl2MetaG_FD_62223 | JGI IMG/M metagenome (GOLD analysis project Ga0068713, IMG submission 62223) | Enrichment culture microbial communities om Arthur Kill intertidal strait, New Jersey, USA, that are MTBE-degrading - MTBE-AKS2 (Arthur... | ecosystem: Environmental > Aquatic > Marine >...
CACCGCACAGCGCTGCTTCTCGGCAACCATGATCGGGTAAAATCGTTTTGAACCGCTGTAGAAGGAAAATCCCCCGCACTCGCGGATGGCGTACCTGACCCCCTCAAAGAGGTCCGGATGCTCCTCCACCAGAAAACGGGCGCCGAAATCACCAGTCGTTTCCTCGTCGCTCACCACGGCGAGGATCACATCCCCCGGCAACGCCGTATTCTCAGCCTTCGCGCGCAGAAAGGCGGCCAGCATCATCGCCACGCCTCCCTTCATATCGAGGGCGCCGCGTCCCCAGACAAACCCGTCGGCGACGGTTCCCTCGAAAGGCGGATACCGCCACTCCTGATTCGCCGTGGTGACCACATCCACGTGCCCATAGAGGAGAAGAGGAGGAGCGGCTCCCCCGCCTTTCAGGCGGGCCACCAGGTTTGGCCGCTCCGGGGCGCGGGCAAGAACTGAAGATTCAATCCCCGCCTCCTTCAGCAGTTCATGAACAAATGCTATGCAGGGCGCTTCGTTTCCGGGGGGATTGGTCGTATCGAACCGAATCAGGCGCTGCAGCAGCTTCACGGGATGCTGATATACCGGAAATCCGTCTTTCAAGTTTTCCACCTGTCGTGCCCTTTCTTCATCACCTTGAGACACGCCGCCCTCCAGACGGTGTGTTAGAGATGACGTCGAACCCTGTCTCTTTTACTACGCCTCCTGAAGAATCCTCAGAGAAACGTCCTCCACCATATCCTTGACCTTTTCCCGATACGCCAGCATATGGGGAGCGCCGGCATGGCGCCGGAGATCCTCGATACTCTCCCATTTTTCGATGACCGTGACAAGATTGGGATCCAAGCTCTGTCCCGGCAGTCCGGCGTCGATATCCACAGCCGGGAAATATTCGACACACCCTTTCTCTTCCCTCACGTTGGGAACATTGTCGTTAAATATTTCCAGAAAATCCGTAGTCTTACCCGCCTTCACCCGTATCGACGCGAGAACGGTGATCATCGTCATCCTCCTGATTATAATGAATCTTTTTTCTTTCCCCGGTATCGTTCTTCCCGGAATCACTATCGCGAAAAGAATATTTCCTCAAAGCGTCATGACAAAAACGCCGGGAATACGCCGGTATCACTGGAAGGATACCGGCGCCCGGCCTGTGAGGGCAGTTGAACAAGCTTTGCTTTGCCTTACATCACTTCTGCTTCAGCAGATCTCGAATCTCCGTAAGAAGCACTTCCTCACGGGGAGGAGGGGGCGGCTCCGCAGGGGCTTCGATTTCCTTCTTCTTGAATGCGTTCATGGCTTTAATGATCATGAATATTGAGAAGGCAATAATGATAAAGTCCACAACCGTCTGAATAAATTTGCCGTAATTCAGGGTAACCGCGGCCGCTCCGTCCGCGGCGGCTTTGATGGTGATGGCGAGATTCGAGAAATCAACGCCGCCGAGCAGAACTCCTATGGGCGGCATAATAAGATCGGCAACCAGGGAAGAGACGATTTTCCCGAATGCGGCGCCGATAATGATACCCACAGCCATGTCTACCACGTTACCCCTCATTGCAAATGTCTTGAACTCCTTCAGCATTCCCATAATACTACCCCCTTAAAGGTTATTTTGGTATTCAACGCACTTTTCACTCAAAACGCAGGTCAGGTCTTCTTTTACCGCCTTCCCATACAGCGACACCCGGCCAATCCAACATTCACGCGGCGCCGGGGTCGGCGCTCCCCGCATCCTTTTTCATGATATCCCGCATCGTCCCTCACGGATAATTTTCCTGTTTTCGCGAGCGGAGAGCCGTTGCGGAATGAGGGCCTCACCCCCTACTGTCTGATATGTGTATTCACAGACGCACCCTGGAACGGGAACGCCTCCGGGCCGAGCGAAAGAGGCGTGAGAGGAAAAGCACCACCAGCTCGATCAGGACCAGGAGAACGGCCGCCGATACCGCACCCGACAGCACGGCATCACGGTTCAAGGGGATCATGAATGAATAGTTTTTCCAGGTCTCCCGAATTAATTCCCTGTCCCCCCGCATGCTGATAAAAGCGATCTTATGCGCCAGGTCTGTCTCAAGGAATCGCTTCTCGCCCTCGAATCGCTGATGGCGTTCCACCATCCGTCTGATGGGCCTGGCCTCCTCTCTGGTCGCCTTATCCTCGCTTTCCTCATGTTTCTTTATCAGCGCCGGTATGGAACCATCATAGTACCGGTCGGCTATTTCCTGATACCCGCGAAGGTTTTCCTTTACTTCGATGAAATGGGCATCGAGTCTTTTTTCATACTGATCCACAAAATTGGGTATCTGTATCCCCAATAAGATGGCCGTGCAGGCTACCAGTACCAGAAAATAGCGATACAGTATTTTCATACCCTCCTCCGGGCTGTTCTCCGGCCGATCTGCGGGCACATCCCGCCACACGGCATCTCCTTGCTCAAGAAAGATACCCCCGTTTCCGTGTGAGAAACGGTGGCGTCATACGATCCATTCACCGTTTTCTCGGGCTGGGAGTCAAAAAAGCGTACCCGGCCATAACTCCACGTAACAATAGGATAATACTCCGCCCATGATAATTGTCAAGGAATTTCAGCGGAAGGCGCCATCGCCTCTCTTTCAATGCAAGATGGGTTTGCGTCGGGAAAAGTGGCTTGAAGGAATAAACAGGGACATGCTATGGATTCACGCACCGTTTGTCCCGTTTCATATCCCTGTACCGCCAGACAATTGAATGAAGAAAGCAAGCGCCATAGACGTTCTCGGAATCGGCCCCGTCATTCTCAACAGGAATGGGAGGGCGAAAAGGATGTCCATCGTCGTCACGACGTCAGGGGATGTGCACATAACCCTTCCCTGCCGCGTCACTGTCCGTCAGGCGGAAGATTTTCTCCGGGAAAAATCCGACTGGATTGCGGCGCGTCGTCGGAGAGCATCCCTCATCCGTCTCCGCCACAGGCAGCTCATCGGAGATGGCCCTCCTCCCTCACGCAAAAACGCGGAGGAGGTCCTTCGAAAACGCCTCGACCATCTGGCCCGGAAGTACGGCTTTCCCCTCAACAAGGTCACCATCCGGAATCAGAAAAGGCGCTGGGGGAGCTGCTCGGCGGACAACAATATCAGCATCAACGAAAAGCTGGCGAGACTTCCCGACCGGCTCATCGACTTCGTTCTCCTCCACGAGCTGATCCATACCCGTATAAAGAACCACGCGAAAGAGTTCTGGCTGGAACTCGGGAAATATGTGGATACCGTGGAGACGCTCCGCAAAGAATTACGTCAGTACCGTCTGGATCTTCTCTAAAACAAGAGCGGGAATATGCCGGAAGATGCTGCGATCGCTTTCAGCTTACGCCTTGATCCTCTTGAGCAGCCAGGCCATGTTCTCGCCCAGCAGCTTCATGGTGGCGATCCCTTCCGCGTCCTTTTCCACATCCCCCTTGTTTCGACCGATCGCCATGTTCCAGTAATTGGAACCCGGTACGATTATCTGGTTGTAAAGGAAGAAGTGGTTAATGGTGTCGAAGGCGTGAATGCTTCCCGCCCTCCGGACGGCGATAACGGCCGCTCCCGCCTTTCGCTTGAACAGATTGCCGTTCGCCTTTCCTACCAGACCCGCCCGGTCGATCAGGGCCTTCATCTCGGCGGTCACATCGGTGAAATAGGTCGGCGAGCCCAGGATGATGCCGTCGGCCTCGGCCATCTTTTCAACGCATTCGTTCAGGATGTCGTCATTAAAGGCGCACCGTCCGTCCGCGTTCTCGAAACACTTGTAACAGGCGCGGCACCCATGGATCTTCTTCCCGGACAGGCTGAAGACCTCCGTATCGATCCCTTCTTTTTTCAGTTCGTTCAGCACATATCCAATAAGAATGGCGGTATTCCCGTCCTTGCGGGCGCTGCCGTTGAATGCGATCACCTTCATGCCGTATTCCTCCTCCTTGCCTTATTTCCGATCTTCGATAGGCACGTAATCCCGTTCTTTACTCCCCATGTAAATCTGCCGCGGGCGGTAAAGCTTCCATGACGAGTCGTGAACGCTCTCCCGCCACTGGCTGATCCATCCCGGCAACCGGCCGATGGCGAAGAGAACGGGGAACATGTTCAGCGGGAATCCCATGGCCCTGAGCAGGATGCCGCTGTAGAAATCGATATTGGGATAGAGGTTGTGGTCAATAAAATAGGGATCGCGCGTCGCGATCTCCTCCAGATTGAGCGCGATATCGAGAAGCGGATCGTGTGTCCCGAGCTTCTGCAGGATTTTATCCCGCTCCTTTTTAATGATAGGCCCCCGGGGATCATAAGTCCGGTAAACACGGTGCCCGAACCCCATCAGGCGAAACGGGTCATTTTTCTCCTTGGCGCGGGCGATAAAGGGAGCGGGATCGCCCCCGGCGTCATAGATTTCCTGCAGCATCTCGATCACCGCCTGGTTTGCCCCTCCATGGAGCGGTCCCCAGAGAGCGCATATGCCGGCTGAGATCGAGGCATAGAGATTGGCCCGGGAGCTTCCCACATGCCGCACCACCGAAGTGGAACAGTTCTGTTCGTGTTCCGCATGGAGGATCAGGAACACCTCGAGGGCCCGCACCACATCCGGATCTATGACATAAGGCCGGACGGGCGAGTCGAACATCATATTCATGAAATTCGCGCAGTATCCCAGTTTATGCGACGGATAGATCACCCGATGGCCGCGGGATATCTGATGCGACATGGCGGCCAGCGTGCGAAGCTTTGAGAGAAGCCGCGCCACGGTGATATTGATCTCCTCCTCTTCCGTCCGCTCGGGGAGCGCCGGGTAAAACGCCCTCAGGGCGTTCACCATGGATGAAAGGATTCCCATCGGATGAGCGCCCCGGGGAAACTTCTCGAAGAAAGCGCGCATATCCTCGTGAACCAGAGAATGGGTGTTCAGCATTTCGGAAAAGGCCTTTCGCTGGGAAAGGGTAGGCAGTTCTCCATTGATCAGCAGATAGGCGGTCTCGACAAAGGTGGAATGTTCCGCCAGTTGCTCGATGGGAATCCCCCGGTATCGCAGGATCCCTTTTTCCCCGTTCATATACGTAATCTCGCTGGCGCAACTCCCCGTGTTGACAGACCCCGGATCAAGGGTGATATACCCCGTCTCCTTGAGGAGATTCGATATGTCGATCGCCTTTTCTCCTTCGGTGCCAATCACTATCGGTAATTCGTAAGTCTTCCCTTCCACTGTCAGTCTGGCCGTTTCGCTCATGTAGCAACACCTCTATCTCACGAAATGAACCGCAGCTTATAGCAAACTTGGAGGGTCTTTACCAGCGATGAGTTGTCTTCACGTCGAAAAAACCCTACTTTGGTCTGGAACGGAAAATATCCGAGACTCGGTAGGGGGCCTTCAAAAGGCTTGACACACACGGCACCGGTTCTTATACTCCCTGAGACTCGCCGGATTTCAGCACGCTATGAACGGCCATGGCTCTCCGTTACCTGTGTGCTGTCGGCCAATCCTGAGAACGGAGGAGAGGAGCGCGATATGCGGATTGCACAAATGGGGCTGAAAGGATTTCAATCGCTGGGGATTTTATTGGCGGCGGCATTCCTGCTGTCGGCGGGGTGCGCTTCCAAAGCCAATCTCTCATCCCTCTCCGGTGACCGTTCTGATTTCACCGCCATAAAAAAAGTGGCCGTTGTCCTGGAAGACGAGCGGGGGCACAATCCCCTTTTCGGAGATATTTTCATGGAATCGGCCTCTGAAAAAATGGGACTGTTTCTGCTTCAAGAGAAGTATGTTCTCCGGGAGAACATCGCCGGAACGGATCTGAGGGAACGGGTCGACGCCTTTCTTGAGATTGCCGTGACGCACAGTAATGAGGGATTCCCGATTTATGGCTTTCCGATGACGTTCAGGGCCTCCGCCAAATTGATGGAGACCGCGACCGGGAATATCGTGTGGGGAAAGGATTACGCGTACAGATCGGCCATTTTCGCTCGTTCAGCGCCTCCGATTCGTGAAGTCATGAAACTCGGCGCAGACACAATCCTCGATTCCATTCCGCTGACCAAAAAAGGCGCTTCCGGGGCTGAAGCGGCAGCGCCCCCGGGAGATTCCCCTGTGTCCCCTTCGCAAACGCCCCCTCAGCCGGAAGAGAAAGCCGCACCTCAAGAAACGGCCATCCCTGTGAAAACCCCGGCTGCGGCGGGGTCCCCTCCCGCTGAGAGCCGCCAGGCCACAGAACAACCCCCCGCCCCGCAGATACGCATTGTGGAAAAGGAAACGGCTCCGCAGGCGAAGGCGGCTTCGCAACCGGACGGTCAAGCCGTGATCTTTTCAGTGCAGACCGGCGCTTTTCTTCAAAAAGATAACGCGACCCAGATGATCTCGCTGCTGAAGAGTAAGGGGTTTTCCCCGTATATCTCCGAGAAGGTCGATTCCGGCAAAAGGGTGTGGCACACCGTTCAGGTCGGCACATACGCGACGAGGTCCGAGGCCGAGGCGGCGGCAAAGATCATCTCCGACAAAGCCGGAATCGCGACCACACTGCACCTTTTGAAACAGGGCTCATGAGATCGAAGGACATACGCCGTACAATGCGCGGCGCGACACTGTGCACATATCTCCTCTATTCCAGACTATCCGGCCGTTACAATGTTCTGCCTGTAATCATTCACAAACTGTGTCAGCGGGCAGTTTTTGCGGCGCCGGACACAGATATTCTACCTTTCTCGTCCCTCTCGGATAATATCAACAAGTTCTTGCGTGGTAATTTTGGCTTTAATCGATGGCACATCTAATGGTGATGAAGCATTTCTCTCCGGTACCAATGCGAAAGTCCTGCCGTCTTTTCTTCTGATTAATACTTTTCCGGTATCTTCTGCTTGCTCAAGTACAAGAGCAAGCTTCTGTCTGGCTTCTGAATAGGTATAAACCTGCATGTTAAACCTCCAGAGTTTCAATGTTGAGACGTTTGGCTGCTGTCTTCAAATCTTGATCCAATGTCAGTAATGGTGCCTTGCGTCTGATGGCACAATCCAGAAAATAAGCATCATACGCATACATCCTGGTATCTCTAGACAGCTTTAATACGTTGTAAAAATCCGCATCCACATAACGAAGAGGGATACTTTGGAATATCGCGAGCCCCTTCTGGGCTTCTTTAAGTGTTATTCTATTCTGTTTAAACATAGCAGAGAAAGCATTGCCAATTTCCCAAGGAATGGAACCAGGTCCTATAAGCGTATTTCCTGTGGTAATTTCAATAATCCCATTACGTTCGGGTTCGGCAACAATAACTGCAATCAAGGCTGATGTATCAATTACTACATCCATGTAACCCTCCAAAAAGCCTTTTGATGACAATTGTACAACAAGAAGATTATTTGTCAAGTGTAACCAAGGTCAGGGGGCGTAGAGCAGCCTGATCGCGCAGCGTCCCCTGAACGAAAAGCTGACTTGCAAGATAAAATAATACTGTCCCTTTTTATCCTCTGACAATGCTCTTCTTGAAGCCGGTCAAATCATGAGTGAAAAAATAGGAGTGATTTCTTGCAGTAATTATGAACGACGGAGCTAAGCAGGGGAGCGCCACAGGCGCCCCGATCGGCTTGCGCAGTCTTGTTGCCCGATTCATGTGCTTTTCAAATAACTTTTGAGATCACGATAGTAATTTTCATGCGAACCAATCATCACCAATTCCACATCAGCGCCGCTTTGCCGATAGGCCAGCAGATATACATTTTCTTTGAGCTTGAATTTATGGACGAATACGCCCTTCAAATCTCCTCTTTTCTCTTCGCCGATACTTGGATTCTCGGCAATATTCCTTACTTCACGATCTAAAGCTTCTTTTTCAGCCTTAGTCATCTTTTTAACTTTTCTCTCAAATAATCTTGATTGATAGATTTTCATTCCAACCTATCCAAACGTGTATTCTGTTTTTTCACCCTGATCCAATTCATCAAGTCCAATCAAGATTTCTTTAATGAGAGAATACGGCAAGTCCGGATTTTCTTCGGCACACTTGCCCAGACGAGCCCAGTGTTCGATTTGACCTGCAAGCGAACGATGATCGATTCGACTGAATCTCTTCGCCTCATCAACCAGTTCTTCTGAAATTCTAACCGCTGTAGGCATATCTCCCCCTCCATCCTTCAAATTACTGTATGCCTCATAATATTGCATAGTGCAACATATTGCAATATATCATTTCATGGGTAACGCCCGCGTGTGAACGAAATTCTGACTTGCAAGATAAAATAATCCTGTCCCCTTTTATCCCTTTTATCCCTTTTATCCTCTTTTATCCTTTATCATTCCGGCACGGCACTGTGCAAATACCTCTATTGCAAATGTAACCACCGAATATCCGGCGATTACAATATTCTTCTTGGAAATGAGTGCCCCGTAATTTTCAAGGGGATGCACTGCTCCAAACAGTATTCATTCTTAGCTGCTTCCATCTTTCCCATGTTTTACCAACTTGGCTTTTGGTCTTTATTACCGCAAAACACTCAATGGTTGAATTTCGATTATGCTTGATTTTACAGCGAAAATTTCGCTTTTCATTTTTTATGAAATAGAGTAGTCTTGCACAAAAGTCCAGAAAATACCAAGTAGGTATATTGATTGTTGGTCTTTAGCAATGGCCAAGAGAAAAAAATGATTCCAGTCGTGGACATATTCGCTGGGCCAGGTGGCCTCGGAGAAGGGTTCAGTTCCGTCGTTGACAGCAAGAACCGACCCGTCTTCGATATCGCCTTGTCCATAGAGATGGAATTCCACGCGTTCGAGACGCTCAAGCTCAGAACCTTCTACCGGCAATTCTGGAACGGTGCACCTCCCGAGTACTACCAGTATCTCCGAGGGGAAATCACTCGCAAGGCGATGTACGAGGCGCACAAGCCTGAAGCGAAAAGGTCTGAGGATGTCTGTTGGCATGCTCGTCTTGGCCCTGAAGGTGAGACACCTGATACCGTCCGATCCAAGATCGACAAAGCAATAGGAAAACACGATCCATGGGTTCTGATCGGTGGTCCGCCTTGCCAAGCCTATTCGCTAGCCGGTCGGTCAAGAAATCTCGGCAACCCGAATTACAGCCCGAAGAAAGACGAGAAACAACGTCTGTACGTGGAGTATCTTCAGATACTCGCCGACCACAGGCCAGCAGCGTTCATCATGGAGAACGTCAAAGGGCTTCTATCCGCAACCTTGGCAAACGAACGCATGTTCCATCGGATTGTGGAGGACCTGAGGCTCCCAGCGAAAGCTCTGGATCGCGATGGTCGTAAGTCACGCTCAGAGCTCAGCAAAGGATACCGAATTTACTCGCTCGCTGAACGCTTGATGTTCGAAGATGGAGACATGCGAGGATCAGTAATCCGAGCTGAGAAATATGGCGTACCACAATCCCGGCACAGAGTCATTCTCCTCGGCATTCGTGACGACCTCGACCACATGGTTCCCGAGATACTGACGGAGCGACCAGAGGTTTGCGTATCGTCCGTTCTGGGCGACCTGCCGCCATTGCGTAGCGGGCTGTCTCGACAAACGGACTCTGCGGCCGCTTGGGAAGCATGTCTACGTTCCCAAAGCGGAAGTCGCTGGGCTAACGCGGGAACCAAGAGAGTGGCTTCCGAATCACTTTCGAAGTTTGTAACGGAGATTCTTGGTGGGATCACTGCTCCGTCCGCAGATCGAGGCGATGATTTCATCGAGTGTGCTGTGGAGTGTGCCCATGAGCACGACTGGTACTGCGATTCAGCGATCGGAGGGATCTGCAACCACAAGACGCGTGGCCATATGGAGAAGGACCTCTACCGTTACCTCTACGCTGCATGCTACGCAAAGCTTCAAGGCAAGTCGCCATTGCTAAGACATTTCCCAACGGACCTTCTGCCCAACCACACAAGCGTGGATACTGCCATAGAAGATGGTGGCAATTTCTCGGATCGGTTCCGGGTGCAGGTGGCGACACGTCCGAGCACGACGGTGGTGTCCCATATCAGCAAGGATGGCCATTATTACATCCATCCTGATCCGAAACAATGCCGCAGCCTCACGGTCCGTGAGGCTGCTCGGCTTCAGACCTTTCCTGATAACTATTACTTCTGCGGTCCAGCCACCGCTCAATATGTTCAGGTCGGCAACGCCGTGCCGCCGTATCTGGCCAGACAGATCGGTGACATCGTACACGATGTCCTCTCACGGGCAGGCGGGGGAAGTTGATGGACCGATTGAGCAAACAGCATCGCAGTTGGAATATGTCGCGCATCCGAGGCCGTGACACGAAGCCTGAGGTGGCTGTGCGCTCTCTTCTCCATCACATGAGATTCCGATTCCGTCTACATGCAAAAGACCTGCCCGGTCGTCCAGACATCCTGCTTCCGAAGCATCATGCAGCTATATTCGTGCATGGCTGCTTCTGGCACCGTCACAAGAGCTGTAGATTTGCTTACCAGCCGAAATCCCGGACCGCATTCTGGACGCAGAAATTCAAGGAGAATGTCAAACGGGATATGAACAATCATGCGGCATTGAGTCGGCTTGGCTGGAATGTCATCGTCGTCTGGGAGTGCGAGTTGCGGGACATGGAAACGCTGGCAAAACGGCTCGAATCCGAACTGGCGGACGCGTCGGGCGCCTCTGACACGGAATAGATACGAGGTTCGTCATGGCAAGAAGCAGAACGACAGTCGAAGTTATCCCATCCGCTAAGCGACTCATTCACTCTCTGCGTGATATTGGCTACGACTTCAAACACGCGGTGGCTGACATATTGGATAACTCTATCGCCGCGAAGGCATCCCAAGTTGCAATCGACATGAAGTTTGATGGCGAGGATTCGTGGGTGCGGATTGCAGATAACGGCACAGGGATGTCTGGCACGACCATCACGGAGGCGATGCGTTTCGGCACCGAGCGTGAATACGAGGCAGACGAACTGGGCAAGTTTGGCCTCGGCCTCAAGACCGCGTCACTGTCGCAGTGCTCCCTATTCACGGTTGCCTCACGTATCGACAGGAACGCCCGCCGAATCGAAGTGCGTCAGTGGGATTTGGAGCACGTGGAGTCGACAAACAGGTGGGAGATTATTGACGTACCGGCTTCTGATCGCTCTGATGAGTTGATTAAACCGCTTCAGAACTCGACGGGCACCGTGGTGCTCTGGGAACAGCTGGACCGCGTGCTTGGATACAAGATTCCGTGGGGGGATCGCGCACGAAACGGGTTCTTCCGGCTGGCAGAGGAACTTGATCTCCATCTCGGCATGGTGTTTCACCGCTTCTTAAGTGGTGAGGCAAGGCGCAGGAAAAAGCTCAAGATTACGATCAATGACACGACCGTAGAGGCATGGGACCCTTTTGCCCGATCTGAGAAGGCAACGATCTCACTTCCCGACCGGGAGTTCGAGATCACAAGCAATGATGGCCTTGGCCTCGTCGCTTATCGCCCGTACATCCTGCCCCCGCGCGAGCGATTCTCGTCACTGAAGGAGTTCGAGAGGCTAGCAGGGCCAGGTAAGTGGAACTATCAGCAGGGCTTCTACATCTACCGCGCTGATCGGATGATTCAGAGCGGCGGGTGGTCGCACATGAGGACTTCGGATGAGCACACGAAGTTGGCACGTGTTGCTCTTGAGTTCATGCCCGATCTCGATTCTGCCTTTGATCTGAATGTTGCTAAGGCCCGCGTGAATCTTCCGGCAAGTCTGAAGCAGCAGTTGAAGTCGCATATCGAACAACTGGTCAAACAGGCTCGGAAGGCCTACACGCCGCCCTCCAAGCCAAACACAAGCGACCCGAGCAGAACTCCAAGTCATACGCCAAGGTTCTATGTCGGTGGAAGCTCAGGCCTCACAACAAGCCGAGAGGCCAACATAATGCAGCCGCCAAGCAATGACACGGCGGCGCCAACTCAGAATGGCAACTTGTCGCCGT
>Ga0068713_1004047_pt1 | contig 11881 bp, 4 predicted proteins | sample MTBAKSrepl2MetaG_FD_62223 | JGI IMG/M metagenome (GOLD analysis project Ga0068713, IMG submission 62223) | Enrichment culture microbial communities om Arthur Kill intertidal strait, New Jersey, USA, that are MTBE-degrading - MTBE-AKS2 (Arthur... | ecosystem: Environmental > Aquatic > Marine >...
TAATGTGCAATAGCAGTTAATGTTACTGTGCCCGGGGGTGCGCTCGTCGTTGCCACAACTCTCAGCCGGCCTCCGCTCAGATATAGCGCACCGAGAATGTTCACTGTGTCTGTAGCAGGCAGAGGGCCGTCGCCTTCACGTTCATCAGCGCCGATATCAACTCCTCCGCCGATTGGCCTGGGGTCACCATCGTAGTCCATTGCAAGATCACTAAATGCTCCAATAATGTTAATGCCACTATCTATTGCGTAGGAACCACTTTGTATGTGGTAGTCTCCATAGAGCTGTCCGGTATCCAACCGTGTAAGAGTAAGTGGGCCGAAGCGGACCCTGATGAAATTCCCGCCTTCATCGAATGCGGGTGGAGCCTGTATCGCTGTGGTAGCCTCACCTAATATTGTCAATCCGCGATCCCCATTATAATACTCAGCTACAAATAGGGGATCGGTTTGAATATTTGTTGCGCCATAGCCTGTACTATCAGTAAGGATACAATATTGTGGATCCATCATCTGCGGTGAATCAGTCCCCAGTACTTCCAGGTCCCAGAACGAAGGCGAATCCGGCTGTGGCAGCAATTGGTAAACCGGTGGATCTGCATTGGGATCGCCAAAGAAGTAGAAAGACCTGTTCTGCCAGATAATATTGTCAGTCAACTGGGGATTGGAAAAACTCTGACCAGTAACCATCTCCAGTTCGGGGCTATGTGCACGTGACACAACTCCTGAGGGATGAGGATTCGACTGGTTGGGGCTACCGGGAGGAAAGGCTTCTCCGGCTGTGCCGGTACTATCGTTTTTCGTTATAGTGTTATGTATTATGTTCACCACAGCAGCGTCTTGCATCGAGATACCGGCGCCAGCAAGACCGGCAACATTATTGGCTATCATGTTGTTAAAGAGAGCTATGGAGTACCAGGCATCAGGGTTAGGATTGCTCTCCGCTTCCCGTCCATTGATACGGCTCAGCCGGATTCCTCCTCCATCTCCGGCGCTTGCAGAATTTCCCTTTATCAGGTTTGACAATATCTTTACCGAACCGGATCCTTCTGTTATACTTCCGGGGCCGCCAAGCAGTGAACCTCCTCCAATAAAAATACCACCACCTGATACAGTTATCCCCTGGTTGAAGGATTCGTTGAATATAATGGTATTGCCAATAATCAATCCATTGTGACTCAAACCGAGATGTCCTATCCCGCCTCCTTCTCCGAGGGTAAAATTGCCACATATATAGTTCTCTTTAACCTGGTAGGAGTCTGCGCCGGTATAAAGTGAAATTCCTCCCCCAGATCCATCAAGACCGCTGTTCTGAAGAATATGATTGTTGTGTATGCTGATGTTGTCATTGAAGCTGTTCTGATAAACAGGTCCCAGTGGTGTATCTGTTATCAGCACAGGTTGTCCGATCCGAACTCCTCCTCCATAGAACCCATTGTTATTGATTATGCGGTTGTTCCCTATATCGAGATAGTGGGCGTATCCATTTACCATAATTCCTCCTGCATGATCAGCTCCAGTAATGGTAAACCCGTCTATTCGCGCATTGGGTCTCCCGTCATCCGCCACACCAAAAATACGCTGTCCGATGGTATTGGTCGCAAGCACAATAATGGCGGGTCCTTCTTCATAAAAAAGGAGGGCAGGCTCCAAACCGCCTGCCAGGTTTTGCTGTGAAGGAAGGAGGTCAATCCTTCCGGTCGTTACCAGTGTCTGAACATTTGACCTCCATATCTGCAATTTCTCTGCAGGTGTTTTTACCGCATTAATAACAGCGGCACCTGTACCCCATCCCTGGAGCCTCACAGGCTTCCACATTATGACGAGCTCTTCGTGAATACCCTGTACATGTATAAGTCTTCCTGCACCAGCTGAATTAATTGCCGCCTGTATCGAGTCTGCAGGCCCTACCTGTATTGGCGGCCTTCCTCCAACCGTCACTGTCAAACCAATAATAGTTGATTTTGAGTTATCGCCACGGGTAACCATTAATTGTCCCGTTGTGACTCCAGCAGGGACAGTTGCAACAACAGTGGTGAAATTGCCGTTTACTGAAGGAGAAGTCGTCCAACTATCAATTATAAGCAAAACACCGTTGATTGTAACTGTGCCCGCTGTACCACCGAAACTATAATCCCGGGGTATTGTTTTGTTCGTATCGATTACGGGACAGGTAAATGTAATCGGAGGTCCTGGACAATATGCCGGGTTGGGAACAGGTGTGGCATCCCCCTCTGATATTATCGTTATCTGCTGGCCTGTTGAGGATACATAGGGTCCCTGGCTTGCCATATTCGTAATTCTGTTTATAACAGGTGTCCCGTCTGGAAACTCGCAGTCAAGCGGGAACTGATCAGGGCCTGCAAAGGCTGCGACCGGAACAACCGGCGTATCAAGATACGTGGTCGTCCCTGGCATATACTGGAACGTATAGCAGAACTGGCTGTATTGCGGGTTAAACTGTGGATCAGGGATATAAAGACCTCGGTTTACGGGATCAGGCATGGTTGGAGAATTCAGGCACACTGTTATCATATTGGGTGACATACCGCTTGGCTGGGGCAAGTTAGCCGTGTACGTTGATGGGACAAGTGCGTTATATCTGCCGTACTGGTCGGAATATACGCGAGACAATTCTCTCCCCGTCCAGTCACGTATAGAGACAGGGATCCAGGGAGGAGCGTATTTCTCCCCGAACTGGGGAGAAGTCGGGTCGAATTCATTTGCAGTATCATCGAGAATGAACCCAACGATATGCCCTGAAATGGGCACCTCTGTGAAGAGGAAGAAATCAGCTGCAGCATTTTTCCCGTCGTTCAGATTGATCAGCTTACGGTCACATAAATTCATCGTTTCTCCGGCTAATGGAGCAGGGATACCAGGAAATAAGCTTAATTCATTAGGCACCGTATAACCTTCACCGACACATGGATACGGCAAGGCAAGCGGGCTTACTGTATATTCATCTCCAAAATCAACATTTCTGTCCTGTGATCTGACAACCTTGTATCCCGGCGGCGGAATTACTTCGACAACATATTCTCCCTGCGGCAAAGGAACCTCTAATGCCCCTTGTGTACCATAGGGGACAGGAGCGCCCGTGCCATCAACAAAATATGTCATAAATGCATACCCGCCATCGAATATGCCGGGCCTTACCTGGTTCCAGTTGGCCATTCCGTCAAAGCATATTCCTCCTAAATAGAAGGGGCTTGCAGGGTCACCGGGGCAATCCGTAGGCAGCGATTCATCCCAGTTGTCGGTTGTTGTCGTATTCAGGAGCATCGTACCCGTCACATCATAGAGATTGACGGTTACACTGGGTATTCCCGGTTCCCAGGGCTCTCCAACGCCATACTCAGGCCTGTCTTCAGCCCTCGTCGTTGAATAAAAAACAATTCCGGAAATTCCGCCGTTCTCACCAAGATCATAAGCCTTTTTCCCCCACATAAGCACACTTGTCTGTCCAAGGAATCCCTGGAATGCCTGTGTAAGGACAGGTCCGGTTTCCGTTCTGTAAGGCATGACCGGTGAACCCCCGGTTCCGTCCTGATCCTGTGGATTTAACTGGCCGCCGAATGTCCACGGATCTGCAGCATTAATAGCGCCACCTGCATCCACAACAACCGTGACACCCGTAGCCTTGAATCGTGCAAAATCCACCTCTGCGACTTGCCAGCTGAAGAAGGGGAATATCTGATCGAACGGCACAAAGCCTTCTCCGTCGGTAGGAAATGCCTGATAGATTGTGCCATCCCTCCAGCGCAGGTTTATATTCTGCTCCGGTATGCCCATTTCACCCGCATCCCAGAAACCGTCGCCATTGTTGTCATGGAAAACCCAATGTTCCATCCTTGTAAACCACTGGAAAACCGGTACGTCTCCGAAGTTGCAGCTCCCTGTTGGTGTATTACAGGAACCGTCAGGATTAACTATGACCGTGTGAAAGGCAAAGATCAAATCTAAATTATCGTCCCATATGACGAGCTGATAATCACCCGGGGGAACATTCGGTATATCAAATGTGCCGTCCGGATTGCATCTCTGTGCATAGACCCCTCTCCCCGTGCCGGCAGCTCCGAGGTTAAGGCCGACCCAAGGTGTTGTATGGGCAAATGGCGCTCCAGCATGGAATGAGTAATCAGGCGGTCGTGACAAATGCAGATTGACGACCTGTCCGCTGAGTGTAGAACCACCGGTAAGCACTGCCGTATCGTTTGCGGGGTGTACAAATCCAATGACCACATGCGGACCCGGGGGCCCGAATTCAGCAAAGTAAGGCGGTTCATTCGCCTTAACCCAGGCATCAATGGTTTTCGTACCCTCAATAGTTGAAGTCTGTACCCAATCCTGGCCAACGGGCGGGACAGCCCTTATACCATACTTCCCCGGCGCAAGATACTTGATGTTGGCCATCCCGTCGGCATCAGTCAGTATGACCCCGGTACCCATGGATACCACATTGCCGGCTGCATCATATTCGGTGCCTAACGGATTCCCGAAGGCATCCATCATCTGTTGCCCTGCTGAAATGCCGTATCTCCCGCCTGCATCCTCAAGTATAATGCTGAAACCCTGCAGGCCCTGCTCTGCGGGAAGGTCCGGTGCATTGTTTATGGGCTGGTCATCCTCAAAGACGAAAACTGTTATCTGTGCTGTCGGAAGCGGAAGAGCATTCACGTATACCGTTACCGAAGTTTGACCGGGTGCAACAGGTGCCCCTCCTATGGTGTAGTTTGTTCCCGACGATACCATGTCTGGGAGAACAGAAACATAATAATGTTTAGCCGTATCCGGTACGGTTATCGTTTCTATACCGTTGCCAGGTCCCTCAGCAACAACGGGCATATAACTCTTGTGAAAATCGATAGCCCAGTTTGTGGAAGTGTCACCCGGGATAACATGATGGGTAGCATCTTCCTCTAAAAGCCAGCGGTAGTTATTAACTTGTGCAGTTGTTCCGTTGGGGTTCACCCCTCTTACATTCAAAGTGAATGCGTATGCAGATGAGCAGAGGAGCATCAGGAACAGCGGAATCAGGAAAAGCGTTTGACGCCTGACCATGCAGGAACAATGAAAATTAATTGATTGCCGGTTTTTCACCTCAGCCTCCTTTCGTTTTTAAAATGTCATTGAAGGTTTTATTGAAGACTCCCTGCGGTCTTACCGCAGTCCCGAATTTTTTCGGGATTAATGTAAGGAATTCTTTTTTCTTTCTATTCTCTCGCTAACCCCGTGGCAAGACCACGGGGAATATGCTCGCTATCCATTTAATGATAAATATCTGATGCTATCACTTCCGAATCGGGCACGTCGTGCTAGTCCTCGATTATTTCATTCTCTAAATTTTATTAAAAGAGGATAGCCTAAGGTATCCGAAGAGTTCCTATTTAGACCATAGGAAATGGTCTCTTTTTTCTGTAGGTATTATTTGTATAGGAAAGATCTTTTACTCCCTTACCCACGAGGTCTGCCCCTCATTGAAGTCAGGGAGGTTGCCGTTTGGAGAGGCTCTCTATAATTAAGGATAACGGCGAGATGCTGTCCGGACTCATGCAGATTCGCTGTAGTGAGAAATAAATTAACCCGAAAACTGCGATTGAATGATAAACCGGAGGCACAGTCGCCTTCAACGTCTTTTGATTTCAACATGATTTTATCATATGCTCTGATGCAATTTAAACTAAGGCGACGATAAAGGAAGAGATTGTTAATCAAAGAGGCTGGGAGTTAGTAATCTCAAGCGATGAGGTTATGTTTCGCTACGTAATTGGTCAGATCAGCATTTGTCTTCAGTCCCATTTTTTCGAGAATACGGGTCCGGTATGTGCTGACCGTCTTGACGCTCAGAAATAATTTTTCTGCGATCTCTTTCCTGGTTTTTCCGGAAGCGATCATGAGCATCACCTGGTACTCGCGGTCGGAAAGGTTCTCATGAGGCAGCTGCTCGAAATCACGGCCCATGGATACGAGTAATTCATCCGAGAAGGACTCACTGATATATTTCCCGCCTTTTAATATCTTCTGTATCGCCTTTATCAGTTCTTCCGGGATGCTTTCTTTCGTCAGATAACCCGATGCACCTGATTTCAGGGCACGAAACGCAAACTGTTCCTCCGGGAACATGCTCAGGATGAGTACAGGGAGTTTCGGTTTTTCTGACTTTATCTCTTTCAGTGTCTCAAGCCCGTCTTTGCCGGGCATGGCGATATCAAGAAGGACAAGATCGTAGTCGTCTTTCCTTACCCGTTTCATAACCTCGGTACTATCGGCAGCTTCATGTGCACAAACCTTGTCAGGGAGTTCCGAGAGGATGTGTCTTACCCCTTTTCTGACAACAGCATGGTCATCTGCTATGAGTATTCTGATCACTCCTCCTTTGATGTGAGTGGTATCTTTACAGACACCGTCGTTCCTTCATTCATTATACCTTTTATTTCTATTTCACCCCCGAGATACTGAACACGCTCCCTCATTCCCATGAGCCCGAATGAATGGTGATCGGAAAGTTTCTCCTCGGGAATCCCCTTCCCGTTATCTATAACGTCGAGCACGAGAAAACCGTTCCTCTTTTTCAGGTTCACCTTGATTTTTGTTGCCTCGGCATGCCTGATGATATTCATGAGTGCCTCCTGAAATATACGGAAGACCGCGGTTGACATGTCCTTGTCCATTTCCGTTTCTTCCAGATCGATGAAGATATCCCAGGGTATCCCCGTCCGTTTCCCGATTTCTTTTACCTGCCATTCGATTGCAGCAGTCAAACCGAGATGGTCCAGTACGGATGGCCTCAGTTCCGAGGAAATCCTCCTGACGATCTGGATAGCAGAATCGATAAGTTCCAGATCATCTTCCAGTCTCCTCTGTATCTGTTCCTTTTCTTCTGGTATATTCTTTAGAAGAGATGAGATGTCCACTTTCAGACCTGTCAGGACTGCTCCGAATTCGTCGTGTATCTGACGCGCGAGCTGGATACTGTTCTGTTCCCTTACAGACTGGAGGTGCGCAAAGAGTTCACGGAGTTGTTCCTGTGAAATTCTCAATTCCTCTTCAGTATTGAACCTGTAGATCGCCTCCCCTATCAACGGCGATAGTGTTTCGAGATACTCAATTTTCCCGTCCGAAAGCATACGTTCACGTTCGTCGGCCAGATGGATAAGCCCGAACGTTCTGTTACGGTATCGGACAGGAATGAGCGCAATCGACAGGAATCCTGTCTTTATGCAGTTGCCCCTGAAACGCTTGAGCTCTTGCTCTGTAAGACTGCCTGCAAATTCCAGAGAATTATTTATCCAGAAAGAGCCTTGCGAGGTCAGAACAGATTTGTCATGTTGCTCAAACTTACCGGTAACAGTCCTGATACAGGCGCACATATCCCTGTCCAGTGAAAGATTGTTTTCGAGTTCCATAAACTTTTGGCTGAACCCGGTATATGATTCGTAAGGGATATACCCATGCTCGTTCACTATTCTGATCCCGACACACCGCATGCCAGTCCATACACTGATTAATTGCACAACGGATTCGATATATTTCTTTCGAGTCCCTTTCGTTGCAAACAATTCGAGTAGGCTCGTAAAGAGCCTCCCCCTGGATTCGCGTACCTTTCTCTCTGTAATATCATGGGCAATAACCTGGATGTTTCCCTCTTCAATTATCCTGGCGCTTGCTTCCACGTCAATAAGTGAGCCGTCTTTGCGATAGATCTTCCTTTCCTCACGCACCGTCTCTCCTGCAAACAGGCGGTCGAGCGGGAGGGGCTTTGCAGTCAAGTCTTCAGAAGGAATGAGGGTTTTGATGTTCAGCCCCGAAAGCTCCTCAGCGCTGTAACCGGACATCCCGCAGATTGCAGGGTTTACATCTACAACATTCAGCCACTGGTCGAGAAGTGCTATTCCATCTGCTGCCTGCTCGATTAACGATCGGTATTTTTCCTCGCTCTCTCGGAGCTTTTTTTCGGCTTTTTTACGCTCGGTGACATCAATACCCATTTCCATAATGAGGGGTAAACCGTCGACATCTGTGAACAGATGGTCGGATATATCGTAGTAGCGGCCGTCAGGGCCTGTCCATTCCCAGTGATGTGGCGACATGGTTTTCAGAACCTTATATGTTTCGCAAATCTCACAGGGCTCGGTGCGTCCAAACAAATATTCAAAGCAACGCCTCCCCTGATCCTCGCCGAACCGCTCCCGGAAAAACCGGTTGGCAAATGCCACGTGATAATCCGGCGTCAACAGTACCACGTAAGCCGGCAGCGCCTCCAGGACATCGTATAACCGCTGCCGTTCGGCTTTCACAGCATCCTCAGCAAGTTTTCTCCTGGTAACGTCTTTTAATGAAAAGACAAGAAAGCCGACTTCATTATGTTCATCCAGGATCGGCGTCAGGGTCCAGTCCCAGTATGTTGTTCCCCATTCCGGATGATCAGGGAAAGAGAATGGTTTTGCAACAGCATGGTAAGGAATCTTTGTCTCCACAACTTTCCTGAAAATCGCTTCATTTTCTCCATGGGGATAAAGTTCGAAGTGATTGCGGCCAGTGAAATCCGATTTATCTCGCTGACAGGCAATCGCATAAGCCTCATTGACCCTGATAAAGTTGAACTCCCTGTCCAGAAATACAAGGGGAGTGATGGAATAATTGAAGAACGCCTCAAATTCCCTGTAAGTCTTCCTCAGTTCATCGGTACGTTTCTCAACCATAGCCTCTAACTGCCCTGTGTACTTATCTAATTCCTCCTCGAGTATCTTGCGCGCTGTAATGTCCTGTGTTGTACCGAACCCGCCTACGAGATTCCCGTCCTTGTCGAATTCGAGTTCCGCGCGCTCACGCACCCATTTGATATCACCATTGACAACAATCCGGTGCTCGATATCGTAATGTTCTCCGCGAAGGGCTGCCTGCCACTTTTTATCAACATAGTCCCTGTCCTCAGGATAAATAGTCCCGAGAAATGTCTCATACGTCATCGGTGTTTCTTTAGGTATCCCGAAGATCCGGTGGTTCTCGTCTGACCAGGTGAGCTTATTCCGAACAACATCAAGCCTCCAGCTTCCCGTTTGAGCCACAGCCTGTGCGCGGTTAAGGTCTTCCCGGCTCTCACGCAGCGCCTGCTCAGCCTGCTTCCGGTCCGTAACGTCAATCCCGTAAAAATTGACGTAATCACCGTCAGGGATCGGCGCAACAGAGAATGACCATGTTTGATTTCCAACCTGAAGCTCAAATATTTTATTTGATTTGCTTGTGAGTGTTTCATTTGCCAGGCCTTGCAGGAATTCCGGTGCAGGATCTCCTATTTTACTGCCCCATTCCTGCAAAAGATTATTGCAGGCTTCATTGGCATAGATAAAGGTGCCATCCCTGGACAAACGTATGACGGGATACGGGTTCTCGGACGGAAACCTGGCAAAGGATTTAATTTCCCCTTCCGCATTCTTGCGTTCTGTAATGTCTTCAAACACCGCAGCGAAATAACCCTTCTCATTGCTGTAGGCAGAGATCGAAAACCACCTTCTGAGAGGTTTTGAATAATTCTCGAAAGAAATTCCCTTCCCGGTCAGCGCAACCTTTCCGTAAATGCCTATCCAGTCAACAGGGTCATTTTCGATTCCATGGAGGACGTCTGTAACTCGCTTTCCGATGACCTCTTCTCTCTTCAGACAGGTCAGACTTTCGAATGCAGCGTTGACTTCCAGGAAAACATAGTCAACCGGTTTTCCGTTCCCATCGGTTACAATCCTGTGGTATGCGAAGCCATTCAGCATGTTCTCAAACAGTGAGCGGTATTTCCCTTCGCTCTGCCGCAGCTCATCCTCCGCCTGTTTGCGTTCAGTGATATCCATAATCGCAGCAACAAAACCGCGAACCGTCCCCTTCTCATCAAACTCAGGCATATATGCAACATGTGCCCATTTCCTGTCAATAGGGCTGTACGGGATTTCCTGTTCAAACTCTACGCTCTTCCCTCTCAGTGCCGAACGGATATACCTCTCCACACTATTAAAAGCATCTTTCCCAATGACCTCCCAGACATATTTGCCTAAAATTTCTTCCCGTGTCATCTGATAGCGCCTGGCATAACTATCGTTGACGAATTTATACCGCATGTCCCGACTGCATTCTGCGATGGCAACCGGTGCGGCGTCGACGACAAACTGGAAGTGCTGGCGGCTCTTTACAAGAACATCCACAAGATTCTTCTGTTCATTATTCGCGGCTAGGGTCTTTGCCTTGGACTTTGTTTTGGTTTTTACTTTGGCCTTTGTTTGAGTTTTTGCTTTGGTTTTAGTCTTTGTTCCTGTCTCTGCCTGTATCTTTACCTGTACCTGTTTTTCCTTCTTCGCCTTTTGCTCAGCCTTAGCTTTTTCTTCTTCCTTGGCCTTTTTGATTGATTTCTTAGGCATGTGATTGCTCCTTGCGGAATGTGGTGCTTTGATCGTTGATAAGAAAACATGGAATGCTACGCATTCCTCTATTTATATTATATGCTTATCCGTTTTATGCATCTTTTTGGTTTTTAGGATTTGGATGTTTCCATTCACCGCTATACAATTCTTTATAAGTAGGAAAATCTACCTGTGATGACAAACCGAGTATTGTCCTGAATCCTGCCATTGGGTAGAACCTTCTATTAAACCTAAACACATATTCGTTCAGATAAGTTTGCAGGTGTTTTTTACTCACACCATGAAAGATACCTTTAATCCACGATTTAAGATTCGATATTGCTAAATGAGCAAGGGGTAAAGATTTTTTATCTGCACCACTTAAAACTGTTCTGTGTTTATATCCATATCTTTTAATATTCCCATAAGACTTATAGCTATCTGTAATAATCGTACTACCTTTTTTAATGTTTTCTTTTATAAATCGTATAACGTGTCTTTCAGATATATCAGGTAAATGCCTCAATCTTATCCTCCCTGATTTCTTGCCTTTTTTCTCTACTGCTACTATTACAACCGCTTTCTGTGTTCCTCTGCCTCTTTTCCCTCCTGTAGTAGTTCCTCCCACATAGGTATCATCAATTTCCACTAAAGAACCTATTTTCTCACGCTCTGGATTAACCATAGCTGAACGTAATTTCTGAAGCATATTGTAAGCTGTCTCGTATCTTTTAATGCCAAGCTGTCTCTGTAATTGTTTAGCTGATATGCCTACTGTTTCAGTGGTTAGAAGATAAGCCGACCAAAGCCATTTAAGAAGGGATTGCCTTGTCCCATGCATGACTGTATTAGCTGTTAAGTACGTTTGATGTTTGTTAGATTTACATTGATATGCTCTCCTTGATGATATGTAATAAAATTCTGTGTCCTTGCAAACAGGACAAACAAAACCTTTAGTCCATCGAGAATGATATAGGTAACTGATACAATCTTCCTCTTTGGAAAATTTTTTCTGAAATTCAATTATGGTTTTTGGATAATCAAGTTGTGTCATTTTTATATTTAGTACAGTCTATTGAACTATCATAATTTACAAATCTTGAAATATAGTAACCTTTATCATCTACCTGTAAAATACGGTCATCTTTTAGACACTTCCAACATCCTTTCAAAGTATCAATATCTTCTTTTGGAAATGCTTCTATTAAATCTCCTGTTTGTATATATATCCTATCTGTAATTTGCTTTGAACAGGTACAAACTATCTTTACCCATTGCTTGATTTCAGGATATAAGGCATCTATTTTGAATGGTAATTGATAATCTCTTTCTGCTTTTTTTGTTTTTGCTATTTGTTCTCTAAGTTTATAAAAAAACATAATTATTTTTCCTATTAATGGTATTTTTGCTAACATTAATAAAATATCCATACCGTACCTTCAAGCCGAGATACGATATTATATCATTTAGATGTATTAAACGGATAAGCATATT
>Ga0068713_1004063_pt1 | contig 11839 bp, 8 predicted proteins | sample MTBAKSrepl2MetaG_FD_62223 | JGI IMG/M metagenome (GOLD analysis project Ga0068713, IMG submission 62223) | Enrichment culture microbial communities om Arthur Kill intertidal strait, New Jersey, USA, that are MTBE-degrading - MTBE-AKS2 (Arthur... | ecosystem: Environmental > Aquatic > Marine >...
TCTTCTTTGAAATTTTTCAAGTCTTTGACCAGCAGACGTTTCTCTTCCAGGGTAATAGCGTCTTCGCTCTCCCCGTCATCTCCCTCACGGACACGTTCAAGATCGTTCATCCGTTTTTCCAGGACAGCCAATCTTTCGTCCAGTTCCTCAAGGAGGCTGATCCTTTCCTCAAGTGCTTCCCATCCGTTTTTTAACTGCTGTGTCTCCTCCCGTGACTGGAGGAGAAGCGTGATCAATTCGGAGTTATCCTTGATCAGATCCTCATTTGTCGCTACTGAGTCCTTGAGTTCTTCCAGTTCTGATAGAAGATGCTCCATGCCCGCCGGAGCCGGGGTTCCATGCCCCTCCTCCCGGGTGAGGACGGGTTGGTCATCCCGCTCCTCTTCCCCGTCAACAGTCACATCAGCAAAGGGGCTCTCTTCATGCTCAATGGAAAGAGGAGCATCATCTCCCCAGTCGACGCCTCCTTCAGGAGCCTGCACCTCTTCCTCTTCCCTGATATCATCGGGAAAGAGAGTGTGGAGTTTTTTGCGGATCTCATTGAACAGATCATCCTTTTTAAAGATCTGATGGCTGCTGATCCGGTTGTAATAATCAAATGCTTCTGGATAACGCTCAGCACGGAAATAGGCGACGACGATATTGTAGAGTACCCCGTCCCGTTCATCCTCGGTAAGGTTCTCATCTTCGAGGACTTCAAGAAACTCTTCCACGGCTTCCTGGTAGTCTCCCTTTTCCACCAATGTCTGGGCCAGGAGATTCAGGCTCTTAAAGCGGTACTGGGGCAGCAAAGCAAGTTTTCTGAACTCTCCGATGGCACTGTCATAGAGACCCATCTCTTTGTAGGCTATCCCCATATCATAATGCGCCTGGGGATCTCCCCCAAGCTGCTCTTCAAGACCCTTTTTGAACGTATTGACGATCTCGTCCACTGAAGGAATAAACTCTTCACTGTCCAGTTCATTGATATTGGATAAGAGACTCTGCTGGTCCCCGAGCTTATCACTGTACTGGGAAAAGATATCAGCCAGAGCGGTCTCAAGGTTTTCTTTCTGGGCGGGCTTCTCTTTGAATTCCATGCTGCCCCCCGCGCCGACTTCTACCTCAAACTCAATATTCATCTCTTCATCATCATCAAAAAAGCCTTTTTTCTCGTCAGCAGCAGGAGCTGCCGTTTCAGCGGCTGCCACAGTCTCCTCAGAGGCCTCTTCAGCCTCTTCCCCCTCGATCTCCACTGATATCTCAGGCTCCTCCTCTTCAGCGCCCAGATCCACTGATTTGAGTTTGTCCTTGAACTCCTCTCCTGTGGAGACCTCCACATCCCCCAAAGAGATGTTGATCTCTTCCCCGGTCCCCTCTTCGCCGTAGACATGACTCTCCAAATCAGGAGATTCCACCATGGAAGTTGCTGCTTCCTCTTTTTCGGCAGGCTTGGATCCTGCCGGAGCTTCTTTTTTGGGTGGGACAGCCTTCTCCTCTCCATGAAGGGCTGTGCGGGCCTCGATGTTCTCCGGATCCAGCTGAAGGACTTCTGCATAGATCACATTAGCCCTGGCCGGGTCACTCTCCTTGAGGTACTCGGCCATCTTAAGATATTCCTGGATCAGGAGACTGGATTCTCCCTGTTTTTTATACAGCTCGATGAGCTTGATCCGGGCACTCATCTCTCCGGGGTCCAGCTCCAGGACCTTATTATAGAGAGCCTGAGCCCAGCGCGGATTTCCCATTTCCAGATAGATGCCGGCCATGTCCATGGCGCTTTTCTTTGCCAGGCTTCCTTCGTTCATCCGAAAGAGATAGGTGATATACTCTTCAAAGATCGTGAAATACGTGGGATTGGTCAGAAGGTTATTCTTATTGGAGATCGCCGTGACCGTGTTAAAGACATCAGCCAGGCCTTCATTATCCTTTTTGGCCATGAGGTAATCGAAGACTTCTTTATACATGGCAAACATCTTGTCGATATTCTCCACTCGGAAATAGAGCCCGGCCAGAGTCTTGCGTAATTCGATATTTTCGGGATTGATGGAACAGATCTTTTCAAACGCCGGGATAGCTTTGATGATCTCTCCCCGGTGCACAAAATGGTCAGCGAACTGATTGTAGTAGAACTCGGCATCGGAAAACATACCCACTTTGACATAGAGGTCGGCCAGCCTCAGCTTGACATCGATCTCATCGGGCTTGAATCGGAGCATCTTTCTGTAGATGGCGATGGCATTGGGATAGAAGCCGTCTTTGATGTATTTGTCCGCAACATCGTTAAACACCCCAAGGGCGTTATCGATCTGCTTCAATTTTATATAGGTATCCCCGAGAGAGTTTAGGATCTTGGGATCTCTTTTGTGCAGAGTCGCCAATTTCTGATACTCTTTTACTGCTCGTTCAAGCTGTCCTTTTTGGATGAACTTGGAGACTTGCAGAAGTTTTTTATCGAGATCGGCAGCCATTTCTCACCCCCACATATTCCACATATCGGACACGCTGGACGAATCGATTCCCTGGATCTTCAGCTTGAAATCGTCGGGATTGCTGCACCGCTTCAGCGCCTCTTCCAGGGTGATCAGTCCGCTCTTGTAGAGTTTCATGATCGACTGGTCGAAACTTTGCATCCCGTATTGCTCCCCCTTTTCAATAGCTTCTGACACGAGAAAAGTCTGGGACTGGTCGGTGATCAGCTCAGAAATATAAGGTGTATTGACAAGGATCTCCACAGCCGGAACACGGCCGAAGCCTGTGGCCTTGGGGATCAGGCGAAGGGAGATGATGGCCTGGAGTGTGGACGCAAGCTGAATTCTGATCTGATCGTGCTGATGCGGCGGATAGTGGGAAATGATCCGGTTGATCGTCTGCATGGCATTTGTGGTATGCAGGGTGCTCATCACAAGATGCCCGGTATCGGCAGCTGTGATAGCGGTCTGAATAGTCTCCAGATCCCTCATCTCTCCGATCATGATGACGTCGGGATCCTGGCGAAGAATACGTCTCAGAGCTTGAGAAAAACTCTCTGTATCCGATCCGATCTCCCTTTGATTGACAATGCTCTTTTTATCGGAAAAAAGATACTCGATGGGATCTTCCACAGTAATGATATGTTTACGCTCCATGGAGTTGATAAAATCGATCATCCCCGCCAGAGTCGTTGATTTTCCGCTTCCCGTAGTCCCTGTCACGAGGACCATCCCCCGGGGCAGAAGGGCGATATCTTTGAGCTTGTCAGGAAGATTCAGATCGTCAATAGACAGGATCTGGGTTGAAATACGCCGCAGGGCGATGGCCACGGCACCACGGGCAATAAAACAGTTGATACGGAAACGGCCCATTCCCCGGATTCCCACGGAAAAATCAAGCTCGTGCTCCTCCTCGAAACGGGAAAACTGATTGTCATTCATGAACTGCTTAGCAATGGCCAGGGTCTGTTCAGGAGAAAGCTTGAAATCGCCCACGGGCTGCAGGACGCCGTCCAGCCGCATCATGGGAGGGCTTCCCACCTTGAAATGAAGGTCGGAAGCCTCGTTTTCAACCATTTTCTGCAACATGTCAAAAAGCTGCATTATTTAACCCTTTCCAGATACTCCCCGGTCCGTGTGTCAATTCTGATCACCTCGTCCTGGTTGACAAAGAGGGGCACCTGAATGACATGTCCCGTCTCCAGAACAGCGGTCTTTGTGGCTCCGGAAACTGTATCCCCTTTGATGGCGGGCTCTGTCTCGACAATCTGAAGTTCCACAAAATTTGGAAGATTGATGCCCACAGGTTTGTCTCCGTACATGAGGATAAAGACGATCATATCCTCTTTCATAAACTTCTTCTCTTCTTCGAGAGAATCAGACGAAAGGCCGAATTGTTCGAATGTTTCCATATTCATAAAAAAGAAGTTATGCTCATCGTTATATAAGTACTGGCACTCCTTCATCTCAAGGCGGACTTCGTTGAGTTTATCCGCTGATTTGAATGTCTCGGTCACGACTTTGCCTGATTCCACTTCTTTCAATTTTGCTCTGCAGAAGGCGTTTCCTTTTCCCGGTTTGACGTGTTCAGCCTTGACAACCCAGTAAAGCTTGCCGTCCCTTTCAAGAGCCATTCCATTCCGTAAATCATTGATCCCTATAATGGCCATGTTTCCTCCTTGGTTCCTATGTGATTTCTCTCTTGAGCTGTTCGGCCAGAAGATAGAGATGGTACCGTGCTTTTTTGACATTGACCAGCTGTGAACAGATCATGCTCACAAAATAATCCTCACTGACCATCCTGATCAAGACGACATACCGTCCGGCGATGGTAATATCCTCAACAAACCCTTCAACGCCGATTTGTTTGAGAGAATCCCGCTTATGCACAAAAAAAGTGGCCACTTGTGCATCACCGATCTCCAGATTAGGCGGCAACACGGGATAGGTGGAATTGGCGATCCCCAAGCCGTCTACTCCGCAAAAACTTACTGTAAGGGCGCCTTCAACCTTTTTTAATGTTCCGTCAAGCATCACTTTATAATCCATACAAACTCCTCAGCTTAAAGGTCATTGAGCCATTTCCCGATATCATCCAACGTTTCGTCGTCGGCATCGACCAGCTCATCAGCATTATCATTATCTTTTCGTGTCTCGTCAATGGAAATCTCCCCCGCCTCCGGGATCGACGCCGTGAGAGGCTCCTCCTTCAGGTCCAGGTCGGAAGGCGGCTCTATCTGCTCTGCAGAAGACCCGGGAGCTGACGGCCTGGGAAACGCAGTCTCTGTCATCTCCAGTTCATCCTGCCCCTGGAACTTGGACTGTTCCTGTTGTCCGGAGGGTTCAACCGCTCCCACATCGATCTCCTGATGGCCGACAAATTTGTCGTTTTCTCCCTCCTCGAGAGAGCTCTCTTCATCAATATGGACCAGAGACTCTCCTGAAAACGCTTCGCTGTTTTTGGCATCCTGCAGAGACCGTGTCTCAGCCTCCAGCTCATCCATAATATCGTCGTCAAGCCCCTCGTCTGTTTCGATCCCAGCCCCGGAGAGGCTTTTTTCTGCTTCTGCCATGAGGGCGTTCAGATCCTGGGGATGACTGAGATCCTCTTCCAGAGAAGGATAGGAATCCTCACGAAACCCTTCGCCGCCCTCTTCCTGAGAAAGAGTCTCCTCCTCATCGAAAGCAGCCGGCGCTTCAACGTCCCCCGGTTCTCCGCCTGAGAGATCAGGTTCAATCTCCTCTTCAGGCAGCCCGGCTGGCGGCTCCTCGCCGACCTCTTCCAGGCTTTCATCCAGAAGTTCTTCTTCATCCAGAATCTCCTCTTCGGCGTCGAGGATCTCATCTTCCATCTCACTTGTCTCCCGGGAAGGAGGAACGGGATAGTCTTCCTCTTGTTGAGCTGACGGCGAAGGCTCTTCGCTCATCGGTTCTTGAAGGATATTTTCCGGGATCAGGCTCTCTTCAGGTTCTGCTTCGCTCTCCTCAAGATCCATATCCAGGGCATCGGCCCCTTTAAGAGTGGTCTCAGGGATCTCCTCTTCAGGGAGCGATCCGACATCCTCACCCTCTGCAGAGCTTTGAGCCACACTTTCATAGGCGATCTGATCGTTGGATACTATACTGTCGTAGGAAACGATATTCTGATCGATTTTCACTTCCTGCTTGCTGGCAATACCGATATTCTCCGTTCCGTCGATCTGGATCTCTTCCGATTTATGAGGAGAGACCCCCCGCTCGATGGGAACGATCTCCCCTTCATCAGCTTCTTTGTTCAGATAAGAGGCCAGACGGCGGTTCACATCTTCCCAGACAGAGATATTCGTCCCCGATGCCAGCCTGTTGAAGAGGAGCTGATTGCTCTCGTCAAAACCGCGCTCCAGGACATTCCTGGCCAGAAGGAGCGTATCTCCGATAAGATTGAGAAGAGTGTCGACACTTCCCGATGTGACCAGCGATTCTCCAGGAGAGGCCGGCGGGGCCTCTTCTACAGCAGGCTCCCTGCCAAAAGAAGGAGCCGGCTCTTTACGGTACGGCTCTTCTTTCTGATCAGATACCGTGACTTCTTCCTCTTCTCCCCCCGCCCCTTCACTCGGAGTCTTCTCTTTTGAAGGAGGGGGAACAGCCCCGCTTTGCAACCCTTTGATCTTTTCCACCATCTCCTGAAACTCTTCATTCATGGGGTCGATGAAAAGAAGACGTTCATACATCTCCAGAGCCTGATTGTATTCCTCCATGGAATAATAGATCTCTCCCAAGCCGATGAGAGCCACGACATTATCATGATTCTGTTCCAGAATTGCTTCAAACTCTTCCTGGGCTTTGTCAATCTTTCCGTCTTTCACATAACATTTCCCCAGGACGGCACGGCCTGCGATAAAATCAGGATCAGCTTCCAGGCCCTCTTCACAGACACTCATCGCTTCATCGACATATCCTTTATTGAGAAGGGCATTAGCCAGGGATGCAAAAGCACGGGGATCACGAGCGATTATTTTGACATATTTTTTGATATCCGTATCCTGATAGATATCTTTTTTGAAATCCATGGCAGCTCTCCTTTTCTTTACTTTATACTATACCACAGTTTGCATGAGTGTCAATATCACAAGTATGACGCTCTGTTGCTGAAAAATAAAGCTTTTTCGTATCCTCAACCATCTTTTCTATTGAAAATTCTCTTAAAATCCTCTCATATCCTGCTTTTCCCATCATCTTTCTTTCCCGGGGACGATCAAGAAGCTCCCCGATGAACCGCGCTGCTGCAGGAATATCGCGGGGTTCATAAAGATAGCCGTTTTCGCCGTGTCTGATCACCTCACGGTTTCCGTTGATCGCGGTGGCTACCATACTTTTTTTCATGGCAAAGGCTTCGACGATGGCAATGGGGAGTCCTTCCCACAGAGAAGTCAGGGTGACAATGTCCGCTGCGGCAAGAAAAGGGCGGATATCTTTCTGCCATCCGGCCAGCCTCACATAGGGAGCTGCACCAGACGTCCTCATGCGCTCCTCTACGGCATCGCGGAGGATCCCGTCTCCGATAAGGATAAAATAGGCTTTTGAGCTGCGTTTCCCGTTCACCTCCCGGGCAATATCCACAAAATCCACCGGATTTTTCTGGGGTTTCAGGCAGGATACCTGAACTACGAGGGGCGCATTATCAGGGATCTCCCACTTCTTCCGGAACAGAGCGTCATCAGGCTGATATGAGCCGAAGGCCTCCAGATCGGCAGCGGCCCGGATGATGACATACTGGCCTGGACGCCCCACTCTCTTCTCCTTTCCAAGGGCGACATCCTCAGAAGTAACACAGATCAGTTTATCTGTCATAGGAGCACACAGCTTCTCCAGAGTAAGGTAGACCAGGTTTGCTGCAAAGGAGCGGAAGCGGTTAAACGGAAAACCGTGGACGGTGTGGAAGATCTTCGGAGTATGGGCCCGGAATGCCGCCAGCCGCCCAAGGATCCCCGCTTTGGATGAATGAGTATGGACAATATCAAAGCCATGCTGTCTGATAAACTTTTTTATGAAACTATAGGCCCGGATATCATGATAGGGATTCACTCGGCGCCTGAGCCAGGGATTGATGATCAGGCGGTCTCCAAGGAATTCCCGGGCATCGCTGTGGAGTTCTCCTCCGGGGCCGGCCATCACCCAGACCTCATGCTCCCGCGAAAAATTGCGAGCCAGGGTCAGGCAGACCTTCTGGGCCCCTCCGAGTTCCAGTTTTGTGATGATATAGAGGATCTTCATGAATGCTCTTCTTTCCGTATTGGGCACTGTTGTAAAAAAGCTTCCTCATCCCAGAGGGGGATCCCCAGTTTCCTGGCCTTTTCCAGTTTTGATCCCGGATTATCACCCACGATAAGAGCTGTTGTCTTACCGCTTACTGATGAACTAAGCCTTCCTCCCCCGTTGATGATGGCCTGTTCCGCTTCATGCCGGCTCATGGTCCGGAGAATCCCGGTGATCACAAAAGTCCGGCCGGAAAAGGGACCCTCCTTTGCCGGAGCCCCTCCTGTGAGGGTGACTTCCTTCATGAGTCTTTGGACCTCTTCACGGTTGACAGCATTATTGAAAAAAGTACGTATGCTTCGGGCTGTCTTTTCTCCGATTCCCTCGATCCCAGTCAATTCTTCCTCCTGGGCGTCCATAAGGGCAGAGAGGTTATCAAAACGGGCTGCCAGAAGACGGGCCCCCTTTTTCCCCACAAAGGGGATCCCCAGCGCCGTGAGAAAGGCATCAAACGTGGCCTGCCGGCTCTTCTCAACGCTTTTCCTGATGTTTTCCGCAGATTTCTCGCCAAGCCCCTCCATCTCTGCCAAAGTGTCATAATCCAGATGGAAAAGATCTGAAAAATGACGGACCATCCCTTTTTCCACCAGAAGCTCCAGAAGCCGGGGGCCGATGAAATCCATATCCAGTCCTGCTTTGGAGACAAAATTTTCAAGCCGTCCACGCACCTGTGCCGGACAGGCGATATTAACGCAGCGGTAAGCCACTTCGCCGGGAAGCTGCTCAACACCGCTGTTGCAGACAGGACAACGAGAAGGCATGGAAAAGCGTCGTTCCTCTCCCGACCGGGATTCCTGATCCACAGCGGTCACTTTGGGAATGATATCTCCCCCCTTTTCCACGATGACATTGTCCCCGATACGGATATCCTTACGTTCGATCTCATCCATATTATGAAGAGTGGCCCTGCGGACCGTGGTTCCCGCAAGCAGAACAGGGTCCATTTCAGCCACAGGAGTAAGGATCCCCGTCCGTCCTACCTGGACAACGATATCCCTGATACGTGTCCGGGCCTGCTCAGCGGGAAATTTGTAGGCTATTACCCATCGAGGGGCTTTCATTGTGGCGCCCAGAGACTCCTGGAGGTCAAACCGGTTGACTTTGATCACAATCCCGTCAATAAGGTAGTCGAGAGAGTTCCGCTTTTCCTGCCAGCGGGAGCAGTAATCCCAGGTATCCTTTTCACCCCGGCAGAGGGAGATGTGAGGATTGACGGGAAATCCCAGATCCCCGAGCAAGGAGAGGAAGTCCCACTGAGTGGAAGGAATCTGTTCATCGACCTGCCCTTTTCCATAGGCGAAAAAACTGAGATGCCTCTTTTCAACCAGAGCAGTGTCCAGGAGCTTCAGCGTCCCCGAAGCCAGATTACGCGGATTGGCAAAGAGCTCTTCGCCCTGCTCAGAGCGCTCTCTGTTGATACGCTGAAAATCGGTGAGAGAGAGGAAGACCTCCCCTCTGATCTCACTGCGGCCGGCCAGGGGGATCCTGCGGGGAACAGACGGGACCGTGAGAATATTAGCCAGGACATCTTCTCCCTTTTCCCCGTTTCCCCGGGTAACGGCATGCGTCAGCAGCCCCTCTTCATAAACGAGGCTCATACTCACACCGTCGATCTTATGCTCACAGACGGTCTCTCCTGCAGCCTCACCTCCTGCCTTTTTCAACCGTGTGAAAAAATCGGCAATCTCAGAAAGATTATATGTGTTGTCAATGGAAAGCATGGGAACGGCATGGGTATACTCCGGAAACTTTCCTGTGAGGTCACTTCCCACTCTTTGGGCAGGGGATCCGGACAGGCGCTCTTCGGGAAACTGCTCCTCCAGGTCTCTGAGTTCACGGAGGAGAGCATCATATTCGAAATCAGAGATCTCCGGTGCATTTTCCTGATAATAGAGGCGATTATGATAATTTATCATGCGGCGAAGTCTTTCAATCCTCTCTTTCACACGCTCATTCTCCATAATCCCCCCATTTTTCTCATTATGAAGGAGGTTGGCCTCATTTTCAAGCCCTTTATATTTCGTAAAGAGAAATGTTTGACATGGCTCTGTTTTCTGCTATTTTCTCCTCTGGAGGTGACACATGACAGGTGAACTTGCCGGACTCGGCGCTGCTCTGTGCTGGGCCTATAATGCCGTCTTTTTCGGGAAAGCCGGGAAACGTATCGGCTCTTTTACCGTATCCCACATCCGTATGTGGATCGCTCTTCCTTTTCTTCTCCTCCTGCACTTTCTCCTGAACGGAACTCCTCTCAGCCTTATTCCCGGATCAAGCTGGTTTTATCTGGGCCTTTCCGGATTTATCGGTTTCTTTTTAGGAGATATTCTTCTTTTTGAAGCATTTGTCCTTCTGGGGCCCCGGCTTACCATGCTTATCATGAGCCTGGCTCCTGTCATGGGCACAGCACTGTCCCGCCTTATGCTGAATGAAAAACCTTCCCTTCTGGAACTGGCAGCTATCGTCACCGCGACCGGGGCTGTGGGATGGGTCGTCAGTGAAAAAAAGAAAAACAATAACGGTGAGGATGAACCGCATGAGTTCAAGGGACTTCTTTTCGCTTTGGGCGGAGCTCTTGGGCAGGCCCTGGGCATGGTCCTCTCAAAGATGGGAATGGCCGCGGGGCTGTCCGTGATCACATCCAATCTCATCCGGGCGCTTTTCGGCCTTTCCGCTTTTTTTCTCTTTACACTCCTCACAAAGCGTTTCTCAAAGGATATCAGAAAGTTCATCAATGACAGGCCTGCCGCCCTTTTCATCTCCACGAGCACCCTTATCGGTCCTGTGCTTGGAGTCATTCTGGCCCTTTATGCGGTGAAGACTATCTTTGTGGGCGTCGCGCTCACACTGACTTCTCTTTCGCCCATTATCCTCATCCCCGTAGCCCATTTTATTGATAAGGAGCGGGTGACCCTGCGGAGCCTCACAGGAACCCTTCTCGCCCTGGGAGCCGTCTCTCTCTTTTTCTTCATGAATTGACCTGAAGGCACTTTTTCGTTATTCTCTATTGAGAAGAAGGAGGTTTGTTATGGGCAGAAGTTTTGCAAGTGACAATAACACCCCGGTTCATCCGAAAATCATGCAGGCCGTCATGGAGGCCAACAGAGACGATTATGTCTCTTACGGCGACGACCCCTACACACGGCAGGCTGAAGAGCAGCTTCGTCGCATCTTCGGTACAGATGCCCATCCCTTTTTGGTTTTTACCGGAACGGCAGCCAATGTCCTGGGCCTCTCCTCAGTCCTGCGCCCCTACCATGCAGTCATCGCGCCGGCCACCTCACATATTAATGTTGATGAATGCGGAGCTCTTGAAAACATCACAGGTTCCAAACTCCTGACTGTCTCCACTCCCGACGGAAAACTGTCCCCGTCTCATGTCCGGCCTCTGCTTCACGCCCTGGGGGTGGAACATCACGCTCAGCCCCGTGTGATCTCCATCACACAGCCCACAGAACTGGGGACTGTCTACTCTCCCGGCGAGATAAAAGAACTGGCAGCTTTCGCCCATGAGAACGGGCTTTATCTTCATATGGACGGAGCGAGACTTGCTAATGCTGCGGCTTTTCTGCATACATCCCTGAAAAGCATCACAGCAGATGCCGGTGTTGATATCCTCTCTTTCGGCGGAACAAAAAACGGGATGATGTTCGGAGAATCGGTCATCCTTTTCAACCATGAAGCGGCATCTTCCTTCAAGTACCTCCGGAAACAGGGCATGCAGCTGGGCTCCAAGATGCGCTATCTTGCAGCACAGTTCATCGCCTATCTCAGTGATGACCTCTGGCTGAAGAACGCTGAGCACGCTAACGCTATGGCCCGTATACTGGCTGAAAAAGCAGCGCTCCTTCCCGGAGTGGAGATCTTCCAGCCGGTGGAGACCAACGGAGTCTTTCTCCGCCTCCCCCGCAAAGCGATCCCGCTTCTCCAGGATAAATCTTTCTTCTACATCTGGGATGAAGAGGCAGATGAAGTCCGGTGGATGACTTCTTACGATACAAGACTTGAAGACATCGAGGGATTTGTCGCTATGGCTGCGTCTGTATTACAGGATATAAGAGGGGATCACTGATAAAAACGGATCTCTCCGGTGTCCA
>Ga0068713_1004067_pt1 | contig 11834 bp, 11 predicted proteins | sample MTBAKSrepl2MetaG_FD_62223 | JGI IMG/M metagenome (GOLD analysis project Ga0068713, IMG submission 62223) | Enrichment culture microbial communities om Arthur Kill intertidal strait, New Jersey, USA, that are MTBE-degrading - MTBE-AKS2 (Arthur... | ecosystem: Environmental > Aquatic > Marine >...
ATGCTGGCAGACCGCGCCGCCGGCTGGTTGTTCTACATCGCCCTGGGCGCGGCCCTGATCACCGGCATTGCCTGGACGGTTGGCACCGGCTTCAACGTCGGGGTGATCGAGCGCGTGGCGACGGTCCTGGTGATCGCCTGCCCGCACGCGCTGGGCCTTGCTATTCCGCTGGTAATTGCCATCACCACCTCCATGGGCGCTTCGAATGGGATCCTGGTGCGCGACCGCCTGGCGCTGGAGAAAATGCGCCAGATCGACATGGTGCTGTTTGACAAAACCGGGACACTGACCGAAGGCCGCTTTGGCGTGGTTGGGCAGGCCGTTGTGGAAGGGATTGGTGAAGAGGAAGCGCTCGCCCTGACCGCCGCGGTAGAAGGAGATTCGGAACACACCATCGCGCGCGGCATTCGCGCCAGCGCGGAAGAAAAAGGCCTGTCTTTGCCCGAAGTGAGCGGTTTTGAGGCCATCAAGGGCCGCGGGGTCGCGGCGCGCCACAGCGGCCGACGTCTCTACGTCGGCGGGCCGCGCCTGCTGGAGATGCTGGAAACCACTTTGCCCCAACCCCTGGAAGCGTTTGAACGCCAGGCCAGCCAGAAAGGCCACAGTGTGGTCCATCTGGCGCGCTCAAACCGAGAGGGCGGCCAGTCCGAAGTGCTGGCCTCTTTTGCCCTGGCGGATGTCATCCGGCCGGAGAGCCGCGAGGTGGTGCGAAAGCTGCGGGACATGGGCGTGGATGTGGCCATGCTGACCGGGGACAGCCGGGCGGTTGCCGAAGCCGTGGCCGGCGAGCTGGGGATCGACACCTACTTTGCCGAGGTGCTGCCTGAGTCTAAAGATGCCAAGGTGAACGAATTGCAGCGCGAGGGCAGGCGGGTGGCGATGGTGGGGGATGGGGTGAATGACGCTCCGGCGCTGACCCGCGCCGATGTGGGGATCGCCATCGGCGGCGGGACGGATGTGGCCATTGAATCGGCCGGGATCATCCTGGTGCGCAGCAACCCGCTGGATGTGGTGAAAATCATCGCTCTCAGCCAGGCCAGCTACCGCAAAATGATCCAGAACCTGGTCTGGGCGGCCGGGTACAACGTGGTCGCGCTGCCCCTGGCGGCGGGTATATTGGCGCCGGTGGGCATTTTGCTCTCGCCGGCAGTTGGCGCGGTGTTGATGTCGCTCAGCACGGTCATCGTGGCTGCCAACGCGCAGCTGCTGCGCGGTGTGGAATTGCAGGGGAATGCCGGATAAGAGGGGTCCGTTTCTTTAAAGCAATTTGCCCAGCTCAAACCCGCCGAAGGCGGTGATGCTGGCGCCCGCGAAAGTGGGGAGGGCCGTCGTCCAGAGGAAGCGCGCCAGCGGCACGTGGTACACCCCGCCCAGCAGGCTGACCGCCTTGGAACCGTAGCCCGGGATCAGGCGGGCGCCGATCAGGAACAGGGGCGAATCCACCGGCAGTTTGCCGAGGCCCAGCGGCAGTTTCTCTTTCCGCGCCACAAAGTTGGCGGCCTTGCCAAGTTTCTTCCCGAAATAGTACACCACCACCGAGGCCAGGGTGTTGCCGACCCCGGCGGTCAGCATGGCCGCCAGCGGGCCGAACAGCGCCCCGATCAGCAGGGTCAGCGGCTCGGAAGGCACCAGAGTCAGCCCCAGCAGCACGTACACCGCCACGCTGAGCCCCACTCCCCACCACCCGGCCCGGCTGATGAGCGCTTTGATCTGCTCCAGGTCCGCCGCGACCAGCACAGTCGCCACCACCATCACCAGGAGCGAGAAAATAACCATCGAGATCGTTTTGCGCCGGTTCGCGCCGGATTCGGCTTTCACAAGCACAGTATACCTAAAATAGGTGCAGGCTGGAAGTGCCTTGCCCCGCCCAAGACAGAAAGCAGCTGGACAACGCAGCCGAATTGTGCGATAATGTGTGCAGAATATTCGGATATTCCGAAGGTTTTGCACATAATTATGGAAAAACCCGACTTTAACCATCTTTATTCGATTGCTGAAAATCAGGCCGGATACTTCAGTTCACCCCAGGCTGAACAAGCTGGATACAGCTACGAGCGTCTTTCTGATCTCACGGCGCGGGGCCAGTTCAAGCGCATCCAGCGGGGGGTCTATCGCCTGCCCCACTTTCCGAACACGCGCTTTGAAGACCTGCACATTGCCAGCCTGAGAACCGGCCCCGATTCGGTTGTTTCGCATCAAAGCGCGCTGGCGGTGTATGAACTCTCGGATATCCTCCCTGCAGAAATTCACATTATCATCCCCCGCACCGGATCACGCCGCAGAAATGGCATCCGGCTTCACACCCACAGGCTGAGAGCAGATGAGATCACCTATAGAGAAGGCCTTCGCATTACCACTGTAGAGCGCACCATAGCCGATGTGATTGCCGGCGGCATTTCATTCCAGCATGCCCGCCAGGCCGTTCAAGAAGCCCTGCGGCGCGGCCTGACCACAAAAAGCAAGCTCCTGGCTCAGGCTGGATGGCGCAAAGGACGGGCGGCAAAGATGATTTCGCAAATTCTTGAGGATCAAACGCCATGAAATATGCTTCTGGAAGTGCCTTCAGGCAGGCGCTTGAAAGGCGGCTCAAAGAAATTCAGCGCATTGAAAATATTCCACTGGTTCGCCTGCGTAAGCAGGTGGCATTTGAACGTTTTATCGCTCGTTTGCAAACTGTGCAACCAGACACCTGGATACTTAAAGGTGGTTTGGCGATGCAGTTACGCTTGGGTGTACAGTCTCGCACGACAAAAGATATTGATCTGCTTAATACAGAACGATCTGGCGACCTCTTTGATTCAATTGTGGAAATAGCTTTGTTGGAAATTGGAGATTGGTTTTCGTTTGAAGTGATGCAAACAGCTGAATCACCAGAAGATGATTTTGGCGGGCATAGGTTTCATGTTGTTTGTCGCTTAGATGGGCGTGTTTTTGAACAATTCCATGTGGATATTGGGATGGGTGATTTGCTAATAGAGGAGTATGATTGTTTACACTTTGATCCTGTCCTTGAATTTGCGGAAATAACTGCAACATCAGTTCCCTGTTATCCAATTACACAGCAGATTGCAGAAAAATTCCATGCGCTCACGCGAGATTATGCCTCTGGAACCAGTACACGTGGGAAAGATTTTGTAGATATCTTGCTCTTAGCTGGTTTGGGCAGTATCGATGGGGTATTGCTTTCAAGGGTAATTGATTCCATCTTTTCAATACGTGATACGCATCCGGTTCCCCATATTATGCCACCCTTGTCCGACGCGATTCGTCGCGAATACACTCGTATAACAAAAGAGCTTGGTTTGATATTTGAAAATTTTGATGCCGCAGAGGCTGCGCTGGCAGCTTTTATTAATCCTATATTGGAGCATGATGATCAAGGTATTTGGAATGCTAGTGATTGGCGATGGGAGTGATCGAATTTTTTTTGATGCACTTCTAAAGAGATATTAGTATCCTTGTAATGGTGTCCAAGACATGAGGTGTTAAATGGAAGGCATTGGTAAGAATTTTTATGCTCATGAGCTCTTGAGATTTGATTTTTCCCAGATCCACGAGGAAGCAAGACGACAGGAGGAAATTCATCCAAGTAACCAGGGTGAATTGTTGCTTGCTCAAGGGGTATTTAATTTTTATAACGACAGCGTGATTCCTCTAATTCTTTCGGACACATGGGTGTATGAAGCTGCTCTTGCTTTTGTTGAGCAGTATATCCAAACATACTTCAATATTGTGAGATTGAGCGGAGACCAAACCTATAAATGGCAAAAGAATTTATTAAAGATAAAAAATGAGGTTGTTGATGTGTTGGTCAAAATGGCTATTGCTGGAAAAGCACCAAATGTGGAAAAAGTGAACCTTCCAAAAGCAAGCGATTTTACACAGTTGATTTTATTTGACAAATTAACCAAACAAGAAGCTCTCGCAGTAAATGATCTTCACCAGAGAACAACGGATCATGAACAGATGCAGTTAACATTAACATTGAAAAACATTTGCGATATGTATGAAATAGGTTTACCGAGGGTTATGTTTGTTGTTCGTAGAGTAATTAAGCGCGCTATTGGAGAAAAGCCTTCACAGTCTGAAAATAAATTACTGCAACCATCTGATTACCTGGATTGGTATGTTAAAAAGTGTGACAAAGCACATCCCCTATTTCCAATTATTGGAGGCCAACAAATGCAAGTGTTTCTCAAAAAAGCGCGAAATGTTGGAAGTCATCATGTTGGTTTAAGATGGAATCGGGATAAAAACAAAGTAATTCTTGAAGACAGAAATGACACATTGGAAATATCACTGTATCAATTTCAACAACACCATAGATATTTGGTTTACCTCATAGATTATGGTATACGGGCAATACTATCAGCCTTTTGTGAAGCAGAACAAGGAACAAAAGCAAATAATATTTATAAGGAGTATGAAAAAATATTTCCTGCAGATTTTCCATCTGGTGCGGGTAGAGGAGTAAAACTTTATTCTGAGGAATAGCAGCTTTGTAAACTTTGTTGCCTCTTTAAAATTCAAAGTACCATGGTTGAGATGACAAGTTTAAGCAGCTAGCCTTAATGATAAATTCTTCTTAGAATGGCTGTATAATCATTGCAAGCAAGGGGTGATCTATGAGTTTCCTTGAATCCGAAAGAAAAAGATTGGTTAAAATCCGCGATGAAGTCTTTGGCGATCCGGGTGGCGGACTGTATAGAAACAAAGCGCGAGCGTTTGTGCTGCACGATCCCATGCTGAATCTCTGGGAGGGGATCAGACAGGAGGCCCCCGAATATTTTGCCAGAAACCGGATCGTCTGGTGGGGAGACCAGGATAACCAACCTACCGGGCATTTGCTCTCCTCACAGATTGCCTGCCTTAATCATCTCTTCTCTCTTCGCCACAGTGAAGCGGCATCCTCAGCAATATTGAGGAATATCCATCCGGGAATAGAATCGGCTGTGATCGTCGATGATGGATTTGTCGAATTTGAGGCCGTTGGCCGTCAGAACTACCTGGGGGAGAGGTCGCATACCAGAGGGGCAAATGCCACCTCAATCGACGCCATCATGGTTGGTAAGAAAGCCAATGGGAAGAACATACTGGTCATGATTGAGTGGAAATACACGGAAGCATACCGGCCAGACAATAAATATATCCCTGCTCGAGCCAGAATCTACGACCCGCTCCTGGCAGATCCTGATTGTCCCATCAAGGTGGAGCGGTTTGAAGATGTTTACTATGAACCCTTCTACCAGTTGATGCGCCAGACCCTGCTCGGCTGGAAGATGGCCCAGAACCATGAATATGGCTGTGATGAGTACGTCCATCTGCATGTTATACCGGCAAATAACGAGGACCTTAAAAATCGGGTGACCTCTCCGGGGCTGACCGGCGAAACGATGTCAGACGCGTGGAAGAACGTGCTAAGAGAACCGGACAGGTACCGGGTTGTTTCTCCGGATGAATTCCTCGCGCCTTTGGGTGATTTTGACGAAACCCAAATGTTACACGCCTATCTCAGCAGGCGCTATTGGGGACGATTGTAGATAATAAAAGAATGGAATCATTTTCGTAAACCGCGGAAATCCGTAGGGGAGAGGCGTGCCTCTCCCCTACAGGGTTCTGTTCTTGAATCCTTTGGCCTCACCTGTATAATTTATGCAAGGAGTCCCATGTCACAGGAAAACAAGCCTCACCGTACCCCAACCCGTTTGAAAGGATATGATTACACCCTTCCCGGCGGGTACTTTGTTACCCTCTGCACGCATCACCGCCAAAACTTGTTTGGGCGGGTGGTGGATGGAGAAATGTGTTTAAATCAATTGGGCAGGATGGTTGAAGCCGCCTGGCTGGAAATCCCTGAACAGGTTCCGGCGGTTCTTCTGGATGAATATGTTGTTATGCCCGACCATTTTCATGGAATCATCTTCTTGACCGTTGGAAAATCCGCAGGGGAGAGGCGTGCCTCTCCCCTACAAGGCAATGCGTCCGGCACATTACCCACAATCATCGGTTCTTTTAAATCCGCGGTTTCCAAACGAATCAATCGGTTGCGGAACACGCCAGGCGCATTGCTCTGGCAGCGCTCTTTCTATGACCGCATCATCCGCGATGAAAAAGAGTTGGACACCTTCCGGGCCTATATCCGCGCCAACCCGCTGCGCCAGGAAATCGACATTGCCAACGGCCCACTGGATGAATAGATCGTTATGCCCGACCATCTTCATGGAATCATTTTCGTGAACCGCCGATAAACCGCCGTTAACAACGCGCTCTTCCCATTACTGGATGAATAGATGGTCATGCCGGCCATTTTCATGGAATCTTGACCCGCGGGAATCTGTAGGGGAGAGGCGTGCCTCTCCCCTACTCGAAATCAGATCAACCCTGCTCTCCCTCCGGGGGAAGCGGCTCGGTTTCCAGGCGGTAGCCGAAGCCGCGCACGGTCAGGATGAGGCGGGGGGCGGCGGGGTCGGGCTCGATCTTTTTGCGCAGCAGCCAGATGTAGCGCCGCACCACCGTATCGCTCTCGGCCTGGTCTGCTCCCCACACTTCTTCGATCAGGTCCTTTTCCGAAACGGCTTTGCCCGGATGGCGCGAAAGCACCTCCAGCAGGCGGAACTCGGTCGGCGTCAGGGGGATGGACTGCTCGCCACGCCGCACTTCGCGCCGGTCCAGGTCCAGCACCACATCGCCAAAGGGGATCGCGTTGCGGGGGGCGGTACTTTGGTGCTGGATGCGGTTCAACACTGCCTGCACCCGCGCCGAAAGCTCCGCGAAGCTGAACGGCTTGGTGATGTAGTCATCCACCCCCAGGCTGAACCCGCGCAGCTTATCCTGCTCGGCGGTTTTGGCCGTCATCAGGATGATCGGCAGGTCCGCCAGCTCGCGCAGGCGCTTGGTGACCTCCCAACCGTCCATCCCAGGCATCATCACATCCAGCACCACCAGGTCGGGCCGGCTTTCATAGGCCGCCCGCAGGGCCTGCTGTCCGTTGCGCGCGGAGACCACTTCAAAGCCCTGGTGTTTCAGAAAATCTTCCAGAAAGCGCAGCAGGGTGGAATCGTCATCGACCACCAGCACCTTATACTTCATCTTCCTCACCTCTTTCCGCGGCCAGCGGTAGCCAGAAGGTGAAACAAGCCCCGCCATCGGGATGGTTCTCGACCCGGATCTCGCCATCCATGCCCTGCAGCAGGCGGCGCGCGATGTATAAGCCCAGCCCGTGGCCGTAAACCGTCTGCGCGTCTTCACTATCCAGCCGGGTGAAGCGCTCGAACAGCCACGGCAGCACTTCCGGGTTGATCCCCGGGCCGTGATCCCGGACGCTGATCCGCGCCCGGGCGTTTTCCGCGCTGGCGCTGACGGTGATCTCCCCTTCCGGCGCGTATTTCAGGGCGTTATCGACCAGGTGGAACACCACACTGATCAGAGCCTGCTCGTCGGCCACCACGAAGGGGAAGCCGGCCGGGATTTCCCAACGCACCCGCCCGGCGCCTTCGAGGTGGGTCATTTGCTGCCGCAGGGTGACCACGACGGTCTGCAGCGGGATGGGCGAGGGGTACAACGGCAGCCGCCCGGCATCCAGCGCCGAAAGATCGAGGATGGTCTCCACAAAACGAGTCAGGCGCCGGATCTCGGCCTGCACCAGTTCCAGGTTGTGGTGGGTGCGGCCGGGGAGAGGCTGCGACCCGGCCAGTGAAAGCTCGATCCCGGCGCTGATATTGGCCAGCGGCGCGCGCAGCTCGTGCGACACCATCGAAACGAAATCCGATTTCAGCCTGTCCAACTCCTGCAGGGCCAGGTTCTGGGCTTCCAGGCGGGAGTAGGCTTCGCGCAGGCTGGCGGTCTTTTCGGCCACATTCTGCTCCAGGTTGGCGTTCAGGGCGGCCAGTTCAGTCCGGTCTGTGGCGATCTGTTCGTAGGCCGCCTGAAGAGCGGCCTGCTGGGCTTTCTGCGCGCTCAGGTCGTGGGCCGTGCCGGCCACCACCAGGCGGCTGTCGGCGCTTGGGCGCAGCGGGCGCAGCGCCAGAGACACCGGCAGGGCGGCCCCATCGCTCTGCCCCAGTTGCACTTCTCCCGACCAGCCGTCCCGCAGCCCCTGTTCCAGCAGCGGGGTGGTGTCTGCCAGCCCGGGCAGGAGCCGGTCCAACGGCTTTCCCAGCAGCTGGGGGGTGCGGTAGCCGGTCGCTTCCAGCAGCGCCGGGTTGACCATCTGGAGCCTTCCCCGGCGGTCGCATACAAAGGTCGGTTCGGCGATGCTATTGACCAGGCTGGCGTATTTCTGGAATTCCACTTCGCCGATCAACAAACCCTGGCGCCCGAACAGCCCCAGGCTGAGCACCACCGTCACCCACATGCCCAGTTCGTTCAGCGTCCCGAAAAGCTGCCAGGCCAGGATGGTGTACAGGCCCAGGATCAGGGTCAGGGTCAGGGGCAGGTAAGACTGGTTAAACTGCCGCACGCGAGGCAGGATGGATCTGTGCCGCGGCATTGTGCCGCGTTTGCCCTGGATTTGCGACAGAGCGCCGAGCGCGAAGCAAACATCCCCCAGCACCCAGCCCAGGTCAACCGCGCTGCCGGTCTGGTAGGCGTTCCGCAGCAGCAGCGCGCCATAGGCCAGATCGCTGAAGGTGTAAGCCGCCAGCCCCAGGCTGATCCAACCGAAGGGCGCCGGCAGCCGGCCGCTGTCGGAGAGCAGGAAAATGTTCATCAACAACAGCAGCCCGATCAGGTCCGCCAGCGGGTTCAGGACGGCCAGGGAACTGCCGCCGCTGCGCAGGTTGGCCAGCACCGGCTGGAGCACCACGATCCACACCAGGGTCAGTCCGGCGGCGGTAGAAAGAGCCACATCCAGCCGCAGCACGACCTGCCCGGTGTGTTCGCGGGGCTGCCGGGGATAAAGGATCAACCCCAGCCATACCGCGAAGGTTCCCATCAGGGGGATCAGCTCCATCCAGCCCGGATCTCCGGCACGGGCCGGATCCGACAGCCCGGCCAGCATCCGCGCCAGGTCGCTCCCGGCCCACAGCAGCAAGCCCAGGCTCAGCCACAACCAGGCCCGCCGGATGGCGGCGCTGCCGGAGGTTTGCTGGGCCCACACAGCCAGCACAGCCGCCAGGAGCGAGGTGAACAGCATCATCAGGCTGCCGATCAGGAAGCGCTCAAAAAGATCGGTGCTGCCCCATCCCAGCCACGCGGCATAAAGTCCCAGGAAGGCCAGTCCGGCCGCTGCCAGCAAGGGTTGGCGATTGGTTGTGGGTCCGGCGCGGTTTGTCATGCTCTCATTGTACTCATGCCTTAATCCCCGCGCAAGCGCATCACCTCTTTTCGCGTTTTCCAACTTCAGCATGGTGAATCCTTGTATTCCGCGCTCCAATACCCTTGCCGCGGCAGGCAGAACAACTATAATACAGATATATCTTATATAAATTGTAAAAATAATGGGCAGAAAAATGACGAAACCCCATCACGCTAAAAAACAACCTTCCAAAAAATCCGGCGCCCGGCAAAAGCCTTCCCGGCCCGGGCCGAGTCTGTGGATGGTCGCTCTGGTGGCGGCCGTCGTTGTGGCCGTGGTTGGCCTGATGGCCGCCAACCAGCCGGCGGCGCCCGCCGCTGCCGGTGTGGATACCCTTCCGCTTGAAGTCAGTGTTGGCGAGGCGGCCGCCCTGCGCGATGCCGGGGCCTTTATCCTGGACGTGCGCGAGTCTGAAGAGTGGATGGCCGGGCATATCCCCGGCGCGACCCTCATCCCCCTGGGAGAACTGGCGGCGCGCGCCGATGAAGTGCCCGCTGACCAGCAGGTGGTGGTGGTGTGCCGTTCCGGCAACCGCAGCGCCACCGGGCGCGATATCCTGCGTGAAGCCGGGCTGGAGCAGGTCACCAGCATGGCCGGCGGGATGAACCAGTGGGCCGGCGCGGGCTACGAGGTGGTCACCGGGCCGTAAATTGCCGCCCGCTCAGCGCAATAGCTTACCCGCCGCACGCGGCGGGTTTTTTGTTTTTGGGGTCTCGCGGGGCGCGCTTCAGGCCGCGCGGGGGTTGCGCAGGCGGTGCGCGAGCAGGGCAGCGGCTGCCAGCAGTCCGGCCACCAGCAGACCGATTTTGAGGGATGGGGACTGCATCCAGTTCAGCCGCCGGTAAACCCGGCTCCCATCCAGCTCCGCCGTCGTGATCTCTCCCCGCGCGTTGGCACGGAAGACCAGAGTCCCTTCTCCGCCGTCCTGGCGGTAGTGGTAGGGGGCCGTTTCCACCCAGCGGGCTTCAAAAGCGCGCAGTGAACGGTCTGACCTGGGGATAATGGTGATCTGACTGCCGCCCGCCGCCCGGTACCATCCAGCGGCCTGGATCGAGCGGTTGGCAGAGTCAACCGCCTCGGGCGAGCCGTTCACGCCGCCGCTGAAGAAGCCACTCAACGCGATCTGCGTTGTCTGGAACAGGGTGCGCGTTTCGGCCTGCCCGGTCACCGGAATCATCATCACCGGCGCGGGTTGGAGGCTCAGCGTCAGGAAGGCAGGGAATACCAATGCCAGCGCCAGCAGAATGGCAGCCCACGGCATCGCTTTGGTGTGCTTTGGAGAAGGGTTCATTGCGGTCTCTCTTGAGTGGGGCTGCTGGCTGCGGCGCGGTGGGTGAGTAGCCCGGGTTAAGATCGGTTGTGTTGGTTGGCTGGAAGGGCCTGGTTTGTAACCGTTCTACCCGTTGCAAATTACGTGCCACAAGCCGATTACCGGACAGCGGTGCGAGTTTTTCCCGGAACAGCGGGTTTTCCGGGTTAATGGGGCTTTGTATGATGAATTGGACCAAAAAACCACGCAAAATGCTTGACAATATGGTTATTAGCGTGCTAAAATGATACTTGCTTGCAGACAGAAGTTCTAGAAAAAAAAGACCCTCTTTTGATTTGGAACCCATGAATAGAACAAGCACCAATTATTATGAAAGGAGTTTCAAATCAATGTCTAAAGAACAAGGTACAGTAAAGTGGTTCAACGGCACCAAAGGTTTCGGCTTTATCGAGCGCGAATCCGGCGATGACGTGTTCGTTCATTTCAGCGCCATTCTTGGTGATGGCTACCGCAACCTCGAAGAAGGTCAGCGCGTGGAATTCACCGTGACCCAGGGTCAAAAAGGACCCCAGGCGCAGGATGTAACCGTAATCGGCTAATTCCTGAACAACGCAAATAATAAACCGGGCAGCTTTCGCTGTCCGGTTTTTGCTTTAACTACCATGACGGCCATTTTGAGGCAGCCCCGGGCGTTACCCGCCAGACGGGAGATCGCCGCGCCGCAGGGAAGAGCGGCCGGGATTCTTCCTCCCCCCGGTCGGCGGAATGACTTTTTCGCGTGTCGTGTTGAACACGGTGGCTGCCAAGAAGTCCTGTCTTGCGCAAGATTTCTACCCTTCGGGCACGATGTCGCCGCGCTCGAAGTAACTGTGTCAAAAGTCAAGGAATAATTTATGCAGAAGCGGGCACCGGCGTTTTCCAATAGACCTCGTCACGAGCCATAGCATTCATGATGGTAAGCATTTTACGCATACTTGCTGTCATCGCAACCTTAAATAGTTTTCCTCTCTCAATCAAACGGTTATGCTGGGATCGTATGACTGGGTTATGTATCATCACAGATAAACAGGCCATATATAAGACACGACGGACTTCTTTTCTGCCACCGAAGATACGTCGCTTCCCTCGTTTTTTTCCACTATCGCAGTTGAAAGGAGCAAGCCCTGCCAATGACAATGTTATGCTCGGAACAAAAGTGTTATGCTCGAGATGACATCGCTACGTTCGGTAGGAATAGAGGAGAACACTGGTGAGGCGACACAACATTCA
>Ga0068713_1004070_pt1 | contig 11823 bp, 9 predicted proteins | sample MTBAKSrepl2MetaG_FD_62223 | JGI IMG/M metagenome (GOLD analysis project Ga0068713, IMG submission 62223) | Enrichment culture microbial communities om Arthur Kill intertidal strait, New Jersey, USA, that are MTBE-degrading - MTBE-AKS2 (Arthur... | ecosystem: Environmental > Aquatic > Marine >...
GGCTTTATGGATTGGACAATACAATACCGATTATCCTCATTCATCTTTGAATTACAGGACTCCGGAGGAATACAGGATGGACTATGAAACTGAAGCAAACACTAAACTATTTTGTTCTTGACTAATGGGGAGCACTACATTATTAATTCTGTTTTTCGAAAATATTCTTTTTAATCTCCAGCTGATCAACTTATATCTCTTAACTAAATGAAGAAAACGTATCAATCTATTTTCATTATTTAATTAGCAATGACTTATAAAAAGAACAAATAATAAAAATTTGTAAAATAGCGCTTGACTTTATTTTATTTTTTGATAATTTTTACAAAATATTCAAAATTGGGTGAATATTAAAATGTTCACGTGAACGCCTGTCCGGACGCGGAAGGGAATGTTTTTATGTGAAAGGAGGTGATTGAAATGAAAAGAAAAAATGTTATATTTATTTTAGTTCTCCTCCTCAGTTTTTCGTTTATGGCTATGCCAGCGATGGCTGAAGATGACCCTAATGGGACATCAGGAGACGATACACCTCAAGGAACTGCTACTGTCGATGTTGCATCTGATGTGAGATTGGAAGATGATGGAACAGTGACATGGATTTTCCCCGGAGGTGTTGAATACAATGATCCGGGAACAAGATGGAAATCATGTAAGTGATGTGGGTCCATAAATTGGGCCCACATTCATCAAGGATAGTATGAAGAGAATATATTTATATTTGGTCGTTTGCATTTTTGTTTTTGCCTGTTCTTCGAATAAGCATGATCAATATCCGAATGTACCTCTCTCCCGGGGAAAAGAAATTGCCCGGTTGGATTCGAGCACGCGCTCACTTCTGTACTCAAATGGGCGATTCTATTCAGTCCAGGGGGCTGGAAAACACAGACTTTCCGTTTATGATTCTGACTTTAATTTATTGTTCCAAACAGTCAGCAGTGGGAAAGGCCCGGGAGAGATCGAACGGCCTATCTTTCCGGTTGCCGTTTCTCAAGGAGGAACGATCGCTCTTTATGATGCGTCAATGCATAGGGTTCAACTCTTTTCTTCATCAGGTGAGTACCTTAGTCTATCAAACCTGGATTCTCCTCCTTACTGGTACTCAATGGCTTTCATTGATGAAGACTCTATACTTTATTGCCGTCCCTTTTCGCAATCAGAAGAATGTTCACTTGAATTTTTCAATACTGTTTCTGAAGAAACCCGTGATCTGGACTACCCTTTCCTTCAGCAATCAAGTTCTTTTGAACTTCAAAATCTCATCAAGTTTATCGTAGAAGATGAGTTTGCCTACATCTTTCACGTTACATACAATCGAATTATCAAATTCTCATTAACTGATAATACCGTTATCAAGGAAAGCAAACACCCCTGGTGTCGTTTACTCAAAGATTATTCGAAGGAAGATTCTTCTTTTGGGTCTTTTCAAAAAACAAACATTGTCTTTGCCGAAGATCTTTTTTTATTCGGAGACTTCATCTTTGTCTTCACCCAGACACCAAACAGGGATTTTATCAGCAAGTTTGATAAAAACCTCAACTACTATGGGTATTACCTTTTCCCGGAAAAAGTCGATCATGCCTTTATAACCGAAACGGGGAAGATCTATGGATGCATTAATAATGTGTTGTATGAGTACATGGCGGACAAGGTGTTATAATGACCTGTTATCAAGCAGGATGAGCCGATTCCCCGCTTGACCTGGATGTTTTGTTTTGGTAATATCCATGAAATATTCAAAATTGTAAACATTGTCCAATGAAGAATTGATGCAGATTGAGGGTGGTGATGCAGCAGAAGCAGTAGCTGTAGTCGTTTGAGAAGGAGATTTTTGGAATTGCTGTTGGAATCGCATGGAAAATTTTTAAAACATATGAGGTAAATGATATGAAGGTGCGAGATTTCCTTTTTGATAAGTATTTTGTGTTCCTTGTCGTGGGAATAATGATCGTGATGACAGCATTTGAAAAGATAATTGAGAAGTTTACTTTTGAGTACTTTTTACTGTTAGTCGGTATCTCAATAGTAGGTGGTGTGAGCTATGCTGCAATAATAAAGATACGACACCTGGAAGAACGACTCAAGGTTTTAGGTAAAAGTGAGAAGCAATAGATAATATCTGCAAAATACTCATAATTTGTAAATATGGACGGAAAAAAACAAAAAATATGCACTGCGTCCAAGAGGACGGATCGTTTTTGCTGAGAAGGTCAGCGAGTAAAATAAAGTCAGTCATTTCAAAGGAGGGATCATGAAAAGGGTGATCGGAGTTCTGATGACCATATTTATCCTCTGGGGATGTAAGCAACGCCCGTATGAAGTGACGACAACTCATGCGGTTGAAGAATGGAAGGTCACTGACGGGGAGTGGGCCATGGCAGCAACGTTAAACAGTGCTTCCATTTATAAAGATAACATTGTGATGATTTTAAAAGACAATAACGAATATGCAGTCAACTTTTTTACTCTTGAAGGAGAGTTGCAGAAAAGAATATCCTTTTCAATGGGAAAAGGCCCCGGTGAAGTGATTTATCCTTATGCCTTTTGTATTCAGGATAATATTATTTATATATATGATAACAGACTGCAAAAGATTTTAAAGATGGATATGGATGGAAAATATAGTGACGATTATCTGCTCAATAGATTTATGGGGTATTTTCCTTGCATTACAGTTCATAATAATGATTTATACCTATCTTCAGTCTATGGAGAAAATCTAATTACCTGGTTTGATGATCATATGAATATCAAAGGAGCAATAGCCGGCGATAAGACTGACCGGGAGCTTGAAATAGGAGATAAAGCCTATAATGCTGCTCTTGCGGTTGATCATGAGCGAAATGAACTCTATTATTCCAACTGTGTCCTTCCCTATAAGATCGTCAAGTTCAATATGAAGTTAGAAAAAAAAGGAGAATTAACAAGCAATCTGGTGTATGGCTATGACGGTTATTATTTTACAGGGCGTTTATTTGAGGGAGACCTTGTTATCAATAATATGATTATAAAAGATAATAACCTTTATACGTCTGTAGGACTTAGAAAACAAGCAAATGATAAACCGTATTTTATCAATATCTTTGATGTTGAAAAGGAAAAACTAAAGTATCACATCATCTGTCCAAACCTTACTGAAGTTGCCGATGATGCAGGGATGACTGTTCGAGTTCTCGGGGTCGAAAACGACAAAATCTATCTTTTCGTCGTTCAATATAATCCAGAAAAGAAAAAAGTAGAAATGAGTATCATGAGCCTTCCCGATCCCACAGTGTGATGGCAGAGGCTGTTTCATCAAACATGATAACATAAGGAGCATGTGCGACTAGAGCCTTCCGGTCTTTGTCTCCTTCATGGGATTTTGAAGAACAGGCGATCACGGATCACCTTTATCATCACCCACGATGATTTTGCCCGCACAGAGGCAGACACGGTGATTCAGCTGTAGAGGATTCAATATAGTAAAAAAAAGCCCCGGGGTCTCCGGGGCTTTTTCCTTTATTTCATGTCTCGTGTTTGAATCAGGCTTTAACATTGACCACGATGTCTTTGAACCGGGCGGGGGCCACTTTATGGGAGAGGTGCATGGCCTGTCCCGGCTCGCCTTTCCCGCAGTGGAAGGTGCCGTGATAGGCCCATTCCCGCTCGTCGCAGACGGCATCGCAGGCATTCCAGAACTCTGTGGTGATCCCGAAGTAGGTGGGTTCTTTCACGATGCCCGTGATCTCACCGTTTTCGATCTTCCACCCGATCTCGGTGGTGAACTGGAAGTTGTTGCGGTTGTCATCGATGGACCAGGTCTTGGTGTAATCCACAAGATAGCCGTGTTCGGTGTCTTTGATGAGGTCCTGCAATGTCCCGGCATTTCCCGGCAGGAGCGAGAAGTTGCTCATGCGGATGAGGGGGACGTTGTAGCCGTGGGTGGCTTTCATGTTGGAGCTGGGCTCCAGCCCCAATTGATGGGCCACTTCACGGGAAGTCTGCTGATTGACCAGGATCCCGTCCTTGATGATGTCCACACGGCGTCCGGGGATCCCTTCGTCATCCACGGGATGAAATCCCATACCGTCGGGATCAGACGAATCGCTGATGATATTGACCGCGGGAGAGCCGTACTGGTGTTTCCCGATCATATCGGGGGAAATAAAGGTCTTCCCGGCATAGGAGATCTCCATGCCGAAGATCCGGTCGGCTTCAGTGGCATGTCCCACTGACTCGTGGATCTGAAGGGCCAGATGCCCCCCGGTGATGATGAGGTCGGCGCGTTCCTCTTCAATGCGCGGGGCATCCAGGAGGGCGATAGCTTCAGAGATGATCTCATCAACATGGTCAAGGAATTTGTAATCGCGGACCACTTCAAAGCCGCCGTTACGCCCGGTCATATGGCCAGGATAAGTGCGGGACTGGGTCTCGCCGTTTCCGGAGGCCAGGACATACATCTCGGGCATGGTCTGATAGATCATGGTCTCAGAGGATGTTCCTTCGGTGTTCATATAGATCTTGTGCTGGCGGTAGAATTCAGCGTAGATATGGCTGTAGACGATCTTGTCATTTTTTGTGAGTTTTTCGCCGATCTCCAGGAGATAGCCGGTCTTTTCCTCCTTGGACATGAGGAAGGGGTCTTCTACGGGTTTGGCGAAGTGTTCAGCCACCGTGGGTTTGACCGCCGGGAAGGTGACCGGTGTATGGCGGAAACGGGCGCCGTGTTTGGCATTGGCGATGGCCTGTTTGGCAGCGGTCTCCAGGGAAGCGCTTGTGAGACGGTCTGTCCCGGCAAAACCCCAGCAGCCGTTGACCAGGACGCGGATCCCGGCATTGGTGTCGTTATAGTCGGCAGAGATATTCTTCAGAGAGCCTCTCTGGATCATATAGGATTCGGTGTCGGTCTTTGTCACGCGGATATCGGCAAAGGTCACCTGCCCTTTGATATTCTCAAGGATTTTTTTCATCATTTCTTTCATACTCATCCTCCCTTATATGGTTCTCGTCGAAGAGGTGATCTTAAACTTGGATGTCTTGACATGGGGTATCAGGCTGCTGTAGATGTCGAAATTCCCGTAGTTCTCAGACACCGGAACAGGATGCTGCACATTTTCCAAAGCCTGGGTGTGTTTGAAGATCTCAGCCAGCTTCTCGGTATAACGCAGGTTGTTTACCACTTTTGTGATCTTCCCGTTTTCGATCAAAAACGTCCCGTCGCGGGTGAGCCCGGTGACCGAGGTCTCCTGCTGGTTGATGAAGTTCATGTAATGGATGTTGGAGATATAGAGGCCGCGGTCGATGCTTTTGATCATCTCTTCCAGTGTCATGGTCCCCTTATCCAGGATCATGGCAGCCAGCCCCACTGAGCCGTTCTTGTCCATCTTCAGTTTATTCGCGTAGTAATTGTTGACGACGAAGTTCTTGAAGACACCCTTTTCCACCAGGGGAAGCCGGCGGGCGATATGGCCGTCTTCGTTATAGGGGATGGTGATGAGCTGAGGGTGAAGGGGATCGGAGATCACGCTGAAGATATCAGGGAAGATCTTCTCGTTGAGTTTTCCTTTGAAATAGGAGCTTCCCCGGTCCACGGTGGCGGCGTAAGAGGCAAACATCAGGTAACGGAGCAGTTCTCCCGCAGCGTGGGGCCCGAGGATGACCGTATATTCGCCCGGCTCCACATCCACGATATCCAGAGTGGCCCGTTTGATCTTGGCTTCCAGCTCTCCGCTGAAGCTCGTTAGGTCGAAATGGGCCAGGTCGTTTCCTCCGTAGGAGTGGATGACCGTGACCATGTTCTTCCGTGAGACTCCCTTGACATCCAGCATCACAGGGGAGACGAAGACTTCTTTATCCAGCCCTGTGGAGTTCATCTTGTAACCGTGGATCAGCAGGGTGATAAAGGTCCCGTAGATCCCGAAATCATAATGCCCGGCCATCTCGGAGAGGGCGGTGAGGATCTCGATCTTCTTTTCCGCCGGCACCTTCTCCAGGGAAGAGGACATCTCGGGATAGGAGAAGAGGTCTTTGTTGTCTTCAAATCCCGCGAAATCAGCATCAGCGGGAAGAGTGGGCAGAAGCGCCATGCCCTCCTTCAAAGCCTCTTCCACTTCTTTCTCGGAAGGGTTTGACAGGGAGAAGGAGTACTTTTTCTTGTCTTTTTCCACTGTTGCTTTGAGAGAGAGGGTGGTCTTGGTAATATTATAGTTGGTCTGGCTGTTAAAAAAGCGCAGAAAATCGGTCTGCCACTCGGCCAGATAAAAATCAAAGGCGTAGCCGGAGTGGCTGTCCATAAACTTTTTCAGGTATTCTTTCATTTTGAGCATAACGACTCCTTTCGTTCAGGGATACATGCTATCAGAAAAAAATGAAAAGTCAATAATATTATGGATTGCGAAATAATAAATCATAGGTTTTTCAGGATGATCAGAACCCCGCTCACCAGAAGGACCAGAGTAGTGGCTGTCTTGAAGGCCTTTTCATCAATGCGGTCATGGGCGATGGAACCGGCCCAGAGGCCGGCCAGAGCGAAGGGATAGGTGATAAGGACGCTCAGGAGCAGGGATGTGGTGAACAGCCCTAGAAAAAGATAGGAGAGCAGGCGGATCACGCTCATGAAGAAGAAGATGGTGAGAAGGGCGGCGCGAAACTCCCTTTTTTTGAAGCCCGCAGCTTTGAAGTAGAAGATCAGAGGCGGCCCGCTCATCCCGAAAAGCCCGCCCAGGAGCCCTGAAAAGAGGCCGATGCCGGGAACCCAGAGGGGAGATCTCAGCGAGGGCCTGAACTTCTCTTCCCAGAAAAGGTGGTAGAGGGAGAGAAGGATGACGATGGACCCCAGCAGATAATAGAGAAGAGACCCGTGGGCTCTTTTCAGAAGCCAGCTGCCGGCGATGAGGGGAAGGGTGACGGCGATAATAAGCGAGCGCACTTTTGCAGGCTTCATCAGCTTGCGCTCTTTCCATGTGATGAGGCTTTCTGTGGGAAGGCACATGAGGACAAAGTAGGGCACAAAGAGATCCACACGGCCGTAGAGGAGGCTCAGGATGGAGATGGCGAACATCCCCGAGCCGAACCCCAACGCGGCGTAGATAAACTGGCTGACTAAAATGATAAAAGCGATGATGAGGAATTGCTCCGGGGAAGAAAATAAGGTATCAGACAGCATGGGAAAAGAATATCATCTTCTGTGCTGAAGACAAGCCTCTTTTTTGCGCTTTCCCGGAAGAGGAGTCCCGGGGAGAACCATTTGACAGAAAAGCCTCCTTTTGGTATAGTCAAATATCTTTATAAGAAGAGGAGCTGTCATTCAGGCCTTTTGCCAGTAGGATTTCCACGGCTTGCTGCAGCTTCTTTACAGGAGAGCTTCATGCCGCTTTTTCTTTATGAGTCTTCCGCCGGGAGCGGAAAGACCTACACCCTGGTGCAGGCGTATCTGAACTACATCCTCAAACGTCCGGAAAAGTTCCGCCATGTCCTTGCGGTGACCTTTACCAATAAAGCAGCCGGTGAGATGAAAGAGCGCATTATCCGGGCTCTCAAGGCGTTGTCCCGGAATGAGGGAGGGCCGCTCAAAGAGAGTCTTCTTAAAGAGACGGGGCTTTCTGCCGAGAGGCTTCAGAACAATGCCCGTCAGGCTTTACGGCTCATCCTCCACGGCTATTCCGATTTTGCCGTGATGACCATCGACAGCTTTATCTACAAAGTGGTGCGATCCTTCGCCGTGGAACTGGGGCTGCCTCTTCTTTTTGATGTGGACCTGGATGAAAACAGGCTGGTGAGCCTTATGGCCGATGAGTTCATTGACAGCCTGAGGCCGGGGGAGGTCCAGGCGGAGATGCTCGTGGATTATATCATCGACAGGATCGACCTGCGCAGCTCCTGGAAATATGACAAAGAGCTCATCCAGGTGGCCCGTGAGCTTCTTAAAGAACGTGCCATGGAAAAGCTTGAGGCCTTGGCAGGGACTCCGCCGGACGCCTTCAAGACGTGGCTCGACGCGTTCAAGAAAAAAGCGGAGATCTACAGGCGCAGCATCAACAGGAAAGCTTTGGATATTTTAGAGACGTTAGAGCAGGCCGGCCTTCAGGCGGCAGATTTTGCCTATAAAGAGAAAGGGATCTATAACTCTTTTCGAAAACTCTCCCTTGGGAACAAACCCGATGACTTCGACCTGGAGCAGAATTACAGCAGGTTTGTGGAGCGTCAGTGGTTTCCCAAAGACATCATCGCAAAAAAGCCTGAGGTTTTGGCCCGGTTTAGAGAGACAGATGCTGCGAAAATGGCCCATGAACTGCAGGAAGAGATCGAGAGGGGTTTTGGCGATTACGTTACGGCTTATGCCATCCTGAACACCCTCCCTCTGGTGGCCCTTCTCAGCGAGATCGAAAAACGCCTGGAGCGCTATAAGACGGAGAATAACCTCATCCCCATATCTGATTTCAGCAAAAAGGTCGCTGAAGTGGTGAAAACAGAGCCGGTCCCCTTCATTTACTGGAAAGTGGGAGAAAAGTTCGACCATTATCTTATCGATGAATTTCAGGATACCTCACGCATCCAATGGAGCAACCTCTTTCCCCTGGTGGAGAATTCCATGGCCGGAGGCTGGGACAACCTGTGCGTGGGAGATCCCAAACAATCCATCTACCGCTGGAGGGGGGGAGACCCGGAGATCATCCGGGAGCTTCCTGTGTTTTTCGGCCCTACAGGAGGGGTCAGGACAGAGCGCCTCAAGGGAAACTGGAGAAGCGCTCCTGAGATCGTCTCCTTTAACAACCGGTTCTTCTCCTTTGGCCCTTCTGACATCCCTCCGGGGGATTTTCAGGCTCCTTCGTTTTATTCTCCCGGGCATGTGGAGCAGACGCCTCAAAAAAAGATCAGCGGCTATGTCTCGGTATCGTCTCTCCCCGACGAACATGATTTCCGTGAGAGAGCCCTGGACAGGATCTTCGAAAACATCTGCAGGTTACAGAAGCGGAAGATCCCTCTTTCAGACATGACCGTATTAGTGCGGACCAACAGGGAGGGAGCCAGGGCCGCGGATTATTTTTTCAGAAAAGGCATCGATGTCCTCTCCCCTGATTCTCTCATGCTCAACAATGACCGGCGGGTTCGCTTTCTTATCAGCCTCTTCGACTATCTTGAGAGCGGAGAGGAGCTTTACTTCCGTGAACTTGCGCTGTTTCTATCGGATGAAGGGAACGGCTCAACAGAGAACCTGACTGAGAGGGTCGCCGCTCTTCAAAACCGTCTCCGGCCTCTTTCTCTTTATGAAAAAGCTGAAAGCTGTATGCAGGAGTTCGGCCTGCATGTCCACGGGGGAAGCTTTATGACAGGCTTTTTAGAGGCGGTCTACTCATTCTCTCAGACGTCGGGGGAAGGAGAAGGCCTGGCCGCTTTTTTGGAGTGGTGGGAAGAGAACAAGGAGAGTGAGAAATGTGCTCTGAAATCCATACACGGAAGGAATGCTCTCCAGGTCATGACCATCCATAAGGCCAAGGGGCTTGAATTTCCCGTTGTCTTTATCCCTTTTGCCGACTGGGAGATGATCGGTTTCTCCACGGGGTTTCGTCAGAACACTCTCTGGGTGGATGATTCCGAAAGCGGCCTCCCCCTTCCTGTCTCCTTTCATAAATATTTGAAAAATAGCGCTTTCGAACGTGATTTTGACAAAGAAGTGCAGAACAATTATGAGGATAATCTCAATATTCTCTATGTAGCTTTTACAAGGGCCTCCCGGGCTCTCTATATCCTCTTTCCCATGAAAGAGGGAGGCAGCGATGACGGTACAACAAGCAAAATACACACCTTTATCCGGGAGCGGCTAGGCTGTCTCTATGCTGATGACCTGAAACCCCTCCCCGAAGGCGGATTTTGTCTTGAACTGGGCCGGGAGCCTAAGGAGGAAGAGCAGCGCGGGGAGCATGAAGAGACCCGGGCGGCTTTCGGTTTTATTTCGACTCCCTGGCAGGAGCGTCTTCATATCAAACGGGCTTCTCCTGAAGAATGGGCGCTGCTCAGGGAAGAAGACCGGGCGGTCAGGCGGGGGCTGGCAGTCCACCGTTGTTTTGAACAAGCTCAAAATGAAGATGATATCCACAGAGAGCTGTCTCTTCTTTTAGAGAAGGGAGTGCTAAGCGCAAAAGATTATGACGAACTCAGGTCGGGCCTGGAGAGGATCATGGAGCTCCCGGCCGGAGAGGGAAAGGTCAGAGATTTCTTTTCCGGCGTCTACCCCTCTCTGAACGAAGCTGTCCTGCTCACGGGTTCGGGGGATTATCGCCCGGACCGGCTTCTCTTTACACCCGGGGGAGTGGTGGTCATCGATTACAAGACCGGCGCTCCGCGTGAAGAGGACCGCCGTCAGGTGCGTACTTACCGGACTCTCCTGGAGGAAGCCGGATACCAGGCGGGAGAGGGTTATCTCCTCTACCTGAGTAAGGGAATCATCGAGAGGGTTATATGAAGACAAAAGATCTGCTTGAAGGAATCATCGAGAAGACATGGGCTGAAGGGAAGTGGGAGGAGTCTCTCTTTATCTTTCCTTCACGACGGGCCGGGCTCTATTTCAAAGAAACCGCCCGCCGTATGCCTTCTGTTCCCAAGCCTCTTCTTTTCCCTCCGGTTTATTCCCTGACCGATTTTGTCTTTGATGTGACAGGCTTGAAACAGCCCGGGAGGCTTGCTCTTCTGCTGCGGATGTATGCCCTTTTCGTCCGCCAGGGAGGAGAGACCCCCGGATTCGACCAATTTCATCCCTGGGGCGGGATGATGCTCAACGATTTTAACGATATCGATCAAAACCTCCAGGACCCGTCTCTTTTCGAAAAACTGCGAAACTGGATGGGATCTGATTTTCAGGAGGAGAGTCCTTTTCAAAAGAAATACCGGCTGAAGATCAATGAGATGGAGAAGGCCTACCGCCTCTTCAGAAAGGCCCTTCTTCAACGGGGAGAAGCTTATTATGGCCTGGCTTTGCGAAAGCTGTGTGAGGAAAAAGAGAAGTACCTCTCCCGGTTCGGGGGAAAACGACTCATCTTCTGTGCTTTTAACGCCCTGAGCCGGGGAGAATGGGAACTCTTCCGTTATTTTAAAGATGAAAACGCCCTCTTTTTCTGGGATATGGACGCCTATTTTACAGAGGATCCCCTTCATGAAGCGGGATTCTTTTACCAGCGGGGGATCAAAGAGCTCTATGCCCCGCTTCCGCCTCCCGAACCCTTTGATTACCTGGGTGTTCAAAAGAAGAAGGTCTCCATATACGGTTATCCGGGTATCGTGCAGCAAACCAAGGCGCTGGGACGGGACCTGGGCGCTCTCATCCGCGAGCAGGGAGAAGCTGTTCTGGAGAAGACAGCGGTCATCCTGGGTGATGAAGGCATGCTGATACCTCTTTTACGTTCTCTTCCCCGGGAAGTGGACTCCTTTAATGTCACTATGGGGCTCTCCATGAAAGAAAGCCCTGTCTTTTCCTTTACAGAGTCATATTTGCGTCTTATTACGGGCCCTTCCCGCCGGGAAAGAGAGGGATATTATGTGAAAGACCTCCATGCCTTTCTTCTTCACCCCCTGAGCCGTAATTTTTACGGAGATTTTTCCCCGGAGCTTTTTTTGAAGACATTACGGGACAAGGGGAGGCCTTTTATCACCTTTGATGAGATCAAAGAGGGGCTGGGAGAAGACCTTTTCTTTGATGAGCCTCAAGGAGCTTTGGGCCTTTTTGAAGGGTTCAGAACCCTTTTAACGGAGACGGCCCGGCGCTTGGACCCGTTGGCCCTTGAGCAGGAATTTCTCTTTTCACTGCTTGAGTCCATGGGTGATTTTCAGTCCCTGCTCAGAGAGCTGGCT
>Ga0068713_1004077_pt1 | contig 11804 bp, 14 predicted proteins | sample MTBAKSrepl2MetaG_FD_62223 | JGI IMG/M metagenome (GOLD analysis project Ga0068713, IMG submission 62223) | Enrichment culture microbial communities om Arthur Kill intertidal strait, New Jersey, USA, that are MTBE-degrading - MTBE-AKS2 (Arthur... | ecosystem: Environmental > Aquatic > Marine >...
TTGCCCGCATCCCTTTCCAAAAGAAATTCCCAGCTCGTTTTAGAACTACTTCGATGGTGTTCAGCAGGTATCCGTTCCATGTGACTTCTCCAACCCCGCATCGCCTTTCTGGGCGATATCATGTCCGTTGGCAGACGTAACCTCGTTATCGACGCATCCATGAACGCCTTTCTGTCAGTGTGTGATTATCTGGTCGGGAACCTGTAGCGACCATCACTCGGCAGCGCCGGAGGCCGGGCGTGCTTTTGGGCGCTTTCCAGCGAGAGGATGTCCATGTGTTGGAAGCTCTGGCCGATCTCTTTCCACCTGTCCGGACCTATCTGTCGGTTGCCAACAACCACACAGGCGATTTTGAAGCCCGGCACTATATGCGATCCTGCGACTTACTCAAAGAAAAGGGATTTCTTCTGTTCGGCCAAAGGGATCGGCCATACGTGGATGTCAGCCCGCAGGTCATGGTCCATGCAGGCTCAATGTGGTCTAATCAGATCTGCAGCCGGATCCATTGGCTCGAAACCGGCTGTGAAGAGGTGGATCCAAAACGGAGCAACATCCTGTTTCCGCTCTGGGGGTATGAACTGGAAACCTACCCGCGCCCCGAAACCGTCCATCGGGCAAAGAAGTATGCCCATCAATTCGATGCCATATTGGGTCATCATCCACATACCGTTCAACCTGTCACTGCGCGGCGGGGAGGGAATGCCAATAGGCTTATCGACTACAGCCTGGGGGACTTTTGTTCGAGCATTCCCATGGAGGGATACAGATATGGAATTATCGCGAAACACGAGGTCGGACCAGGACTGTCAGGGAATTTTCGGATCGGCCACGTTGAATGGCGCTTCCTTAAATCTTGTAGACAAGAGCGAAATACGCTCGCAGTCCGACTCACACATCGCGTCCCTTACTTCGAATTACGCGGATAAGAACCAGTCCGTTTACGATGATTCCTGTTTCAATTCCGTGTAGCTGTGACACGTCAATAAGGCATATATTCGTGCCCTTACCCCATCTTTCGCAATTTTGGCCCCGGCAGCAGCTGAATTGAGAAAGACGGGGTAGCGGCGCATTCTTCAAGGCAGCCATTGGGCGCGCCAACTGCTGGGGTCACATTACCGCCTACCAAACACACCAAGTCAGTTACTTAATCCCGCATCTGTTCTGCCTGAGCATTCATCTCTTCTGCGGCGCTGGCCGACTGCTGAGCAATGGACGCATTTTGCTGGACCACCTTGTCTATCTCCGCCATCGCCATGTTCGACTGGTCGATCCCCTGGGCCTGCTCATTGGACGCCGTGGCGATCTCGCCGACAAGCGTCCCCGCCTTCCTGGCACTCTCCGCCACCCGGCCAAAGGCCTCGTTTGTCCTGGTAACGAGTACAGCGCCTTCGCCCACCTTCTTGAGGGTGCCCTGAATGAGATTTGAGGTGTTCTTGGCGGCTTGTGCGGACCGCATGGGCAGGTTTCGAACTTCGTCGGCAACGACTGCAAAACCGGCGCCGGCTTCATTCGCCCTTGCAGCCTCTACCGCTGCATTCAGGGCCAGGAGATTGGTCTGAAATGCAATTTCATCAATGGTCTTAATGATCTTGGACGTGTCTTCGCTGGCTTTGAAAATCTCTTGCATGGAGCGGGTGAGATCGGTCATGGAGCTGTTGGCGTGTTCCACCACGTCCATGGCCTCTTTCATCAGGGAATCAGCTTCCCTGGCTCCGTCCGCGTTCTGCCTTGTCATGGATGACATCTCCTCCAGTGAAGAAGAGGTCTCTTCGATGGAGGCCGCCTGTTCCGCCGAGCCCTCTGCCATTTGCTGGCTGGAAGACGCTACCTGGCCGACTGCTGAAGCTATCTCGTTGGCGCTGTCAGTAAGATTCCGGCTAATTCTGCGAATTGGATTTGCGATGCTTTTGGCGACGAAATAGCTCACTAAGCCCACCAGCACGACAAGGACCAATGAGGTAATGCCTATAAGGATATTCGTGGAGTTGATGCCGTTGCTCAGACGGGATGCGGCAATCCCGATTTCGTCCTCGTAACCGCTCGCACCGATAACCCAGTCCCATGTTGCAAAGTATCACTACAGCGAAACAAATGTCCCGTCTTTTTTTAACTTTTACCCGAACTTTTTGAGAGTTACCAGAGAAAGACATAATCATGCAAGATTACATCAAAGCCATGCATCAAATGCTCCAAGCCAGAACCGAAGCGATGCTCCCGATAGAGGCCCCGGAAAAACCAGAACCAAAGCCTGACACCATGCAGATATCAAGAGCCTCAATCGACGCAATGACCCTTCTTAACGTGCTGGACAGACACCCTTTCATGCACAGGACAGCCTTGAGAAAGACCTATCTGAACGACGACAGCCAAAGAACCGCCAAAGCCGTTGAATGGCTGACCAAATACCAGTACGCCAAAGAAATCAAGGGAGCCACCCAAAGCGGAGGCTGGGAGGATACCTTGCCCTGACCCACAAAGCCCATGAAAGAATGAAAAAGCCCCAAAACCGAAGGATTGCAGAGATTAGGTTCCTTCATACCGAGTACTGTTTAAGAATCGCCATGTGGCTGAAAAAAGCAGGCAGAAAACCGCAGAGAGAATACCCTACACCCTTTGGCTACATCGATCTCTTTGTCCAGCATGGCAAAAAAAGACCGCCTATGAGATGGAACACACCATCGACCCAGGGCAACTGACCACCAATATCCGCAAATGCCTGAACGCAGGGATGGACGAGATAGTCCTCGTGTTCGAGGGTGCAAAAGGCGACCTCGACTCACTCAGGACAATCCTTGCTGAAATCCCCCTGACGGGTGTTGAGCTTGAAAAGGTCAGCTACATGACCCTGAAAATGGTGAAAGAGGTGATCCTGGGAAAAAAGGAACTAACGCAAACAGAGGATTAACCTAAGGAAGAAGAGGCAATGTAACAAAAAGTTAAATCCAAAAAAACAGGAAAGAGCAAAGAGGTGAACCCCATGTCCGAGATAGAAGCCATGCACTATTGTCCAGTGTGCGAAAGATACACCGTGCACCTGTTCTCAGGCTCAGGAACCAAAGGCAGCTGCATGAACTGCGGTCACGACCTGAACCCGAATATCAAGGTGAACAAGCGGAGAATTATAGCCGTGACCTGAAAAGCTGGGAAGAAGAGGCAAGAGGGGGGAGAAATCTCCCCTTTTTTGTCTCCGAAAAGTTACATTTGCGTTACACCACAAAAAAAGTGGCTATACTAAATAGTGTAACCACTTGAAATTAGTGGCGCGCCTGAGAGGATTCGAACCTCTGGCCTGCGGATTAGAAGTCCCTTTATTTGCATTTCACCTGTTTTCACGCCATTTCATTTTTGTGTCTAATTTTTATTGACATTACCGACTGTTAAGCCTATATTACCTTCAAAACATTTCACGCTGTTTCACGCTTTTATAGGCGAAAAACCATGAACCAGACATGAACCAAATTTGAGGGGGCGACCAAATGGCGAAAGACCACCGGGCTTTTCAAAAGACAGTTTATCCTGGCGTCATATACCGCGAGCACGCCACGCGGCGGCACGGCGTAAAGTTTGACCAGTATTTCGTTATTCATTACTGGCACGACCGCAAGACCCATAAAGAGGCGATCGGCTGGGCAAGCCACGGTTGGACGGCCAAGAAAGCGGCGGGCCTGTTGGGTGAACTCAAAGAGAACCAGCGGCGGGCCGAGCCACCTTTCACTCTGAAAGAAAAAAGGCAAATGGAAAACGACCGGCGGGCCGAGGCGAAAAATGCGGATGTCACCTTCGAGGCATTTTTTGAAAAGACCTACTTACCAGCACAAAGCGAAAAGACGGCCCGGACCATTTACCGCGAAAAGACGCTTTTCAATACATGGCTAAAAACTGCTATCGGCGACAAGACTTTTGCCAACATAGCTGAAATTCAGATCGAACAGATAAAGGCAAAAATGCTCAAAGCTGGCAGATCGGCGCGAACTATTGTTTATGCCCTGGCCCTTGTAAGGCAGATATGGAAGTTAGCACAACGTAAGAAATATACCAAGCACTCATGGCCCGGCGAGCATATTGAAAAGCCAAAAGCTGACAACCGGCGCATGGCCTTTTTCACCTTCGAGCAGGCAGACCAGTTGCTTGAAAAATTGAATGAAAAGAGCGAGCAATGGCACGACTTAACACTTTTGAGCCTACAAACCGGGCTGAGGGCGGGCGAAATTTTCAACTTGACATGGGCGGACGTGGACCTTGACAACGGCACCTTATTTATTCGGGACACCAAAAGCAGCCATGACCGTTTTGTTTTTCTCACCGAACGGGCGCGGACCATATTCGAGAAAAGGGAACGAGGGCAAAAGAGCGAGCTTGTTTTCAAGAACCGCAACGGCGGCAAGATAAGCGAACCAAGTAACTTTTTTCAGAGAACGGTTGACGACCTGGGCTTTAATGACGGAGTAACTGACCGGCGGCACAAGCTGACCTACCATTCCTGCCGGCACACTTTCGCAAGCTGGGCGGCCATGACCGGAACTGATATGTTTACCCTCCAAAAGCTGTTAGGGCATGAAACACCGGCTATGACGGCCCGGTATAGTCACATGGCGACCGATGGGCTGAGGGCGGCCATTAAGTCTTTTGAGAAGGCTATTAAACAGCCAAAAATGGACACGGGCAAGGTAATTGAAATCCGGCCCAACGAGGCACGTCGAGGGCCTTTTTCGGGCCATAGTAAACCATAGGCCACGGCGTAAACGGCGATTGTAGGCCGTTACAGAGAGCCAAAAGTATCAAGGGATAGGGCCGGAATAGCTACCCGGTCCGACAAGGGTGGAGCCCTACCGCCTTTCCCTTGAAAAACCATATGGGCCGGAAAGGGGCCGGAACATGGAACCGAAAAAATGGGTTGTTACGCCTCGGCTTGTGGGACTTATTCGAGAGTTTGAAAAGCTGGTTTCTGTTGACAAGCGCGGCCATATTATTATTGAGGGGCCACCGCGAGTTGGTAAGAGTCTTTTTACGCACATCTTCACATCGCTGAAAAGGGCCGAGCGCGAGAAAGCCCGCTTACCCTGGCAGGAACCGCTTCGGTTGAACTGCGCGGAACTTCGGGACAGTAACTTGATTGTGAGCGAGCTTTTCGGCCACAAGAAAGGCAGCTTCACCGGGGCCATTAAAGACAGGAAGGGACTGTTGGAAGAGAATGCGGCCGGGCTTGTAATCCTTGAAGAGATCGGCGAACTGAACGACAGCGACCAGGCAAAGCTTTTGGTCTTTCTTGACCGTGGCGAATACAAGCCTTTGGGCGGTAACACAATAAAGCGTTCCGACGTTCAAATTATCGCCACCACAAACCAGACAGACATCCGAACTGACTTCCGCTACCGGTTTTCTCATTTCAAAGTTCCTGGGCTTCACGAGCGCCGGCAAGATATTCTTTATTACATCTTTGCCTTCATGCCTGAACTTATCCCACGGCTGAGGACCTGGGAAGCCTTCGACCTGCTAAACTATCATTGGCCTGGGGGCGTTTCTGAAATTCAAGAAGTGTGCAAAACCATTGAAATTGGCCTTTTAAAGGAAGTTGAGGCTGAAACCAAGGGGTTGCGTTCGAGAGATGGAGTTCAGGGGGCTTTATTTTTCAACCACCTAAGAGTACACCCTGGGCTGAACTGGTTATCGCTGTGTTCAATGCTTGATGGGATGTCCGAAGTCGCACGAAGAAGTCTCATCGACGAACTAAAAACATCACGCATTGAGCTGGATTTCGGCTCAGAACGTCCAGCCTTCCCGGAATTTGTTGCCCCAATGGTACGGACCTTAAGGCAAGACGAACAATTAGCCCCGCAGTATTCTGATGTGAAACCGCTCGGCCGCATCGGACCTTTCGATGACGTTTTCAGGGTGCTATTATCCGTTGCCTACTACTCCCCTGATTTTGATTTGGAGTTGGATTGTTGTAAACCTCTCCTCGAAAGCATCGAAATCAAACAGACTGAAAGCCTCCCTGACAGCATAGGACACGTACCGAAACGAGGCCTATTGGGCGGTGTTTCTATGCGAGACGACATTTCCACCGAGCGGACAGACCTTGGGTTGCATGGCTTGAAGCACCACAAAGATGCCCGCGAACCGGCTGAAACGGGCAACGAACCTTTGCGGCCCTGGCGTGAGGTAGAAAGCGAGTATTTCGCGAGGGTGTTCAAACTGGCGAAAGGCAATGTTTCAGAGGTTGGGCGACTAACCGGCCTGACCCGGAAGGTTGCACAAAACATACTGCGAAAGCACGGCTTGCCCAAACAGGCAAACGACTTTGACCAAATGGGCAAACGAAAAAAGCCAAGTTGACCAAACGGGCAAAACAGACGAAAGCAACGCCAAAGCGGAGCGCTTCGTAAGCGCACCTTAAAAACCAATTTTTCATTGTAATTCAAGGCGGTTGGATATTTCCGACCGCCTTTTTTTGTCTTTGGCATGGCCTTTGCTTTTGTGAAACCAAATAAAGGGAAATGAGGTAAACGCCACCATTTTAGAACTAAGGGGGTAACAATGAAACAAGTTGACTTCGACATCGATACATTGAGGAAGGAACTGCCACCTATTTTGACACGGGCAACGGCGAGCGAGGCCACCGGCGGCGCATACTCCCCCGGTACCCTGGCAAACTTTGACAGCACAGGCCACGGGCCGAAACGGGCCACATTAGGCGGCAAGGCTGTTTATATGCGAGACGATTTTTTGACCTGGCTTCAAGGTAGGCTGGCAAGCCCGGCGACCGGCAAGGTGGGGCGGCATGTGGCGGACCTGTCTCGACTGCGGCCAAACCTTCTGGGCCGACGCGGACTATAAAAAGCGCTGTCTTGACTGCTATCTTGCAAGGTTGGAAGGGAGGGGCTTACGGCGTACCCAAGACAACACGGCGGACCTTCGGGCTGAACTGGCGGAAACCCGGCAAGAACTCGAAAGGGCGCGAAAAGAGGTGGCCTACATTCGCGAGGCCCTTACTGAGCGGACCACCGGGCCGGACCTTGCAGAGCTGAGGGCGCACCTTCGGCGGCTTATTGCGCTGTGTCACCCTGACAAACACGCAGGAAGCGCGGCGGCACATGACGAAACGCTTTGGCTGTTGGACTTACGGCAACGACTGAGGGCATGAAAATGGATCACACAACCGCCTTTCGCGAGGCTATCCTTTCACACGGTTGGGACCCTGGGCCTGTTTACCCAGACGGGCGCTTGCACCGCTTTTCTGAACCCGAACGGCGCAACAAAACCTGTTGGTATGTTCTTCACGACATGGGAACCTTTGCGGCGGGCGTGTTTGGCAACTGGCGAGAGGGCACGAGCCACAAGTGGACTTCTCGCAACGGGACCGGGCTTTCAGAAGACGAATGGCGGGCATGGCAAGGCAAGCAAGCCGAGATCGAGGCGCGGCAAAAAAGCGCTCAGGCCAAGGCCAAGGAACGGGCGGCTTTCATTTGGTCACACGCGGCACCGGCACCGGCTGACCACGGCTACCTTATAAATAAGGGGATCAAACCACATATCGCGCGGCTTTATAAGGGTATGCTGGCGATCCCTGTGATTCACGAGGGCGAGCTTACCACGGCGCAACTAATATCAGCGGACAGCATGAAACGCTTTTTAAAGGGCGGCAAGACCAAGGGCGGCTATGCTGAGCTACCAGGCACCGGCACGCCCATTGCGGGCGAGGGCTTCGCTACTATGGCGAGCATACATGAGGCGACCGGCGCACGTTGTATTATCGCGTTTAATTGCGGAAACCTGGAACCAGTGGCGGACATGCTTTTCAAGGAGCACGGGCGAAACTTTATCATTGCGGCTGACAATGACAAGTACACCACGAAAAAGGACGGCACACCCTGGAACGTTGGAAAAGAAAAGGCCCTGGCCCTAGCCTGGAAATACAACGTCAAGGTTGCGCTACCCGACGTCGGGGCAGGCACCGGAACAGACTTTAACGACGTTTGCACCCTGAGCGGCCCTGAGACTGTCAAGAAGCAAATTGACGCGGCCCTGTTACCCAAGGACTGGCTGTTGAAAGAATGCCAAGAGAACGGCCCTGGCGCGGCCTATCGGCCTGAAAACATTGAGGGCTTGAAGCTGTTGAAAGAGCGGGACCCGGCAGGCTATCGCGACTTACGCGAACGGCTGCGGCGGTTGCGAACTGGCATAACCGACCTTGAAAAAGAACTCAACAAGGCCCGAACCGGGCAGGACGGGACCGGAAGCCATTTGACCCTGGCCAAGAAGGTTATTGAGTCTTTTGGCAAGGACAATATCCTTTATTCAAATGGTTGGTTTTGGCTTTGGAAGGATACCGGCGTTTGGAAACGGGCAGACGACCGCGAGATAAAGACCAAAATTCAGGAAATCACAAAAGCCCTGGACAGTGTGACACGGGCCACCGTGGACAGCGTTCTGGACATGGTGAAAACGGCGTGCTACCGGGCTGAACACGTTTGGGACCAGGACACCACCACCATAAACACCCTATCAGGCGAACTTGCATGGACCGGCATGGGCTGGGAATTGCGACCACACGTCAAAGAGCACTATCGAACCACACAAATTCCTGTCAAATACGTTGTTGAAGCCGAATGCCCACGAACCGAGCAATTTCTTGAACAGATAACGGCGGGCGATCCTGACGCTTTGGACAAAATGATATTGCTTTGTGAATGCGCGGGCTATTGTCTGCTTTCGACTTCAAAATTCGAGAAATTCTTTTTACTGGAAGGCGGCGGAAGCAACGGGAAATCTGTTTTCATGGGCCTTGTGACTGACCTTGTGGGCAGGGAAAACGTTTCGGCCATACCACCGTCACGCTTTGGCGACAAGTTTTCAGTGGCGCACCTGAACGGCAAACTTGCAAATATCGTGAGTGAAATTGGGATCGGCGCTGAAATTTCAGACAGCGACCTGAAAGCCCTGACCAGTGGCGACCTTGTATCGGCTGAACAAAAATTCAAAGAGCCGTTCGAGTATCGGAGTTTCGCAACAAACATTTTCGGGACAAACCACGGGCTGAGAACAAAGGACTTTTCGGAGGCGTTTTTCAGGCGGGCCATTCCCATTCCTTTCACGAATACCTTTGACGAACAGAACCAGGACAAGAACCTGAGTGAAAAGCTGAGGGCTGAATTATCCGGCTTTCTGAACCTGGCACTTGACGCCCTGACAAGTGTATTGAAGCGCGGGCATTTCACCAGGACTGAGTCAAGTCAAAGGGCATGGGAACAATGGCGCTTGCAGACTGACCAAATAAGGGCCTTTTGTGAGGATAAGATAATTTTCGACAATGAGAGCGAGACACCGACCGGCGACCTGTTTTCGGCCTACACGGAATGGGCAGAGGACATGGGCATAAAAAGAACAGTCGCCAAAAATAGCTTTTCAAACCGTATGGCCCGGTTGGGAGCTGAACAAAAAAAGGGAAAAGGCGGCCTGCGTATCCTGGCAGGCGTTCGACTACGCACCGAAATGGACTTTTGAGTGGCGCATAGTGGCGCAAAAGGCGAACTCTATTAATTTAAACCTTAGGGAAAAAATAAAAAGTAGTAGAGAGAGAATTTTTTTCACTATAAGCTTAATAATAAGCGACTGCGCCACCTTCGCCACCTACGCCACCAAGGGGAAATATGAGTTTACGGGAAACAATTAGGCAAAGGCAAACCGAACCGGCACCGGACCCGGCACCTGAACCACCACCGGCACCCGAACCACCTGGGCCACCTGAACAGGTTGAACCACCGGACCCTAAACCGGCGGACATGGACGGGATCACCCGGCGCTTTATGGATTCTAAGGTTTTGGGCGCGGTTGTGCCTATCGCATGGACACCCGACGTCGGGACGGTTTGGGTTGACGGGATACCATACACGGCAAGAGAGGTCGACGAGCTTATGGTGCGCAAAGTGGACGCTGCCACCATGAGGGCAGTTCACGAGACAAAGAGGGCTTTTGACGGCACAATAAATTGAAAGGAGAAAGCAACATGACACAAAAACACGCGGCAAACATGGCAGGCACACCCACACGGTTGAACCAGGTTGTTGACCTTATCGGCGGCCTGACCGGGACCGAGCTTCACGAGTTGCGGGACCATTTCGCAACAGATCGGGCGTCACACGGCAAAATTTTTGAGCAAGACCTTGAAACACGTTTTCAAGAAGCCAAGACCCTTTGGGCGACGCTGACCATGACGGGCGACCGGCGGGCGTTCAAGGAGGGCTTACAAGACGCTTGCACCCATGCCAAAAGCGTTTGGGCGGCCATAGATACCCTTGAACAGTTTGAAGCCTGGCGGGCACGAACTGAGACGAGGGCCAAGTTGCAAGCGGCCTTTGACGCTGGTCTGGCATTTCAGAAAGCCACCATTGACGGCGAGGCATTTCATGTTGACGGCGGGCTTGTTGTGGAAGGGCAGGCGGTTGTGAGCGACGCTGACATGCCCTTTTAGAGGGCTATACATGGATAAGGGCAGGCAAGAGAACGGCGATCCTGGTCCATTTGGCAAAGCTGAAACAGGGACAAAGGCATACCGGGCGGCTTCGGATCATAGGGACCAAAGGTCTGTAACCCGGCTGCTTAGGGGGACGCGCTCAAAAGTCATTTTGTCCTTTGAAAATGGCACCTGGGCAACGAAAGAAGGTTTTTTATGGCAAAACATGAGGCACTCAAGCACCTGAGCAAGGAAGCGCGGGATATTTGGAAAGCTCTAACCAGTGAATACGGCATAGAAGACGCGGGCGGCCGGGCTATCCTTCGAGTTACGCTTGAAAGCTGGGACCGGGCGCAAGCTGAAATAGTGAACGCCTAACCAAAAAGAGACATGCCAAACCCAATGCAACATTGCTGTCTCGACAGGGCAAATTGCACAAATTGAGGTCCCGGAGATAGGGTGGCACAAACGTGCAATAATATCAGATGGTTTTTCCAAGAATACTATACAAAAAACGTCATTTGGGAGGGTGTTATGGCACGGCGCTTTCAGAACTTGGTTGATGTCCGCCGGTATCTCGCATCTGTGATAAATCGCCTTGAGTCAAATCAGTTGGACGCCACGGTTGCGGGCAAGCTGGGCTTCCTAAGCAACATCTTGGCACGGGTTATCGAGGGCTCTTCTCTGGAAGAAAGAGTCTCAGCCCTCGAAAAGAAGGTAGAGAAGAGAAAATGACCTTAAAGCATCGCGTAAAAAAATTGGAATGCCAAATCGAATCTGGCAAAGACAAGTTGCATATAATCGTCGGCCCTGAAGATTCGCTTGATGCACAGGTCCAAGAATTCCGGCAACAGAATCCCGATTTCGATGGGATATTGATCGTCGTCACCGATTGCTATAAGCCGCATGACGCTGGGCGATGAGTTTAAAGGCCCTCAGCGCCACGGTGCTGACCGGCCAGGCAATGCCAGGGCGTGCCCTCGATGATATTTACTGACTTTGGGATGTGGCATACTCCCATCGGGCCGACCAAATAGGTCCACTTTTAACGCAATGTCAGCTTAACATTCCAGTGTTATCGATTGTCACGCCAGTAAGAAAAATGACATGCAAGAAATCCAAGTGTGAAAGGTTCTACTGTCCTCCACGAACCGGCCAAGTATAGCCATCATGGACCTTGTCCCGACTATTGACTGTGCCATCCGTAGTCCACACAACAAGAGCCGCTACCTTATTACTAATGCAAAAAGTGCTTGACCAGTAAGGGGCATTTAAGACGCTAAGGAAAAGGTCTCCTTGCGCCCACTTTCCTGTGCCAGCGGTATTTGGTACCGCCGGTCCCCCCCCGTAA
>Ga0068713_1004078_pt1 | contig 11803 bp, 14 predicted proteins | sample MTBAKSrepl2MetaG_FD_62223 | JGI IMG/M metagenome (GOLD analysis project Ga0068713, IMG submission 62223) | Enrichment culture microbial communities om Arthur Kill intertidal strait, New Jersey, USA, that are MTBE-degrading - MTBE-AKS2 (Arthur... | ecosystem: Environmental > Aquatic > Marine >...
GGGTGACTCCACAGACGTTCGCCCTGAGGTATCGAAGGGCGAACGGCGCCGTTCATGCTTCGATACCTCAGCACGAACGGGGTGTCTAATCACGCTAATCCGCGATGAGCCAAGAAGACTAACGTGGAGGACCTACTCAAATTTGCCCGCATCTGTCGTGTCGAGAAGGTCATGCGCCCCTATCTCGAGGCCGTTCTATGACAAAGAGCCGTCTCAAGAATACCGCCGCATCCGTGCGTCAACGACTCCTCAACAAGGCCCGTGAGACGGCACGCCCTTTCAACGAGCTTCTGCAGTACTATGCGATGGAGCGATTTCTCTATCGAATCTCACAATCTCGGCATGCACAGAAATTCATCCTCAAAGGGGCGCTGATGTTTCTCGCCTGGCGGGCTCCACTATCGCGGCCCACGATGGACATCGATTTCCTTGGCAGGATCAGTAACAGGATCGATACCATTGTTGAGGCGGTGAGAGAAGTATGCATCCAGGACGTTGAACCGGACGGGATGAGGTTCGATCCTGAAAGTGTGACGGCGGAGCGCATCGTGGAGGATGCGGACTATGAGGGAGTGCGGGTGCGGTTTCTGGCTTATCTGGATACCGCCCGTGTATCCATGCAACTGGACATTGGTTTTGGAGATGAGGTGATTCCATCGCCGGTTGTGGTGGAATATCCTTCCATCCTTCAAATGCCGCCCCCCACCATCCGTGGCTACAGCAGGGAAAGTGCCATTGCGGAGAAATTCGAAGCCATGGTCAAGCTGGGGATTTTGAACAGCCGCATGAAGGATTTCTACGACATCTGGCTGTTGTTGCGCGGGTATGACTTTGACGGAGAAACACTTACCGCAGCGGTCCGGACCACCTTCGCGAATCGCGGGACGAAAATGACAACACATCCGGTGGCGCTCACAGGATCTTTCTGCGAGGATGCCACGAAGAGGACACAATGGAAGGCTTTCATTCGCAAATCCCGTCTGGAAAATGCCCCGGAAGAGCTCGGGTATGTGACATCCGCGATTGCATCGTTCCTGGAGCCTGCCATTGAGGCAGTGATTGCCGTGAAGACATTCAGAGGATCCTGGAAAGCACCTGGCCCGTGGCAAAGGGCTTGACTCCACAATTACACTGCCTGCCCTTTTTGCGAAAAGGTCCCCGTTCCCAGGGCGCAAAATCGAGGAAAAAAGAGAGGCAGAAAACCCCGCAAGGACCCAGAGTATGACGATGGCCAGTGCTGAAGCTGCAAAACTTCGTTCGGACGTTGCCGAAACAAGGGTGAAGAATTGGCCCGTAAATCGCAACTCATATAACGATTTCATAAACATGAGGCTTGCCGAAAGTTTGCCATAATTTGGCCAAAAACTCGAAAACAACGGGTAAAAAGTGGTAGAAATGGTGACAATCAGCGGAAGGGGAAAATCCAGTAAATTGTTGAATAAGTAAGAAAATACCTACTTTTTCTTACCCATCCTCCCTCATGCCTTTTGACCTGTCCCTGATTCGCAATCAGCAGGTCGCTGGGTTCGAATCCCATCGCCGGCTCCAATTATATCAAGTCTTACACCGCACTACACAGCTCCCTTTCTATTTGGTGTGCATGAGCTCTTTTCCCAACTCATACATCATTGGTTAACCCTGAAGCCGCTAAAGATTGCAGCTCTGTAAATTACTTGCTACCCTTCAACAGCGCTGAGAAAAGGTCTACATTAGCCGGTCAACCCGTACCAAATGCATGCCAGGCATAAAGTCGTCTCGTGGAGCCGGCCGAATCAGTGTTTGCCAGGTGGCGCAAAAAAAATGTAGAATATTTTGTCTTGGCCGCTTTGACCGATAAAATCCGCCTCTTCCTCATTGTATCGGGCGGGCATGAGGGGTGGCTGTTAGAGACATTCCGGTGGGACGCTGCGGCTTCGAGCTTCCCCGCTGTTGACCAATACGAAAGAAAATCCCGAGCTCAAAGGCAGGAAAGGATGCTATCTTTTGCTTTATCAGCACAGGTCGCAGGTTCCTGACTCAAATAATTCGATAGGTTGCCAAAATTCCTCGTCGATTGAACGATCTCGGTGTACACGCAGTGTCACCGATCGAGACAAGCTAATTTTCACAGACCATGTACACGGGATAGGATTTTCGACTCCGACCAATGACGGAATACTGCACGGCAGCAGAGACTTACAGTCATCGAGTGTGATTCTGAATCCTATTTCTTGACTGTGCAGGCGTGTGCATACAAAGAGGGACGGTTGACAACTGACTTGAGCTAACGTTTCATGAAACCGGCTGATGGATGGTAAATGGTGACATTCGGAATTTAAGAATATGTGTGGAGGACGAAATCATGTGGGTTTTTTTGCTAGTCGCGATTGGTGTTGGAGCTTATCTCGTGTGGAAGAATCCTGCCTTGCTGGAGAGCCTGAGAGCATATATTTCCGGTGAATCCGGCGAGAACGCCGTCGACATCTTAAAGAAGCGTTACGCACGAGGCGAAATCACCAAAGAAGAATTTGAATCAATGAAAAAAGATTTGGAAAATTGAGATATTATTCGGCGCTGCCATTTTTTGAATTGTACCCGTTCACGTCTGCAGGCGAAAGTCGCTGTACAAAGGTTCGGTTATGCTAAAATTTGTCCTTGCGGATTTTTTCCAATCCAAGCGATCGGACATCATTGAGGAATGGGTCAGGAGACTGCACACGGAAATAAGCGACCAGTATGCTCTGAGACCCCGCGAAGAGCTCGCAGAAACTATTACGGAGGCGTTTGACGCCTACTTCCATGTGCTGGTCGAGGGCGACTTCAGCTATATTAATCAATTCATTGACAAGATCACCCGAATGCGCATGGAGACCGGATTTTTACTCTCAGACGTACAGAAGGCCTTCGAGCTCTACCGAAGCATCGTGATTCCTCTGTTAGCGAAAGAAGCTGCAATCACAACAATAGAGGAATTTTGCGACAATGTGATGTTGATCAACCGCAGTCTGGCTTATACGATCCATCGCTTCAGCGATTATTTCCAGGAAATGCATGAAAAAAAGGCGCTGGAAGATAACCGTAGGCTCGAAGAGGCTCAAAGACTGGCTGCACTGGGAAAAATGGCAAACAGGGTGGCCCACGAGCTTAGAAATCCACTGCTGGTAGTTGGTGGTTTTTCGCGGAGACTGTACGAAAAAATGCCTGACGATGACCCGGACAAGAAGTATCTCGCGATAGTCGTAGAAGCGGTCATGGCATTAGAAGCGCATATTTCAAAAATCATAAAGATCAAAAACGAAGAGTAAACAACGATGTTCCTATCGGTCTTGCTTTTCAGGGTGAAATTCCGACCAATTTGGCCCGTAATCTCAACATTTCAACCTCGGCCGCCAACCGTCCGGTCAGTCAGCAAGAATTGCCGGGGTCTCAGCGCTATAGCATGTAAGTCGCTTTAGAACCAACGTCCCCCTTTCCCTTTTCCTGTTCGGCGCAAATCAAGCTTGGCCAGGCTCACTTTTTCAATCCGCAGAAGCGTCGCCTTCTTATCCAGCCCACCGGCATAGCCCGTCAGGCCGCCGTTAAAACCTACAACTCTATGGCAGGGAATCAGGATTGAAATCGGATTATGCCCGACAGCGCCACCTACGGCCTGGGCCGACATTGAAGTTAAGCGCCGGGCCTGAGCAATGTATTTCGCAATTTGCCCGTAGGTAACGACCTGCCCCATGGGGATTTTCAAAAGGATATTCCATACTGTTTGTTGGAAAGGTGATCCTGAAGGAGCAAGGCGGAAATCGAGCGCACTGGCCTTTCCCGAAAAATAACACTCCAGATGCTGCCGCAGCGCCTTGAAGATAGGATGATCAGGTTCACAACCCCAGTCGGCTGTTTGAGGCGGGTAATATCTTTGGCCAAGAAACCACAAGCCAATAATGGCCTCACCTTCTAGGGCCGCCGTCATAGCTCCTAGCGGAGTATCAATGGTGCAAGTGGTGATCATGGGGTGCTACAACTCTCTTTCTGAATTCCAAGCTTATTCGCAAGAGAATTCCACAACAAAATTGTTGCGTATGAACGCCAGGGACTCCAAGTCTGGGACAGAGCCAAAATTTCGTGGGGAGGTCGATTCGAAAGCGCTTTCTTGACACCGTAGTCCGTGTGCGGAAAGGCATCCGGCCAACCGAGCGCCCGCATCGCGATATATTGGACTGTCCAGGGGCCAAACCCGGGCAATTTACGAAGCTTTTCCATCACCTCCGCCGGGTTTGCACTATAAGAAAGGGTTATGGAATTGGTCGTCAAAGCCGCCGCCAGGGCGAAAATCGAGCGTGCCCTGCCATTGGTTACGCCAAGCGGCCGCAGATGATCTTCGATCGGGCCTTCAAGGGCAATAAATCTGTCGGGGCGAGGGAACGCAAAAACAAGTTCTTCAAACGGGGTATCGATTTTCTCCCCGACGCTGTTAACCAGTCGCCCGACCAGTGTAGTGGCGGCCTTAACGGTTACCTGTTGTCCCAAAATGGCTCGCACCGACATTTCAAAAGGATCAAAGCATCCCGGCACCCGTATACCCGGCACCCAGATACTTGGTGCAAGTTTGTTCATCGCAGCGAGCTTCTCGTATACTTTCTCAGGGCTGCAGTTTACGTCAAACAGAAGCCTGATTCTCGCCATTACCCGGGATAAAACCGGTAACAACGATGTCGCAACGGCTACGGAAAGAGTATTCCGGGTTGGCAGGTTCGCTACCGAGAACCAGCCGTAATGGGTCGTTTCGCCCTTTTTGATGGCTACCGTGCGGCGGTAGGTATCTCCGACCACGCTCTCAACCCCCGGAATAGCCCGAACTCCAAGAAAAGTGATCAGGTTGTCCCAAGCATATGGGGGACGATATCCGAGCGATACGGTAATCCAGTCATTGTTCTCCGCCATACTTCGTCCGTTCTTGCGAATCTCGTTCGGTGCGAGTTGGTAATGTGTTTTGAACAGATCGTTAAAACGGCGGATACTGCCGAAGCCTGCGGCCATCGCCACATCGGTCACTGTAAGTTGCGTGTCGGTAAGCAGATTTTTGGCCAAGAGCAACCGCTGGGTTTGCAGATATTGCACAGGCGAGACGCCGTATTCAGCAGAAAAGACGCGACGCAGATGTCGGTCCGAGATTCCAAGGATAGCTGCCAGTTCCGAGATTTTGCGGGGAGTCAGGCAGTCAGCTTCCATAACCATGGCGGCGCTTCGCGCGAGCCGAGCAGTTGAATCCACGGGGGCCAAACCCGGTGCCAGTTCGGGACGGCATCTAAGGCACGGCCTATATCCGGCCGCCTCTGCCGCCGCCGCACTGACAAAAAAAGTGCAGTTTTCCTCTTTAGGAAGTTTCACCCGGCAAATGGGGCGGCAATATATACCGGTGGAAGAAACGCCGCAGAAAAAACGACCGTCAAAGCGAACATCGTGGGCCTGCATGGCTGCATAGCAGGCTTTGTCATCCAAAGGTATTCCGGCGGCTCCGATTTTCCTCATGCTCATTTCCATCCTTCAATTTTATTATATGCGTGGACAAAAAAAATACTGGCCGTTTTCGGACATGGTCCAAAATTAATCCCGCTTACGCATCAAGCCGGACACTTTGAGTCCACACGGAACGGGAAGAATTATGGAATCAGGTCTTGAAATGTAATCTATTGAGAGAGAACGACTCAACAAAACGCTGGTTAAGTATGGCCCGACAGGCCGTGCGATCCCCTGCCAGTCAACGATCCAACCGACATTTGTGTTCATAGCATTTTTTTGCACAACGACTCAAACAATGTGAAAATTTTGGTGCATTACGTTCACGCCACCTCATGCACACCGCATTCGACTCCTATCGATCACGGCCATGTTATTGGAAAATCTATTTTTTTAGGTATCTAACAAAAATTGCAGCACCACGACAAATCCTGGCACATCACTTGCTTCAGAAAGCAATACAAAGCAGGCGGCGAGAGAACCGGGCCTCGCTTCCCCTTAAATCTGATTGATCAGTGGCATTTACATGGAGATCTTGCTTTCCCATGGATGAAACTGTCTCTGCTTTTGCCCATGTTGACATTCTCGAAGAAGGAATCGGGGATACATGGCAGGAATCTCGCACCATCCTAAACCAGGCCTTTTCTCAAACCAAAAAAGACCTTACGCCAGGAGGGGGGTGAAGCCCTTGGACAACTGAAGCATAATGCAGTTCCGGAGTTGCCGATTGCCACTTTTGTTGGATTTCCTTATACGTATCCCGCTTGCCGAAGGAGTGAGTCATGAAAAGTGTAACCTCAAGACTGATGAAGGTAGCCGGCTATTCCCTGATCACCGGGTTATTCATCCTGATGATTGCAGGAACGGCCTTTTCCCAGGTATCAATGAAAGACGTAGTCAAGGAGACCGCCAAGGAAAGCGCCATGGAGATGCTCGGCGCCAAGAAACCGGTCGAGGGTCGGACGGAAATGATGGACGGGGCCAAGAAAATGTTGGATGGCAAGAAAGCGCTGAAAGAGGACTTGGTCAAGAACGGTAGCATCAAAGAAGGAGCCGCCCTGGAAGGGGAGACGTCGATGTCCGAGGGTTATGAAATGATGGTGGATGGCGACAAGCTGCTTCAAGAGCAGAAGCTTGCCGACGGCAAGAAGAAGATGCTGGATGGGGCAAAAATGATGGCGGACGCCAAGAAGAAAATGTTGGACGATCTCACCCAGAACAAGATGATAGAGAAAGACGCGCCTTCTCAAGGCGAGTTGCTGATGAACGATGGCGAAAAGATGATGAAAGACGGCGAGATGATGATGCTCAAATAGGGTGCCGTTGCTCGTACGCGTAGCATCGGCCGCCGCCTTGGCATGTAATATCCGAACACCCTAAAACCGTACAATGTTCTATCTACCTCAGTCCGAGCAGGCCCACGCTGATAGCAAACCTGAAGGGCGTTACCAATAAACGCAGATTCTCGTGCCGCTCGGATTGAGATAGATCCCATCTCATGATCCTGTACGGCACTCGGGACAGAATCGCTTGACCGACTTTGCCTGCTTGTGCATTGGGTCAGTGAAAGAGGTGAAAGAGAACCGCTCATCGTGAGAGCAAGCGTGTCTTTATGGAGTTGAGTGTTGTGATGTGGCGCCCAATTGGCCTACCCGTCCGTGAAAAAGGAGAGTGTTATGTCACTTATAAAGAGATGTGTAGCAGAGTTTATTGGTACATTTTGGCTGGTTTTTGGAGGTTGCGGCAGTGCGGTACTTGCGGCTGCCTTCCCTGAGTTGGGTATTGGATTTGTCGGAGTAGCGCTGGCCTTTGGGCTGACCTTGTTAACAATGGCCTATGCGATTGGACATATTTCAGGCTGTCATATCAATCCTGCAGTTTCCTTCGGCCTCTGGGCTGGTGGAAAATTCCCGGCTTCTGAATTGTTCCCTTACATCTTAGCTCAAGTTCTTGGTGGGATCTTGGGATCGGCAATACTCTATGTCATTGCAGTGGGCAACGCAGATTTTGCACTCAGTGCCGGCTTTGCGGCTAACGGCTATGGTCCTCATTCCCCTGGAGGCTATCCGCTTTTTAGTTGTTTGGTAAGTGAGGTAGTTCTTACTTTTATGTTCCTCTTTATTATCTTAGGTTCCACCCATCCACGAGCTCCTCAAGGCTTCGCACCTATCGCTATCGGACTCGGCCTTACCCTCATTCATTTGATTGGAATTCCGGTCACCAATCTATCTGTCAATCCTGCTCGAAGTACCGGCCCGGCACTTTTTGTCGGTGGCTGGGCGTTGCAGCAGCTTTGGCTCTTCTGGTCGGCGCCCATTGTCGGAGCATTGCTAGCCGGATTCGTTTATCCAAAGATTGCTGATTAACCAACTAGCCGGATCAATTGCTTTTGGCAGCAGCCTGATACGTTGGTGCCTTAGTTAAAGGGGGCCACCATGAAATCATATCTGCAGAATGTAATATCAGGACTTGAAACGAAACACGCCGAACGGATCGGGAAAGCAAAAGACCTTATCTCTTTGGCCGAGCAGAAGCTTCAATTTTCGCAAATTGAAATCGAGCAGTTAGCGGAAAAAGAGCGTAAAGAATTGCTGAATCGTCCAAAATACAAAATTATTGAAGAGCTCGTCGACTTTGAGGAGATTGTTTTACTGGCATTGTCGCGGAAACTGGCGGAGTCGGATCATTGAACAGGCCTCCCCCAAACCGATCTGTGCTCATACCGCAGAAAGCGCAATAACGCAGCTCAGCTTTCTCATTAGCCCGACGGGGTTTGAACGAAGATGAAGCTAATGGAGTTTCATACAGGAACAGACAGTATCTAATAACATCCACAAAGCGATTCGTTTTCACCTTATGACTTCAGCTTACAGGCAGAGGGAGTCGATGATGAACAGGCGCATCGAAATTTTTGCTGAGCTCGAATTTCCTCAGTGGCTGCCCGAGGGAACCGAGTCGCTGATTGAGAACAAAAAGGACGAAAGTCTGCTGTTGCTGGTGCCGGGAGGAACCTTTCTGGCAGGTGGGCCGGGCGAGGACGAGGGAGGCGGAGAACTGTTCCCGGTTGATTTTGCGCCATTTTATTTGGGCTTGTTCCCGGTGACCAACAGGCAGTATCTGCGTTTTGTGGAAGCGACTGGGCACCGGCCCCCGAACCCGCCCTGGGGGACTCCGGAGTGGAAAGGGCGCAGTCTCGCGGCGGAGTTTTCCGACCACCCGGTGGTGTATGTGAGCTGGGAAGATGCAAAGGCCTATTGCTTCTGGGCGGGTTTACGGCTGCCTTCGGAGTTGGAGTGGGAGAAGGGGGCTAGAGGCGTGGATGGCCGAAGATTTCCCTGGGGGGATGCGTGGGATGAAGTGAAATGCCGCAATGGTAAAAATCGCGGCAATGAAACGACCTGCAGTGTCCGGAGCTATCCCGGGGGCTGCAGCCTGTGGGGCCACTATCAGATGTCAGGGAACATCTGGGAGTGGTGTGAGGACTGCTATGACAAGCAGGCGTATGAGCGGTATCGGGCAGGAGACCTGAGGCGGGCTGCATCCGGCAAATTCCACGTAGCTCGTGGGGGCTCCTGGGTCCTGGACAACGAGGACTATTTTCGGTGTTCGTTCCGCAACCGCAGACCGAACCTGCGCAGTATGAGTTATGGGTTTCGAGTGGCAAGAGACCTTGCTCTTTGAAGCTTTAACGCTTTGTCCGTTACAGCCATAAATGGGCGCTTCCCGCAATGAAAGTAAGCCCCTCAGGCAAAAATTTTTTGCTTTTCACCATGATCTATGGTCAGGCGGTATCCCAACGGCCAAATGTTCCTTCCAGGCAAAAACCACGCCAGCGGAAGTATCAAAATACAACCGCTGACGCAGCAGTAAAGCACCCTTAACTCTCAACTCACTGGTACGCCGGCAAATCCCCGAATCTGCTGTGTCACATCCGAAGTAAGCCCCAAACCGGATGCCAGTTGATCCAGATATTGATTCTCTGCGGGGGTATCCACCTCGATGGCGAACAATGAAGCCGCATAGATCTCCGCCCCAACCTCCTGGCGACCCTGGGCGGCTGCGATCAATTGCTGAGTCTCCATCGGCTTCTGCATTTCCATAATGAGGAATTGTTGTTCATTCTCATCGATGCCTTCTTCCTTCAATTTGCCAAGGATGCGCTGAACTTCGCGTTGATCAATCTGACCATCCGCCTTGGCTGCATTGATCATAGCCTTCAGGATCAGTTGGGCATGCTGCTCCAGTCTCTGCCGTTCAGCGTCCGTCTTTGGAGCCACCAAGCCGATCGGCACAGCCGATGGTTCGCTTCCACTGCCTTTCAAGGCCTTGTAAGCCATGGCCCCGAGAAGCGCCATCAACCCGCCTCCCAGAGCACCACCCATGGACTTGCCGCCACCTCCCAGGAGCGCGCCGGCGAGCGCTCCAAGTCCGCCAAGGGCGAGGTTGTCTTTTCCGCCGACCGCCTGTCCGACGTCCCCCAGGACACCACCCAGACCGCCGGTCCCGCTCGAAGCCCCCCCCAGCATCGAAGAGAGACGTTCCAGCAAGCCTTCACTTCCACTCCCAGCACTGCCGAGCATCGAGGACAGACTCTCCAGCAGACCTCCACCGCCTCCGCTAAGGGAGTTTTTCAACCGATCGTTGGACGACGACGTCATTCCGGCCTGGATCATGGAACCTAACAATTCACTTAAACTCATGGTACTCTCCTAATTCTTCGAGTGAATAGTGTTTTCTTCCTGCGGTATTTTGCAGGGGGAAAGGACCGGAGGTCGAGGTTCCTCAGATGGCTCAGCCGAGGGGGATCCGGATTTTCTGGCCGACAAATATGAGGTTCGGATCCCGGATGACTTCCCGGTTGGCTTCAAAGATTTTAGGATACTCATTCGCATTACCGTAGAACTGCTTGGCAATGGCTGAGAGAGTGTCTCCCTTCTTGATAATGTAATATTCAACCTTTGCCTGGAGCGGCGGTGCCTGAAGTCCTTCGATGCTGACTTCCGAGACTCCCAGCACGTTTCCTGCCATCAACACTGCTTTTTCCATTGCTTCAGGGCTGGCCGCCTGACCGGCAAGGGAGACTATACCGCCGTCGTACTTGACATCCAGTCCTGTGATCCCGGGGTCTGCTTCTTCAATGTGTTTTTTGATCTTCTCGGCTGCTTCTTCGTCGCGGCTGAAAAGCTTTTTCCCAATGTCTTTTACGAAATCAAAAAGTCCCATGGCGATCCTCATTTCCTTCGAATCAATCATTCAAAAAAGTTAACCAGCAAGCCTTCACCCCAATTATTGTGACTTGAGGCTCCGTGTCCTGATCGAACCGAGCTGCTCTTGATTCATTCCTCCTTTCATTGAAGTTAGAGACGTTTTGACAAAGCCGACTGCGCACCATCCGGAGGTCGGACCGCCGGGCGCGGCACGCCCTTGTTCCATGTCATGGTCGGCGACGGGATATGCCCGGTCGGTTTTCGGGTTAACTCAATCTGCTGAACATTTGACCTCATGATAAATTCTAGAAACTTCTTGTCAATAGAAGTGTCAAACCTTTGAGTAATAGCGACAATCAGTCTTTCATCTAATGCTGGAATCTCGCATAATTGAGCTAGATGACTCCAAGCTCAAATTCGTTGTCTTCGACTGGGACTTGGAGTAGAAATAATCTCCAAGGGTCGTTTTCTTCCATCTGGATAGAAAGGGAATTTATGGAATCCGAGAAAGATAAAATGAAGGCTGCCGGGACCGAATCTAATGTTATGAAAGGCACAACAGAAATGGGATATTGGGAATTTAGAAAGGAAATTTGCAGTGATAAGGGGTGGCAGCTGCGAAGAATCAAGCCACAGACTTATGAGGTCTTTAACAGTGAGAATGAAAAGATTGGAATTTTTAAGAGTCAGGAGGGATATTTCCCAATACCCGGAAGATCCCGGTGACTCTGGGAAGCCACCTTTGTCCGTGAATGCCTCATTTGTCATTTGGAATGGAGACTCTGCGAACGAACCGTGCCGAATGAGCCGCAGAGGCTTGACGCGAGGCTTTCTTCCGGAGCTGATGTGAAAGCCGTTTTGCCTCGCTCTAGCTTGCATGCAGCGTCATTGCGCGGGCGAAAGCGGTTCTCTTCCACGGATAACCCACGGATAACCTCGATGCCGTCATGAACCACGAAGCATAAAGAAGGGAGCGGGACCATGACCAGTAAAGACCTGATACCCATGCCTCTGCATTACCTGGACAAGGCTGTGACCAAATTGCGAGACCTCGGGCTCATGCCCGAGAAGCCGGACGAAACGCCGGTGGTGGCCATTATTCAGAAGAT
>Ga0068713_1004082_pt1 | contig 11800 bp, 9 predicted proteins | sample MTBAKSrepl2MetaG_FD_62223 | JGI IMG/M metagenome (GOLD analysis project Ga0068713, IMG submission 62223) | Enrichment culture microbial communities om Arthur Kill intertidal strait, New Jersey, USA, that are MTBE-degrading - MTBE-AKS2 (Arthur... | ecosystem: Environmental > Aquatic > Marine >...
GCGGTCGGCGAGGACCACCAGGGCCCGCGTCCTGTGAGCCGGCCTTGCCAGAACACGTTGCCTGTCTTTGGATCGAGGCAGGCCACCGTCTTGCGCCGCAGGCCGTCGAAGACATAAAGCCGGCCTTCATAGAACAAAGGCGTGCTGCAATCCGGCGCCGCCGCGTCGAACTCCCAGAGGATTCGTCCGGCCTCGGCGTCACGAGCGGGCGGTTCCAGAGCAAACACCGCGTTGTGCTTGTGGCGCGAGCCGAAGATCAGCCCCTGCCCGGTCACCAGCGACGGAATGACCCGCGAGTCGCGGATCTTCTCCTTCCAGTGCTCGAACCGCCACAGCTCCCGCCCGGTGGCGGGATCGTGGGCGGTGATGAAGTCGCCGCCGGTCAGCAGCAGTTCGGTCTGGCCCTCGCGCACGAACGGCACCGGCGTGGAATATGTCTCCATCCCCTCATCGAAGGCGTTGGTCTTGCGCACCTGCTTCCACAATTCGCGTCCGGTCCGCGGATCGAGCGCCAGGAGGAACGAGTCCAACGGCCCGTCCGCCGGCGGCTCCCGGTAGGGCTTGTCCCGACGGATCAGGGTGATGTACAGCCGGCCGTCGTAGAGAAACGGGCTATTGCTGTAGCCGAATTGCAGCGCCAGGTTGCCATACTCCTTCTCGATGCCGCGACGCCACAACTCCTTGCCCTCATAGTCGAATCCGACGAGGGTCCCATCCGCATACAGGAAGAACACGCGCTCTCCGTCCGCCGCCGCCGAGGGAGAGGCCATGTTGTTACGCGGAAACCTGCGGGGATTGGAGCCCACGTCCTTGCGCCAGAGGACCTTACCCGTCCCGGCGTCGAGGCACAGCGCCACGAAGTCCCCGGTCCCCTTGACCGTCGAGGTGACGAACACGCGACCCTTGGAGATGACCGGTGTCGCGCCGCTGGGTCCGGGCAGAGGAGCAATCCATGCGATCCCCTCGGTGGCGCTCCATGAAGCCGGGATGTTGCGTTCATCGGTCGAGCCATCGAAAAAAGGCCCGCGCCACTGTGGCCAGTCCGTCGCGCCGGCCACCATCGAAAAGACCAGAATCCAACCCAGAGATAACGCACAATGCTTCGCGTGATTCATCTACGACTCTCCTGCATGATTCAGAACGCCCCGGAATACGACCCAGCAGCCTGAGCATCATACCCAATCCGCTCCCAACGTGCCACCATCGCCCGCGCACGTTCCCTCGGCTGTAACGAAAGCCGGCCAGGACCGTCTTATCCTCAGTGCACTGAAGGAGAAGCCGCAATGAAGATCAGATCGAGAGTCCTTGTCTTGCTGATGAGTACCTGGGCTGCCTGTCTGCTCGCCGCCGAGAGCGGGCGCGGGCCGACAGAATCCGCACTGGAGAAGGCCCGCCGGGCCGCCGGCGAGGGAAGGATCGCTTACAGGCTGACCACCGCTGACGAGTTCAAGGAACTGCTCGGCCCACCCGTGAGTGAGAAGACGGATCGGGATGGGGGTATGGAGATGCTGACCCTCCAGTACACCGACCTGACTGCCCGGCTCGTCAGGATGAGGGACTTCGACGCTCCGTTCACCCTCCAGCGGCTGGCCGTCCAGGGCAACTGGCTCGACCAGATCGTGGGAGGCGGAGAGCAGATCGATATCGGCCAGAATCGGCCCATCGAGCTGCGAACCGAGGCGGACCTCGCCAAGTTCGATCCCTTCTGGGGATTCGCCGGCGTCTCGTTGGAGAGACTCGATTTGCGCAGCCACAGGACGATCCTGGAGAAGATGCCCTTCGACAGCCGGACCCAATGGCCCTCCCTGGACAAGCTCCCCGACGGTTTCGACCCAGGCCGCCGACTGGAGGAGGGCAAGAATCCCGGTCTCGGCGTCCGCACCCTGCACGCCCAAGGCATCGACGGTCGCGGCGTGGGAATCGCCATCATCGACCAGCCGCTCTTGAGGGAACATGAAGAATACGCCAGACGGATCGCCCACTATGAGCCGATCGAGGTATTCATGGTCCCGGTACAGATGCACGGCCCGCCGGTGTCCAGCATCGCGGTCGGCAAGGACTGCGGCGTAGCCCCCAAGGCCGCGCTCTACTACTACGCCGTCCCCCCGTGGAAATGGCAAGGCAACCAGCCCTGGGCCGACCTCTTGGAGAAGATTGTCGAGTTCAACGAGACCCTGACCGACAAGCCGAAGATCAGGGTCGTGAGCATTTCGCTCGGCATGTTCTCGCACTGGCCGAACCATGACGTGTGGAAAGCCGCGGTGGACAAGGCTTCGCAAAACGGCATCCTCGTCGTGACCTGCGACCCGGCGTTCCTGCCGATAGCCACGCTTCGACGTGATCCGAGCCGGGACTTTGACGATCCCAACTCCTACCGCACCGCTCGCTACTCTCACCCCAGGCCCAAGGTGGGCGTCCCCGCCGGCAACCGCACGACCGCGAGCTATCATGGCCCGGGAGTCTACACGTATGAGATCGAGGGCGGCATGAGTTGGGCGGTCCCCTACCTCGCCGGCCTAGCGGCCCTGGCCTTCCAGGTCGATCCCAAGATCGAGCCGGCACGGATCGTGGAACTCTGGACCACGACCGCGACCAAGACCCAGGTCGGCCCGATCGTCAACCCGCCTGGATTCATCCAAGCGGTGCGTTCCCGTAATCCATGACACATGCCACTTGGATGCTCCGGCGCATGTAATGTAGAGGGCAGGCAAGATGAAAAACCAATGGAGAGTCCTTGGGCTGCTGACGGGCCTGTACGCGACCGCCCTCTGGGCGGCTCAGAACGCGACGCCGCCCGCGGAATCTCTCATCGAGAAAGCCCGCTATCTGGCCAAGGAGGGTAATATCTGTCAGCTCACCACGCCGGAGGCGCTCAAAGCCCTGCTCGGCCCACCGCAGAGCGAGGAAAAGAACCTGGACGGGGACCGGGAGACGCTGGTCCTCCGATATGACGATCTGACCGCCCGGTTTTCCCGGAGCACCGACCACCTCACTCCATTCCTGCTACAAACGCTGACGGCCACGCCCGATGGGCGTGACATCGAGATCGGCCGGGGGGACGTGCTACGCTCACCGGCCGATCTGGCCCAGTGCAATCCCATGTGGGGAGTCGCGAGCGTCTCGCTGGTCGGTCTCGATCTCCGCGAGCAGGAGGCAACGCTGGAGAAGATGCCCTTTGACACCCGGACCCTCTGGCCCCCGCGCGACCGGCTTCCCGAGGGTTTCGACCCCGCTCGACGGCTCGAGGAAGCCAAGAATCCCGGCTTGGGCGTTCGCGGTCTGCACGCGCAGGGCATCGACGGGCACGGCGTCGGGATCGCCATCATCGATCAGCCGCTGTGGAGGAATCATCAAGAATATGCCGGGCAGTTGGTGCGTTATGAGGCCATCGGCGTAGAGGGAATTGACCCACAGATGCACAGCCCTCCCGTGTGCAGCATCGCCGTCGGCGTCCAGTGCGGCGTGGCGCCCAAAGCCGCGCTCTACTTCTACGCGGTTCCCCCATGGAACTGGCAGGACAACCGGCCCTGGGCAGAGCAAATTGACAAGATCATTGAGCTCAATAAGACCCTGACCGACCAGCCAAAGATCCGGGTCGTCAGCATCTCCTCGGGGATGTTCTCGCAGTGGCCCCATTTCGACCTGTGGAAAGCCACCGTGGCAAAAGCCGCGCAAAACGGCATTCTCGTCGTGACCTGCGGCAACACGTCCACCTCGTTGGCCCCGCTGCGCCGCGATCCGAACGGCAACCCCAACGACCCGGCCTGCTACCGGCCCGGACGGTACCCCCGCCCGGACGCGCTGGGTGTTCCCGCGGGCAACCGCACGACCGCCAGCCATCAGGGCCCCGACCAGTATACGTATTGGGTCGACGGCGCCATGAGTTGGGCGGTGCCCTACATGGCTGGCCTGGTGGCCCTGGCCTTCCAGGTCGATCCCGAAATCGAGCCGGCACAGATCACGGAACTCTGGACCGCCACAGCCACGAAGACCCCAGGCGGGCCAATCGTCAATCCGCCCGGATTCATCGAGGCAGTCCGGTCTCGTCGAGATCAGAAGAGCCCGTGACCGCCCTCGCAATGGACCCCCGGAATGTCATTGCGAGCGAAGCGAAGCAATCTCCCACCCCCGGGATCGAGACTGCTTCGTCGTTGCGCTCCTCGCAATGACATTCCGAGACTCATTCTGTTCGGGGCTCTATATCTCCGTCCACTTCCCGGGCGTCGGAATCGGATAGCGGCCCTCCGCATTCGCCTGCAACGGCGAAGGGCTGTCCATCGTGAAGTCCACGTTCGGCGCAAACTTGAAGTTCGAGGCCAGCATCTCGTCCCACGTGATGATCCGGCCCATGTGGATCGCGGCCCGGCCCATGATCGACGTGAGGTTCGTATACGCCGCCCGCTCGACCTCGTTGTGCGGCCGGTTCTCGCGGATCGCGGTCAGCAGGACGTCCCATTCGACCTGGTAAGGGCTCATCTTCTCATTCTCCGGCCGCCACGCGATGTTGTCCTTCACACAGCGTTGGTCGTGGTACGTGTGTACCGTCGGCGCATGGACGTTGCCCGAGAATTGGGCCGCACACTTGGTCCCATGGACCCACGTGGCGAACTCGTTGTGACAATTCGGCTGGTTGCGGCTGTTGACCAGCGCCTTGGTCCCGTCGGGGAACGTGTACTCGATGGCGTACGTGTGCAGGTTCTGGCTGCAATCGGTGCTGCCCGGCTCGCAGCCGCCCAGGCCCTCGGCCGAGATCGGCCAGGCATCCTTGATCCAGCAGCATTCGTCCACCTGGTGGATCATCATCTCGATGAACCACGCGGACGAGACCCACACGAAGAAGTACGGCCGGCGAATCTGCCAGAGCAACTCGCTCTCGCCACCTTTGAACGGGCCCATCCGCGCGCCGGGGTCCATGCGATAGGCGCGGATCAACTGGACCTGGCCCAGGGCGCCGTCGCGGATCTTCTGGATCAGCGCCTGGCGCGAGTACGAATGCCGGCACATCAGGCCGCAACTGATCTTGAGATCCTTCTTCTTGGCCGCCTCGCCCAGACGGAGGATTTCCTTCGTCCCGCCGGGATCGGGGGCGAACGACTTTTCGATGAACGCGTTGATGCCCTTCTCGACCGCATATTTCAGATGCGTCGGCCGGAATGCCGAGTGCGTCGCCTGGATCATCACATCGCCGGGTCGCAGGCAGTCGATCGCCTTGCGATAGGCGTCGAAGCCGACGAATCTTCGCTCGGGCGAGACATCCACCTGGCTCGGGAACTGCTCGCTCAACGCCTTCTGCGACCGCGTCAGCCGATCCTGAAAAACGTCGGCCATCGCGATCAGCTTCACCGGGCCGGTCTTGGACGAAAGGGCATTGGCGACCGCCCCGCTGCCCCGCCCGCCGCAACCAACCAGCGCCAGGCGAATCGTGTTGTCCTCGCCCGCATAGGCCCGCGACAGGACCGAGCCCGCCAGTACCGACCCGGCCACTGCCCGTCCACCGTCAACCAGGAACTTCCGCCGCGAGGACTTCGTCACTTGAGGATCATTCTGTCGTTCCATACCTGCTCCTTAGAAATCAGACTCCAGAACCTGGTACTTTCGGGTTTTGGACGGCCGTCCGTTGATAGGCCTCCGCGCCGACGTTGGATAGATAGATGCCGTTCTGCTCTTCGACGGGCAGCAAAGGCCGGCGCGAGCCCTCCACGTCGCACCAGACATTGCGCCGGAAGATGAAGGTCTCGGGCGCGGTCCGCGGCCCAACGTTCACGAAGACCTGTACCCGCCCGTCGAAAAAGATGAGGTTGTCCTCGAAGACCCCGGCGTGACTGGGGGCAAACTGCGGGTCCTCTGTCTCTTGGAGAATCCTCAGCACCCACTTCTCGGGCAGAACAATCGTGTTATGGTGAACATGCCCGCCGTCGGCGGTGACCCAGGCCACCGGTGAGAAGCTCCCCTCGAAGCGATTGCCCGCTACGATGATGCCGGTCGCCTCATAGCCCTGCACCTTCGGCCGGAAGAACTGCAGACCCGTGCTGCCGCCGAGATTGATGCACCGCTGCCCGGCGTTCCGGAACAGGCAGCACTGGACGAGGACATCCGCGGTCCCGCCCTTGAGTTGCACCGCGTTCGACTGCTCGAAACCCTCCCGCCCGACGAACGTGCAGTCCTCCACCACGCCGTGGTGGCAGCCGACCATGTCGATGCCCGATCCGCCCCACCCCTCGAACCGGCAGCGACGAACGACGAAATGGTCCGCGCCCGACATTTTCAGAGCATCGTGATTGCCCTTGGGCCCGATCCTGAGAATCGTGACATCCTCAAGGGTGATGTGGTGAGCGGGCGTCTCAAAGGAGCCGCCGTCGTCGATATTGATCCCGTTGCCGGGAAAGCCCTCGACCCGCAGATTTCTCAGAACGACGTAGCTGCAATCGGCCAGGTGAAACGCCTGCCCGCCACCGCCCCGAAACACCGGCGGGTCGTTCGGTTCCGAACCCTGGATCACCACCGGCGCTTCCGGCGTGCCGGAGACGTTGGCCAAGTACATCCCGCCTTCGTACACGCCCGGCTCCAGCTGCAGCGTCGTCCCGGGCACCGGGTCCACCAGCGCCGTCCGCAACTGCTGCGCGTCCATCACGCGAATCTCACCACCCAGTGACGCGCCGGCCCCGGCCGACAGCAGCAGGCATAGCATCAGCATCCGGAATCCCATGAGTCCCCCTGCCGTCCCGCCGGTGCGGAAGAAGTGACATCTACCCTGCAGTCTGTCCATGCCGTGTACCCTCGACTACGAACTGCACGACAGTGTAGACCACTTCGCAGACCGAATCAACCACGGCCGCGAAAAACGTGCCCTTGCGTTCCCAGGGCGTGTTTGCCGTGTGCCCGTAAGGGCATATCGTCGTGGCTCTGGAACGGGGACCTGAAGGACGCTATCATGACTCCCATGCGGTGCCGCCGTGCCCCATGCAAGATCACAACAATTGAGGTGGACACATGAAGAAGCTATCGAGATTACTCGTCGTCCTGGCCATCGCTCAGATCATATCCCCGCCGTTCTGCCACGCCGCCAATGTCCCGCAGCTCGATCGTACGAAGCTGTCCGGCCGGCAGGTCAAAGTCGCAGCCATCTGCATCGGCTTCGGCGGCGACTATGACGCGAAGCTCAAGCTCGCCCTCGATCACCTGCGAACCGCCGGCGAGAATGGCGTGGACATCGCCTGCCTGCCGGAGGAGTTCGCGGGCACGAAGGCTGAGCCGGTCCCCGGCCCCACGACGCAGGTGGTCGCGGAACTGGCCCGCAGGCATAACATGTACGTAATCTGCCCGATCCGCGAGCAGGCGGGCGAGCGCGAGTACAATACCGCGGTCCTGCTCGACCGCCAGGGCCGGGTCGCCGGCTACTATCGCAAGGTCTTCGTCTTCTGGGGCGAAGGCGTCCATTGCAGCACGGAAGGCGTCAAGGTCTTCGAGACGGACTTCGGCCGGATCGGTATCCTCACCTGCTTCGACCTGAACTACCCGGAGCTCTGGCAGCGCTGCGACGACCTCGACGCAGACATCGTCTTCTGGCCCAGCGCCTACGGCGGCGGCTCGCCCCTGAACGCCTTCGCCACCCTCTACCACTACTACATCGTCCCCGTCGGTGCCGGCAACATCATGGACATCACCGGCAAACCCGTCGCGCCGGTCGAGAAACCCCGCGAGAAGCAGTTCATCGCCATCCTCGACCTCGACCGCACCTTCGCCCACCACGACTTCAACCAGACCAAGGTCAAGAAGATGCTCGAAGAGCACAAAGGCGAGATGGAAGTCGAGCGGAACCTCAGCGAGGACGACCTCGCCCCCTGGTGGCTCTTCCGCGCGACCAAGCCCAGCCTGCGTGTCCGCGATGTCTTGAAAGAGCACAACATCGAACCGCTGAGAGACTACCAGCACCGCAGCCGAAGGCAGATCAACGAAGCCAGGGAAAAGGGCGAGAGGATCTGACACATCAGCGCAGCCGACGCCAAGAGCACAGCCGCTCAGCCCCTAAATCCGAAGCGCGAAACCCGAAATCCCAAGCAAGCACCAACGACCCAAATCCAAACCTCAAAACCCCGGCCTCCGGCCGGAACGAATCGCGTTTTGCGCATTGCCGGGTACCGGCGGGGCGATTTCGTATCCTCCCGTGTTCTCTCTCGCTCCCTGCTAGCATCCCCAACGCGATAAACGCGCCCCTCCGTGGTAGAACGGATCGCTGCCACAGATACGCAGCCCGCATGACACGAGGATCGGACTCGTCGCTTTGTGCTCTGAGCCTATCACCTGTGACTCCTCAATTGCTACGTTTCCCCCTTTGCGATTCTGCAGGCTTACCCTATAATGGTCACATGGTTATTGACGCTTCCGCACCCGTTGAGATCAAGAGAATCTTACGGCGCATAACCTATAACTGGATGTCTGACATCGCACATAGGTCGGACAGATGCGATGAGGCCATCATACAGAGAGGCTTTGTTTGCGAACATAGCATCCTCCAGGTCGGGACAGATGAACATTAGCAGTTGCTTCATGAAGCTCATCTCGTCGATTCAGCCACCGGTGTCTGAGATCGTCCTTGCGAGACAACACGTCAACACAATAAAGGCTCGCCTTGATTCCACATTCAGACTGAGGAAGGTGCTTGTGGGCGGAAGCTACTCGCGCTCAACTCTCATTCGAGACGCGAGCGATGTAGACATGTTTGCCGTAATCTCGCGGAGCGACGTTATGCGGGCAGGCAGATACGTCAGCTCACACGCGACGTTGGCGCATTTCCGTGACGAACTCGCCTTTCGGTACCCAAGTACCCCAGTTCGCAGAGATGCTCACGCCATTGTTGTGCACTTTTCCCGAGGTCCCTCGCTTGATGTCGTCCCAGCGGTGTTCGATCGGATGATAGAAGCTCGTCCGCAGTACTTCATCCCCGACAGTCACGGTGGATGGATGGCTACAAGTCCAGAGACGCATAACCTCTACATAAAGAGAGCTAACGAACGCAGCCACGGAAAGTTGAACCGAGTCGCGCAGTTGGTGAAGTACTGGCGTCGATGCAGTTCAACGCGGTTTGCCCTATCCTCTTTTCACCTTGAGATGCTCCTGGGATCGAGTGAAATCTGTAATGGGGTCAAGAGTCATGCTGCTTGCGTTACAGAAATGCTGCGTAATCTCGCGGATCGCGAGTGCCGTGCGCTCCAGGATCCCTGCGGAATCTCTGGGCTAATCCCTGCCGTGAGGACAGATAGCCAGCGGGAAGATGCTCTTGCATCCATACGATCTGCAAGGGAGCATGCTAAACAGGCATGCCTTGCTGATTACGCTGGGAACCACGAGGAGGCATGGCGGCAATGGAATATCGTCTTTGCGGGGAGTTTCCCTCGATGAGAACTGACATCCACCAATTGCAGAAGATCACCGGAAAGACATTTCGAAAAGCCAAGCAGTGGTATCTGGTCTATCTAGGTAGTCAAGCGTTGGTCCTTGTGCTTGCAATAGCTTCCATTTTGGCGAGATTGTCCCCTAATCTTGTTGCGCTATCTGCCTTCCTGTGCGTGCTCGCCACTGAGTTCTTCCGCTGGAAGTCGGATGCGTGGAAATCAGAAGGCGAATCAGCAAAGCGGAAATGGGAGACTGTAGATGCTCTTGGATTACTGCCAGACAGCAGAGATCTCGCTGATTGGATAGCCAGCAAATCGAAAGGGTTCTTATCAGATGTAACGCCTGATGAGATACAAGGCTCCCAGTTTAGCAGCCGGCAGCCCAAAGGGCATCTGCGTGCATTGGAGAACGTGCTGGAATCAGCTTGGTGGAGTAAACACGAGAGCCGGAGAATGGGCACCTTGCTCGCAATTATGTTAGCCGTCATCGTGACTGTCGCTCTCGCGGTACTCTCGCTCAGCATCGGCACGCTGCAAACGGCTGACGTCAAGCAGACTAGGCCAACAGTGCAGAATGTCGGTGGGGTCATTTGCTCTGTCTTGGCGTTCGTTCTATCAATCAACTTGGTTCGTCTACTTCAGGAGTTCACTGCCTTTTCCCGAGAGGCTGCCGTTATTGTCAGACGGTGCAACGAAGCGTTGGAATCATCTGATGTGACAGAACGAGATGCGCTTTTCATAATGCATGATTACCAGTCTGCGCGGAACTCGGCTCCCCTTCTGCCCACGTTTATTTGGCGGTTGAATAGAGCTCATCTCCAAGAGCAGTGGAAGCGCTTTCGTCCCAAGATCAAGGTGCGGTCTTCCTCAGGAGGTTCTTCTTGCTGAGGACACCCATAGTCTTGCCCATCTACACGCATACCTATCTGAAGCTCGCATTCACGATCGTCAGGCCCACGATGTCTTTGCCGTCCTTGCGGACGAGGATGTCGTCGTTCAACTCGATGGTCTCGGTGGCTCGCTGGGGCTTGCGGAAGCTCACGTAGAGCACGTCGGCCTCCTTGTCGTAGTCCAGCCACATCTGCCGCGCGGGCAGCTTAACCATCTCCATCGCCAGAGCTACGCACCGGTCGGCCAAGTCCCGTATCTTCTTCGCATCAACTGATTGGGCAATATCCATATCCAGTTCTCCACCGTCGAGTTCGGAGCATGGGCCGACAGTGCGGCAGTATACCTGCGATGCATCTATCTGGCAACGGAGTAAAGGCACCACGGCTGCGGTTGCGCGGCTCGTCTTGTCAAGGGCTGCGTCGAACGGCGCCAGCGCCGGCGGACGGTTGACGCAATCGAAACGAGCGTCGCAACCGCAGCCGAGCCGTCGGCCGACGACGGGTTCTCAACTCACCAGGCGTCGGCGGAGGCGGCGGATGGCGAAGATTCCCATGATCGTCGTGAAGATCGCGATGTAGGCTAAGCTGGCCAGGAGGACCGGACGGTAATTGCTCGTGCAGACCGCACGAGATAGGCGCACCGCGTGCGTCAACGGCATGATCTCTGCGACGAACCGGACCTGCTGCGGCAAGTCGCTCACCGGGAACACCACGCCGGAAAAGAAGAACATGGGCGAGATGACGCCCGTCAGATAGAAGTTGAAGTGGTTGATCGTCTTGACGAACGACGTAACCCACAGCGACAGCGTCGCGAACATCATGCCGGTGAGGAAGCCGACCAAGGGAGCAAGCAGGCCCTGGGGCAGCCGGATGATCCCGAACGCGATCAGCACGCACATCACCGCGAACGTGAAGAACAGACCCTTCGTGCCCGCCCAGATAATCTCGCCCACGATCAGGTTGTTCACCGTGATGGGGGCCGCGAGCATGCCGTCGTAGACCTTCTCGAACTCGAGGCGGATGAAGGTGCCGAACGTACACTCGTAAGCCGCAGTGAACATGGCCGCCGTGACCAGCAGGCCCGTACCCAGAAAGTCAATGTACGGCATGCCGTCCATGGGGCCCAGGATGCGTTTGCCCAAGCCCAGGCCGACGCCCAGCAGGAACAGCAGCGGCTCCAGGAACGGCGGCAGGCCGTTGCTCGCCAGGTTCTTTGTATAGACCCGCATGTGGCGGTACCACACGCTGAACAAGCGCTGCGCGAGGGAGGGATACGCCAGGGGATCACTGCTCTTCATTGAGGACCCTCCCGGTCGCCTTGAGGAAGACGTCTTCGAGCGTCGATTGGCGGATGTAGTATTGGGTGCCCGAGAGCCGGTCGACCACGTTCTTGAGCGGGTCGATATCGCGGGCATAAAACCGCAGGACGCCCTCGGCCCGGTCCAAGCGGACGCCCTCGGGCAGGCCGGTCTCCTCGATCACCGGCATCCCGTTGACGACCGGGACCTCCAGGACGTA
>Ga0068713_1004087_pt1 | contig 11790 bp, 6 predicted proteins | sample MTBAKSrepl2MetaG_FD_62223 | JGI IMG/M metagenome (GOLD analysis project Ga0068713, IMG submission 62223) | Enrichment culture microbial communities om Arthur Kill intertidal strait, New Jersey, USA, that are MTBE-degrading - MTBE-AKS2 (Arthur... | ecosystem: Environmental > Aquatic > Marine >...
TCCGGGTCGTCCCAGGCTTGTTTAAAAGTAACGCCGATGTATTCCAATGCGGCCCATCTCGGATAAAAGTGAACCGGAACGCGATCGGTTTTCTCACCATTCAGTGATGACATCATTCTCTCATAAGGCGTCACTTCCTGTGTGTTACTGTATAGGTAATAACTCATTTTAATTCCCTCCTTATTTTTTCCAATCATTCAATCATGCGGTGTCCTCTTGCTTTTGGGGTATAATTCTATTCTTGCGATAATCATGCCAGGATTCAAAACACCTGTGATCTATGTAACACTTAGATACGACTGGCTTATTGGATGAAAGGAGTGTCTGATATATAGATTTAAAGGGCATAAGATGTCAGAATTTTTTACAGCTTGTAAAATATATTCCTATCATCTTTAAGAAGCTATAAGATGAAATGATGAATCTTTAGTGCCCGAATTGCTCTTAAATGGCCAATCTTGATCCAAAAGCAATCATGGAATAGAAATTGCTTAATCAATCTTGAATGATATCTTCAACAATGGGATCTGTCAGTCCGATAATTCAAAAGCCAGGGTGGGTTGCTGCCATAAAACACTGCCCGAATCTTTCGAAAATAGAATCCTTTTTTTGAAACGTATCATTCGAACCGGAGTCTCGGTTGAGTTAACAATTACATAAAGACAATTACAGGGAGACGTTGCCGTTGGAAACTTCAAATGCAGGCTTTCGGGGTGAAATTTGGAAAGAAATCCGTAAAGGTTACCATTTTATTTTCATTCAGGATATGCCCATGTGGGTTGCCGGTATCGGACTGGGTATTCTGGCCATACTTATTTTTTTGTGGCGGTATCCCTGGGGTATTTCTTCAGGATATGGCAACTGGGGCGAACAGTTGTATTACTATTTCGGTTTTGGGAAATGGGCCGGATTAACGGAAGCGCCCCTTACCCCCTGGATGCATCCGGTTTCGATCATGAATCTGGGAATGATTTTCGGGAGTATGGGCGCGTCCATGATGAAAGGTCAATTCAGCACCTATCGCGCACCCGGCCGCGAGTATGTAAAAGGATTCCTTGGAGGCGCCTTAATGGGAATTGGCTCTTCTTTTGCCAACGGGTGTATTGAAGGCGGGTTTTACACCGCTGTGGGGGTCTATTCCCTAGGGGGATTCGCAATGATGATCGGCCTGGCTGCCGGATCATATCTGGGTGTCAAATATCTGATCTGGGAGATGCTTCACTGGCCGGTGAAAATACCCAGTCAAAAACCTCTGGAATGTAAAAAAACCCCTCTGATAAACTGGTGCAAAGTTTATCCCTATATTGGCGGAGCGATCTACATCTTGATCTGTCTTTCCTTTTACGTATATGCGGCTTTTGATAAAACGGTGCTGGGGGGTATGGCCTTTTTCGGGCTTTGGATCGGATTTTTCATGCAGCGAGCCCGCTTCTGTCTACAGCGAACCTTTCGCAATCCGTTTATGACCGGTGATTATGAAATGGTCAAAGCCGTGATTTTGAGCCTCATCATTTACAGTGCGGGGTCAGCGGTCATCAAGTACGGTTTCTTTCAGCCCGACACCCACGGAATCGACCACCGTTTCTGGATGGGAAGTCTGATCGGCGGCTTTATTTTCGGCCTCGGAATGGTCATCGCCGGCGCTTGCGCCAGCTCCGGCTTGTGGCGGGCCGGTGAAGGCAATACCAAAATCTGGCTGGCTATTGTCGGTTTTATCACTGTGTATCCATACTTTAAAAACGAAGTAGCTACAACAGCACTGGGACCTTATCTGGGTAAAGGCGTCTATGTGGTTAATATGTTGGGCTGGACCTGGACTCCGGTTGTTTATATCGCATTCTTCCTTGTCTGGTACTTACTGGCAGCGTATAATGCCAAGACGGAAAAATTCGTTATCTCATTTTAGATTGTGCAATATTTCTTAAACGTTCACCGGTCCCTTCTACCCTTCGTTATAGATAAAAACGAGTAGGAACGAAAATGCCTCCAAAGGCTTTCCATGGCATGTTTTATGCTTTATTACGGTTAGTTGAATTTTGAATTCAAAGTGCATCCCAAAAAAATTTATACAACAAAAAGTATTCTGAACGCTTATATTCCATTGAATCACAGGTTGTTATTCAATCAGTCCAAATAGCGGACACACAGTCCAAATAGCGGACACAATAAAATTTAAAAGAATCGGCGTCAGACAATTTTACATAGTGTAAAATTACCTGACTTCAATTCAAGACACTAACCCTAATCATGCCAGCCAAACGAAAGGAGGTGGAAAACATAGGGTGAACATCTTTATGATTATTCGTTATACATTAACAATTATTACTTCAGAAGGAGGTAAAAATGAAAAGGTTTAGCAAACTCATACTAATGATATTTTGCCTTTTTATAACAGCAGCGTTTGCCGGCCCCTCGATGGCCGCCGATTGGGATTTTCCGAATTACATGGCTTACGGAGGGGGTGACAAAGACTGGTACACCGATGACCTGGGCTCAAATTACAGCAAGGACTGGACGCGCAAACAGATCGAGGAGTTTGTCAAAAGGCCCTGGACAGCACAAGAAAAAGAACTACTACTGGGTCCGGCCGAACTCGGGTATATTCTCGATAAACACAAATTTTTGCTGAAAAGGGTAAAGGCCAAAAAGGGTGAAGTCTTGACACCAACACAGCTTTATGAAAACGGCAGGTCTTACTGGATGCCGATCATGCTTCAGTACGGCCTTGGCATGAACATGAAAACCTTCAAAAAAATCTGGATTGATGAAGAAAAGTGGAAAGATCCCAAACACCTGCTGCTGGATATCCGCATGGAGTCCGAATTCCTCCAGGGCCATATTCCGGGAGCCATCCGCGTGGATACCGGCCTTGACATGTGGCATCTCCCTGCTTTTGAGCTTCCGGCCGACGCCACCTACTATCTGCAGTGCAAAAGCGGCACCCCGGAGGACGGGGGCATCCGTGGCGCTTTGGTGGCCCGACGTATGAGAATCATGGGCTATACCGGCGATATTTTTAACCTCACCGACGGGTTCAGGGGCTGGTTGGAACTGGGATACCCGATAATCAACCGTCATGGTCAGCTCAAACTGGTGCCCGGGACCTACCAGAAACCCGATCCGTACTTTATGAAGGAAAAATATCCAAAGAGAGAGGCTTACTCTCCGCAACCCTAAAGGAAAGGGCGCCAAAATGAATGGTTCAGTGGCAACAACTTGATTATCCGGCACCCTGACTAAAGAAATCCCCGTGGTAGAACCCATCATTACTTTTTCAAGACGGTTTACCACGGGTTTTCTTTTTTTGGCACGCAAATTGTATAACCCTAAATAAGCACGGATGGTTACGGTTTTTTCCAATTGAACATATGAGTTAACGCATGGCCTTGTATCTTAATTCGTCATTATTCCGGGAACGAGGATCCGTTAACAGCAATCCGTTCAGGATTTCGGTTCTTCGCTTCTCGAAGCCTGCTTCCATGAAAACGGGAGGCTGGAATGAGGCCATTTTAATTGCCGGACAGATTGGGTACACGATAACCATCCCAAAGAAAAAAACAGTATAAAGGAAGGTAACATGGCTAAAAATCTTACAACGTTTATAAAATCATCAAGAAATGAAGTCAGAATTTCAAGGGATAATGGGATCGTCATCATCGGCGAACGGATTAACCCCACAGGCAGAAATGCACTTCAGGCTGAACTCAAGGCCGGAAATTTTGACATGGTTCGAAAGGATGCCGTCGCCCAGTTACGAGCCGGGGCGGCCATATTGGATATTAATTCCGGACTGCCCCGAAGCGACGAACCCGCACTCTTGGTCCAGATGATAACGGAAGTCCGGGAAGCGGCCGACGACCCTCCGATATGTATTGACACGCCCAACGTGAAAGCACTGGAGGCCGCGCTGGATTATTACTGTAAGGACGGTGCCAAACCCCTGGTGAACTCGGTAACGGCCGAAACCCAAAGCCTCAAAAATATACTTCCCCTGATCAAACAGTATGGGGCTGCCGTCATCGGGCTGTGCAGCGGCGATAAGGGTATCCCAGAAACTGCCGAGGACCGGTTAAAGAACGCGGATAAAATCATCGAGGAAGCGGCTAAGCTGGGTATCCCGGGCGAAGACATCGTCATTGATTGTTTGGTTTTGACGCTGGGTGCCAAATGGGAGGCAGGCAAGATCGCCCTGGATGCAATGGCCATGATTGTAGCCAAATACGGCGTTAATATTACCATGGGGGCCAGCAACATTTCGTTTGGTTTGCCGGACAGGGAAAATCTCACTTCTTTTTTCATGGCCATGGCGGCTATGGCCGGATTGACCTGCCCGATATGCAATCCGCTTAAATCACAGGAGGTTATTGCCTTGCAGGCCGCCGACCTCGTTTTGGCCAGGGATCGCTACGGCATGAAATGGATCAAGGGTTTCCGGGCCCGCCAGAGCGCATAAAAATTCGTAACACCAGAAAAAGAGATTGTATGGAAACGTCCTATGTAATTTTCCAGCCTTCGGGCCATAGAGGAAAGATATCCAAGGGTAAAAGTATTCTTGAGGCCGCCCGCGAACTTGGTGAAAATATTGAGTCTCTTTGCGGCGGGAAAGGGATTTGCGGAAAGTGCAAAGTCCAGATTGCCGAAGGTTATTACCGCAAATACGGCGTCAAATCCAGCCACAAACACCTCTCCGGTTGGCAGAAATCGGAAGCGCGTTTTATTACTCCTAAAATGAAAAAGGAAGGATATCGTCTGGCCTGCAGTGCAGACATACAGGATGATATCCTGGTATATGTACCCGAAGAGTCCAGGGCCGCCAAGCAAATTGTCTCCAAGCGCCCCAGTCTGCTTTCTGTCGATTATGATCCGGTTGTAAAAAAATATATTTTAATTGTAAATCCTCCCTCCAAAAGCGATTCCCGTGGGGATTTGGAACGGCTCTTAAGTGCACTTAGGGTGCATTGCGGCCTGAAAGATTGTAGTTGTGATATCGACATGCTGCATGCATGTGATATGGATGTATTAAGGAACCTTCCTAATCGGCTTCGCCTGCAGAATTGGCAGGTAACTGTCAGTGTCTGGATGGACCGTGAAATAATTCGTATCCAGGCCGGAAGACGGTCGAACAGTTACGGCGTTGCCGTTGACATTGGGACGACAACCGTTGTGGCCTCTTTAGTGCAATTGAATTCCAGGCGAATCTTGGATACACAGTATATCATGAATCCACAGGTCAAGTACGGCGAAGACGTGATTTCCCGTGTCAACTACCATCTTCAAAATAAAGATGGTCTTCGACAGATGAATATGGACATCATCGCAGCGCTAAACGGCATGATCACGGCCATGCTCAGGTCCACATGGCCTCAGGATACGGATTGTCCCCCAGCACCAGAAAATTTTGATTATAGTGAACCACAAAAGCCGTGTTTAAAAACGGAAGAAAAACACCTATGTTTAATCCCAGAGGATATTGAGGACGTCACCATTGTAGGCAATACCGTCATGCATCACATCTTTTTGCAACTCGATCCCCGACATGTGGCTCTCTCTCCCTTTCCGCCCGTCGTCCAAAAAAGCCTGAATATCAAGGCCAGAAATCTGGGAATCAATATATGCCCATCGGCCTATGTTCACATCCTGCCCAACGAAGCCGGCTTTGTTGGGGCAGATAATGTTGCTGTTTTAACGGCTGAAGCACCGTATAAAAACGATCAGATTCAACTGATTATCGATATCGGCACCAACGGTGAACTGGTTCTGGGAAACAAAGAACGTCTGATATCCACCTCCTGTGCAACAGGTCCGGCTTTCGAAGGTGCTGAGATCGCTTTCGGAATACGGGCTACGGCAGGCGCCATTGAGCGCATCGCAATTGATCCCGAAACCCACGAAGTGGTGTATAAGGTGGTGGATCATGATGCATGGTCCAACTATGCAGCGCCCGGAGAACTTAAGGTGCGCGGGATCTGCGGATCCGGAATTATGGATCTTCTGGCGGAACTTTATCGTACCGGGATCATTACTAAAAGAGGAGCATTTCAGCAGAATCAAGCATCTTCCCGTTTTCGGGTCAATTCAAATACGAAACTTCAGGAATTCGTTATCGCCTGGTCGGATGAGACGGCAATTGGCAGAGATGTCACCATAACGCAAAAGGATATCCGTCATATCCAGCTTGCCAAAGCCGCTATTTATACCGGCTGTAAATTGTTGATGCGAGAATGGGGAACGGATCACGTTGACGTGGTCAAGATTGCCGGCGGTTTCGGACTTCATATCGATCCCGTCAAAACGCTGATCATGGGAATGATACCGGACTGTGACCCGGCTCAGATCGTCCCCATCGGTAATGCGGCGGGTACGGGTGCCTTGGCCACTTTGTTGAGTCGGGAAATAAGGGCTGAAGCAGACTGGGTTGCCGGAATGGTCGAATATATGGATTTGGCTTCATTGAAGGATTTCAAAGCTGAATTCATCGATGCCCTGCATATCCCTCATAAAAAAGATGTTTTTCTGCATCTGGAGCAGATCTTACCACCGGAGATTCTTTTCCAAAAGTGAAAAAAGTTGTTCGTTATTGGTTACCTCTTATTTGTGTTAGGCGATTTTCGTGAAAGGTTAAAGCCGATCAGTATCGTCCCCAGGTCTCTGGTTTTGGCGTCCCAACCAAAACGTTCCTTAAAAAATACATCCGCCGACCCAATGGGAGAAGCCGATACCACAGACCGAATTCCGGCAACATCCTCGATCTCAGGGAAAGGCAGGCCGCCGATGACAAAGACCGGGTTCTGTCGACGAGTTGCTTTCATCCTGTCGAGATAAAGAACAAAATTTTTTCGAAGAACCTTGACGTTCTCATTCTTATCAAGTTCTTTCAGGCGAGCGGTACCGATCACTTCTTCGCCGATAACCACATTCCCGGCGACCCAAAAAAGTGAGGGTGCGGTGGCATGCCTGAACTCGTTGTTGTTCAGCACTACACATACGAATTCTCTGGAAAGCACCTTGACGACACCTTCATTATAATACCTTCCTGATCCTGTAAGTTTTTCTTGCCGGACTTCATCTTCCAAATCGAAGACTCTTTTGCGGATTTCCCGGTCAAGCCACTTTACATCCAAAATCCCTTTGGTTGCGCGCAGGGCAGCTTCAACCTTTTCGACAAATGGATTCACATTGATATCCAAAAAAGATTTATTCTCTTTTAGGGGTTATGGTTTTCAGTAAATATCTATCTTCTTCCTTTAAGATGACCTCTCGATCTTTACCTTTAATGGTCTTTTCAAGGATTTCATTGATAATACTCTGGTCGAATCTTTCTTTTTTAAGCAACAGAGCCAGTTGCAGGGTGCACCAATTCTTTTCATAGGTGTCCTCTCCATGATCCATTCCTTTTTTCAGCAGCGTGACAATTCCATCCAGCGGAAAGGGGACCATCCAGTTTCTGAAATTGGAGATATGATCCAGAAAAATTTCGGCTTTTTGGCGATAGGACATATTGGAAAGCCCCACTACAGACCATTCATTTTCACTTTCCGGATATTTGGCAATGAAGGTAATGAGATCGTCTCTGAGCTCACTCAACAGTTCCCTTGACAGGGGGTACTCTTGGGGATTGCTCAAATAGGATCTGAATAACAGTGCCCGAGTGATGGGTAACACGCTTTCATAGTTAATCCTGGATCTTGTGGATTCGACCAAAGCAAAAAACGCTTCTTTGGTATCCGCAGAAATCGTCCAGTTTGAACACTGTGTATAAAAGAGATATTCATCAGCGTAGGCGGTAGTTTCCGAATTCAAAAAGCGTTCTAACGGGAGATTCTTTCCTAAAAAGAAATCTTTACCGGCCAGGTAATGAAGTCTGGGAAAATCCAGAGACTGAATGTCAACATCGCTGAAATAGTCGAATAGATATGAAGGCGTCCAGCGCTCTTTGACAAGCAGAGCAGCCAGTGACGTAATTTTGATTTCTTCAAGAGATTTTTGCACCTTTTGATTGGACTTAAGTGTAGTCTCTGCCGCAATTAAATTGTTACAAGATACCGGTTGGTTGGAAGCCAGTATCAAAAGGTCCGACCCTCCCAAAAATACATGGGAGTGCTTAAATTCCTGTTGTACCGTGTTGAGGATCATCTCAATCATTCCAGGGCTGGCAACGATGGTGTGAGCCCACTGCATCATCACGCCGTTTTCATGCAGGTGGGCTTTAATCAGCCTGTAAAACTCTTGCGTGAAAAGGGAATCCACCCCGGTGACCCAGGGGTTGCTGGGCTCTGATATGACAATATCCCATTTTTTTTCACTCCGACCGATAATCCGAAAGGCATCGCCGACATGGATCTTAACCCTGGGGTCATTATGAACATCATTAGTGAATTCACTGAATAAAGGTAGCGCTTCGATAACCGACGGTGAAATTTCGGCCACATCGATACGTTCTATGTCCGGGTAAAGTGTCAATTCCCCGGCGGTTACGCCCGTACCGAGACCGACGACCATGACGTTTTTTCTTTTATCCGACAATAGGGCGGGAATGTGAGCCAGGAGCTTTATGGTATAAATATCGCCGATGGTGGAAGAATCCGACTTCCCGTTGACAAACAGGGCCATCGACTTTTTATCAAAGAAAGGAAATTTCTTTTTGTCCTGTGTGACCGCCACTGTAGCCATGGGACCATCATTGTAATATTTGATGTCAAATCCATCGTTTGATTTTTTAAAAAACGTGTTTGACCCATCAAAGGAATAATCCAACGGCGTCCTGATGCGAAACGTACCGGCCACAAAATGACTGTGGTTATACCAAGAAGAAAAGAATCCCGTGACAGCAATGATAATGATCAATGCAGCGATTGGCAGAACGTGCTTTTTGGAAAGATGCCAACCGGCAAGGCAGGCGGACAAACCCGCCAGTAAAGCCGCAGTTAGAAATATGCCGTCGCAGTTTAAAAAATAAAAAAGAACGATCCCACCAATGAGACTACCGATGAGGTTGCCGGCGGTATTCCATGAAAGAATCATTCCCGAATACTGCCCGACTTTGGATAAATCTCGTTTCAATTCGTGAAAAATGATCGGAACGGTAGCACCCATCATGCCTATAGGTAGAATCAAAATACAAGCCAGCGCTAAAAACACATAAACGTAATACCCCCAGAAACCGGAAATATTCGACTGAAAGGAAATTCGTATCAGATGCGCCCAGTATGGCCATCGATCCAGTGTGATATAAATGACCAACAGAAATATGGATATAAAAATCTGATTGGCATATAACAGCCATCTTGAAATTTGTTTAAGACTGCCGATGACGAAGCTCCCGGCAGCGATTGAGAGTATAAATACCGATACTATGATCGTAAAGGAATATGAGGAACTTCCCAGAGAGAGGTTTGTGACTCGGATCAAGACATTTTCCAAACTCATGACATAAAAACCACTCAAAAAGGCAATTGCATAAAGAATATAAGATGGAAACCTGCCGATGTCCGATGAAGGTTCGGACGTTATTTTTTTAATATATTCTTCGGATTCTTTTGAGGGTTCGGCTTGCTGTAAAAATTTTGGCAGGATAAGAAAAAAGAGAAACGCTCCCAGATTCAGGAATGAGGTCTTGACAATGGTCGCCGGCAACCCGTGGTTGGGAATCAGATAAAAACCGGCCAGAAGTGTTCCGATAAACGCACCGATAGTATTAACTGCATAAACTCGGGCATGAATCCGGGTAGCTTCTGTAATGTTCCTTGATATGCCGCGGGTCAGAAAGGGAATTGTTCCTCCCATACAAACGGTGGGAACTCCCATAAGCAAGGCAGAACAGAGTATCCCCTGGATGATGATGAAAAGAGGCGGAGAAAAACTCCAATATTTTGTTAAAAAATCTACACTTTTGAAGAGATAGGGGAATAATAAGCACCACCCTCCGATAATACCTTCCAAAAGCGCGTACCCGATAAAGTGTTTTTTAATTTTCGTTGTTAATTTTCCGCAAAGATAATACCCTAATGATAAGCCCCCTAAAAAAGTCGACAGTATGATTGCCGTTGCTACACTGTCGCTGCCCAGAAGTCTGCTAAGATATTTCTGCCAGGTTACCTGGTAGATCAAGCCGGCGGCGCCGGTTAAGAATATGAAAAAATATATACAAATTGATAAAAGTTTGTTTGGCATGATACTCCCTGTCTATAGATTTTATAAACTTCATACCGTTAGGATTTCGCAATGTCAACAGTTCAGGAACTGTATCGAACTTAGCACCAAAGATGCCAGTCCATATTATTAACCTTTTTCCAGGGCTCCGAATCCATTTCTTCCGCCGGAGTATGGGCTCACTACAATATCTGTTTTTGCAATATTCGGGCCATTAGCGTTTATTGATTGGAAAATGCGTTGTTTGAATGAGGAGGAATGTAAAAAAAAAGTGAAAAGGAAACGTTCCTGTTATTTGTTAATTGCGAGTCTCTTTGCAACATGGCTGCTTCTGATGGGGTGTAGTGCTGAATTTTTTTCACTGGCACTATCTAATCATACCCAAGCAGATGGTCTCTTTACTCAGTTTATAGAGAAAAACCTCGGAACGGACTGGTACGGAATTTACATACAAGACTGCAAGTTTGGCTATTTAAAAAGCTCGACACGTCTTGAACGGGGACCAAACGGTAGCAGTTATACAATACAAGTGTCAGGAACAATACATATCCCCTCGCAACAAGCTGAAACCGATGAGACGAAAATACATATGGTTGCAGCATTCAGCGACCAGCCGCCCTATTCGATGATACGTTATTCAGACAGGACGATGCATAAAGATGATATCTCAGAAACCAAAATTGTTCGGACATCAAACGGGTATGAGGCAAGAATTACTCAAGGCGGGGAATCGCGTACACACATGATCGAAGCCCTTGGCTACACACTTAAAGACTATACAGCCGTTCAAAGATGGATTGCCCAACATCCCAAAATAGGAACCAAAATCAATTACCCGCATTTAAATTTGGAACGCCTAAAATTGGAAAAAAACACATCACGCATTATTGCGACTCATAAAGCCCTTATTGCCGGTATAAAAACATTTTATTACGAAGTAGTTACCACAAGCCTCGATGGACTTGAAGTAATAGAGGAATTCGGTGCTGATGGAAAACCCTACCGTATTGTTATAGGGGGGTTGTTTGAATGCCGGCTCGAACCGCAATCACTGGCGACCCAGATGGACATATCCACTGCTTTGTTTGTCAAAAATACGGTACCCATCAACCAATCCCTGGGCTATTCTGAAACGGTGACGCTCTTGAAGCTATTCATTGATAAAAAATCCGGCGCTCTGCTCAAAGATGCTCCGGGTCAGTCGGTGACACATGACCAGGCCAAAGGCATCTTTATTGTAACTGTGAACTCCACAGGCGGTTATCAGGCCATAGCGACCGATGAAGAAATTGAAAAAAATCTGTCGGAGACAACCCATATTCTTATAAACCATCCCAAAATTATCGGTCTCACCCACAAAGCGGTCGGTGGTGCCAAAACCCCCACCGAAGCGGTCAACCATTTGGTTAAATTCGTCTATCAGTACATTGAAGACGATTACACGGCCAACCCTTTGACCCTATTGGATATTATTGCCAAAAAAAAAGGCGACTGCAGTGAACATGCCGAATTGTTTAGGGCGATGGCGCGCTCTCTGGGGATCCCTTGCCGGACCGTCGCCGGATTGGTATACCTCGGTGATGAGTTTCAGGAATTCGGCCTGCATGCGTGGAATGAGGTAGTCATCGACGGGAAATGGAT
>Ga0068713_1004089_pt1 | contig 11785 bp, 15 predicted proteins | sample MTBAKSrepl2MetaG_FD_62223 | JGI IMG/M metagenome (GOLD analysis project Ga0068713, IMG submission 62223) | Enrichment culture microbial communities om Arthur Kill intertidal strait, New Jersey, USA, that are MTBE-degrading - MTBE-AKS2 (Arthur... | ecosystem: Environmental > Aquatic > Marine >...
CAGGAGGAGTTCTTTCACTACGGCTTCCCAAGGACCCGATAGACAACGGGACGGCGTCTGGTGATGAAGGGCCCCATGAACTGCGCCTGAATGCGAAAGCCCACGGCATCGATGAGATCACCTGGGTATTCCGACAGCTTCCTCCGAAGGAATCGGACAGGGTACATTTCGAACTCAGCACATACGTATCGGCCCCCGGGCTTGAGAACTCGGAGGATCTCCCGCAAGCCCAGTTCTTTTTCTGAACTCTCCAAAAGATGAAACAGCAGACAAGAAAAGACGATATCGAACTGCTCAGCCGGATACGGCAATCGCGCTACGGTTCCGACCTGATATTCCACCCGGAGGCCACGCTTGTTCCCCCTCCTGCGGGCGACGCGAATCATGCGCGAACTAATATCCACCCCGCGGACAAAGGGGCCCTCTGCGGTTTTGGCCAGACGCGAACTCAGTATCCCGGTTCCACAGCCCACGTCGAGGATGCCCGCGTTGCCACGCGGGTCAGTCAATTCGATCAGCGTGTCGTGCACCTGCCCGAGGTTGCGTCTTGCCCACCAGTCATAGAGGCCGAAGGCCGCACTGAGGCCCAGAATCCTGTTCACCGCAAAGGACATGGCGCATCGCCTCGATGCAGATCTTTCTCCGACACCATCGTCTCCTCAACTGACCTTCTCAAAAGGCCACATGACCACCCCTCCATCCATCACGCGGACCTTCTGAAAACCAGCCGCCTTGAGAATCAGGGCCGCTTCATAGCCTCGCAGGGAGATCTTGCAGAAAGTGACGATTTCCTTGTCCCTGGGCAACTCCCCGAGGCGGCCTCGTAGCGCCCCGAGGGGAATCAACGTCGAACCCGGCAGGCGGACCTGCTCGTATTCCTTGGGGGAGCGCACGTCCAGGAACACGAAATCCCGCTTACCCTGCAGCATCTCGTGGACTTCCCGCACGGAGATCCCCTCCATGTGCCCGTCCATCTTGTTGCGGAGCACATTGGCGGCCGTGATGATGTTGTCCATGGCGGGCGCATACGGCGGCGCATAGCACAGGTCGGCGTTGGCGAGCTGGTCCACGGTGATCCCTGCAGTCAATCCCATGGCCGCCACATCGATCCGCTTGTCGCCTGCGCCCGGGCCAATGGCCTGCGCACCCAGCAGCTTTCGGCTTTCTCGATCCGCAATGAGCTTTAGGATCAGGAGCTTGGCGCCGGGCATGAAATGCGCCTTATCCGGGGCCGGCGCGATGGCTGTTACCGTGTCGCAGCCCTGTGCCCTGGCCGCCGATTCACTCAGGCCGGTTCGCCCGACGCAAAAATCGAACACCTTGCACACCGTGCTGCCCAATACGCCTGGGAAGCGGTCCTGACCGCCACAGAGATTCACCGCTGCGACGCGGCCCTGCTTATTGGCCGTGGAGCCCAGCGGCACGAAGCAGGGACCACCCGTCATGAGGTCTTGACACTCGACGCAGTCTCCCGCGGCGAAGATGTCCGGATCGCTGGTCTGCATGTGGTCGTTGACCTTGATCGCACCGGTGCGCCCGATTTCCAGGCCGGCGGCTTGTGCCAGCGTCACGTTCGGCCGCACGCCGATAGCCAGGACGACCATGTCCACCGGAATCCGGCCCGCACTGGTCAGGACCGACTGGACGACTCCATTGCCTTCGATGGCTTCGACCCTGGTGCCGATGAGCACTTTGACGCCGTGGGACTCCATGTGCTGTTCCACCAGGCAAGCCATGTCCGGGTCCAGAATGCGTAGCGTCTGCGGCATCATCTCCACGATCGTCACCCGGCAGCCCCGCTGGACCAGGGCCTCCGTGATTTCCACCCCGATCAGGCCACCGCCGACAATCACCACATCACGGGCCTTGTCCTGGGCCAGCAGGGCGCGAATCGCCTCGGCGTCATGTACGCCTTGCAGCGTGAGCACATTCTCCAAGTCGGTTCCTGGAATGGGCGGAACCACCGCTTGGGCCCCGGTGGCCAGCACGAGCTTGTCATAAGGCAGCCACGACCCCTGCTCCTCCACCAGGCTACGCACGCGAAGACGTTTCCCTGCCCGATCGATTTCCAGGGCCTCCGTTTCGCTGAGGACCTTGACATTCTTCACATGCTGGAAGAACACGGGATCGCGTACCACTCCCACAGGGGTGGACATCAGTTCCTTCTGCTCCTTGACGGCGCCGGACACATAGTACGGCAGTCCACACCCGGCGTAGGAGAGGAACTTGCCCTTCTCCACGATGGTCACCTCGGCCTCCGGACACAGCCGAATGATCTTCGATGCGACCTTGGGGCCGGCAGCCACGCCCCCGACGATGACGACGCGTAGCGGATGCTTCTCAGAGTGATTCTCCACGTGCATGGACACCTCCTGCTGAACCAGTGGCATTCGTATGACAATCTCGGCCCCGCCCAAATCCGCAGTTCGGGCGTGCACCCGTCCTCCCGACGCCTCTACGACCGCCCGCACCAGCGTCAGACCCAGGCCCGTGCCGGGAATCGACGAGTCCTTGGTTTGACCAGCTCGGACGAACGGCTCAAAGACTTGTTCTCGCATGTGCGAGGGGATGCCGATACCGGAGTCTGCTATGGCCAGGGTGAGCTCTTCCCGATCCGCCCGCAAAGACAGGCGAATCGTCCCATGATCAGGTGTGTACTTGAATGCGTTCTCCAGAAGGGTCTGGAGAACCTCGCCGAACAACGCCTCCGCCCCGCGAACGTGTCCCTCCGCAACGTGCCTGTCCACGATCAGCTCGATCGAACGATCATGGGCCTGCCCGGCATATTGCGTGCCGAACTGGTCCAGCAGGAAGACAAGGGTCGCCAGGCTCGTGGTTGACTTCACCTTCTCCCGGCGGAAACGGGCGACGGTCAACAAGCGATGAATGGCCTTCTCCGCCTGCAAGCATCGCTGATCGACCCTTTGCAGCATATCCAACTGACGTTCATTGAGCGGGCCGACATACCCGCCCAGTACCGTGCGCAGCAGGCTTCTGGCCGCCATCAGCGGAGCTCGCATCTGGTGACTACCCAGAGACAAGGTATCGAAGTCATCGCTTTCTTGCCCCCTTCTCTCGGGCATGTTCGTCGACCTCTCAGGATCCATGCTGGTTACGTGACGGTCCCACGGAATCAGATGAGTGCCAATCATAGGACGGATGGCCCTCGTGTTCAAGCGTTCCTTCCCTAATCATGAATCCGGCGCCTGTGAGAAGCTATCAGAGTCTTGCCTCATAATACTGCGTACCTTCATGCGCGTGGGCTCGGACCTTCTGCTCCGAGAGCAGCCGTGCAACACATTTGGCCACCTCATGCGGATGAAGTTGCAGGCCCGCCGCAATGTCCGCAACCGAACAGGGTCTCCTTCGCAACAGGTCGAGGACATCGTCACTGCCCTCGCTGGATGGTCTCCCTTCGCCAGCAAGTGTACACGGAGCGATCACCTCCGCCCCCGGATACAACTGAGCCGCGATTTCCTCGAGTTGATCGCGGGGAACCGCCATCGCATAGCCTTCCGCAGGGGGACGAACCACCGTATTGACCTGGACCCGGTCGGGGGAAATCGTCTCAATGCACGCGCGGAGCGCCTGGATGCGTTGCGCCACTGTGGTTACGCCATTGAGCAGAAAGACTTCCAGCCAGTATTGGCCCTTGAACAAGCGCCGGAATTCCCGCAGGCCCGCCAACATCTGATCGAACCCGATTTCAGAATGAGGCCGGTTCACGTACTGGAAGATGTCCTCGCTTTCCGCATCCAATGACGGCACGATCAGATCGGCATCCAACAGCGATCGTTGCACCTCCGGCAGCCAGAGCAGAGACCCATTTGTGATCACCGCCACCGGGATGTCGGTCACGCTCTTGATTCCGCGGATCAGTTCCTCCAGATGCGCATGGAGCGTGGGTTCGCCCGAGCCGGACAGGGTGATGTAGTCTGGCTTGGTGCTCAGCTTCTCCTGAACCTGGGCCAGTACTTCCTTCGTCGGAACCCATTCCTTTCGCTCTATGGTCTTGTTGGTCGTCCGGCCCAACTGGCAGTAGATGCAGTCATAGGTGCACGTCTTGTGGGGCGCCAAATCCACGCCGAGGGACCGTCCCAATCGCCGAGAAGGAACGGGACCGTATAGGTACTGCTTTCTTTCATTCATAAGACACCCCATCAGGCTGACGCCGGTGATTCCGTACAGACGGTACAAGTGAAGTCCAGCGGGTTGTACCGATTCATCCGCCGGCTCAATCCAATCCACCCTTTGATCTCGACACGCGCCTGGCGAACCTGACGGCGATCCTTGTAGACTAGGGTCTTGGCCGTATAGGTGTAGTAACCGGGCAGCTCCTCCTGAAGGAATCGCCTGACTTCTTCCACGGGCACGTGGGATGCCCGTATGCCCCGCGCTCGGACCTTGAAGGTCCGGTCTTTGAACTGCTCCACGGTCTCCAGGACAGGGCCCAGCCCCTCCGATTCCGTAGACCCAACCGATTTATGCCCTTTCAGCCGATCCAGCAAGAACATGTTGGCACCTCGCCAGGGATGGTCCATTGCCTTTCTGAAGTTCATCACACGACCGGATATCAGGGCATCGTCGTGGCTGATCACCCCGTCATACGATCCGTCCGCCCGAAAGCCGCACGCACAGATCTCACGTACAACATCGCTGACATGCAGGTCCTTCAGTTCCTTCGACGGCCAGTCCTCAAGGGTGTGCTTCGGGTACACCGAAAGAAGACCGGTGGGCCTGAGAACGCGGAATACCTCACGCAGGAGCGCCTGCCTCTGACTCTGAACGAAGTAATGCAACACATCATACAGAAGGACCACGTCAATCGAGCGGCTCTCCATATCGAGGTCCGGTCGGCCCGATGTCTTGATTGTCTTGATGTTCTCCAAGCCGCACGCGCGGGCTTTCTCCATCAACTCATCCAGCGGCCTCTGATCCTGATCCATCGCATAGACGGTTCCCGAATGCCCGACGGCGAAAGCCGCAGGAATGCTGTAATGGCCGACACGGCAGCCGAAATCCACGAGGTTGTCTCCGGGTCGGACGCCTATCCCTTGCAAGAACTTCACCCCAGTTCGGCATTCCCATTGTTTCACTGGATCCTGCATCATGGTTCACGCGGGCGTGGCCCGAAGATCGCCGTGCCGATTCGTACCATGTTTGCACCCTCTTCGATGGCCACCTGGTACGAGTTGGTCATACCCATGGAAAGATAGCGGATTTCCACATTGGGAAGAGCCAGGGCTGCCAGTCTCTCGAACAGCCTCTTGGTTCTCCTGAAGTACGGCCTGTTGCTCTCGGGGTCACCCGAACGGGGCCCCATGGTCATCAGGCCTTCTACGCGGAGGTGATGGAGATTGGACATCTCCGTCACCAGGTGTTCCATGTACGGCTCAAAGGGCTCATGCTCGTCGGGTCGTATGCCGGCCTTGGCGAACTCACTGCCGATGTTGATCTCGATCAGGACCGGCAGCACCTGCCTCCCGGCTCGGGCCACACGCCGGTCGATGGCAGCGGCCTTTTCCAACAAATCAACCGTCTGCACCACGTCAAACACCTCGATGGCCTTGTTGATCTTGTTCGTTTGCAGGTGGCCGATCATGTGCCATCTGACCGTCTTTGCCTTTTCGGCCAGTTGCTCTCGCATCTGGGCCGCTTCCTGTACGTAGTTCTCGCCGATGTCGGTGGCTCCTGCATCCAGGATCTCCACCATCTCTTCCACAGACCGTGTCTTCGCCGCCACGACGATGGTCACATGGTCGGGAACCTGGTTTCGCAAACGGGTGTAGTTCGCAGCAATCCCCATATCCTGTCCCGGCATTGTCGTACATCCTCGACTTCGAGACAGCTCCCGATTCGTCTCTCAGGTTTCACAGGGCCGCTGGTCACAGGGCGTTTCCCGACCACAGCAGGGTTTCTCCCGACCGCAGGAAGGTCCGTCGGCTCGACCGTAGTCCGTCGCATGGAAACCCGAACCCTTGAACAGAATGGCCGAACCCGCCCCGATCAGCCGCACCACCGGGCCCTTGCACTTCGGGCACTGGGTTACCGGATCGGCCGTCATGACCTGGAAGATCTCGAACTGATGGCCACATTGATTGCATCGATACTCATAAGTAGGCATAAGAACCTCCGTCATTGTGAAAGAGCCGATCTGCTCTTCCCAAACCCAGCCACGTGACTGAGAAGTCCCGCGGGTAGGGCGACAACCATCTCCTCCGGTTGAATGCCACCGTACTGTCGGGAGTCCGGACAACCGAAGGAAATGCTGATCGATTGATTTGTGTACGCTTTGACGACCGCATTGCCGCACACGGCCATGATGCTGGAGATGTCCACGTGGAGACTGTGGCCCGTCGCCGTCTCCCAGGATCGGACGATCCACATCGCCGTCTCAGGTCGCACGTACGTGACCAGCACGTCCGGATCAGGGCCGTCGCCAACGCGAATTCCGACACATGGACTCTGCAAAACGGGCACTTGCCGAACCAGTTCTCCGGCCCGGTCCTCGCTCATGCCGGTCTTTTCCGACAGATGACGCGCCAACGCTCTGTTCTTGCTCTCTGCCCAGCCGAACGCGCGTTTGGCCCCTTCGCAGCAGATCATCGCGGGCCGTAAATCGATGCCGTCCCGACGGGCCTGGCATACCGCCTCACAGAACCTCATGGGTTCCCGGGGAACAGCGTTCCAGTCCGCGGGCAGGGACTGAAAGAACGTGACGCCAACCCACCGCGTTCCCGTCATTCGTTCCAGAAGCGAACAGGGCGCAGGATGCACATCCGTCGCATCTTCCATACAATCATCAGCCTTTCTCATACTGTGATCTGTGCCCCTACATGGCACAGGAAGCATTGCTGTGGCATGGCATTCCAGAGTTCCCGTGTGGCTTCGGCGCCCGTGCAGTGGACGGGACCCATCTGCTGCACGTTATGCCGATGGAAAGCCTCGATGGTGTGAGCGATCCTCGTGCGCGAGGCCCGCACCAGATGCATCCCTCCCAGGACGATACGAATCGGCCGGCTCGGGAACAGTTCCGCCACATAGTCCAGCGTATTGACGACGCCGGCATGGGCACAGCCGAGGACCACGACCAATCCTTCCTCGGTTTCCAGCATCAGGGCCTGGTCATCCGGCAACGGATCGAGCGCGGTGCAACTCGCATCCGCGTAGAACGGACCGCCCGTGTCCTCAAACGTGGTTGTGCGGGGAATCTCTCCCGTCGCCCACACGCCGGGAAAGACCTCCACGGGACCGTCCGTGAAGGAGCCCAGCCCACCATCGATGCGCTGTTTCACGATCTGCGCCAGTTCCCGTGTCATGCCGATGTCTCGACTTCGGTCTCCGCCACAGGCGAACTTCTGCTCCAGCGCCCGGGGATGGAGGTACACGGGAACAGCCGGCGCCGTCTCGAGCATTCTTCTCAGTCCACCGGTGTGGTCATAATGCCCGTGGCTCAAGACAACGGCATCTGCGGTGCTCAGATCGATTGCGAGAACCTGAGCGTTAGGGAACAGGATTTCGCTCTGGCCGGTATCGAAGAGGATCCGTCGGGAGCCGAACTCAATCCAGAACGACAATCCATGCTCCGCCAACAGTCCCTGCCCACCCGCCGTATTCTCAACCAGCGCGGTAATCTGACCGCTGTTCATCTGAGCCTATTCCTTTACCATTTCGGCCGGTTTGCCGAACTGCGCTTCCAGAATCTTCTCGATCTGCGACTTGCGTTGAAGGCTCGTCGTGGCCGCCGCCACCTGTCCGTTCTTGAAGTACACGGTGAAGGGCAGTCCCATGAAGGATCTGCATTCCGGCAGATTCCGGACAAAACCCGCGGCGGGAATGTCGAAGTCCTGGTCATAGAAGGCGACGTGTGCATACTCCCGCTCCAACTCCTCCAGAACGCAATACACGGGCACGCACATGGGCCCCATCCGGCCACAACAAATGACGACATTCTCGTGCTCCGCCAGCGTCTCCCGGATCGCTTCGTTCGTTTCGAGATGCTTCAGATTCGTGCGCAACATGTCATTTCTCCCCTGCAAGGTAACGTTCGACATCCATGGCCGCCATGCAGCCGCGGCCCGCGGCCAAGACAGCCTGCCTGTAGATGGCGTCGCAGATATCGCCACAGGCAAAGACCCCCGGCATGGAAGTTCGAGTGGAATCGGCTTCGATCCGGATGTACCCCTGTTCGTCTGTTGTCACCAGGTTCTTGAAGACCTCAGCTTTTGGATCGTGGCCGATGGCGACGAAAATGCCGGCGCATGGGACCTCTCTCTGCTCACCGGTTTTCGGATTCCTCAGGATAACGCCTGCGACGGAATCCTCGCCGAGGATCTCCTCCACGATCCATGGGATCATCCATTCAATTCTGGGATTCTCCCTGGCTTTCCGCACCTCGACGGGAGTCGCACGGAGGCGCTCTCGACGGTGAACGATGGTGACCTTGGCGGCAAATCGTGTCAGGAATACGGCGTCCTGCATGGCCGTATTGCCTCCGCCCACGACCAGGACTTCCTTGTCGCGAAAGAACGGACCGTCGCAGACCGCGCATCCCGACACTCCTCGGCCGTAGAACTTCGGCTCCGTAGGAATCGCGAGACGCCTTGCCTGCGCTCCGGTGGCAATGACCAGTGTCTTTGTTTCGAGGGTCCCGCTGCCTGTCACAAGGTGAAACACGCCATCGCGCTTCTCGACGTTCTCCACCATCTCAGATCGGAAGCGTGCGCCGAACCGCCGGGCTTGGTTCCGGAACCGGTCCATCAGTTCTATCCCCGAGATCGGATTCGCCAGGCCCGGATAGTTCTCCACTTCGTGGCAGACGATGAGCTGCCCGCCCGGCACGTGGCCTTCGAGCACCAGCGGCTCCAAGGCCGCCCGAGCCGTATAGATGGCCGCCGTCAGTCCGGCCGGCCCACTCCCTGCGATCACGACATTTTCAATCGTCCGCATTCCCAACCCCTTTCACGCCGGACTGCGAGTAGCCGCCTCGGCAGAAGTCTCCGCGTCGTTCCCCTCGAGCAACAGCACCGCGATCGCTATGACGGTCGTCCAGAGGTCTTTCTGTCCTTGGGCCGTCTGGGTGATGTTCGACGTGCGGATGATCAGGCCGCTGGCCTTGTAGACCTGCTCCTTCTCCGACCATGCCTGGTCCGGGTCCACTTCCAGGCCGAGCGTCGTCCCGAGCATGTCCGCCGCGAGATCCTCGGCCATGTCCGACGCCTGCTGATGGTTCATGCCGTGCCCGTGGACCTCGCTGAGATAGCCCCACTTGCTGACGTCCTTCGGAATCGCAACGCCGATGGACGAGGCGATCAGTCGGCCATGTTCGTTCGTATCGGCCCGGGCCATTACGCAGTAGCAGATCTGCCCGGGCGATAGTTTCTTGAGGCCGTCCTTCTGACTGATGATGCGGCAGTTCGGCGGCACGATGGACGACACCTGGACCAGGTTCTGTTGGGCAACGCCCGCGTTTCTCAGGGCCTCCTCGAAAGACTTCAGCCAGTACCGATGCCTGCCGACGCCGCGGGTCAGGAAGATCTGTGTCGGAATCAGACCATTCTTCATTGCGGGCTTCTCCCCTTTTCCTTGTCATACTCCTTGTGCATGAATCTCCCTATGGCACGCACTTTCAGTTGGCTGCCCTGAGTGATGCAGGCTTCCAGTTCGTACAGCGGATGCGAGGCTCTCTTGAGACGGGCCGTCACAACCGCCGGTTCCTCCAGAACGACCGGATGTCGGAATCGGATGTTCAGTTCGGCCGTCACACCGGTCAGACCATGGGCGAAGAGCCAGTTGGTCATGGCCCCGTCGAGCACAGCCGATGTAATCCCCCCATGCGGCCAGCCGACATACCCTTCGACTGCTTGATCGAATTCGAAATCAGCGACGAGGGTGTCGTCGGCCCCGGCGGCGAAGTGCAGGCAGAGCCCGCACGGATGGTCCGGGCTGCAGACGACGCAGCGCGGATGCAGCCGAGCGCGGAGATCCCTGCCTGATTTGGTTCGCTCACCCGGAATGGCGGCTTCTGCCAATCGATCCATTCGTTCCTTCTTGGGTACACCTTCGATGACGTCATGGTGCGACGATATCGCGCATGGCCGAAGGGTGTACGCCACCGGTGGCTGCGATCTCCCGTATCGTCATGTCTGCATCGGCATGAAAACCTTTCTCCCGCAGCTTCTGCACAGTCTTTGCCAGATCGAGGTCTTGCTGCTGGCAGTATTGCCGCAGCGTGAGCCGGCCCATCCCATAGCCGCCACCTTGTTGACCCTGCCGACCGGCTCCCCGACCACCGCGGCCGGTGCCGGGGGCGATGCTCTGCCCTGTGGCGATAGCATAGAGTTGCATCGGAGTCATGCCGGCTCTCCTGGCGAGATCGCCCAGGATCGCCTCCGGAGATTCGACCTCGATGCCGGCCGCGTGAAGATTCGTGACCATGGAATCTACGTCAAGTCCTTCGGTTCTGTGCGCCAGCTCGCTCAGCGTCATCAACTCCGCATGGGGAATGGGCGCCTGGGCCGCGGGGGTGTCCCAGCTATGCTTGATTGCCTCGTTCCAAGTCAGCAGAGAGGAGAACGGCTTGATCTCGGCCAGTGTCGCCCATCCTACGATGCCGCACAGAAGCAGCCCAAGCACCCATTCCATCCTGAAGGCAAATGCCTGGTGGATCCGGGTGCGGAAGTAGCTCAGGAAGGCCCGCCAGTTCAGGTATAGATGGAGAACCGCAACAATCATGAAGATGAGGCTGAACCAGATATGCAGTCCGGCCCACTGGTCCTTTGTCAGGGCCCATATCCTCCAGCCGGTCCAGTGCGCAATGCGGCCGGGCGGCGTGATGAACAGTACGACGCCGGTGATCGACATCGCCACGAAAGACAGGGCGGTTGTGACCGAGATGAAGGCCCGCCAGTTGAACCGGTGTTCCAGTCTCCGGTCCGGGGTCGGCTGTCTCTCCTGCTGGGCAGGGTACTCCGTTTCCATGATTTCATCCCTTCAAGCTGGGAACCTGTATGCTCTCCCTGGGACTTCGCATTGCGACCAGGCTCTGTTTGAAAACGGCACCCTGAGGCATTGCCCGATGACGGCCCCGACCTCTACCCCAAGTCCCCTGACGGTTTCTGCTCGCGGTGTGAATCAGCCTCCCCGCGAGAAGGCCGGAGAGGACAAGATGGTGTCCTCTCCGGCGCCCGTCCGCGAGGCCGGGTTATCGCGACTGCCCTTTCTCGAGGTCCTCGATGCGCCGTTGGATCGCATCGAGCGACTCCTGGAGTTGTTGTGACTGCTGCCTGAGGGCTTCGCGTTCCTGCTCCGCGGTCGGGGCCCCGAAGAAAAAGCCCTGAGCCGCTCGCGCCCAGAACGGCAGGCCGGTCGCATAATACCAGTTGCGCCGGCCCCAGCCACCGCCTCGTCCCCGGCCCCAGAACCCTCTGCCACCGGCCGGACTCGTATAGCCCGGCGTCGGATACCCGGTGCAATAGCCCATCCCTCGACCTGTCATCGGTCCCATGCCGACCGGACCTGTTCTGTCTCCACCTGGCATAGTCAATCTCCTTTCTCTGAAGATCTCAGTCCCTTGTCAAAGGGTTGTCGCATGTCGGGCCGCTTTGTTGATTGCACGGCTGACCCGCCACCTGCGGTGCCCTCTATCCACGAGACCCCTTTCAGACTCCCCCCCCATCGGCAGCGCCCTGCCGAGGGGGCCGGAGACTTCTTGCTGGTTGTTCTGCTCCCCGTCGCCCATAGCGCCTGTGACCTCGGCGACGAAAGCCTCTGCATGCCCCCGGCC